>Ga0302323_100000663_pt1 | contig 27753 bp, 22 predicted proteins | sample Fen_T0_3_FD_201950 | JGI IMG/M metagenome (GOLD analysis project Ga0302323, IMG submission 201950) | Peat permafrost microbial communities from Stordalen Mire near Abisko, Sweden - Fen_T0_3 | ecosystem: Environmental > Terrestrial > Soil > Wetlands > Permafrost | place: Sweden: Abisko...
TGAGGGCGGGTACAGCACCGAGGCGGTCATCATCACCGCGCTCCTGGTGGCCGGAGCCATCACCGTCGCCGCGATCATCGTCGCGAAGGTCACCGCGAAGGCGAACTCGATCACCATGTGACCGCACCCCCACGACGAGCAGAACGGGGGTGGTTCCCGTATCCAGGCACCGTCACGTCCAGCGTCACGTCCAGCCGCACCCCGATCACCACGACGACCCGCGCCGGCGCACCATGGCGTGCACCGCCCCACCGGGCCCGCCCGCTCGTGGACGCAGCTGCAGCAGCTCGCCGCCGTCGGCTCGACGCGCCACCGGCTTCGTCACCGGGCACCGGGCAGCGCCGTCGTCACCCGCCGACCGGCCCGTTCGTGACCGCGGCTCGGTGGCCACGGAACTCGTGATCGCGATACCCGTCCTGCTGGTGATGGTCCTGGCCGTCGTCCAGTTCGCCGTCGCGGCGCACGCCCGCCACGTGGCTCAGGCGGTCGCCGCGCAGGCCGCCACCGCGGCGCGGGTCCACGGCGCGAGTGCTGCTGACGGGCAGGCCGCCGGACGGGGACTGCTGGCGCAGCTGGGGTCGACGCTGGTGGACGCCACGATCGAGGTCCGTCGCGGCCCCGAGCAGGTCACGGTGACCGTCACCGGCCACGCCGAGACCGTCGTGCCCGGCCTGCGGTTGACGATCACCGCCAGCGGCGGCGGGCCGGTCGAACGGATCACACCGCAGCCGCCCGCCACCCTCGACGGGGGCAAGGGATGAACCCCCGACGTTCCACAACCACCCTCTGCGTCGCTCTGCTGCCCGCATCGGCTCCGAGCCGCCCTGCGGGCGCTCCGACCGGGCCGACCGATGCCTGCTCCTTCGACGTGTCGCCTCCCTCCTCGGCTGCCCCACCGACCACCCCGCCGACCATCCCGCCGGATTCGCCTCCCGCCGTCGGTGGCAGCGCCTGTCCCCGACCGCGCTGCGCCCCTCATCGCCTGCGCAGCCACCGGCCGCGCCGGTCCGGAAGCCGGGTCCCGATCCACGGCGCGGACCATGGCGCGGACCATGGCGCGGACCATGGCGCGGACCATGGCGCGGACGAGGTCCGCGACGGCGGGCGCAGACACCCGGACCAGGGCTCGGCCGCGGTCGAACTCACCGTCCTGACACCGGTGTTCGTCGCACTGCTCCTGCTCGTCGTCGTCTCGGGCCGCGTCACCTCGGCCCACCTCGCCCTCCAGAACGCCGCGCAGCAGGCGGCCCGGACCCTGACCCTGGCACGGGACCCGGCCGCCGGGCTCGACCAGGCCCGAGCCGCCGCACGCAACGCCGCCGATGGCGCCGGAGTCGCCTGTCAGCAGGTCGATCTCACCGTCCTGGGCACGTCACCCTGGTCGTCGCTGGCAACGTCGTCCCCGGGCGCCGTCGGCACGGTGGCCACCGAAGCGGACGACGCGGCGCCGGCCACGGTACCCGTCACCGTCCACCTCACCTGCACGGTCGACCTCGGCGACCTCACGGGCCTGGCGCTGCCGACCAGCATGACCCTCACCGCCACCGCCACGTCCGTGCTCGACCGGTTCCGGAGCACCGGATGAGCCTCCCCTCACCCCGACGCCTTGCGCAGCGACCGACGCGGCACCGGTCGCAGGCTGCGCCCGACGAGCCTGGACCTCTCGAGCCTGGACCCCTCGACCGTGGGCACCCGGACAGCGCGCCACTCCACCACGCAGGCGCGGAACGCGAGCGAGTCGACAGGCCGTCGCGACGGCATCGACGCCGTGGGCCCGTCGACCGCCGGCCCGTCCATCGTTGGCCCGACCATCGTTGGCCGATTAATCGTTGGCCCGTCCACCGCGGGACGGTGCGCACAGCGGAACGGGACGAGGGCACCGTTACCGCGTTCGCCGTCATCCTGACCTCCGCGCTCCTGGCGTGCATCGGCCTGGTCGTCGACGGCGGCCTGGCGCTGACGGCCAAGGTCCGGGCCGTCGGCCTGGCCCAGGAGGCGGCACGCTCGGGCGCCCAGGACATCGACCTGACCGCATACCGGGCCAACGGCCGGCTCGCCCTGCGCCAGGACGCCGCCATCGCCGACGCCCGCGCGTTCCTCACCCGGGCCGGCGCCACGGGCACCGCCACCGCGACGCTGGACAGCGTCACCGTCACGGTCGACACCGAGCAGCCCACCACACTGCTGCGCCTGGTCGGCATCACCACGCTGCGCGTGAGCGCCCACGCCACCGCGCGGGCCCTGACCGACGCCGGGGCCGTCCCATGAGGCCATCCACCCGCTCCCGGCGAGCCGCCGAGCAGGCCGTGGAAGCCCATGGGCAGGTCACGCCACGACCCGCCGGACGGCCGACGATCTCGCCGGTCCCCCGGGCGACGCCCCTGCTGATGACGACGCTGATGATGGCTCCGACGACGGCTCTGACGACGGCTCTGATGACGGCGCCGTCATCGTCGCGGGCACCTCGACGGGCCCCTCGAAGAATCACCTCGCGCAACGCCCGGTCGACTGCGCGGCCGGCCACGGACCCGACCGACTCCACCAGCGCGGATCCACCCACCATCTCCCAGCACGAGGTCCATGGGAGGACACCATGACCGTCCCGACCCGCCCCTCCCCCGGTTCCCGCGAACCCGGTTCCCGCGAGCCCTGTCCACGAGACCCCGCCGCCGATGACCGGACATCTGGCGCACGTCGGGCCGGGATGCACGGGGCACCGCCCCGGACCGGCACCGCGCCTCGACGCCGCGGACCGCGGGCCTACCCGCAACCCGTCAACCGTCCACCGCACGCCGGCGTCACCGTCCTGCGGCGATCCCTACGGGCGGCCGGGGCCCTGGCCGCGCTGTGCGCCTTGCTGATCGGACTGCCCACCGTTCTGGTCGCCGCCGCCGGGTGGCCGCTACCGCGCGCCGTCCCGACCGGGACGCAACTGCACGACCTGCTCACCGGCCCCGGACTGCCCGACGCCGTTCTGATCGACACGTTGGCCTGTCTGGGATGGATCTGTTGGGCGGTCCTGCTCCTGTCCACCGTCGTGGAGGTCCTGGCGGTCACCCGGCACATGCCCACGCCTCGGCTGCCCGCTCTGTACCCCGCCCAGGCGCTGATCGGCGCCCTGGTCGCCGCCCTGGCCCTGGCCCCGCTGCTTCCCGCGCCGACCGGCGCCCTGGCACTGGGCCGGCCCCCGTCCGCAACGGCCGTCTCCGGGGACGCGTCCAGACTCGGCTCGCCGGCACCAGGCCCGTCCACATCGAACTCGTCGGCACCGGGCCTGTCCCTGGCCGCCGCGTCGGCACCAGCGTCGCGACCGGCCGCGGACAACCCCGCGGAAGTCGACGCCCCGAACGCCACGTCGGTCAGCGCGGCACGATCCGCCATGGATCTGTCCGCCCCGGATGCACGGGCTGCGGCCCGGTCCGCGGCTCACCCGACCGGACACCTCACCCTGCTCGTCGGCGAGACCGCCTACACCTACCCCGTCCGCCCGGGCGACAGCCTCTGGGAGATCGCCGGTGCCTGCCTGGGCGACCCGCACCGATGGCCCGAGATCTACCGACTCAACGTCGGTAACCACTTCACCGACCCCGGCGGCACCCTCACCGATCCCGACCTGATCTACCCGGGCTGGCGGTTACAACTGCCCGACGACGCCCGGCCACCCGCCACGGCAACCCCGAACGCCGCAGCCGGCCCGGCCGACCCGTCCACCGGACCACCGCCGGCGCCGGCGCCTGAGCCCCCGCACGCCAGCGACCCGGCGCCCGGGCCGGACCTCCCGCTGCCGCCGACGACGCGGTCCCCCGCTCCCAGCCACTCCCCGCAGGCAAGCAACCGGCCCCGTCGCGCCCTGCCCGGCACAACCCCGCCCGGCATCGTGCCCTCCCCGGGGACGGTGGCCACCGTTCCACCGGAACCTGCCACCAGCGCCGCCAGTGAGACCACCGCCGGCGCGGAGCAGCCCGCGGAGCTGCCGTCGACACCATCACCGCACGAAGCGTCGAACGAAGCGCCCCATCAGCCTGCCGACCGGCCCGCGGGACCGCCGGCCGCCAGTCCGGGCGACCCGGCGCCCTCAGCCTCCCGGGCGCCGGAACAGGGATCCGCGTCCTCCGGCGTCGACGTGCCCGGCGGCTGGATCCCCCTGCCCTTCGCCGCCGCCCTCGTCGCCGCGACCGGCCTGGCCTGGCGGCGACGACGACGACGCCTCGACGCGCCCTCCCCAGCCCCGGGCCGAGACCCGCTGACCGACCTGGACGGCGGCCTCGACCCCGACGAAGCACCAGCCCTGCCACCCACGGTGCTGGCGGCCCGCCGAGAGGTGCGCCGAAACAGCCACGAGTTGGCCCCCCGACCGATCGACATCACCGTCCGCGAAGCCGCGCAGGCCCGACGCGACGGACGACCCGCACCGCCGGCGCCCGCCACCGGTCCCGACGGTCCCACCCTTGCCGGTCTGCCCAGCCCGCCGCCGACAGACGGCCTCGGTCTGACAGGTCCGGGAGCGGACGCCGCCGCCCGCGCCCTCATCGTCGCCACCCTCGCCGCCGGCGGTCCCCACGACGGCGACGCCCAAGGACGAATCATCATCCCCCGCGGCACCTGGGCCCGGCTGATGTCTCCCGCCGCCACGCCGGCGTCGACGGCGGGTCAGACCGCCCTCACGCTCGCGGCGCTCGAGACCCTGCCTCGGCTGGGCGTGGCAGCGGATCTCGACGACGCCCTCACCCACCTCGAGACCGAGCTGGTCACCCGTCGGCGCCTGCTGCTCGACGCCGACGTCCCCGACGTCGCCCACTACCGTCGCGACCCCGACCACGAACCGCTCCAGACCGTCCTGCTGCTCACCGATCCCCCCACCTCCGCCGCCGCCACCACCGACCGGTTGGCGGCCACCACGTCCCTCGGCGCCGGCCTGGCGGCCGCCACCGTCGTCCTCGGTCCGTGGCCGCACGGCGACACGCTCACCGTGACCCCCGACGGGCACGCCGACGGCTCCCCAGGCAGCGCCCGCCGACGGCTCGCCGTCCTCGACGCCGACTCCACCGCACAGACCCTGTCGGCGCTGGTGGTACCCGTGCCCTGCGCCGCGCCCGAGGCGCCGCGCACCGCCCCGGCGCGACAAGCCCCCGCAGCGGGCACCGCCATCGCACCACCCCAGTCCCCAGCGAGGCCCCCGACCATCGCCCCACACACGCCGACCGCCTCACCTCACAACGCCGCCCCACCGGGGATCGCTGCGACGCCCCAGAGCGCCGCCACGTCCCAGAGCGCCACACAGGTCGAGCCGGCCACCCCGCCCTCGCCCGCCCCGCCCCGACCCTCCGCGCCGCCCGACTCTGCCCCCAGACGACCCTCCCCGACGGCATCGCCTTCCCGATCCGAGCAGTCCGACACCGCGCCGGCGCCCATGCCCGCGCCACGGAACCACCACTCGCCACCCCCGCCGTCATCACCTGCCGCCACCACCGCCCGATCCACCACCGCCCCATCCACCACCGACCGATTCACCGTCGGCGGCGGACCCACCCACGCGTCCCACCCGGAACACAACGGGCAGACCACCGCGCGACCCGCCGCTCCCGCGCGATGGCTTCGACCCGCGGTCCCCGACACCGGCCACACCGGCCGTGAGCTGCCCGAGTCGACCACCACGGCGCCGCCCCGCCCCTCGCCCACGCGCCCATCCACCACGTCGACGATGCGGGTCAGCATCCGTGTCCTCGGCAGGCCGGCGATCCTCATGCCCGACGGCGCCGCCGTCGGCAGCCTCCGCGAAGCGGCCCTGGAACTGCTGGTCTACCTAGCCCTGCACCGCGACGGCGCACCCCTGGAGGACATCAAGGAAGCCATCTACCCCGACGCGACCCGCGAACGTGCCCGCCAACGCCTCTCCACCGACGTCTCCAACCTGCGCGGACGCCTCCGGCACGCCCTCGACGCCGTCGATGACCCCAGCACCGCCAGTGCACCGAACAGCACCAACGCCACGCCGCCCAGCACGCACAGGGCAGCCGACCCCGTCATCAACACCGGGGGCCGCTACCACCTCAACCCCGCGCTCCTGGACATCGACTGGTGGCGCGTCCAGGACGCCGTCCGCCACGCCAAACAGGCGTCCACGCCTGCCGAACAGGCCACCGCTCTAAAGATGGCGCTCGCCGACTACCACGGCCCGCTCGCCGACGACCGCGACTACGAATGGGCCACCCACGCCCAGCAACACACCCGCCGGCTCGGCACCGGCATCCACACCAAGCTCGCCGACCTCACCGCCACCACCGATCCCCGCGCCGCCGCCCACCTCCTCGAGGCCGCCTGCGACCTCGACCCCTACGACGAGGACCTCGCCCGACGATCCCTGCAGGCACTCGCCCGACTCGGCGACATCACCACCGCCAAGACCCGCGTCCGACGGCTACGCGCCGCCCTCGACGAACTCGACGAGTCACCCGACACACATACCGAAGAGGTAATCGCGCAGGCGCTCGCAGCCAGTAGCCGACCACCAACACCCGGACACCCTCCGAGCAACGTCCAAGCAGCGAGCCCTCAGGCGATCAACCAGACCCCACCCGCACCCCACCCCAACAAAGGTGCATCTACGGAACGTCACCATCCATGATGCGCGGAAGCACCCTCATCTGCCGATGACCGGACGTGCCTTAAGCACCGATTCTGCCGAGATCCGGTAAATTGCTCGATGCTATTGTTGGCGTTCGACCAGCTGCTCGATCCCCCGATGTCGAGGCGGCTATCGTGCCGATTCTGCCGATGACCGGACCTGCCTCAAGCACCGATTCTGGCGATGAGAGGATCCGCTTGGGCTGCGGGCGTAGTGCGCGGCAATCGCGGAGAAGGTCCGTCGTCAGGGGCGGTGGCACCATCTGCGTGCAGGCGCTGGTCGATCTGGCGGAGACACCCGCCGGCGGCGGGAAGTCGATCGCCAACATCGCAGCATTAGTCCTCTATTTCAGCGCGGCACGCCGAGGTCGGACCCCGTGTCAGGTGACCAAGGACAAGCTGACTGGGAGGCGCAGCGAAACAATCCCGAGACGCGTCGCCACCAAGAGACTCTCGCCCATCAACAACAAATCGTTAACCTCAGCATCCAGAGAAACCCTTTCGACGGGCTTCGCGTCCCCCCAATGTGCGTAGCACATCACGTCGCGATCGGACGAGACGACGACGCCTCGGCCCCCGCGTAGGAACACCAACGAAGAAGCAGGCGCCCCGAATGACTCCCATGGCTCGACCCGGTTGCGCAACCGTCGCGGGTGGAATCGCCAAAGACGGCCGTCAGAGCACACCACCGCCAGGCCCTCCGGCCAAGCGCGCAACGAGCGAATCTCACTCCCTAGCGTTACCAACCTGCGCGCGTTACAGCGACCGAGCAGGCTCCCCCTTCCAAGTGCCACGAGCGCAATCTCCCCACCAACACCCCCCACCGCGATCATTTGCTGGCCGTCGAGAGTAAACAACGTCAGTGCCGAGACCGCGGAATGCAGCCGCGTCGTTCGCTGACCCATGTAAGCTCCTGTTTCCACGTCCCACAAATTTATCGCCCCATGATCAGCTCCGGACGCGAGGACCGTTCGTTCACCTAGCCTGCCCAGTACTGCGCCTCGGCCTTTCATCCTCAGAAACGCATCACGCAATTGCTCGAAGTTAATGTCACCACCAACATTCGCGACGCGAGTTCTCTCAACCTCGTATCCCTCGGCCGTCACCAGGACAGAACGGTCGGCAACAATAGCCACTGCGAACGCCCCTGATCTGAACCCTGCCACCCCTCCGGCCAGCTTGTATCCGCCTATTCGGCGCGTCCCATCCCTCCACACCAAGACTTCTCCATCCTGACTGTAGGAGAAGATCATCTCACCCTCAGCGGCTAGGCCCCTGATAACGGTCTTATGGGCGCGTATTGGATCGCCGATAGCACGCTGGGTCGCCAAGCTCCAACTCCGAAGGGTTCCATCGCCTCCCCCGGAAACTACAACGGTTCTCCCGAACCGGTTGACCACGAGCAGCGACCACACCCCACCGGAGTGCCGGGGTAGCGCCTCTCGTTCTCGATCTGCCAGACGTCTCTCTCTTTCCTCCGGAGAAAGAAGCGCGAGATGTTCCACATCGCGATCGAAGTCCCCTCCACGACTCAATTCACGGTGTGGCAGGAAATCTTCCGGCAATATCTTCTCGCCTGTATGCGCATTCCACAATCGAATGTTCTCATCTTCACTTCCTGAGATGACGACCGATCTGCCTCCCAGGTGCCCGATAGTCAAAGAAAGAATCCTCTTTGAGTGCCCGACGCAGGGTTCGCCCACGGGCTGCCCGGTCAGGCCATTCCAGAGTCGCGCGACGGCATCCTCACCGCCGGAGACGACAAGAGCAGTTTCCCCGACAACATCCACGGCGAGACAGTGCACGCGGCTCCCGTGTTCCATGCTCGCGCTCTCGACGAAGTTGTCGCCCTCGATTATCCACCGCCGGATCACTCCATCATGTCCCGCGGAAAAGACGTAATCCCGCTGCCCGACAGAGGTCACTCTGACGGCCGATATCCTCCCCTCATGGCAACCTCGGCGCCGCCACTTGACTAGCCCTGTTACTGCATCAGACACCGTCAAAGTGCCTCGCCATGTACCAGACACGATGACGTCGGCGCCTGAGATCCGGCCGTTCGTCAAGGCCGTGATACTGCCGTCGGTGGACTCGAGCTTGGCGAGTTCACCCAGCCGTAGGCCGGTTTCCACATCGGAGAGGAATAGATCCCCGTCCTGGCTGCTGGAAGCGACAACTAGACGATTATTGACTACCGCTACCGCTACCGACGACACCCAATCACCATGTCCCGCGATCGGCGGACCCAAGGGTTCCCCGCTCGCAGCGGCCCAGACTCGTGCAGTGCCATCCTTGCTTCCTGACACAAGAATAGGCTGGTCTCCGACACTGACGCCAGCCAATCCAAGAATTGAGCCGCTGTGTCCGATACCCCGATCATCATCAAATGCATCGGAAAAGCTAGGATCCCAGATGCGGACCGTTCCTTCCGCCCCTCCCGAAACAATTACTGAACGGGACCCCACGCTTGCCAGGGCGATCGACCGAATGAAGGATTCGTGGCCCGTCAAAGGAGCGGACAGCGACGCCCCCGATTCGGCATCCCATAAACGTATGGTTGCATCACGCCCGCCTGAGGCTATCACTGTCCTACCTTGGATTTCCCCGGCCGTCAAGCAGAAGATGACGCTTCGATGCTGGCGAAATGGAGCCCCGATGATCCGACCCGATTGAACGTCCCATCGAATGATCGACCCGTCCTCGCCTCCGGAGACAAGTACCTCTCGCGACCCAACGCGAACAAAACTAACAGCCCGCACCACATCACTGTGCCCCACCAGGGAAATCGGCGTACCAAACTGCAGGCCGTCGTTGGATCGCCACACTCTGACTATGTTGTCGTCCCCGCCTGACGCTATGAGCATCTCGCCATTCCGAGCGCTGACCGCTATGCTTCGAATCCAGTCTGTGTTGCCCCGCAATGGCTCACTGACTTCGCTGCCGTCCTCGAGATTCCACAGGCGAATCGTCAGATCGTCGCTGCCCGACACTATGAATTCTTTTCCAGCCATATCTGCGAAAGCCACGCAACGCACCCAGTCCGAGTGGCCGTCAATACCGCGGTCGAGGCGCAGCCCTTCCTTCGCGTCCCAGATACGAATCACACCGTCTGCGCCTCCGCTCGCCAAGGTAGTCGTCTTCAGGCTAAAAGCCACCGCGAGAGGAAACGCACTCTTTCCCAACTGTTGCGCGTCGACCTCTGACCCTGTGGCTGCGTCCCAGAGACGCAACCACCCGTCCTGAGTGCCCGCCGCCACCAGAGTCCTGGAGCCGCCATGGCTCACTGCCACGGACTCGACTTCGCCGGACTCGCCGAACAGCTTCTGGTGTGGCGCCTCGGGCCGCCAGTGCGACCACGTAGCGCACCAATCGTCACCCCCGGACAGCTCCTGGAGGGCAGTCGCCAGACGCGGTGCATACCCGCAATTGGCGGCTATCTGAAGAGCTGTAGTGCGTTGACGCAGACCGGCTCCTTTGAGTCGTGGAAACGCCCGACGATACGCATCGGCGTTCCGTGACGCCTCGGTAGACTCGACATCCTGTAAAGCAGCATGCAGCTCGGGCGGCGAGGCCCACATTAGGTATTCGGGGTCAGTGACCAGGCTGTCGATACGATTGGCGTCTTTGGCGTGTGACGCAAGATATTGACGAATATATGGATGCGAAGCGGCCCAGTCGCGGCGTCCCTGCGGCAATGGAAGCACCGCATCGAGGAGAACGTCGCAGATTTGCAAAGTGTCCTTGATCGGATCGCGCAATTCGAGAAGGTAATCAGCCAGTGCCTGATGGTAAAGCCGATACACCGAGTGGCCACCCAAGGTACTTTCCACCACGTATGATCCCGCGCTGCGGCGAAGCCAGATCAAGTCCTCGTCACCGAACTTAGAGCCAGGAAAGAGCGCATTGGCCAACTGAGGCCAGATCTTCTCCCAAGGAAGGCCATTTCCTCGAGCATAGGCGAGCGGCAGTAGCAGCTTCATGGCACGCTCGGCCTGCTCACGTAGGCGAAAGTCCAGATCCTTAGCCATGGCGTCTCCGGCTCGGCTCGGCAGGGCCGTCAACCAGGCCGCGTCCGTGGGGTCAGGTACTGCGACACTTGTCGCCTGAGTCGTGGCCACGATCCGAGCGACCAGGAAGGAATTTTCCGCAGCAGTCGAAATTGCGTTGACGATCCGCTGGAGAACGTCTCTCTCGAGCCTACGATAGATTCCAGAAGGAGCGTAACTGCTGTCCAGAGAATCTTTCTCGAGCAGGATTCTCTGCACATATAGACGCATGCTCGCTGGGTCCGCGTAGGTAGCTGAGTCAAGGTCAATGAATCGATAACCGGAATTTGGTGGCGCGCCCAGCAAGCGGTCTGTGAATAGGTGGGGTCGAGCGCCCAACATCAGCCGCAATCTTCCAGAGCCGTATCGCATTAACGGGCCGAGAAAGCTTCTTGCCAACTGCTCGGGCTCGGCCGCCTCGTCAATCGCGTCAATCAGAATGGTGACCTCTGTCGGCATTTCCTGGCACGCTTCCAGAAATTCGGCGGTAGAATTCGCGCGGATGCCAAGGGCCGCCGCCATCCGGTCACGAATAGCTTCCGTCGTCAGACCACCTGCATATATGGCCTCCTTGATGATCCCTGGCGGCACATCGAACTCAGCCGGAAGCCCATGCTTCGGCACCGTGGGCGCTCGCTCTACGTCCGACATTGACGCAAGCAACCCGAGGACGGCGCTCTTGCCTGAGCCGGCGTGCCCCGTGACCACGAGGTGCGCCTCTGGCTCCCTGCCGGCGAGCCACGAGCTGATGCTAGTCAGAGATTGGTCACGGCCGGTGAACCACAGGATCCTGGGAGAGAAGTAGTGCAGCAGGTCCATGTCTCGGTGTTTGGAATAGGTCACCCGCTCCTGTTCGAGCAGGTCACTCTCGACCAGTTCTCGCCGAAATCTGGGGTTGCGAAGGAATGCTGGCTCGTCGGTCTCGAGCCCCAGCGCGTGCCATACCACCGTCTGAGATTCGGCGCGGTTCCTGCTGGTGTTCATTGAAGTGACGAGTGCACCGATCCGCAGGGTTGGCGGAGCGCTCCCAGCCGCCGCCAGTGACCTCACCGACTCGGCGAGTAGGGTCGTGAACTGCCCTGGTAGTGCTTCCTCTCGTGATCTCGTTGCCGAGACGATCACTACGCCCTTACCGTCGCCGCCGTCCAATCGGCGCAAAGCCTCCTTGGCCAAGTCGGCGGCACCGCGACCCGCGTAGCATGTATCCAGGATGAGCAGCAGGCGCTGTACTTTCGTCTTCGCCAGCAGTGTGCGAAGGACATCCGAGGTTCGCACCGTCCGATGCATCAAATCCGAGGGTCGGCTGTCGGCCGTGAGCAGGACGTGCTCACCATCCTCGAGTATCTCGCCGTGACCGGTGAGGTATACGACGAGATACTCATCGTTTGTTCGATCGCCGCTGGTGGCTAGCTCGCGCAGGCCGTCCAGCAACTCCTGTGACGTCGGGCTGTCCCCCAGGGAAACGTGCCGGTATCTTGCCTCCTTAGGAAGGAACTCTCCGCAGAAGACTCTGACAACCCGCTGGATATCACCTTCCAATTCTGGGCGGTTCCATCCGGATTCGTGTTCGTATGAGCGCATCGCACACGTGACCAGCGTGCGCAGATCAGCTTTCATGTCGACTGACGAAGGCATCGCCCAGCAGGCCACGAGCAATCGCGGCACCCGTTTCCTCCGCGGTGAGGTAATGGGCGACGTTGTGGGCGTGCGCTCCATTGTCAATGACAAAGCACTTAACGTCCGGGCCGAATAGCGGTTTGAGATTCTTGTTTGCCGCGATCACATCATCCTCAGCAGCGATATTCGTCCAGGATGTTACCGATCCCGGCCATCGCGCCGGCGGGCGACCCGGTCTTGGAAACGGCTCCGGTGCGGGAGTCAGTCTGTCAAAGATCAAATTCTTTAGTCCCAGCGGTGAGCCCAACGTGATGAGAGTCGTTGCTGGCCACTCGGGGTGTGACATAAGGGCTTCGTAGGCAACCACGGATCCGAGCGAGTGGGCCACGAGGACGCGGGTTTGGGCGGTGATCGCCCGGAGAAGGCGATCTTGAATCTTCGCCCGGACTTGGGGCTCGGTCAGATATCGTCGAACCTGCTGAAGGTCAAAAAGCATTCCTCGTTCCGAAACGCCCGCGAAGAAGCGAGAGTTCGCAAGAGCCATGAGGCCGCGCTGGACAATTGCCGTCACCTGACTCCTCGTGCCCGACAGCACCCTTGCGTCAGGAGCGATGACTGAAGGATCGCACTCTGCCGCCGCTCGCCACCACTGCAGCAACAGGGCCGCGTCATCAGCGGTCGCGTCCTCGATAGTGAGGTAGGGATCGCCCACCGCGAGCTGCCGGCCCGAGCCACGGAAGACGTCTCCGTAGAAGGCGCACGAGATATCGCCCGGGACGAGTTCGGCCAGCGCTGCAGATCCAGGGGCGCCAGCCCGCCGTAATCCGTCACGCAGGGCGGGCGTCCATTCAGCCAAGAGGGTCTCCTCCCCCTTCAGCTGCTTCGCTATACCGTGAACACAAAGTACTCGTGTCATGGATTCGCCCCTCGAGATCGGTGCCCCTGCGCATGCAAGTGAGTTGTGCGGTGCTCGTGCTGCGGTCCCCGAGAGCGTGTGCCAATCGTGGGCATAGTATCGAATGGACGACTGCGGCAGGCAGTGTGACGAACCATGCGACGTTGCCGGGCGTAGGTCGACGGCCCGCACCGGGGGAAGCGGCCGACCTCGCACCAGCCCACCCCTTGTACCAGTAGGGGGCCACCAGCCAGCTCGCATCGTAAGCATTCAGGTCATTCCGGGTTGAAGGGGTCGCGTGTCGGTGCTGGTGCGGCCGTGGTGATCGTGTTTGAGTCGGCGGGTGCCGGGGCCGCAGGACGTGTCGCGTGAGGACCTCCTCACGCTGCTCGCCGAGTTGCGGACGGTGAACGTGGCTCTGCTGGCGAGGGTGGGCGAGCAGGACGCGCGGGCCGTCGAGCAGGACGCCCGGATCGCGGCGCAGGAGGCTCGGATCCTTGAGCAGGACGCGCGGATCGCCGTGTTGGAGCGGGCCCTGTCACGCAACAGCGGGAACTCCTCGATGCCACCGTCCAGCGACGACCTGCCCGGCCGTCGGACCCCGCCACGACGCGACGGCAAGGGCGGCCAGCGCGGCAAGCGACCGGGCAGCCCGGGATCAGGGTTGGCGTGGCGGGTGCCGGACGAGACCGTCGCCCACCGTCCCGAAGGGGTCTGCGGGTGCGGGGCCGACCTGGCCGATGCCCTCGACGCCGGGGTGGTGCGGTCCCATCAGGTCCACGACATCCCGTTGACCACCGCGAAAGTGGTCCAGCACGACCTGCACGCCGCGGTCTGCGGATGCGGTCGACGGCACGTGGCCTCCCGTCCTGACCAGGTCGCGGACGCGCCGGTCAGCTACAGCCCGAGCCTGCGGGCGCTGGTGGTCAACCTGCTGGTGTTCCAGCACCTGCCGGTCGAGCGCTGCGCGCAGTTGGTCGCCGACGTCACCGGCGCCAAGCCGTCGACCGGGTTCGTCCACGGCCTGCTCTCGAGCGCCGCTGCTGCGGTGGGTGATGTCGTCGCACTGGTCAAGACCCTGGTCACGGCGGCGTTCGTGGTCGGGTTCGACGAGACCACCCTGCGGGTGGGGCCGGCTGGCACCAAGCGGTACGTCCTGTCGGCCTCGCCCCCAGCGCACACCCTGTACTGGCTCGGCGGGCGGGACAAGACCTCGTTCGCCGGCTTCGGGATCCTGCCCGCCGCGACCGGGATCGCGGTGCACGACCGGTACGCCCTCTACGACCACCCCGACCTCACCGGCAACCTGGCCGGGCACCAGATCTGTTGCGCTCACCTGCTCAGGGACATCACCGACGCCGCCGAGGCCCACCCCGACCACCACTGGCCGACCCAGACCGACCGCGCGCTACGCGGCCTGATCCGCGCCGCACACGCCGCGCGAGACCGGGGCCAGCCAGCCATCCCCGCAACGATCGCGGACCCGTTGATCGCCGATTTCCGGCAGGCGGTCCGCTTCGGACTGTCCCAGATCCGCCGCACCCCAGGCCCGGTTGCAACGACGAACAGCCCGCCGGGCGGCTGCTGCTGGAATGCCTGCGCGACCGCCAGGACGACGTCCTGCGCTTCGTCACCGACACCCGCATCCCACCGACCAACAACCAGTCCGAGCGGGACCTGCGACCCCTGAAGACCCAGCAGAAGATCTCCGGGCGGCTCACCTCCGAGGCCACCACCCGCCACCGACTCACCCTGCGGTCCTACATCTCCACCGCCGCCAAACACGGCACCGACGCCATGACCGCCCTACGCGACGCCCTCACCGGCAACCCCTGGAGCCCAGCTCACGCCACCGTCTGAATGCTTACCTCGCATCTCGGGTTGCCGCTTCCTGCCAGGCCGAGCTGGCGCCACGAGTGTTGTGGCGAGCCATGCAGGCCACGTGTCGTCAGGGGGCTACTCCCCGCCCGTCGTGGACAGGGCGGTCGGAGGAAACTCGACACCGGACCACGCAGACCGTGGCGTGTCCGCCGCAGACGGCCGGGGGTCAGGTGGACATCCACGTTAGCTATGGTGACGTGCACTCGCCGGGCAAGCAGGCTGGGCAAGCCGGGCTGTCGCAGCTACGGATTCAGGCTCTCACCGGGGCACGCTCGATAAGGGGTCTAGCCGGGCGGCCCGGTCGAGTGGCCGCCATTGTTCGTTGCGCTCAGTGGCGGCGCGGAAAGCAGCGCAGCCCATCCGAATAGGTAGCCGCGAGTAGCGTGACCGGGGCCAGCCGCGCGAATCGCGGCGAAGCCACCGTCCGCAACTGCCGCACCGAGTTCGGGTATGCGGCGTGCTGACAAGTCACGCTGTGCGACCAGGTGTGAAGACAGCATCCTTCGCGGTTGGGCCGATCAACGCGCACGCCGAGGTTCGCTTCCGGGACGATGGCTGCATGGACGACCAGCGGCTGAGCGGAGAGACGTTGTCGTGGCTAGAGGACCTGTCTCAGCGCGGCGATCCGCCTCCCTGGGTCGCTTCATGGGAAGGGCGGGATCACCTCTCCGGAGATTCCTTCATCATGGTCGGCCGAGACGGCGATAGGCGTGAGGACATCTACGTGACCCGCGATAGCGGCCCGGCCGTCCTAGCTGATCTCGATGTGATCGCCGCTGCCAGGACCTACCTGCCCCTGCTGCTCGCCGAGATCAGGCGCCTCCGAGGCAGTTAGCCCTGAACGGGACCCTCAGTCCGTCCGCTCCCGCCACCTCTCGACCCCTGCGACCGTCGCAGGCACCAAGACGTACCCCAGAGCGCACGGATCTGCCGCGCTGCGCCCGTTCTACTTGATCGACGGCCAGCACCGTGCGTTGTACATTTCGTCATGGTGTTCGCACGAGACGGAGCCGCTGTGGCCTGCGCACGGACCGCCCTGCAGGGACAGGGCGTACCCAACAGCCACGCCTGGCGGGGCACCCGTCGTGTCCGACGAGCACGGTGGATGGATAGTCCGCACCTGGACCAGGACACCTCAAGATGAGCCCCGCCCCTCCGGACCTCCCGACTACGTTCATCAGGTCAACCCTGACGAGGCCGGTGAGGATGGGCTCAGCGTCCGGCGGTCTGCCTCGCTCACGCTGCTGCGGGTTCCGGCCGCCGCGCCCGGAGGAGGTCAGTCCGTGTGATCGACATCCTCGACACTGCAACCAGGACGAGAGGTTCGGCGGCGCTCCGGCTCGTCGATGGCGCGTCCTGCTCGGAGGATCCACGTGATCGACTCCTCGACCACCGAGACCGAGCCCGCCGTCCCCCGACCGCCTCGGGCGGCTCGGATAGGGGCCTACGCGTCCGCGCTGTCCGCGACGGTGGGCTTCATCCCGTTGCACCTGACCTGGGCGCTGGGGATTCCGCTGTTCGCCGACGAGCAGCTGTTCCGGCCGTGGTACGACAGCGGCGGCGGCGTTTACCTGTACACCCTGAACGTGCTCGCCGTGCTGCCTGCGGTGCTGTCGCTGGCTCTGGTGATGCCCTGGGGGCTGGTGTTCCCGGGCTGGGTTCCCGGGCTGGCAGGCCGACCGGTGCCGCGCCTGTTTCCGGTGATCAGCGGATACGGCCTGGCGGCGCTGCTGCTCCTGTACACCATGTATGCGGCGGTGCTCGGAGCGGTGCAGATGAACGCCCCGAACCCGATCTTCAGCCCGTGGATCATCCTGTACGGGGTGCCGCAGTTCCTGATTTGGGCGGTCGGACTGTGGGCGGCCACCCGCTCGTACGCGCAGCGGACTCGGCGATGTGATGGGTGAGCCGATGATCCGGACCATGTTTCAGTGACGGAGCGTGACATATGACCGGACGTCCACGTGTTCGGAGACCGGCCCGGGACCTGATACTGCGGCCGTACTAGACCGCCCCGGCGGATAACCTGGAACCTCGCTGCTGTGCATCCTCAGCCGACGACTTACGGGTGGCGCTGAGCGGGTAGGCGTATCCCGTCTCCCCGGGCGGGATGCACCGCAGTACTCCGTACAGGCAGCGCTCGTGCAGGCAGCGCTCGTGCAGGCAGCGCTCGTGCAGGCAGCGCTCGTGCAGGCAGCGCTCGTACAGACGGTGGTCGTACAGACGGTGGTCGTACAGGCGGTGGTCGAACTAGAGCGTGTCCCGCAAACGGTTGGGGCGCGGTCTGTTTTGATGTCGGACATGGCCCAGGATCGGGTGACTCGTCATGATCTGACCGATGAGGAGTGGGAGCGGTTGGCGCCGCTGCTACCGCGCAATGCGCTGCATGGCCGGCCGTGGGCCGACCACCGCACGGTGATCAACGGGGTGCTGCACCGGGTCCGGGCCGGCAATCCCTGGCGGGACCTGCCCGAGCGGTTCGGGCCCTGGAAGACCGTCTACAACCGGCATCGTCGCTGGTCAGGTGACGGAACCTGGGAGCAGATCGTGGACGCCCTACGGGTCGAGTGCGACCGCGAAGAAGGCCAACACTGGAGCGCAGCGATCGACTCGACCGTAGTCCGGGCCCACCAGCACGCCGCCGGCGCGCGTCACCTGCCACCCAAGGACATCCCCGCCGAGCGACTGGCGCCGGTCACCCTGTCCACCCCGGACCGCGCGCGGGGCGACCTCGAATGACACCAAATCCCGCGACCGGGAAACCCTGGGCCGTTCCCGCGGCGGGCTGACCAGCAAGATTCACCTGCTCGCAGACTCCCGATGCCGGGTGCTGGCCCACGTCACCAGCTCCGGGCAACGACACGACAGCCTGGGCTTCGGTCCGGTGATGACCCGGGTCCGGATCAGGCGCCGGGGACCGGGCCGCCCACGGACCCGCCCCGGGCGACTGTCGGGCGACAAGGCCTACTCCAGCCGGGCGATCCGTGCTGACCTGCGCCGACGTGGCATCCAGGCGGTCATCCCCGAGCCCGCCGACCAGATCAAGAACCGCACGAACCGCGGCTCCAAGGGCGGGCGGCCACCCGCCTTCGATGCCGAGGCCTACAAGGACCGCAACGTGGTCGAGCGGGCCATCAACCGACTCAAGCAGAACCGCGCCGTGGCCACCCGCTACGACAAGCGCGACTTCGTCTGGCGCGGCACCGTCGAGGTCGCCGTCATCCGCATCTGGCTCAGCGACCCCGTCCAGACCTGACTACGGGACACGCTCTAATCGACCCATTCGGCGATGGCGATTTCTACGTCGTCGACGGTTCCCCTGAAGCCTTGGCTCTGGATCAGTTCGGCTATCTACAGCCGTTGGATCGTCCCGACCGAGGCGCTGCCGAGCGAGTCGCCCACGGACCCACCGATGGGCTGCCGCCAGCCTCGGCGAGTCCTTCCCCGAGCTGCCGCGCCGTGTGCTGGAGTCGGTCGGTACTCGAAACAACACGCAGATCTGGCCGCCGTCCGACTGGATGCTGACTGCCGTTGGATGGCGGAGGTGTCACGGACGGTCGATGTCGGTCGGCTTCTTTCGTGCGCCGTGCCGCCGGTCCTTACGGCCGTGGGGACGGCGTCGGCTCAGGGTCACCGTCGCGTCGTCCGGTACCGGGGCCGAAGCTCGATGATCTTGCCGGGCCGGCCATGGTTACTCCCACAGCCGACCTTGCGCGCATGCCGCCGACAGCCTGACCGCTGGGTTCGCAGCCCGTAAGGCGGACGGAGGACGGCATGCGGGTCCAGAAGGCGAGCCGACGGCTGACGAGCGGGACCCGGGCTCGTCGGCGAGGTGCTCTTGCCGGGTCTGGTAGTCGGACAGAGGTGCGAGGAGTGAACCGGCCGACATTCGACACGGGTAAGCCACTTTACCTCCCTTCCAGCCATCCATTAAAAACCTTGGATGCCTGCCCCCACGCCAACACAAATTGCTCCGCCGAGGCAGGCTCCCATCGACGCTGATCAACACTGAGTTCGTCCGAGTGCACGTCCAGGTCGACATCTAAATCATTGGTGATCTCAATAGTGACGCAGCCAAGGCGCCGTCCAATGGTAGTTTGAAAGGACAAATATGTCTCGCCGTACTGCAGCTCCATGTCTAGCACGTAGGCCGCCTCACCATGCATACCCGGGAGGAGACTTGACTCCCACAAATCCCAGGTTCGCTCACTATCAAGCCAAAGGTCCATCTCCGATTGAGCTGCGTTAGCCGCAAGTAGACGCGCGGTTTGCCCTATGGAAAGCTTCCAGGGCAGCAATGAATTGAACGGCACTTTGGCCAGCTTCATCGCCCCATTGTTGGGTGTCTTGCGCTGGTTGTCACTCAGGTTCGAAGACCCGCGCAGGCGCGTACTAAGTCTGGCCACCCACCTTGCCTGCCTGCTCGTCATCCCGCGCGCAGGCTGCGAGCCGCATGCACCGGCCCACGGAACTGCTCAGCGAGTCCAGACCGGCGCCGTCAAAGCTGGTTGCTGTAAACGATAGGCAGGGGGGCCGCCGAGGGCCCTTCGGTGGCTGCCCGCAGATCGCGGGCTGTCGGTACGGCGCCTGGAAGGCGGGGGTGACGACCCGTCATTGCTGTCCCGAGGCTGCCGGCCACACGGTCACCGCGACGGACCCAGCCGTGTCGAGAGCAGGACAGGGCTGTCGCCGTCGCCATCCTCTTCTGCCGCGAGCCGCGCGACTGCCGAGATGACGGCTCGTGACGCTGGGGGTCTTCGGAGGCGGTTGGGCCATCGAGCTTCCGAGGGCTGCGCGCACGTCCGCGTAGGTCGATAGCGTTCGGACGACGTCCTGCCGGACGGACCCGCGCACCGTCCTCACCAACGTCAGTGCGTCCAGCTCGATGTTGGGTGACACGCAGTCGAGGGTGCTGACCCCCGGCCGCTGATGCACGTTACGGCCGGCATGGGCGGGAACCCGCGCCTTCTGCGGCGGATCTTCCCGCAACGGCCACTGCTGTGACTGTGTGTACTGGCGGGTGCACATTGGGACCCGTCCGGGTGGCTGGCAGACGGAGCGTTGGGCAGCGCCGTGGGAGATCCTCACCGCTGCAGGTCTTCCAGGGCAACGGCGAAGGCCTCCGCGCCGGGCAATCGTCGCCGCGGGTCCTTCTCCATCGCAGCCCCGATCACAGCGCGAACCGGCAGCGGAACCGACGGCGGCAGCGGCGGGGCCGTCTCGTTGAGGTGGGCCAGCGCGACCGCGACCTGGTTGCCGCCCGGGAACGGGGGCCGCCCGGCGAGGCAGTCGTAGGCCACGATGGCCAGGGCATACACGTCGCTCAGCGGGCTGGCATCCTGACCCTTGACCAGTTCCGGGGCCAGATAGTGCGCGATCCCCCGCACCTGGCCGGTGGCGGTGAGCGGTTCGTGGTCCACCGGCCAGGCGGTGCCGAAGTCGGTGACCTTGACCCGACGAGGCGGGATGACCATCAGGTTCGCGGGCTTGATGTCCCGGTGGATGACGCCCCGCTGATGGGCCGCGTGCACGGCCCGGGCAGCCTGGGCGATCAGATCGAGCGTGCGCCCGCAGCTCAAGGGCCCCACCTCGGACAGGATCGTCGACAGCGCCACACCCGGGATCAGCTCCATCACCAGGTAGACGACCCGGTCGCCGTCCTGCTCGTGGTCCCGCGCGGGTGACTGGCCGTCCGCGCCGACACGAGTCTGCCCGAAGTCGTAGACCGCAGCGATGCCGTGGTGGGGCAGCCCGCTCGTCACGCGAGCCGCGGCCCGCAGTTGGCGGACGAACGTCTCGTCGTCCGCGAACTCCGGGTGAAGGATCTTCACGGCGACCTCGCGGCTGAGCACCTCATCGCTCGCACGCCACACCTGCCCCATGCCGCCGGCACCGAGCCGGTCACCCAACCGGTAACGCCCGTCGAGTCTGGTCCCGGCACGAACACTCATCGAACAACCACCTCCACCGCCGCGCGGACGACCGGAGACACGACCATGAACGTGAAATCTCACGGCCTCCAGATCCCGGCTGGCCGATCGATGCTAGCCAGATCAACAGGTCGCAGCAGCAGTACCGTCGGGCCTCAGTCCCCCTGGCGACAGCGAATGCCCCGACCAGCACCCCTCACCACTCCCCCGGACGCCAGAACTGTCGGGCGGCGTCCGCGAGCATGCGTTCGCCGCCCGTAAAGCCGCGACGTGTGCGGCAGCGAGCGAGATGCCGTACGACTGGAACCGGATCCTCATAGCTCGTAACCGGGATGACCACCGCGCAAGGAACCCAGGTGCCACAGTCGCGCTCATCAAGAGCGGACACCCGAAGACCAGCGATTGCCGCACAGCAAATTGACTCATCTGCCGCTGAGGCCTGAACGTTGAGGTTCGGACGGGTGCGGTCGGTCGTTGCAGGGCGTCATCACGACAGGTGGCTAGAGGCGGGTGGTCGCGGTCCCGAGAACACTCCGCCGCCCACCCTGGTCTCCTGGCAGGCGAGAACGCGGGTGCCAATGATTGTCAGTCGTGTGGAACCGCTAGACTTAGCCCATTGCCAACGGGCGGGGGCCTCCGTGGATGAGGACGTCACCGAGTTCGACGCTGACCCAGAGTGGTGCCAGCCCTCTGGCAACCACACGGCTCTGGAGGTACGCATCCGCACCAGCCCAAGTCGCCTCGGGAAGTGGGCCGAGGTGGACTGCTCCTGCGGCGCTGCCACGCGCCAGGAGTGGACTGACGACGCGTTTCCGACATACAGCAGCCTCATCGGCGCGGCGTGGACCGTCCACCTGGTGGGCGGCTTGCCGCTCGGCCTTTCCGCGGGCTACTGACATCAGAAGATCGGTAGCCGAGGCAGGATCCGGAGCCGCATTGGTGACTCATCTGGGCTGGTGGCGACATCGACAGATGGTGACTCCGGGTGCCGCGGCGACGATCATCGTCGACCCGTCGGTGCTGGAACCTGCTGCGCGGACTTCCTCGGTCTCGGCGACGGGGAAAGGCTGCCGATGCCCGGCCTCGTGTTCCGCAGCGACACCAGCTGCCTGAACCGATACCCGCCTGCCGTCGTCCGTACGATCTGAGATGTGGCCGTCGGCGAAGCCGCAGACCTCGATCCCCTCGCCAGCTTCCGGCCGATGCCCAGAGCAGCCGGTCGGGCTGGGCCGAACCAGTCGCCCTGCTCGTCCCGGTCGCGAGCAATCACCGCGCCGGTGGTCACGTCGACGGACGCCCACCCTAGACGGCCACCGCAGCGCATCCGCGCAACGGACGACGACAGCTCAACGTCCTTTACTGCGTGGCTACGACGAGCCGGGCCAGAAGTGCTCAGTGACCTTCATGGTGCCGTCCCTGCCCGGTGCCTGAGTGACCTCGAACAGCGCTATATTTCCCCGCCCACTCTCGTCCCCGACGCAGAATAGCGTTCCGGCGTGCAGATCCCGCAACGGCGTTCCCGCTGGGGCCGTCCGCAGGGCGGTCAAACATCCATTGCGATCGATATTCTTGCTTGTCACATTGATGCTGCCGGTGCTGTGCCATCGAACGGTGGGGGCGTCATCGTTCTCGTCCCGCTGATAGTAGAAGTCCGACCCCCCTCCCCCGGTAGCATCGGGTGGGCCGATGTCGACACCGGTGTAGTCCAGGTGGCTCACCGGCAGTGGGAGGATCATCGGAGTGATCCGAGCGTCGTTTGCCCCCGCTGCGCCCGATACGGCCGCGGAACTCCCGTCGCCCTGATCTGTATTGGCAGCCGCAGCCGTCTCGGTGACAGTCGATCTGACCGTGACTGTGGCTGCCGAAGTGTTGTCGTTCTGTCCCTTCTGCACACCGCCGAGGTAGGAGAACAGAGAACCCAAGACGGTGGCCACAGCTCCGATCACCGCGGCGATGATGACCGCCCGAGAGCCGTTGTCGGGTGCTCCGTCGTGCGACATGGGCGCTCTCCTTGGGTAGCGAGTCTGCGCCCGAGAATATCGTCCTCGTCTACTCGGTGTCCGATGATCCGGACAGGCAGTTACCGGCTCACCAGCAAGGGACGGGTGGCACACCGCGGCAGCTCGCTCACCTTCTGACGCCAGGTCGTGACAGGAGGATCTGAGTCGATGTGCCCCGGCGCCCTTGTCGATTCGGGCGCTCATGGCTGCACCGAAGTCACTCGCAGCATCCTCATATGCCGCGCCGAGTGCGCTTGCCGGCACGCTGACGTGCGGCGGAGAGGGGTGGGCGACGGCAGGCCGTTGGGCGACCTGGTGACGATGGATGCGCACTCGCATGAAGATGCCGGGGAACTCCTGCCGCATCCGCTCCTGTCAGCTGCGCGGTCTGCTTGGATCGCTGTCCATGCAGCTGTCGATGCAAATCGCGGGGGCGCCCCTGGGGCATCAGCACCTTCGGTGCTGCGAGCGTTTAGACCGAGCCGGACCTGGTCCGCATCCGGTTCACGATCGTCCGGGCCGAGCAGGCCCCCGTCGCGCTTTTTGAGGCCGCCCGCACCGCTCTGCGCGCCGTGCGGACCGTTCTGCGTGACCACGGCATCCGTGACGCCGCTGTCGAGGGTTCCCAACTCGACCTTCGCACCCTCACCCGGTACCTCCACGGGCGCAGCGTGTTCGCCGGCTATCAATGCCAGGCTGCATTCGCCGTCGAGGCCAGGGCCTTGGACGACGTCGAGCCACTGCTCCTGGACCTGGTCGCCGCCGGTGCCAACCAGATCGACGCCGTCGACTTCGATGTGACCGCCAAGCGTGAGCTGCGGGTGGAAGCCCGGCGCCGGGCTGTGGCGGCCGCCCGTGCCAAGGCCGAGCTGTACGCGGCGGCCGCCGACGTGCGAGTGGGTCCCTCCTGCACGTCGAGGACGTAGACCCCGAGCAGCCAGGCGCCACCCGCTACCGCAGTCACGCCGACGCGGCGTCCACCACGGCCCAGAACCTCGCGCCCGGCCACATCGTCGTGTCTGCCGCCGTCGTCGTGGGCTACTCCATCGCCGGGGACTGAACCGCGGCGCCGCCCGAGCATGTCTGGACCTTCCTTGCCCCTTACCGCAGGTCAGGCTGCTGCACCAACGGCGGGCCTGCCGGTGGTGAAGCGAGCAGCACCAACGCAAGCGACCGGATCTGCCGCCGACCGCCAGGTCGGCTCTCCCTGGGCTGGGTCACTCTGCGCGAGCAGCGTGACCTGAGCGAAGTGGCCCTGGGTTGCGGATCACCACGCATTGCTGCCCTGCGCGCCCCTCGGGCGGGCGTTGTGATCGAGTCCTAATCGAAGACCATGACGGTGAGCCAGTCGCCGGCCCGCACTTTATAGCCGTGCGGGGTGCTCAGCCCGGTGGTGACCGCTCTCATGTGCTGTGCGCCGTAGACGACGGCCACGGTGATGGGCTCGGCCGCGCGCCGGTCGTGCAGGTCGTACAGGGTTCTCAGCAGCCGTTCGTCGCGTTCGTCGAGCACTACGCGCTCGACGTCGGGGGGTAGGACGGGCTGGAGCACTTCCTCATTGGTGGGCAGGTCGTCCAGCGAGGAGTCCTGGAGGATCGTCAGCAGCCACCGGGATCCGAAGAGCCGTTGGGCGGCGGTCACGGACCCGATCATTCCGAGCGTGGCGACGCGTTGCCACCGTGGAATGGTCTGCCACCGGGCCTGGAACTGCTCACCGGAGCTGTCCGGGCAAATCACCTGGGCTGTCAGCGCGTCGTAGTCGAGATGCTGGACCATCAGCCGGAGCTGCTGATCCTCGGCCATCGCCCGGTAGCTCATCGTCAGTGCCGCGCCCGCACGGCTGGGACCGACGCCCTCGGTCACGATGACGTCGGCCTTCGCCAGTCGGCGGGTCACCTCGCGGTAGAACTGCGGGCTACCGATGTGCGGCATCGGATACAGCACGAAACGTAGCGGGCTATCAGGTCGTTGCAGAAGCAGTTCGACCACGCGTACCCGGTCGTCGTTCGCCTCGACGATCTGCACGGGCACAGTGTGACCACGCCACGTCGCCGGCAGGTTGCACGGCCTTGAACGCCGTACGGCGCGCGCCCCGCGTCCCGGCTGTTGGTCACCACGGCGCCCCTGAGCCGATCAGTGAGGCTGGTACTCAAGGCATCATCCGGAGATGCCGCGCTGACAACGATCGAGAGAGGCCGCGAGCGTCACCGTGGGTGAGTGATGATCATGCTAGCTCGACGGCGGTGTTCGCGGACGTCTGCGCTCGCGCCGCCGTGGTTGGTCAGCGGTGGCGAGCAACTCGTCCAGGTACCTGGCGGCTCGTTCGCTGTGACGCGGCCGACAGCATCGGCGGTTTCGCCCTGTTCGGTGTTCCGGCCCATGCTCGGCACGGCCTGGCAGTTCGGTCGCCGTGCTTGGGTCCCATCGACCGATGCAACAGTCGAGCCGGGACGATGCGTTGTTCGGTGGACGCGTTCGGACCAGCACGGCGGAAGGCGAGACGTGACCTTCGAGGAGTTCCTGGCCCAGCGGCTGGAGCCGCTGTTGCGTTACGCCACGGTGGTCACCTGCGACCCGCATCTGGCTGAGGATGTCGTGCAGGAGGTGATGATCCGTGTGCAGGGGCGATGGCAGCGGATCAGCGCGATGGACGCGCCTGAACGCTACGTCCAGCGGATGGTGGTGAACGAGTTCCTGTCCTGGCGGCGGCGCCGTGCCACGACATCGACCGTGCTGGTCGACCCGACAGCCCTGGGGCGAGTCGTCTCCTCCATGCACGATCCGTTGGGGGAGGCCGCAGAGCATGGGGTGGATGACCGCGACTACCTGCTCCGCCTCATCGCCTCGCTGCCGCCCCGGCAACGAGCGGTGATCGCTCTGCGCTACCACGAAGACCTCGGTGACACCCAGATCGCTGACCTTCTCGGCTGCCGGCCCGCGACCGTCCGGTCACTGGCATTCCGCGCACTGGCCACGCTGCGGCGGGCGATGCCGGACGTCTCGACCCTTCCAGCTTGCGGAGAGACCCGATGAACACCGACTTGATCCGTGAAGCTCTGGAGCGGCAGGCCGACCGAGCCCCTGACGCGCAGAAGGTGCGCCGCGCCCTGGCTGTGCGGACCGCTCAGCACGCCCGTCTGCGGCGCCGGCGTCAATTCGCCGCGATCGCAACAGCCGCTGCGGTCATACCGGTCGTCCTCGGCCTTGCCCGGCATCTGGCCCCCGGGCGGGCGGACCCGGCTGGCCAGATCGTCGTGGTTCCGCCGCGGACCATCCCTCTGTACTACCGTCCGACCTGGCTGCCATCTGGAGTGCGCGAGGCGACCGACGCCATGCCCATCGACCCCAGCCGTCCTTACCAGAGCACCAGCCATTCCTATACTCGCGGACAGGGTAACCCCAGGTACGCCGATGTCCCGTTGATGAAGCTGAGTGTGTTCGTCGGTGAGGATCGGGTGCTGGGTAGGAAGGAGGCAGGGGTTACCCCGGAACCGATCACCGTCAATGGCGTCCCAGGCACCTATCAGAAAGGATCGTTCGGTCAGTTCCTGACGTGGCAGCCAAACTCCGTTACGACGGTTTTCCTCGAAGAGAATCTCGGCCTGGACAAGACCACACTGCAACGGATCGCACGCTCCGTCGCGCCCGACCCTGGCAGCCGGACCATTCCCTTCACTGTGGGATGGTGGCCCCGCCACCTTTCCGAGGGCCGGCTGGAAGTGTCGGCGCCCGGCCGCCCCGGGATGGCGACCATCGATGCCGGAACCATCCAGGTCACGGTTGAGCAGGAGGCCGACCCGCACCTTCCCCCGGGGGGACAGCCCCTCACCGTCAACGGGCACCCAGCCCAATGGATCCCGGATTCCGGGAACCGTCTGACCTACTTGATAGTCGCGCTCAAACAACAGCGGGTACTCACCGTCGCGGTGAACAATGGGATGAGCCAAGGGCCGGACATCGGCCAGGCAGACAGCGTGCGCATCGCACAGTCCGTGGTCATTGACGAGGCGTGGCCCGACTGGACCACCGCCTACCGCTGACTTCAGCCATCGACTCTTCACGCAGCGACGTGGGCCTGCACCGACCGCCGGGTAGGCGGCCGACCAGGACGGCTGGGTCGAGACCGGTGCGCGTGGCGTCGCCGGAGCGGGTCACGGTGCCAACGCAGGATCGTGTCCGGGGACACGATCAGCTGGAGGTGCCGCAGTCGGACCCGTGGTACGTGGTGCACGAGTGCGGCGAGGAACGTCCGGTCCGAGCCGGCTAGCCGAGGCTGATGATCGATCTGTCGCCGCGGGACGGCTCGGGTGCTCGACTTCGCGAAATGTTGTTCCCGGCGCGGGGGGGCCCTCCTAGCAGAGACGTGCTGGTCCCTGCGAGACGCGCGTGACGAGACCTACTTCCACGAGGCCCTGGTCAGCTACTCCGGGCACCTGGCCGGCCGCCCTACGGACGACGCGGGCCACGGACAATCGATGCCTCGCCGACCGGGCCGCGGCTATGGCGCAAGGTCGAGAGATCTACGACCTGGGTCTCCCGCGCCCGTGAGTATCCGCCGACGCCGACGGCAGCGCCTGGGGCGCGCGAGACCGCCCTCGGCCTGGCAGTTGCGAGTATCCGCATCTGCCGCGTGCAGAACTCCCTGGGGTGACTCTGGCGGTCACCGAGCGCGACGGTCATGGCTCCGACGGGGGTAGAGCGGTGGTGCTGGGAAGGTGACTACTGTCGCGGGATGGGATGTCGTGGGGATCAGTTCGATC
>Ga0302323_100000667_pt1 | contig 27669 bp, 20 predicted proteins | sample Fen_T0_3_FD_201950 | JGI IMG/M metagenome (GOLD analysis project Ga0302323, IMG submission 201950) | Peat permafrost microbial communities from Stordalen Mire near Abisko, Sweden - Fen_T0_3 | ecosystem: Environmental > Terrestrial > Soil > Wetlands > Permafrost | place: Sweden: Abisko...
CCACCTTGGGCGTCTCCCCGAGCAGGATGCGCTCGAATATCACGATTCGTCGTGCGTTGAGCTTTCTAGGGACGCTTCCAGCGCCGCTCATCGCCAACTGAACGTAGTGAAGCGTTTGCGTAGCTCCGGCCTGAACGATGCGCGTTCTGCCAGAAATGAGTTCTGTCCAGAGGCTCGACAGGTCACGATTTGACGCGCGGTTCAAAATCTCGGAGGACATTTCATTTTCTCCAATGCAAGTTTTCGTCCGGGGAAACCGATCCACCGGGCTGCACTGGATGGACGCGCCGCTCGAATGCCTGTGAGCGAGAATCGCCAACCTCGGAACGGTTTGACTCGGCCCGTTCGATTTCTGGATCCGCACGAATATCGACTGCGCTCGAATGCGCTCGAATGCGCTCGCTGGGTACGCAGCCAACGAACAGCTGCGGAAGATCTATATGCGGAGGAGTATCCGCACCGTCGAGGCAGCCGAAGGCTGCGCGCCGATTGAAGACTACTTCTTGCGGTTATCGAACATCATCGCCAACCCTGCCGGCGCGGCTCGGCATGCCGCGTGTACGTGCCTCGACTGTAGTGGTTGAAGTCGCTCGAGACGACGACTTGCCTGGTGGAAGCGTCATAGTAGCGATAGGGCACGTCGCCGGAGTTGGTGGCCTGCCCGAAGAAAACGCGGCTCCCATCTCGGCTTGCGGCCAGTCCAGCCCCCAGCCCTACGCCGGGTAGGTCCACGAACCCGCTGGTCGTAGAGCGAGTACGCCTGATGGAGGGCGTCAATGAGCACGAGCCCGTCGTTCGTGACTCCGAGCTCTCGCACGCTCCCAGAGATGGCACCGGGGAGCGTGATCGCCTGCTGCGTCTGCATCCTGACGGGATCGATGAGGCGCAGGTCCTCGCGGGTGAGCACGACCGTGCTCATGGCTCGAGCATTTCCCGCATCTCGGTTCGTAGGCTTCGACAGCCACGCGGCATCGATCGAGGCCGCCCGGCAGCGCGCGAAGTTAGGCCAGGTCGAAAGACCGCGTTCGTTTCGAGCACGCCACGGCCACCGACTATGGCGGCGGGCGCTACGATCTGATCTGTTTCATGGACTCGTTTCACGACCTAGGCGATGCCATCGCCGCGGCGCGACACGCCGCTCGTCAGCTGGCAGATGGTGGCTGCGTGATGCTAGTGGAACCGCTCGCCGCCGCGCAGCCAGATGAAAACCGCGGTCCGCTTGCGGCCATGAACTACGCGGCGTCCACTGCGCTCTGTACGCCCAACGCCCTGTGCCATCCAGGCGGTATCGCCCTCGGCGCACAAGCGGGTCCGGAGGCACTGCGGCAGGCCCTCGCCGACGGCGGGCTCAGCCACTTTCGAGTGGCCACCAAAACCCCGTTCCACCAGGTGATCGAGGCTCGAGCCCCGTGAGCCTTCGGGGGCGAGCTCGACCATTTCGATTCGTTCGTTGGACCTCGGCACGCTGAGCCATGCGCCGGACTCCCGAGAGTCGTATTCGAACAAATTGACCGCGCCGGCCGTCGCCTGCTCCTTTACCGGAACCTCCGTGAGTGCTAGATTGAGCCTCGCATCGAGAATATCCAAGCCGAAGTTAGTAATAAAGAACCTGGTTAGGTCGCCGGGAACAGAGTGAACGCAGAGCAAGGAGCAAAACGGAAACAAAGTGGAGACTAAACGAGGCTATCGAGTCGAGTTCTCTCGGTCTTCAGGTTAACGCCTGGTGTCTGAGTGAGTCACGATTACGGTTGTCACGATTGGAAACTGCAGAGTGAAAGTGAATCAAAGGTGAAGTCCAAGCGGTCCCGGGTGCCGGCCAGATCGTGATGGGCGCAAAAGACCGGGGTCCCGGGTGCCGGCCAACAAGGGACCCCGGCCACAATCTTTAGTGTGCCGGTGCCCGAAAGTGTCGCCGAGTTGCTGACACTTCTTCCGCACGAGGCCACGGCTTCGCGCGGCGAAGCTTGGGTTTGCTACGCGCCGATTCGGAACGTCCGAATCCAGGGTAGCGCGACCCATTGCCCCTGATCGGCGGCGATCGGCTCGATGCGTGCGGCAAACACGATGCCCGCGTGGCTGGTGTCAGAGGCAACGGCGCGGGTGAGCGCCTCTCGCTCGACGGCATTCAGAGACCAAGTGAGCGACGCGCCGTTCTGCGCTCGGACCCCGAGCAGCACCGTGCGCAGGAAGAGCGGCGTCGGCGTTGTGATATCCACTGGGCGTAGGCCGGTGGCTCCGTACGAGTACGGCAACAATGCTTCGATGGTCAGTCGGACGTCCTTGTCGAACTGAGGGCCTAGGGCGAGCTTGAACTCGAGCGACTTGAACTGCGCGAGCACGATGCGTTCGTTCTCGGCCAGTACGTGTCCGTCGGGGACGACCCGAGCGTCGACCGAGAGCGGTTGAGCGAGTGCGAGCTGGGCGCCGAAGAGCGTACTTTGCGCAGTTTCGAGGCCGCTATTGCCGAGCAGTACCGCAGTCACGCGTTGAGTCGGCAAGCGGACGTCGGTGCCGAGCGTCCATTGCACCTGCGCGACGCCGCTCGCGTCGGTCGAAACCACCGCCTCCCGCATGCGCGCGCCACCGGACCACGGAACGGTCGAGATCACGTTGGCGCTCGCGTGGATCGAGCCGCCGCTGAATTGGTCGAGTGCGGTCCCGCCGAACATGTCGTCCATGATGATGAAGCGCACGGCCGCACCGGGTACCGCGCGCGAGCCGGCAGAGATCCGCGCGCGCAGCGCGATCGGCAGCACTTGCCCGGGCCGGCCGATCTGTCCTTCGCCACCCGCTGCGACCAGCGTGAGATCGTCGCTCGCGATGGCTACGAAGCGGGTCGCCAGCGTGTCCGGCGAGCCGTCTGCGAGCAGCAATCGCGCCTCGACGAGCTGCGCGAGCTCGGGTTGATAGAGATCACTCGGAGCCTCCGCGGTGGGAGCGTCACCCAGCTTCCAATAGACTTTCGCGAGACCCGCGCTGTCGGTCAAGACATCGACGATCTGCGAAGTGGCCGCGACTCCGGGCGGCGTCGGCTCCGCCGCGCTCAGTGCCCCTCGCGTCCCGGCACTCGGATCGGCGACCAGCGCGAAGCGCACTCTTGCGTTTTCCACTGGCAGGCGACCCCGCGACACTCCAACCGTGATCGGCGCCGGTAGAAATTGGCCGGAGCGCCCGTGTTGACCATCACCGCCACGCGTATCGAGCGCAATCAGATTGGTCAGGCTCGGGAAGAGTTTGCGACAATCGCCGATCACGGTCCACACGCCCGCACTCCGCTGAAGCATGGCAATGCGGGCGTAGCTGTGGCGCGGCACCTCCGGTCGGAGCGCGAGCGGGTGGAGGCTGCCATCCTCGGGCCATTCGATTTGGCGCGTGGAGCTCCCCGGCAGCAACGCCGTGCGCGCGGGGATCAGCCATGAATCGCCAGGGCGCAGTGAAGCGCCGGTGAAGCGCACCTCGATGCCATCTTCGATCGGAAGCCACCCGCCCGAGGTCGGCAGTGCGCCGGCGGAGTCCCAGCGACGCGCACGCGGATGCCGGTCGGGGATGAGCGTGAAGGCACCGTCGAGGTCGAGCGACAGGCGCACGCGCTGCTCGATGTCCGTGATCCGCCCCAGTCGACCTGGACGCTGGAGCAGGTCGTCCGTGTCGTGGGTCAGCTCGACCCATGTGCCGAGATCGAAGCCGGCGGCCCCGCCGGGACCCACCCGGTCGATTTCGATTTCGCTGGCGCTCGGCTGATTCAAAATGCTGGCGACGACCGAGCCGTTGTCGCGGCTCCACTTGAAGCGCGGTCCACCACCAGAATCGATGTCGTGGATCTGCACGCGATAGAGCTGATTTTCGATGCCACGAAAGCCTGCGCTCTCGGCGACCACGCAAGGATTCGAGCTGGTTCCGCCCGGCTGCACACGTACTTCCAGCGTGCCGGTCGAGCCAGCCACGAGCGCATCCCACTCCGAGTAGGTATTCACGCAGGTAGGGGTAGGACCAGGCGCAGCGAGCCCGAGCAAACGGAGCTGCCAGACCACTTGCGTGCGCGTTGCCGTATCAGGGCCCCCCAGCGCGACTTCCCGAATCGATGGATCTTCGACAGCCGTAATGGGTCGCTCCCAGACGTCGAGATAAGCGAGGTAGATGCCGTCCGTCGTCGGAAGCGTGGCCGCGGGCAGAAATGGTTGAGCCACGAAGTCGATGACCGCGCCGCTGTCGGGGCGAAGTTCGCAACGAATGCCGTCGACGTAGTAGCTGCCCGCGCTGATGCGCAACGCGGCTCCCGTGCTCGAGATCTGCATACCGGCGTCGTCGAGCGGCGCGCCGCTTTCACCGATGATGCCAGCGCGCGCCGCGCGCTGGTCGTGCAGGAAAATGTCGACGAACTCGTTCTGGTCGGCATCGACCCGGAGCCGCCCCTGCTGCTCGCGGACGCTGCTGTAGGCCTTTTTCGGATCGAACGTGGAGCGGGAAATATCACCGTGCATTGGATGCTCTCTAGGTCAGTGGTTCGATGAAGAAGAACGCTTCGAGGCCGAAGCGCAGGTATTGGCGCAAGGCTTGGCGCAAGTTTCCCTCGCGATCGGCCCAGCGCAGCTGATGGCCAACGCCTATCTCCGAGCGCCCTTCGCCCCCGGTGAGCAGCTCGTTCGCGGTGCTGGGGTCGAGGTGTGCGTAGGCGGGGTGCGCCGCGTCGAGCGATTCGAACTCGGGCCGAATGCGCGCGATGACTTGCGCGCGAAGCGCGGAATCGTCGATGCCGTCGAGCGCCAGATCGGGTTGGCAGCGATACCGTTGTGGGGTCTTCGACCCGACGGGCGCGTAAGAGTAACGAAAGCAGCCCTGCTGGTGCTGGGCTACGTCCACCCGGCCAGAGAAGAGCGAGCTCTCCGCCGAGAGTACGCGGGCCGAGGTGGTCCCGAGCACGGTGCAGCCCGATAGTTCGAGTTCGACGTCCGGGGTGGCGAGCGCCGCGCTGGCACCATGCACGAGGCTATCGACGAAGCTCCAGCGCGCCGCCGTCGCGGCGCCCGTGATGGGGCCACACTGAGAGCGATTCATCTCGAGAACCAGGCCGGCATTGCGTCCGCCAGCGCCAGTCAGGATTTCGATGCCGCCGTTCGGAAACGGGAGCGTCGCGTAGGAGAGGGCGAGCCGCTCGAGCTCTCCCGGCAACACGCGCAGGCGACCTGCAAGCAGAACGCCGATCAGCTCCAAGCCACCGCCGAAACGCTCGGCACCGGGAGCGGGCACGCCGAAGACTTGGAGGTCGCCCAAAAGCACCCCGCGCACGTCATTCGCGGCGTCGCGCAGCAACGTGGCGCCGACGTCCAGCGGTGGATCGAGCGCAGCGATGAACAGGCGAGCCCCCGGCGGCAGTGCGAGCGCGACGCTGCCCACCTCGTAGCTCTCGTTGTCCGAGAGCGCGATGATGCCGGTTGCCACCCGCTGTTCGTCCGGCGACAGCGCCGCCACGTGCGCGTTCCAGGCGAGAACGGCGGCGGAAAAGCTGGGCAGCGCGTTCGCGCTCGTCGGCAGCGGCGCGCGCGTCACACGGCGAAAAAATGGCGCTTCGCCCGCAAAGACGTCAGCCGAACGCGAGCGCCAATCTGGCGTCCGATCGAAGGGGCCCGCGCCAATGCGATACGAAGCCCCGTACGAGTAGTCGACGCGTACGGCGTTGCTCGAAGGCGCACTCGCGGGGTTGAACAAGATCCGACCGAGCTCGGGGTCGACGCGAATGGTATCGAGCGCGGGTCGAGCGCTCGGAAACCCCGCGCCCGCGCCGCTGAGATTTGCGATCTCGATGCGCCAGGTAGTCGCCGGAGCTGGCGGCGGCACGCCCGGATCGACGGAGAATTCACTCAGATCCTCATTCAACCCGTGCTGCTGCTCCTGAAACAGATCGATGCGCTTGAGCTGCCGCGGGACGTGTTTGCGCTCGGCGAGTGACTCAATCCCCTGCTCCGTTTTCGGAGCGCCAAACAGCGGCACGTCTCTGCCGAGTGGATCGAAACGGAAAGCTTCAGCGAGCGTCGTATCGCGTGCCGCATTGCCGCCTTCGATCGACAGCACTTCCCCCGGCCAGACGAACAGGCCAATATTCGGTAGATTGTAACGTCCGCGTCCGCTGCGAATGTGGCGCACGTCGGCACTGTGAGCAAAGCTTTCGAACGGGCTTCCGATCCGCGTGAGCGCGACGATATCGCGCAGGTCGACCTGCGCGGGCGGAGTCTGCCGAACGCATTGGGTGTGCTCGCTCTTGAGGCAGAGCGTGAAATATTCGAGAGCGCGCGCAGGGCGCCCGGCCAGATCGCGCGCGAGTTCCTCGAGTGCTGCAACGGTGCCCTTGCGACGCCGGTAGGCGATCTGCTTCGCAACGAAAGCCCTGAGCGGCACGGTTCCATCAGGGCTCGCGGCCATGCCGCGGACCCCGACGAGTTCACCGATGTAGGGGACCAGCCACTCCTCGCAGGTCTCGATGAACCAGTCGTCCCAGGTCGTCTCCGCGTCGATGCGCAGGGTTTCGAGCTCAGCGCCGAGCACCTCGCACAGCGCACGGAGCGGCTGACCTCGTTCGGCGTCGGCACGACGAATCGCGGACGGGAGTCGCTCATAAAGGCTGTCTTGTCCATCAATCATGAGTCAATCCAGCGTATTTGGATGGCCGTGGGGTCAGACAGCAAAAGCTCCGCCTGCTCGGGCGCGCCGCCTGACCAGCGCGCAGCAGCGGCGTCGAGCCGTGTCGCAGGCGCTGGCGTGCTGCCAACACGAAAGAGCTGGTCGAGATTCGTCGCGACGACGCCTGGCACGGACTGCACGACGGCGATCACCTCGGCGTCGGTAACGCCCTGGCCGAACGCGCGCTTCGAAAACGAAAACGCGGTTTCGATGGCTGAGCGGACGCGCACGATCAAGTCGTCTTTGTCGCGGTCTGGCTCGGCCAAGAGGGCGAGGCTAACGCCGAAGCGAGACTCGCGAAAACTCGCGATCATCGCAATATGCACGGGGTCGGCGAAGTGCGACACCGCGAGTCCCAGGCGGCGTAGCACTTCCGAGTCGCTCGAAAATGCGTGCCCGCTCGCGCTACCCACGGTGAGGTTTACGAACGCACGTTTGCCGTCCCACAAGTCGAGCGCTTGCGCCTTGCCGACGCCTGCGAAGGCGCGCGCGAAGTCTTCGTAATCTTGCAGTGAAACTAGTCTGTCCAGCGTGAGCACGCGCAGACTCGCGTTCTGTCGGATCTCTTCGATGTTCTCGGGCTCCGCCGCGCCCTCGGCGGCGCGCGGGTTGGTCACGCCGCGCAGACCCGCGGGGCGTTGCTGCAGAAGAGATAACGAACCGGCCGGCACCTCGCCGCCGATCCCGATGCCTTTGCGATATCCGACGCGCACGTTCTCGATGCCGTTGGGCAGCCGTGCGCCGTGGATCCCGTCGCCGAACGTCACGGTGGTCGTGCCGTCCAAGTCGGTCTGAAGTTGATAAGCGCGATCGTTGGGTCCAGCGTCGAACAACGACTCGGTGCGCTGCCAGCTCAAGCCGTTGATGCGCACTCTCAGGGTCGCCTCTCGGCCCTCCGCGTTGTCCGTCGGAACCCAGGTCAGCGGCGCTTGACGCAAACGCATGCTCGGATTCGGGGTAGCCGCGTCACCGTGGCCGAGCGCCTCATCGATACTGCTGCCGTGAGTTGCGAGTACCACGTTGCCGGCGATACGCAGCGTCGAACGCGAGAGCGGCTCGGGCAACGGGGTGTCGAGCTCGAGCAGGCTGCGCGACTGGACGCGCGTCGCATCTGCGGCGGCTACGCTGCAGCTGCGGACCGCGCTTTCGTGCACGAGCGGCGCGCCGCTCTGATTGAGCCCGCTCACCACCACGCGCCGTCCTGGCTGGAGCGACGGGACCAGGCGATCGAGTTCGAGCAAGCGACCGGCGACGGTGTCGGTCCAGGGCGCTTCGGCGAGCTCCAGTAGCTCGCTTTCGATGTAGACGGTCGTCGCGCGTCGGTCGAAAACGGTGAGGTTTTCTCCCGCGAGCCTGCTGTTCTTGTCGAGGGCGATGCGCGTGCACTTGCTGGCTTGACCGAAATCCCGACGCCGCCGCGGTGTCGCGTGCTTCACCTTGTACAGCTCGATCTGAAGTCCGCTCTGCAGCACCACGAAGCTGCCGTTCAAAATCCCCTCGTACTCGCGATCCAGGTCGATTTCTCCGCGCTTGACCGCGGCATCCTCGCTCAAGTCGAAGTGCTTCCACTCCTCCCTCGACTGACCGTCGACGAGCACGCTCTCGACCCAATTCGAGCGCGTCACGCCATCGCGAAAGCTCATGAAGGTCGGATCCGCGGCGTTGACTCCGAACAGCGCAGCACGGCGGCGGAACACCAGAACCGATGGCTGCTTGTCTGGCGGCGCCGTGTGGTCGTCGCCGAGGCCGCGGTCCAGTTCGACGCGCGTGACGCCGCGGGTCGTATCGAGCTCGACTTTGACGACGAAGCGGAAATCCCAGCGTTCATCGCTGCTCGTGCCGCTCGTGCCCGGCGGTGGATCCACCTCTTGGCCGATCAGCGCGATGGCGTCGCCCTTGACTAGGCGAGTCGAGGTTCCTTCGAGCCAGATGACGCTTGCACCGTTGACGAGGTGTTGCCGGCGCGTGTTCGCCGCCGAAAGCTCGTTCCAAGCACTCAGAGCCGTGATCGACTCGACGGTCTCGAACGTCTGCGGCGCCGCACCCTGAGCGGGAATGCTGCCGATTAGAAGCCCGATCGGCACGTCCACGCTGCCGTTCGGAGCGTTCGGATCTACGGTGAAGGCGAGCAGTGTCGTTGCCGCGACACCCGGGCTCGGCTCGTAGCCCAGGCCGCGCGCCAGTTCCAGCAATGAGCGCGGTTCGCGCGCAGTCGCGAGGTACCCCTCGTTCAGGATGCGTTCCCCATAAAAACCCAGCACGTCGCACACGCAGGCCCAGGCGTCGATCAGCGCGATCGTGCCATCATCGGAGCTCCGCGTCGTGAGCTTCTTGAGCGGCTCCGGGTCGGGCAGAGGGGCGCCGAGCATCGGTTCGACGCGCGCGCTCGGTAGGGCCTCCAGCATGCGCCGTAGCAGCGCCGGCTGTTCGACCCGCGTCACGAGCTCCGATAGTCCCGGCGGGTTCTCGCGCGCAGGCGCGCCCGCATCCGTGCAACAGCTGCCATCGCCGTCGTTCACGCGCCGCCCTCCATGAAGAATTGAATCCTACCATTGTCTGGAAAATCAGGGTCATTGTCGCAGCGTACGATTTCGAAACGTCCGATGGAGATGCGTCCCTGGCCGACTTCGTTCGACTGAGGACGGTCCCAGCGCTTGAAGCGGTGCTGGGGAGCGCCGGATACAGCAGCCGGCGCAAAATCCACGTCGAGTACCCCGGGCACCGCCATCATGCGAGCGATGACGCGGCTCAGAAATAGGGATTCACCAAATGTGAACTGATCCGGATGGAAGAAACCGAGCCTGCCATCGGGCAATACGCCGCGCCCGAACTCTCTCAGCAGCCGGCGCTCCACGTCGTCGCGCAGAAATCCGGGGGCGACGCAAACGCCGGCGGCGATGTCGACCGCAACGTAGCGCGGACCGACCAGCTCGATGGCGTATCCGGCCAGGCGATAGCGCTCGAGGCGAGCCAGCGAGCGTGACCGGAAATCGTCGTCCAGCAGCGCGCCTCCGTGGCGATCGAGATGCAAGAATACGGTGTGATAGCTGCCGGTCCAGCGGATCGCCGCAACCGCTCGCTGGATTTCCGGATCACGCTGCGCGACCTCGGACCAATCCTCGGTTGTGACCGCGCGCTCTTGCTGGCGAAATGCCTTGGGAGCATAGAGTTTGACCTCGTCCAGCGACTCGGGCGCGCTGCCAGCGCTCGCCGGCAGTGGGTTTCTGACGCTCTCGATCGCCAGAGCGGTGGTCAACGGAAACGCCAGGGGGTTGTCGGGATCGGCGACTGCGTGAACGATCGAATCCGCGCCGACATTGCCGTCGATGCCGTTGCCCACGCGATATTCGGCGCGCGCGAACACGACGCCGGTCGCTGGCGCGCGACCGAGCCGATCGTCACCGAAACGCAGATGCGCCTGAGCATCGGACTCCATCTCCACGACGAAGTCGCGAGCGGATCCGTCGCTCGCGAGCAGATCGCGTACCGGCGACCAACTGGCGCCATCGGCGTCGACCAGCTCGATTTGTGGCGTGGCTCGACGTGGCTCTTGCCGTGCCAACGCCGCTGCAGATGCGACCGCGCTTGCGAGCGGCTCGAGCCAGGTGAGGCCGGTCTGTGCCAGGCGGGCACCACGGCTGGTACGCCCGAAACTCGTGACCTCGATCTGCGATTCGGTAACGCGTCGACCATGGTCGACGAGCACGATGTTTCCGCGAGCGACGGTCGTCAGCCCATCGGCGTTGGCGCAGACCATCGCAAACGGCGTCGCGTCCTCCACACCCCACTCGACATCGACCACTCCCACGCCCAAAAGATCATCCATATAGCGCGTCGACACGGAGGTGAGTTGGACCAGGTGCCGGTGCGTGGGATTCGGATCTTTGCGGACGTGACCGGCCTCTACGTCGGCCGCCGCAATTTCCTCGAACAACAGCAGATCACCTGGGGCGAGCGCGAGATCTCCATCCGGGTCTTGGAGCGTGACCGAGGTCGCTTGCACGCCCAGACAACATTCCGTGTCGCCCCACGTGTGCAGGCTAATCGCGTTTCGCGCCGTGGAAAGGAAAGCCACCGGCAGCATGACCTCGAACGCCGCCGGCTGACGACTCACGCTGCGCACGCGCTCGGCGCTGACCCAAGGCAACGGCTCGAGCGAATCGGGTCGGACCAGCTCCGGCACGCGCGACCAAAAGCGCGCGCCGCGCGGCACTGCAGGCGCCCCTGGAGCGCCGAGCTGGGTGCTGGGCAACATGCGCAGGTGCACGAATGCACGCGCGTTGCAGCCGTCATGCATCGGGTAGTCGAGGAGACGCGCATGGCGTCGCACCGAGCGCCGCAGCCGCGCGCTGTCGAGGTAGGCCTCGGTGGCGATCGCGTCTTGCTGATAGGCCAAGCGATCGGCGGCGTAAGCCAGCACCTCGACCACTGCGCTCCTGATCATGGCCGGAGAACGCAGGTCTTCGGCGGGCTCGAGGAGCGCCATGCGATCGAACATCAGACTTCGGAAGCTCGTGAAATCACGCGCCAGATAGTCGATCTCTGGAGCACTTTCGGGCCCGCGCGCACACGACGCCTCGCTTTGGCAGTCGAAGGGCGTCGGACACTCGACCTTGAAAGAGAAGTCGACCGCCGACAGCTTGCGGTCGAACAGCGGCAACGGTTCGCCCGCAGCGTTGCCCAGCCGCAGCACGTAGCGCGAGTGGTCACCCGGTTCGGCGAGCCGCACCACGAACCACTGGCCAGCGTCGGGAGTCGCTGCCACTCGCGCGCTGAGCCAAGCCCGCGCCAGTGGATCGACCTCGATCGACGGGTCGACGGCGGGACCTCCAGCACCCACCACGTTGGGCATGGCCATCGCCCAGCGCACCACGAACGCACGTACACGCACACCGCCTTCGATGTGCACGCTTGCGGCATCGACCAGTCTAACCTGGTCGCCGAACACCGTGCGCACGAGCAGCACGCGCTGCCGCAGCGAATCGGGCACGCCCTCGCCATCGACGACCACGAGGTAGTCGATGGCGTCGAGCCGCGACCCGGAGGGTGCGGTCTGCTCGAGCAACAGCTGCCGCCGCCCCGAATTCGCGCAGGAGAAACTCGTCTCGGCCATCAGGTGCTCCGCTGGAACGTGGCCACGCTCCGCTCTCCCGTGCGCCGCAAGACATAGGAAATGGTGATGGTGAGCGTCGAGTCATCACCCCGAACCGCGACTCCTTGGACCTCCAACCACTCAGCCAACCATTGTTGCAGAGCCGCGCGCACCATGTGCTCGGCAACGCTCGACAGTTCGTCGTAGGCGGGCGCAAACACGAGTTGATGGACGCCCGAGCCGAAGGTCGGGCGCATCACGCGTTCACCGGGATTGGTGAACAAGACCAGCTCGATCAGCTCGCGCACGTGGGCGGCTTCATCGGCGGGAGACGCGGTACGGCCGGTGGCGTCGATCCGGTACGGGTGCGAGATCGGCATCACATCCCCTGCACGCGCGGCTGCACCACGCCCGGAATGGGTGGGCCTTGCGGCGCCAGTTCTGGGCTCTTGCACAGGCCTTGCGAGCTCTGCAGCAGGACCGGGACGCCGTTGACGGACACGCGCAGCGCCGCCTGCAGCCATTGCGTCGTCACGCAGGGCGAAGGCTTCGGTCCGGGGATCGTGAAGGCGCAGCCTACGACCGTCCCGAGATCGGATTGCGTGAGCACGGGCACGCCTTGGATCGAAACCCTGATTTGCGAGGGCACGTGTTTGACGGCCCCGCCGTGCGGGCATTGCAGCGCGCTGCTCGCGTCGAGCACGAATGGCATCACTTCACCTCCAAGGCACCGTCGTTGATTTGAACGCGTATTGGGTCGAGCTTGATCGACGCAGCGCCGATCTTGATGGCGATGCCCGTCGCGGAACAGCTGAACTCGCACGGAACGGCAACCGTGGGCGGAGAGACTTTGACGGTGAAGCCTCCGGCACCCGGGGTGCTGTCGAGCGTCAGTTCGACGCCGCCAGCAACGATCGTGCGCACCGTAGGCAAAATCACTTTCGACGGCGCGCCGCCTGAATCCCAGAAGCAGCCGCTCCAGATCGGCAAATCAGGGTTCCCCTGTTCGAACTCGACCCACACGTTGGAGCCGATGCTCGGCAGCATCAAGAAGCCCTCGGGCTGACGATCGGGTAACGATGCGCCCGCGAAAGGCACGCACGGCATCGCCCATGCCCCGATGTTGAGGCCTAGCACCGGCACGCAGCTCACCTGCAGACGACCCATGCGGTTCGGGTCGACGTTATTGATCACGATGCCCCGATACTTACCGTAGTAAGGCCCGCTCACGGTCGCACCACTGGCGAGAGCGGGAACGTGCCGTCGCGTTCGAGGTTGAAAGACTCCTTGTAGCTCGAGCGTGTGATGCTGTGCGTGACGCTCTTTACATACCAGGTGCCGTCGAAGGTCAGACCCACGCCACGTACGTCGACTAGCGCGCGCGGGCGCAAGACGTCTCCGTAACGAGCAACGTCAAGTTCGCCCGACGCGGTCAAGGCGTCGCGTGTCGTGCGCTCGGCTTGAGACTGAGCCTTGAGCAAGGCGCGCACGACGTCACCCTGTCCGTCATCGGCGGGCAGTTGGGTTCCGAAGAAGGGCGCGTTGCCGACGAACGCAGGCATTGCCGCGAGCGGCGTAACGGCGATCGGCACGCCCAGCACCGGAATCGGCGGCAGCGGTGGCGCGGCGGCCGACGGCCGCGTCGGCTGAACTTCGCCTTGCACGAACTTGGGCTTGGTGCCGTCGGAGCTGAGCTGGATACTGTTCACGGTCGATGCTGGACCCATGCCAAAGGTCAGCGCGCGCTGCGGCAGACCGCTGCGCACGGGCGGCCCCCAGTACGCGGTGTTGACGCCTGGAACCAGGAGCGGATCGATGTAAAAAACGTAGTCGTAGCGCCGCGCGAGATCGTTCAAGATGTCGCGATCGGTTCCGTTCCGCTGCGGGGTTCCGTCGGTCGGCAACAGGCGTTTGTCGGCCAGCGGCGGGAACGCCATCGGCACCACGCTGTACGCGGCGTATCTCAGCAAGATTAGGTTCACGATGTCATAGTCGGCAAGGCCCGTGTACGGCATCTTGCGCTCGGTGAGCGCCATCATCACGCTCACGTCTTCGCCGATGATGGTGAGCTTGGAGCCGTTGGGCTCGCTGCTCGGTGAAACTTGAATACTGGTGATGATGCCGTCCATCAGCATCCGCGGCATCGCCATCACCGTGACGTAGATCTGAACCCGGTATCCCACGCGAATCATCTGGGTCAGCAGCGGCGGATAGTCGAGGACTCCCAACGCCCGATTGCGGCCCACTCCAAAGCTGATCGAGAAGCCGGACGGCCCGGTCTCGTTGTGCGTGACCGATACCTGTTCGAGGTAGTCGAGCAACGTCGGCGGCGCCGGAAACGGCACCGTCGGTCCAATCCACAACGTGAGATATCCGCCGAGTAACATGCTAAAAACGCGGGGTTGAAACGCGCACTCGCGTGCCGGGCCAGGCGTCGAGATCATCCGGGTCGAGGGTTGGGTTGGCGTCGGCCACCTGCCACCATTTGAGTGGATCGCCGAGGGTTCGCGCTGCCACCAAATCGAGGCGATCCGCGGGACCGATGGTGACCTCGGTGAGCACTTGCTCGGGAACCGGCGGCAGCATCCGCCGCGTGGCGTAGACGATGGTGCGCCCATCAGGGCGCGTGAACGCTGAAAGCGGCAAATTCGCGTATCGGCTATCGGGATCGAACATGTTCCTCTGCGAACGTTGAGGTCAATTGCCGCTGCTACTGAGCGCGTCGAGGGACGAAGCCATCACGCTGCGGGCCAGGCGTTCTTTGGCCAGCTGCTGGGCGATCGAGAGCGCAAACGCGGGATGCGTGGGACCGACGTCTGCCCAGCTGAGTACGCGCAGCCCGAGCGCCACACGGGCGCGAGTCGGCGCGAGGCTCGGGTCGTGCGCCTCTTCGGTGACCGAAAGCTCCTTCACCAAGACTGGCAAGACTCGTGACGGCCCGTATACGAACAGCGTCAGCGGCGCGTCGGGAGGCAAGATCTCGATGGTTCCGGTCGCCGCCAGCACGGCGTTGGCAATGGCCGTTGCAGAGGACGGTAAAACCAGGGTTTCGAGCGCCGCGATACGGGCGGCCACCGTCGAGCGTTTGCCCAATTCGAGATCATCGGAGGCGTCGAGTTCGAGCTCGACACGGATGCTTTCGGCGGGCGGTCGAGCGAGCTGGCCGGCCTCTGGACCGCCGCCGCCGCCGCCGCCAATCTCGAACGAGCGCGTCAAGGTGTGGGGGTTGTACTGAAACGGGATCACGCTCGGGCGCTGAGTCACGCTGTCGATCGAGACGAGCGCGCCGCGCTGGGTTCGGGGGGATCCGGGGAAAGACGTCATCTCGAACTCCCGCCGAGGCGTTCGGTGCGGCGCCGCTCGGTCAGCCTCATCGGAGCCTCGCAGCGACCGCTTGCGCGATGGCGTTGCCAATACGCTCCGGTGAGCTCATGGCGTCGAAGCGCGCGCTCGCCGCCAGCGGCGTCTTGGAGCTGCCGAGGGCGCGGTCCACACGTGGCGAAGCGGTCAGCAATCGCTCGAGCTCGCGTTGGCAGGCCTCGGCGATGGCATAGCGTCGGTCCGGCGGAAATCCGCGCAGCACGAGCTCGCCGATCTGCAGCTGAACCCCGCTCGCCGCCACGCTCGGCGCCTCGAGCTCTTGGGCTCCGAGCCCGTTAGTCAATGGCTGATCGTCGTTCATAGCCAACCTCTGATTTCGTGTGGCGGTAAGGCGCGCGCGAGCTTCGTGTATTCGAGCCGCGCAGCCTCCAAGAGCTGCGGCATGCCAACGGGTTCGCCCTGATCCGCAGCCAAGTAGGCTGCGTTTCTGGCGATGCTCCTGATGTTGCCGCCAGCGACGCTGAGCTGGGCGAGTTTCTGGAAGTCGAGGGCAGCGAGCGCCATCGCCTCCGGAAATATTTTGCGCCAAATGCGCTCACGGAGCTCCGCATCTGGAAACGGGAACTCGATCAGGAATTGTACGCGGCGCAAGAACGCTTCATCGATCGCTTTGCGTAGGTTCGTGGTGAGGATCGAGAGCCCGCCGTAAGCTTCCATGCGCTGCAGCAGGTAGCTGACCTCGATGTTCGCGTGCCGATCGTGACTGTCGCGCACCTCCGTACGCTTGCCGAACAGCGCGTCAGCCTCGTCGAACAGCAGGATCGCCCCGCCAGACTCTGCCGCGTCGAACACGCGCCGCAGATTCTCCTCCGTCTCGCCGATGTACTTACTGACCACGGCGCTGAGGTCGATACGGTACAGATCGAGCTTGAGTTCGCTGGCGATCGCTTCGGCGCCCATCGTCTTTCCCGTACCGCTCGGCCCGGCGAAAATAGCGGAGGTGCCGTTCCCGCGCTCACTCTGAGCGGCGAGGCCCCAGTCGTGCTGCACGAGCGCCTTGTGCCGCACCTGGCCGACTAAGGCGCGAAGCACTCGCATCTGCGATTCCGGCAACGCGAGCCGCTCGAAGCCAGCCGACGGGCACATTCGCTGCGCGAGATCCTCGAGCCGCGGACGCGCTTGGGCTCGGCACGCGTCCCAGAGCAGCTGCTCGGGTGGCGCCCCAACGGAGACGCGAGCGGCGATCTCGGCCGCAACACCGCGCACGGTGTCGGCGTCGAGCCGAAATTGCGCAACGAGTGTCCGCAAGCGAGTCTCTTCGAGCACCGGCAAGCCTCTCAGTGCGTCGCGCCAAAGCCCCAAGGTTTGCTCGAAGGGAGCCGCTGGTACACTCGCGCGGACGACGGCGCGGTCCAACACTGGCACGGTTTCACGCCCTGCGAGCAGCAGCGGTGCGACCGTACGGGCGGCGAGCGCTGCTGCAAACCGCTGCTGCGCGCGGTCGGCCCCGTTCGCGAGGTCGATCACGTAGCCGACGCTCGAGAGCTGCGCTTCGCGCTCCATCAGCTGCATCAGCTCGTCGCGCTCGGCCGCGTCGCTCGGCACGTCGGCGGCGGCCAGGAGCAGCGGCCGACGACCGGCCGCGGCCCAGACCCTGGCGCCCAGCAACACCGCCTCACCCGGAGTGTCCGATACGATCTGCACCAGAGGCGCGAGCGGGCCGGCGACGGTGCCGAGCAAGTCGTTGGCGAGCTCTTCGTGGACTTTTGCCAGAGGGCGCTCGCAGGAAAGGGCGCGGGTGCGCCGCGCGATCCGCGCGTCCAGAGATTCGAGCCCCATCAGGGCGTGCAGCACGCGCTCTTCGACGCGCAGCGGCCGCTCGGTGAGCACCTCACCTTCGCTCAACCCGATCAGGCGAAAGCGTCGCAGCGGCCGTTCGGGCGCCAGCGCTTCCCAGGTTGCGCCATCCAGAACAGCCAGCGCCAGCGCGAACGTCGGGAACGGGCGGCTCGGATCGCCGTGACACGAGGCGCACAGCTTCCCCAGCGTCGAATCGAGCTCGATCCCCGTTCCGAGCAGGAGAATCGAGGTTTCGAACGGCGTGAGGCCGAAGGCGCGTACGATGCGCGCTAGCGCGCTATCAGCAGCTGCCTCGAACGGGGCCAGTGCGCTGCGCGGCCTCGGCTTGCTGCGCTCGCTCGAATGCTTGGAAGTTTGCTCGAGTTGGCGGCGCACATGCGCCAAGGCCTCGGCCAGAGCTTGTTGATCGCGACGTCCCGTTGCCGCGCCTGCCTCGGTCCGCGTGAAGGGCGCTTCGCTAGCGGAACGATGCGGCGCGTGTGAGCTGGTCATGGGAGCGTCACCGTGGGCGCGACGTAGCGACCGGAGGCGTCCCGGCTGGGAATGCTGCGCGCGCCATCGATGCTCACGCGGAAGAGCGCCACGCCGCTGGGCGCTGCCGAAACCGTAAAGACGACCGCCGTCCCGTCTAACCGGTAGGTCTTGCTCGTTGCTGCGCCGCCGCCGCCCACGACGTCGAGCTCCAATTGGACCAGTTGCCCGGGTCGCGGCAGCGGCGAGCTGCCGATACGCACGTCCAGCCGCCCGGCGCCCAGGCTAGTGACGCTCGCCGCACCTAGAAGTGGAACGTGCGCGAAGGCCACGGCGTTCGAAGCGCCGCTTTCCCGCAACTCGGGCGTGACCCCGTCACCGATGTCCTGCAGGGGTACGACCTCGAGCGCAAGTACACCGGCACGCAAGCCGAGCGCCGGCGTGAGCGGAAATACGATGCGCGTGGGCGTGATGGCCGCCGCGGTAAGCGGAAAGAGTTTGCCGTCGATGCGCAGCGAGGTCGACTCGCTGGTAAACCCCGAGCCTTCGATCACGAGGGTCTGGCCGAGAGCCACCACCGGTTCGCTGCCGCCGTCGGCATGGATCCGCACGATGCGCGGCCTGGCGCTTGGGCGCGCCCCGACGCGGGTGACGGCGACGGGCAGCGCCTGGCGCGCGCGCGCTTCCCCGTCGAGCAGAACCACGCTGGCGTCGAAGGCCACCGACAGCCCGTAGAAGGACTGGTGCATCATGGCCCACAGGCGGGACAGATTCTCGAGATCGACGGCGCGCGGCGTGAACTTCACGCGCTCGAGTTGATCGCCTAGGTCAGCTAACTTGAGCGGATTATCGGTAGCCAATGAAGCCACGAAGTCGACAATGGCGGGCTTCGTGAGCGTGGGCCGTGCGTGCAGATCGGTCAGCACCAGGCCCGCCAATCGCTCCGGGTCGAACGTGGTCGCGTCGCCCACGAAGCTAAACAGGTAGTGAAGCTCGATCGCGAGCCGGGGGCGCGTCGAGACACTGCCCTCAGCGCGACGAGTCGGCAGATCCTCGTTGCGGAGGGCTGCGTTCGGCGTGATTTGATAGAGCTTGATGTAGACCCCAGGCGCGGGATCCGCGCTCGGATGGTCCGTGCTCACTGCCATGCCGAGCATGCCGTGCTCGTTCAGCAGCGCGGTGACGCGCGCCTGAAGGATGGCCGATACCGTGGCGATGGCGAGAGTGTTGCTCATGACCTGCAGACTTGGATGCCCACTCGGGCTAGCTCAGCGAGCGCCGGAACGGCCGGCAAGATAACGGGCGAGCAACTCATCGGCGCCAGCGGACCGCGGCGCAGACGGCGCAGCGACGCGCGGCTGCGGCTCGGCATTGACGACGATGCGATCGATGTGAACGTGGACGACGGGCAAGGAAGGCTTGGGCGCTGGTTCTGGTTTCGACCGCGCAGGCTCGATCCGCGGTGTGATCGCGGCTCGCGGCCGAGGGCCCTCCGTGCGCTCGGGGCGCATGGCTTCCGCCTTGGGTGCTCGAAGCGACTGCGGCCGCGGCGGCGGGGCCGGCGGGACTCGCCCTGCCGGCTGCAGCTCTGGCAGCGCCGAGGGCCGGCCACTCGTTGGCTCGGAAGCGCTCGCGCTGGGCACGCGCAAGAGAGGCTCAGCTGGAACCGCTGCCTCGTGCTCGCGGAGGATCACCCGCTCGAGTGTGCGCTCGACGCGCTCGCGCAACGGCGGCTCGGGCTTCGCGGAGCCCACGGGAGTCGGCTCGAGTCGAATGATCGTGGTGGCTGACGCGGGCGGCTGGGTGAGCACCATTCGAGGCTCGCTCGCGCTCGGCGTCCGTGAAGAGACGAGCGCGTCGCGCTCGGGCAGGAAAGCACTCGGTTCGGCGGGCTCCGAGGCACGCAGCGCAGGCGCGACGCGCGGCGCCGATACCGGGTCCGGCGCTGGCCCCCGGGGCGCCTCCTCCGCCGTCGGTAGCTCTCGCGCCAGCACGGCGTCGGCGGGGCGCACGAGCGGCTGCGCGGAAACTTGAGCACCGAGCGCGCGCACCACGAGCGTATCGAGCAGGTTCACGCGGCCCCCGAGAGCTCGAGATAAGTTCTGCGACGTGTGCGACTGAGCGCCAGGATCTCGGTCTCGCTCCAGCCGTAGCTGCGGGCCAGCACGTCGACCTCGGACAACAAGCGCTTGGCATCCAGTTCGATTTCGCGAAAAAGGTAGCCCGCGACGTCGAAATCCACGGACCAGCCGTGCGCGCAAGACAGGCAGTTCACAGCCAGCGAGATATCCGCCTGGGGATCGAGCCGGGCGATTTCGACCGCCAGGGCGTCGCGCACCGCCTGCGGCAGGCGCGTCGGATCCACGACATCGCCGCAGCGTTCGACGCGCTCGACGCAGCGCGCGAGCAGCGCGCCCACTCGATCGCTGAGGTCGGGCTTGACCAGAAATAGGTCGGCGCTCACTGGCAAACGGAAGGACAAGCGAAAGCCGTCGTGCTCGAGCTGGTGCGGCTCGGCGCCAAGTTCGGGCCCGGCCAGGCTAATCGCGTCGAGCTCGACCTCGAACTCGAGCTCGGTTCCGCAGCCCGGGCAACGCATGAAGCAGGGCGCCAGCGCGCCGTACGTGGCTCGTCGCAAGGCGAGCAAGCCTGCATCACGACGACCAATTGGCAGCTTTGCCACTTCCTCGGCGTCGGCAGCCAGAGCCTCCGCCAGCATGAGCACTGCGCGCTCGGTCGGCGAAGCGTTTTGCAGCCGCTCCCACAACTTGATGATTTGTGTCGCCTGGAGTGCGTGCATAGGTCAAAAGCCGCCGTTCACGGCGGTTCCGTGAATGAAGGCTCCGTGGGCTCTTGCACCGCGTCGTCTCGCTCCCAACCCTCGTGCTCGAGCTTGATGCTCTGGATAGCGGTGGCGTTGCCGCTCGCGTCGAGCTCTGGAATCGACTGAAACTCACTGACCCAAGCCCGAAATACCTTGTACACGACCGCAGGCTGCCCCGCCTCGTTGTAGAGCTCGATGATCACTTCCTTGCGAAAATCTTTGAGCGAAACCTCACCGCCCGGACCCGCGCCGAAGTTCCAAACCTTGTTGGCCCAACGTTCGAACTCCTTGTCGTGCGTAACGCCACGCTCGAGCGTAATGGCTTCGAACTTGGTCTGCCCCGGAGAGCGTCGGACCGTGCTCGGATCGCCTCCCGCGCGGTGCTCGACGACCTCGGTCGTGCGTTTCAGGGCACTCACCTTGGATACTCCGGCGACGTATTTACCGTCCCATTTCACGCGAAATTTGAAGTTCTTGTAAGGATCGAAGCGATTCGCATTGATGGTGAATTGAGCCATGAAGTCCTCTTCAGACGCTTTCGGCGGCAATCTGTTGCAGCTTGATGACGACGAATTCGGCGGGCTTGAGTGGGGCAAACCCGATGATCAGGTTGACGATCCCCCGATCGATGTCTTGCTGGGTCGTCGTGTCGTGATCGCAACGAACGAAGTAGGCTTCACGCGCGCTACTGCCCGCGAATGCACCCTGTCGGAAGAGCTGATGCAAGAACGCCGTGACATTGAGGCGCAGCTGCGACCAGAGTGGCTCGTCGTTGGGCTCGAAGACCGCCCACTGCGTGCCTCGGAACAACGTCTCCTCCAAGTAGAGCGCCAAGCGGCGCACGGAAAGGTACTTCCATTGCGACGCGAGCACGTCCGCCCCGACGAGCGTGCGCGCCCCCCAAACCACTGACCCGACGATGGGCAAGCGGCGCAGGCCGTTGATGCCGAGCTTGTTCAACTCCCCCTGCTCGCTGTCGGTCATCTTCTGCGCCAGATCCGGGACGCCGAACAAGTTCGCCTCCAGTCCCGCAGGAGACTTCCAGACGCCGCGCTGGGCGTCGATGCGAGCGATGGTCCCCGCTACCGCACCACAAGGCGGAAATTCCCGAAGCCGGCCCTCTTGCAGCGCATCAGTCGCGACGATGCGCGGGAAGTAGAGTGCGGCGTTCGCGCTGCGTGAGAACGGCAGTGAGGCTCCCGCTGCAGCCGCTGCCGCTGGCGAGCCCCAGTCACTCGGGGGATCGACGATCAGAAAGGCGCGCTCGTCCTCACACAGTTTTGCAGCGGCACTCCAGAGCGCCGAAATCGCGGCGTCGGTCGAAACCCAGCTCTGGAACGGAATGCACAGAATGTTGAACAGGTCCGCCGTGAGTAGCGCGTGGATCCCGGTGCGCGCACTCTCTGAGCCCAAGATGTCGCTCGTGCGAGGCGGATCGCCGTCGGCACCGCCCGCAAACGGCAGCGTGGCCGAGCCGACGCTGGGCGCCGGCACGGCGCTCGCCATGGGCGCGTGAACCCTGGCCAGCGTGGAAGCGGTCTCCAGCACACGATCGAGCGAACGCGGCTCGTTCGGCGTGAGCGTGACCCGCAGATGACGCTCGGAATTGACCGGGTTGCCGGCAGGGTCGAGTTCGCTGAGCTCGAGATGGAAGAGCCCGGCGCTGCGCTCCGAGGGCACGATATCCTCGATCGTGACGCGAGCGCGCAGAGCATTTCCCCATGCGCCGGGGTTCGCCGCGTCCAGCAGGACCGCATTTCCGCCGCCAGAGCGGGGCACGGTCACGCTGGCGGTCTTCGCTCCCGGATCTGGCGTGGGGGCGGCCGGCAGCGGCGGATCCGGCACGTCCGGCGCCTGGTTGATGACGCGAACGACCAGCGCCTCCGACCCGCCATTCTGAAAGAACTGCTGGATCGCGTAACCGAGCGCGCTCTCATTCCAAAGGCCGCCGAAGCGACGACTGAAGTCAGCGTCGCTCGTGACGAGGACCGGCGTATCGACCGCCCCTCGCAAGGCCCGGCCAACGAAGGCCGTGCGCGAAGTCGAGATACCGACGATCGCCCGAGAGTCACTCGGTAGCTCCTGAACATAAACCCCTGGCGCAGTAAACGCGACGCTCATCGAGATCTCCCTTATTGGCCCGCGATCTGTTTGAACTGCAGCACGACGAACTCCGCTGGCTGAAGCGGAGCAAAACCGACGACGGCGTTCACCACGCCCAGATCGACGTCGGCGGCGATCGTCGTCGAAGCATCGCAGCGCACGAAATAGGCCTCCGACGCCTTGCTTCCTTGAAATGCGCCCTGACGAAAGAGCTGTTGCATGAAGGCGCCGATCGAGAGGCGCAGTTGGCCCCAGAGCGGCTCGTCGTTGGGCTCGAACACGGCCCATTGCGTGCCGCGAGACAAGCTCTCCTCGATATGAAGCGCCAGCCGCCGCACGGCCAGGTACTTCCACGGCGACGCGAGCGTATCGGCGCCGCGAGCGGTGCGCGCTCCCCAAATGATCGCGCCAGCGACGGGAACCCGTCGCAGCGCGTTGACGCCGCGTGGATTCACGATCCCGCTATCGGCGTCCGTTACCTCGAGGGATAGACGTGAGACGCCGGTCAAGCTCGCCTCGAGACCGGCCGGCGATTTCCACACGCCACGCTCGGCGTCCGTGCGAGCGATGACCCCGGCGACCACACCGGAGGGCGCGAAAGCACGCTCTGCACCCTCTTTCAATGCATCACTGGCGATCACGCGAGGCCAGTAAAAGGCGACGTCCGGGCTCCTCAGCGCGTCGAACCCGCCCGCCAAGTTTCCCGCATTTTGCGCGTTCGACCAGGCAGACGGCGGGTCTACCAGCAGGATCGCGCGGCGACGCTGGGCTAAACCGAGCGCATCGGTCCAAACGGCCAACGGCACGTCGCTGCTCGGACTGGGCGGCGGAACGCAAACCAGGTTGACGACATCCGCGTGCTCGAGGCGAAGCAGCGCGGTCGTGTAGTCGGCGGGGGCCGCCGTAGCTCCGTCGCTGGCCGTAGCGAATTTGGCGCGCGCGACTTCGACCGGCCGATCCAACGAAGCGACCGTCACACGCGCGATCTCGGATTCTTGTTCGAGCACGCGTCCGACCCAGCGCGGGCTCGTGGTATCCACCGAGACGCTCGGGAACACCTCGCGGACGCGCACGCTAGCAACGAGCGCGGCATCGCGACGAGCGATCTCTTCGGCTGTGCCGACGGGCAGCGCCTCGGCAGCGGCCTCGCTCCGCAAGTCAACCTCGAAAAGCTCGAGATGGAAGGTGTCGACGTTGGGCGTTTGATCGACGTTACCCGTAGTGCCGTGACGAACCGTGGCGCGGATCCCGCTGCCCCAGGCCCCTGGGCTCGCGGCGGAAAGCTCGAAATCGGCGCCGCCGTCACTGGCATCGATGGCTAGCGTTGCGCTGGTCGCGCCGTTCGTCACGCGGCTGACGACGGCGCGCGAGCCACCATTCAGGAAGAACTGCGCAACCGCATAGCCGAGCTCACTCTCCGCCCAAAGGCCACCGCAACGCCGCTCGAAGTCGGCGAAGCTGAAGCAGTCGATCACGTCGTCGACGCTTCCTCTCAGCAAACGACCGACGAACGCGGTCACCGACGTGGCCACCCCGACGATGGTTCGCGCGCCGCTCGGCAGCTCCTCGATGTAAACCCCAGGGTAACTCGGTTGAACGGGCATCAGACGCCACTCCCTTCCGAACCACTCGCGCATCTATAGGTGATGCTCTGCAGCGCGAGTCGACCGGACGCTACCCGAACACTCGACGTCCGTGAATAGTCATCCCGCCAAGTGGCGGACTCGGCTCTCGTATCTCGCACCTGACGAAAACCGACATCGCGGGCCGGCTGCTCGCTCAGCGGGGCTTCTTCAGCCGCGTGCAGCTCACGAGAATTCAGAGTTCAAAGCCGGCCTTCTTCATCACGTCGAGATTGTTTTGCTTCGCGAGATCCGCAATTTTACTCATGTCGCCCGATTCGAGCCGATCGCTTCGGCCCGCTGCCTCGGCGAGCTCGTTGTAGTAGTCAGCTTCCTCTCGCGGCAGCGCTCGTCGCAGAGCAGGCTCCATCACCTCGTTGTACATCCACCGATAAACTCCGAGCATGGCGCTCTCGATCAGGCCACGGATCTGGTCGGGCCCTTTCGTCGCAACCCAGGCTTGGAAGCCCTGAACGCCGGGCGGCGCGCCACCCACAGGTTTGACGGTCGAACCAGGCACGAGCGGCTTTTTGGCTTTCGCCTCCTCAGCAACGTATTCCTTGCCGAGGGCGCTCACTCCGTCGAGCTCGTTGTGGAACTTGCCGCTCACGATGCCTGATTGTGTAAACGGCTCGTCATTCTGGCCGTCGAAGTCGACGGACGACGTCGTCACGTGCAGCCGTGCGGTGCGGTGCGTCATGCGCGCCAGCAGAACCGCCGGCATCAGGCCACCTCGGCCCTCCCAGAAGTCCTTGATGAAGAACTTGCGAGCTGAAGCGAACTGATCGACGAAGCCGCCGCTCGCCGTCACACCCGGGTAGACGTTCTGGCCCGCGTACTGATTGGCGCCAGCTCCGGATTCTTTGAGCAGCGGGAACGCTGGTCTCATGCTCACGTCGTTTCGAAAAAATTCGAGCAGCAGAAACTGAGTCGTGTGGTGAGACTCGCGCTCGACGCCCTTTTGCTGCCCCTTGGCCTCGATCGTTTCGCTTTGTGGATTCGGCACGCTCTTTTGCAGCGTCTTGTGTTGAACGAAGCGGCCAATGCGAAGTCCGATGTTGTGTTCCTTGTCCAGGCCGCTCCTGCCGATATCGAGGTAGTCTGCCTTGGCCGGCAAGTTGCTCGGTTCGAGCCGGCTAGCCTTGCCTCCCTCGCTGACGGCTTTCTTCACTTCTTCGATGATCTTTTGCGTGAAGGCGAACGCTTTGCTTTCCCAAACGTCACCGCCCGGACGGTGCTCGCGCAGCACGGGTCGCAGGCGCGCGCGGACTTTTGCGGCGCCTTCGGCCGAAGCGCTGGCGCCCCACAGGTCGTCGCTCGCGAGCGTCGCGTGAGTCGCCAACGTGTTCGCGAGAGCAAGCTTCCAAAGCCCATCCGCTCCGTGCACGTCGGCCAAATCGACGTTCACCACCTTGATGGACAGCACCGGATTCGCCTCGTCCAACCACGGCTGTTTCGACCGCTGCGCGCCAGGCACTTCGATGTTGGCCTTCTTGAAATCGAGCTCGAGCAGAATCCCAGTGACACCGAAAATCTCTCCAGTGAGCTCGGTTCGAAGGCGATCGGGGTCTAGGATCTGGAGCGGCGTGTCGCCCTTCTCGGCCGGCTTGAGCTCGACGAGCGCCTCCGCGGCCGCGTCATCGAGCCCGTGCTTGATGTTCGCGTCTTGTGATTTGAAGCGTTGCCGAATCGCATCCTTCGTCGCGTCTGCGCCGTAGCTCGGGGCCAACTTGAGCACGCCCTCGGTCTTCACGGCGTCTCGCACGGCACTCCAAACCCCCGCCAGCTGTTTCTGCTGCTCCGGGCTCAGCGAACGTTCGGAGTCGGCGCTCCTCTCGTCCTTGAGCGCGCGCGCCACGAGCGCTTCGGGGCTGCTGATTTGCTGGAGTAGTGGCGTCACTACGCCGTCGAGCAACGACGGCTCCAGTCCGGCCGGCTGCGCCCGCAGCGGAGCCACCATGGAACCCGGCCCAGTCGCATCGGCAATTCGATCGGCCATCGCCTCGCGCGCGGGATCGATGGTCAGGCCAGCGTCAGCGCGGCCGAGCCTCGGACTCGCACTCAGGGTTGCGCCGAGCGGGCGCGGTCCGGTCTGCTGGAGCACGTGACCGAGCTCATGACGGAACACGTGATCGCCACGCGTGGTGCCGAGATCGACTCCCGAGCCCAAAAAGACGTGGCTTCCCGAAGTCGCCGCGTGGGCCGCGAGCGCGGAGGTCAAGCGCGAGGCAAACACGTCCGAATGGACGCGGACGTGGCCGAGATCCTGACCCAATCGGCTTTCGAACTGTAGCCTCTGGGCGTCGGCCAAGGGACTGCCACTCGAACGCGAGGGCAACGGCGGCAGCACGCCTTCCGGCGCACGGTCGCGCGCCAACTTCGCTTCGACCTCGCCTATCGGCTCACTCCCTTCATCACCCGACAGCGGTGCTCCGTCCGCCTCGGACTCGATCTCTTCGCCTTCCACCGGCTCGACTTTGATCGCCGGCAACTCGCCGAGCCCCTCGGAAAAATCGTTGCTTCCGGCGATCGCGTCGACCTTCGGGCCCAGCGAGTCCTTGAGCATTCCGAACAGCCCTTGCGCCGCGTCGTGCACCGGATCTTCGATCAGTTTGGCCAACTCCTCGCTCAAGTACTTGTTGGGATCGACGGCCGTGCCCTCGAAGTTCTTGCCGATAGCGTCCAAAATTCGGCGTTTCTGACCCGCCAGCTCGAGGATCTCGAGGAAGCCTTTGGCGGCGTACTTGTATTTGCCGCCCAGCCGCGACACGAGCAGATCGACGATCACCTCCAAGATTGCGCCCAATGGAATGATCGTTTTCGGCACCTCGATGTGGGCGATGTGAGCGAAAAAGCCGCGCACCCGCGCGCCGAGGTTGCGCACCCCCGCGCGCACGTTGGCAATCACGTCCTCCAACTTCAGATCGAAGAGTTCACGCCAGTTGATCGCGGAGAAGAAGGGCATCACGCGCGCCAGGAAAGCCACGATGCGCGCGATGAACGGCCGTTTGAGCACGAACATCCGCGCCGCGTCGACACGGGCCACCATTCCCCGCTGAAAGCGGATGAACAGCCCGATCAGGCGGCTCGCCAGCTGTCCGATCTTCGACAGCAGACGCTTGAGTTTGCCGCTCTTCTGATTGCGCAGCTCGCCGGCGTCGACTTCCTTCGGCTTCGGCGGCCGGAGGTGGATGCGCGCGAGCAGCAGGAACTCCCACAGGTGCTCGACGTTGAAGATCCTGTCTTTGAGGAAAGTGTAACCCTTCTCCAGCTCTTCCCTCGGATTGTGCAAAATCTTCATCAACGCGTCGAACTGCCCGCCCGACATGAACGAGAGCACCGCGGTCGCGATCCGCGCAGCGGCGATGGCCTGTCCGGCACCGGGGATCAACTCGAGCGCGTCCATGATCACGCCGGCAGCGGTCTCTAGCGCGTCGGCGAGCGCTTCTAGGCTCACCAGGTTACTGTGCAACGCGACTGCGAGCGAGAACTCGGCGAGCGCTTGATCGTCGTTCGCGAGCACGACCTTCGGCACGCCGTCGCGCTTGTACTTGAACAACGGCATGGTGCGGTGCTGCTCGAACGCGGGGATCTCCCGCTGCGCGGAGCCGCTGCCAAGGAACAACATGGAAGCGTCGTCCGCCGGATCTCGAGTCACCTTGCCCGAAGCATCGCGTTGGCCGAGCGGTGAATCTGGTCGG
>Ga0302323_100000670_pt1 | contig 27641 bp, 21 predicted proteins | sample Fen_T0_3_FD_201950 | JGI IMG/M metagenome (GOLD analysis project Ga0302323, IMG submission 201950) | Peat permafrost microbial communities from Stordalen Mire near Abisko, Sweden - Fen_T0_3 | ecosystem: Environmental > Terrestrial > Soil > Wetlands > Permafrost | place: Sweden: Abisko...
AGGTGCGACACGGTGACCGCGCCGGCCTTCTTCGAGTCGTACACGAAGTAGCCTTGGGCGAAGAACTTGGGATCCTCGCCGATGATCTTGATCGAGTTCTTGTTGGCGCCGACGGTGCCGTCCGAGCCGAGTCCGTAGAACAGGCAGCGCTTGACCGAGTCGGGCTCGGTGGAGAAGCTGTAGTCCACGTCGATCGAGGTGTGGGTCACGTCGTCGTTGATACCCACCGTGAAGTGATTCTTCGGCGCTGGCTTCTTGAGCTCGTCGAACACGGCCTTGACGTGGGCCGAGGTGAATTCCTTGGACGAAAGTCCATAGCGACCACCGACGAGCTTCGGCAGGGCGAAGGGCAACTTGCCGGCCGAGGCGGCCTCGGCAACCGCGGTCACCACATCCTGGTACAGCGGCTCGCCAGCGGAGCCTGGCTCCTTCGTGCGATCGAGAACCGCGATGGCCTTGACCGACTTGGGCAGGGCGGCGATGAGTCCGTCCACCGAGAATGGACGGAACAGGCGGACCTTGACGATACCGACCTTCTCGCCCGTCTTCGTGAGGGCATCGACCGTCTCGTGCGCAACTTCGGCGCCTGAGCCCATGAGAATGATCACGCGGTCGGCATCGGCCGGGCCCACGTAGTCAAACAGGTGGTACGCGCGGCCGACCTGCTTGGCGAACTTGTCCATCTGGGCCTGGATGAGGGCCGGGGCGGCGTCGTAGAACTTGTTGCAGCTCTCACGCGCCTGGAAGAACACGTCCGGGTTCTGGGCGGTGCCCCGCAGGACCGGGCGATCGGGCGACATGGCGCGAGCACGGTGGCCAGCCACCAGCTCGTCGGTCATGAGGGCCTTGATGTCGTCGTCGGTGAGCTGCTCGATCTTCTGCACTTCGTGCGAGGTGCGGAAGCCGTCGAAGAAGTGGATCATCGGGATGCGCGACGCGAGGGTCGACGCCTGCGAGATGAGCGCCATGTCCATCGCCTCTTGCACCGAGCCCGCGGCAATCAGGCCGAAGCCGGTGTGGCGAACGCCCATGACGTCGCTGTGATCGCCGAAGATCGACAGGGCGTGGGTCGCCACCGTACGGGCAGACACGTGCCAAACGGTCGAGGTCAGCTCGCCCGCGACCTTGAACATGGTCGGGATCATGAGCAGGAGGCCCTGGGCTGCGGTGAACGTGGTGGTCAGCGCGCCCGACTGCAAGGCGCCGTGGGTGGCCGCCGAGGCGCCACCTTCGCTCTGCATTTCACAGACAGATGGGACCGTACCCCAGATGTTCGTCCGGCCCTGTGCCGACCATTCGTCTGCCCACTCGCCCATGTTCGAGGAGGGCGTGATGGGGTAGATGGCGCAGACTTCATTCGTCTTGTGTGCGATATAAGCAACTGCTTCGTTGCCGTCGATGGTCACCGTCTTGCGAGCCATGTCGTGGGGTCCTTCCGTGGTGTTTGTAGGGGAGCGAAAGCGCCCTGTTCTTACGTCTCCTGCCGGTGGGGCGCAACACAAAAATCGGCCCGTGGGAGCAGCCACTTTACCGCCCGAAACACACGAGAAACAGTAGGACAGCGGCTGGCTTCGGGTGGGGGGATCAGAAAGTGGGGACGGGCAGTGGGTAGTCGGGACGCGCGAAATAGAAACCCTGCAGCCAGTCAGCGCCAAGCGCTATCAGGGTCGCCAACTCCGATTTGGTTTCGACGCCTTCAGCCACCAAAGGCGTGCCAAGCTCCGTGCATAGGGTGGCCAGAGCCTGAACCATCCTGCGCTTCGTGGGTGCCTGGTCGATACCCCGGATGAGCGACATGTCCAGCTTGACCGCGTCGGGCTCGAGCGCGGCAAAGCAGTTGAGGCCGGAATAGCCCTCGCCTAGATCGTCCACCGCAATCCGATAGCCGTGCTTGCGCAGACGCTCGATACGCTGGCGGGTGTCTGGGACCTTCTCCAACGCCATGCGCTCGGTAATCTCGAAGTGGATCCGGTCGGCAAAAGGTCGCAGCGGACTGGCGTCCGAGTACAGCTGCTCGTCCAAGAGGTCGAGCACGTGCAGGTTGACGAACACGCCGGGCAGCTCGGGATGCTGCCCGAGCACGTCGGCGATCATGGCCCGGTTCTTGTTACCCAAGTTGTGGATTTCGCCCAAAGTTTCGGCCACGTGGATGATGTCGGAAGGAGAGCGCAAAGGCTGGTAGGTGGTACGCAGGAGGGCTTCGTACGCCACCACTGTCTTCTTCGACCACGAGACGATCGGCTGGAAAGCCATCCACATCCCAGCGACCGCCTGCTCGTAGTGCTCGCGCATCACCTGGGTCTCGACCGCCACCTGTTCGCTGATGTCGAGAATCTTCCGCTGGCTTAGCACAAAATGGTAGGCCTGGACTGTGCGCTCGAGCAGGTCCTTGAGCTGCGGCAGCGCCAGCGGCTTGATGAGGTAGCTCTGAGCGCCCCACTCGACCGCCAGACGGGCGGTCTCGAGCTCCGGGACACCGGTCATTAGTATGAAGGGAACGTGCCGGTCATGACTGCGCACAGCGCGCAGGATCTCTACGCCGCTCATCCCGGGCAGATTGATGTCACACAGGATGACGTCGATGCGCCGCTCGTGCAGCAAACGCAGGGCATCTTCGCCCCTGGTTGCCGGGACCACGCCATAGCCCCAAAGGCCCAGGATCCGCGTGCAAGCGGACATGAACGCCTGATCGTCGTCGACCACCAAAATGGTATCCGACGCCTTGGGCACAGAGCCCTGCCCGAGCAGCCGTTCGTCGTCTGTTCCTGCCACGTTTCGCACCCGTTCGTCCGCAGACGAAATTATTCCATTGCACGTCATCGGCAGGTGCCCCGGGACATTGAGGCAAAGCCAGGGTGGCGACTCTGTGCAACTTGGACAAGGCCCGGTGTACCATGCGCCGATGTTCGGCTTACGGCAGCTTTTGCTGATTGCTCTCGCCGGCTTTGGCACGGTGTTCACGACCCTGTGGGGGCGCGACCTTGCGCGGCGGAAGAAGGCCTTGTGGATGGCGCCCACGGACACGGTCACGGCAGCGGGCGAAGCAGAGCATCCCTCGGTACGGCCGGGGCTGCCCTCCCTTGGGCAAACCGCGATCGGCTTCGTGACCAACTTCTTCGATACCCTGGGCATCGGCTCCTACGCGACCAGCACGTCGATCTACAAACTGCTGCGCCTGGTTCCCGACCACCGCATTCCGGGCACCTTGCTGGTTGGGCACATGTGGCCGACCGTCGCCCAGGCGCTCATCTACATCACCATCATCCAGGTGGAGATGCCCTCGCTCGTGCTGCTCATCGGCGCGTCGATTCTCGGGTCGTACCTGGGCGCTGGCGTGGTTTCCGCCTGGCCCCGGCGAAAGATCCAGGTGGGCATGGGGGTGGCGATGCTCGGTGCAGCGGCTTTGATGCTGACCAAGGCACTTCACTGGATACCGGCCGGGGGCGACACGTTGGGACTACACGGCTGGCGCCTGGTCGTGGGTTTGGTGGGAAACTTCACCTTCGGGGCCCTCATGAACCTGGGCATCGGCGCCTACGCCCCCAGCCTGATCCTGTTTGGTTTTCTTGGCATGAACCTGAAAGCTATCTTTCCGGTGATGATGGGTTCCTGCGCGTTCATCATGCCGACCTCGGGCATCCGTTTCATCGGCCGGGGCAACTACGCACCGCGGGCTGCGCTCGGGCTTGCCCTCGGCGGCGTGCCCGGCGTGTTGTTGGCCGCGTACGTGATCACGCACCTGCCCGTCGAGTACCTTTTGTGGCTGGTCATTATCGTGGCAACGTACAGTGCGGTTGCCATGCTCCACACCGCGTGGAGAGAGCGCAGCGACGACAGAGAGCACGGAGCACGGGAGACGCATGGGTAATCCACTTTTCGCGACGAAGTCGGTCGACAAGCTGCGCTCGGACGCCGAGTACGGCTATGGCTTGAAACGCACCCTGGGCGCGTTCGACTTGGTCCTGCTGGGTGTCGGCGGAATCATCGGCACCGGCATCTTCGTGTTGACTGGGCGGGCTGCTGCCGCCAACGCCGGGCCTGCCGTCGCGCTGTCATTCACCGTGGCGGCGATTGCTTCCGCGTTCGCTGGACTGTGCTACGCGGAAATGGCGTCCATGATTCCCGTGGCAGGCAGCGCGTACACCTACGCGTACGCCACCATGGGCGAGCTGGTGGCCTGGATCATCGGCTGGGACCTGATCCTCGAGTACTTGGTCGGCGCCGCCACCGTCAGCGTCGGCTGGTCTGGCTACGTGTGCGCCTTCTTCAAGAACGTGACCGGACACGAATTGCCGCACCGGTGGACACAGGCACCGTTCATTTGGGACGAGGCCGCGCAGCACCTTCATGCCACCGGCACCATCATCAACTTGCCGGCGGTCGTCATCGTCCTCGCAGTCACCGCGATCTTGGTCGTGGGCATCAAGGAATCTGCGCGCTTCAACGGCATCATCGTGCTGGTGAAGGTCGCCGTCGTGCTGATGTTCATCGTCGCCGCCGCGCCTTTCGTTCGCCGCGAGAACTGGATTCCGTTCGTGCCCCCGAACGAAGGCAGCTTCGGACGCTTCGGGATTTCGGGCATCCTGCAAGGCGCGACCATGGTGTTCTTCGCATACATCGGCTTCGATGCTGTTTCGACCGCAGCGCAAGAAACCAAGAATCCCCAGCGCGACCTTCCCATCGGCATCCTAGGCTCACTCGCCATCTGCACGGTGCTTTACATCGCGGTCTCGCTCATCCTCACCGGAGTCGTTCACTACACCAAGTTGTCGGTCCCCCACCCCATCGCGCTCGGCATCGCCGCGACTGGACTGCGCGCCCTCGAGACCGCCGTCGAGATCGGCGCCATCGCAGGTTTGTCCTCGGTGATGCTGGTGCTCCTGCTGGGACAGCCGCGCATCTTTTTCTCCATGGCGCGCGACGGCCTCTTTCCGCCCATCGCTGCCAGGGTCCACCCGCGCTTTGGCACGCCCCACGTGACCACGATCTTGACCGGCGCCGTGTGCGCCATCGCGGGAGGGCTGCTGCCTATCGACATTCTCGGCGAGCTGACCAGCATCGGAACGCTCTTCGCGTTCGTCTTGGTGAGCCTCGGCGTGATGATCCTCCGTCTCAAGCGCCCCGACATTCCGCGGGCGTTCAAGGTGCCCGGCGGTCCGTACATCGTCCCCATCTGCGGCGCACTCTCCTCGGGCATCCTCATGTACACCGCCACCACCCACACTATCATCCGCCTCTTCGTGTGGATGGCCATCGGCCTGGTCATCTACTTCACCTACGGTGTCAAACACTCGTCCCTGCGCACCGGCAAGGAACCACCCGTCCCGTTCGCCGACCCGCACACCGAGACGCCGCCACCAAGGCTGGTGTAGTGAGCGGCTGTCAGCACGTCTTTCCCCCATTGGCGATTCTGAAACCGCTTCTGCGCCTGCAAGCCGCATGCTACTTTAGCGCGCGTCGATAGGGGCTCACTTCTGAGGAGTGTCACCAATGATGAGGTCTACCGTCTTTGCCGTGGTCTGCGTGGGAGTCGTCACCGCGACTGCGTGTTCGCAGCAAGGGCCGACGTTTCAGAGTGGAAGCGGCGGCTCAGATAAGAGCGGTGGTGGGTCCACGGGCCAAGGGGGGCAGAATAGCGGGGGCTCCACGAGCATGGGCGGTGCGGTAAGCACTGGCGGAAATGTCGGCAATGGAGGCATGGGAGCTGGCGGAAGTTCAGGTGCAGGCAGCAACAAGGCCGCTGGCGGTAACGGTGGCGACGCATCCGGTGGAGCCTCGAGCGCTGGCGGAACTGCTGCGGGTGGCTCGGATGCGGGGGTTGCCCGCACTGGGGGATCCAATGCAGGCGGAGCGAATACGGGCGGTAGCACTGCAGCCGGCGGGGCGACAACTGCCGTCGGCAGCGGTGGAGCAACGGCGATGGGGGGCGCGACGGCACCCACCACGGGAGACGGTGGAGCCACCGGCACGGGCGGAAGCACAGGTGCGGGAGGATCTTCGGCAGCCCTGACGCCCGCCGATATTGTGCCGGACCTGGACGGCTTGTACTGGGAAGCCTCGGCATCGGGCAATGCGACCCTCTCCACCAACAATTATCCGTTCTCGGAATCCACGGGTTGCCCGAATGCGACCGCGTCCAGCTGGGACCAAAAGGGTGAAATCAAGGACAAGACCCTTACAGCCAAGGGAACAACCGGGACTCAATACACCGTGAATTTCGAAGTCCGTGGGGTTGTCGGCACACGATGCTACACCGGTGGCACCCCTGCTGTGGCCAACATGACCCCCAGCGACAGTGGTCCCAACAACACCTGGTACGTCGGTGGACGCCAGGCGAATGACAGCATCTGGAACACCTACGAGCTCCATGTCAGCCCGGCGGTTACAGGCGAGGCAAACGTCTATTTCTTCAATGGGTTTCCGAACACCGGAGGGTGGTGCGAGAAGGAAGCAACCTACGAGGTCAAGTATTCGGCAAGCTTCAAGGTACTTGGAGGCGGCACCATGAAGTTCACCGTTCACGATTCCAATTGCAATGCCAAGCAGAACTGTGGCTCGAACGACAAAGCGACCACCTGCGAAGCGCCACGGAAGATAGATCTGTCAGGTATGTCACCGGCCGCAACGATTACGCAGCCAGTAACCAACTCTGTTGGTGGCAAGACCTATTATCCACAGTGGCTCTATTTTGACGTGAAGTCTGTCACCAGCCCCTGACCCTAGATCCTCCAGCCCCACCACGAAGGAGGCCACCTTGTTCTCAAACCACTCGCGGGCATCGTCTGCCCGTGCGGTTCGCCTGTCGGTTTTCGTCGTCTTGCTTTCGCTCGCATTTTCGACCCGAGCACACGCGGAAAAGGTGATCGCCAAGGGCGACGATTGGCAGGTGTACACCGATGGGCGGGTTGCAGGTTTCTGGAGCTGGGTCTATGGACAAGGGTACCCGCAGGACACCGTCGATCCAAATACCGGCGACATCGTTCACAATCCCATCGGTGGAGGATGGAGAGCTGCCACCGACCAGAACGCCGGGAGCAACAAGCAGCCCGATGCGGGCACGATCAACTCGATGCGAATCCGAACCGGCTTTATCGGCAACCAGCTCGGAGTTGGGGTAAGGCAACAGCTCAGCCCATGGACCTCGGTGACTGGTTACATCCAGATTTGGGCATGGATCGAGAGCACCGGACGTATCAAGAATCAGCTGAACTACGCCGACGTCAGGCAAGGCTATGCGAAATTGGAAGGGCCATGGGGCAGCCTATTGGCAGGACGAACCCGCGCGCTGTTCTCCCGAGGTGCGACTGACATCGACTCGCTCTATGCCCATCGCTGGGGGCTTGGTTTCCCGGGAAACATCGACTCGAACGGCCCCACGCTCGGCCAGATCGGATTCGGTGTTCTAGGCAGCGGATTTGCAGCGGGCCTCATCTACGCAAGCCCTGTTCTCAAGGGATTCCAGCTCTCCGTCGGCGCCTTCGACCCGATTCAGCTGCAGGGCAACGGGGCTTACAACCGAACCAAGTATGTACGCCCTGAAGCCGAGGTCACTTTCGAGGCGAAGTTCGGCGAACGAGGCAAGTTGGTTCTGTTCGCCAATGGCGCTTACCAGAAGATTTATCGGGACGGATATTGCGATGCCTCGGCTGGCATGCCCTGCGACCAGGCTGCGGGAGGTGTTGGATTTGGAGGCCGCTTTGAGATCGGCCCGTATCACCTAGGTGTGGCCGGTCATAGAGGAAAAGGATTGGGTTTCAATTACGCCCTCGAACCGAGCGACGCCGCCGTCGACTTGTCGGGCATTTTGCGCGTTGTCGACGGGTACTACCTCCAGAACCAGGTGGTACTGGGCAAGTTCGACCTATTTGCGGGCTGGGGCATAGTGCGCGCGTTTCTCACCGACTACGACAATCACCATCCCGAGCACAGCGTGATCAAGGATCAGATCGGCTACAACGCCGGCGTCGTTTACAACTACACACCGAACGTCCACTTCGACCTGGACTTCTTCCGCGCTCAGGCAGACTGGTTTCTGGGAGAAAAGCAGGTTCTATACGTCAGCAACGTCGGGCTGACGTTCAACTGGTAGCGTACGGCCCCTGCTCCGCCTACCGCCGCCGTCGCTTCTTCGGCGCCGGCGGAGGAGGTGGAGGCGCACCGAGGGCGGTCAGCGCGGCGTCGATGTCCTTCACCACGCAGGCGTTGCCGCTGGTGGAGAGAAAACCGCCGAGCAACCCGCGCCGTTCGGAGCGCGCCTTCCGCAAAGGCTCGATGGCCTTCGAGTCGCCGGTTTCGCCCAACTTCTGTACGGCGACGCGCTTGTCCTCGCAGGTGTGGGCTTGCGATAGATCGAGCGTGTAGCTGCCGACCAGGTCGACCTTCGCGGTGCACCCGAGGGATTCACACGCGTCCCGCGCGGCTTTCCGAAATTCAGGACGGCGGTCGTCCGAGGCAAGGTCGACGAGCAGAGCGCTGGCGGGCTTTCCGACCTGCTTGATCAGCATCTCGAGGGCGATGAAACCGACCTTCTTGTCACTGAGTTCGGATCGAATATTCACCAGCAAGGCGGCGTCGCCGCGCAGGCCGGGGTCCAGCCGAAGAGCTTCCTCGTAGGCCTGCAAGCCAGCGCTGGGGTTCTTGTCGGCGAACTCCAGATTGCCTAGCAGGTAGCGTACGCGCCCCTCGTTCGGATGCGAGGAGATCTGCTGCATGATGAGCACGCGCGCCTCGGTGAGCTGGCCCTTCGCCATGGTCTCTTCGATGTGCTTGATGGGCGACTTCAGCTCGGCGGCCACCGGTTTCACCTTGGGTGGCTCGGCCTTGAGAGATGACCCCTTCCGGCGCGCACTGCCGCCCGGCCACACGACCACGACCAGCAGCAGAACCACGATGGCAGGGATCACGAAGCGACGGATCGCCGCCGGTAGGTGCTTGAGAATCGGATCGGCGGCCTTGTCGAGCTTACCTTTGTTCTCGATCAGTCTCTTCCAAGCCCGCCGCGAAAGCGCGACGGCTTCGCCGCGCCTGGCCCACACCTTGGCGCCCGCGGTGATGCTCATGTGCACGGACCGGGCAGCGAAGCGCGCGCCCAGCTCGGCCACGTCGGTCGAAGATCGGTCGATCGCCCCGCGAAATTCGGCCGCGGTAGCAAAGCGCCTGTCGCGCTCTTTTTCGAGGCCTCGCAACACCACCGTTTCCAGCTCTGGCGACAGATGCGCGTCCGGCGCCGACGCGGCCAGTGCAGGCGGCGGCGCCGTGATCTGCATGGCCAGTAGCTTGACCAGGTCATCGCAGTAGAACGGGCGACGGCCAGTCAACATTTCATAGAGGATGACGGCGCACGAATAGAGATCCGCGCGGCCGTCGGCCTCCTGCCCGGCCGCCTGCTCGGGCGACATATAGGCCGGGGTTCCAAAGATCATCACGCCGCGGGTGAGCGGCTCGTCGCCCATACCTTGGGCTTGCGTCATCTTCGCGATGCCGAAGTCGAGAATCTTCACTGTCTCGGGTTTGCGCGGGTCGGGATCCTTGACCAGCATGACGTTGGCCGGCTTGAGGTCGCGGTGTATCACGCCCTGACCATGTGCATGCTCGAGAGCGAGGAGAATTTGGCTGGCGATGTGACAAGCGCGCGCGGGCTCCATGCGTCCATCGCGGGCCAGCACGTCGGAAAGCGGCTCCCCTGCAACAAATTCCATGACCAAAAACAGCTCACCGGCTGCGCCATGGCCAAAATCGGTGACCGAAATGATGTTGGGATGCGACAGGCGGCTGGCCGACTGGGCCTCGCGCTCGAAGCGTCGTGCGGCATCCTCGACGTTGCTGTATTCGGCGCGCAGAAGTTTGAGCGCCAGCACCTTCTTCATGTGCGTGTGCTCGACGCGGAACACGGTGCCCATCCCGCCTTCCCCGATGCGGGCAAGCACTCGGTAACGTTCCCCGATGAGCGTGTCGACGAGAGGATCCCGTGCGACTTTCAACATCTGGGTGGGTGCGATTTCTGAATCCGCCATGCGTCCGGACCGGCAGAGTACCATCGCCAGCGCGGTGTGTGCGAGCAAGTGCGACCGGTTGATTCACCCCGTCGACAACACACCCGAGACAGGCATGTCGCGAATCAGGCGCTCAAGCCGGCAGTTCGGCGGCGGGGCGATCGGCCTTCTCGATCTGCGCTACCTCCAGATACCGGATGCGGAAAGACTTGCCGCCGTAGGTGTGCAGGCCCCAGTCCATGGCGTCCTCGATCACGGTAAAAAGTGCCGAGGGAAGACTCTCTCCGTCGGGAATGATGGCGTAACAGAAAAGCATGGTCAGGCTCCTACGAAGCATTGCGGTGGCGGAATTCGGACTCGCCTGGCGAAACTTGGACGGGACTGATGAAATATCGACGCATCGGGTGCTGGGGTCCTTGCTCGTCGCGCCTCTGGCGAGTTCGCGTGCAAGCAAAGCAATCGGCGGACCAAGCCGCGAAGCGCTGCTATTTCTTCTTCTCGGACGCGCTGGGGGATCGATTGTACCCGAAGAGACCGGGCGCTTCCTCGGCGCGATAAAGCCGCACGTTCGACTTCTCGTTCCGATCCGAATAGAGACGCGTGTGATAGGGCAAGTAGCCCTCGGCCCTGATTTCCAGATCGACGGGGCCGCTGCCGCGGGGCCGCACAATCTCGGCTTCCATGTTGCCCGGGACAAGCTTCGCCATCGTCTTAGCCCCCCACATCACCTGGGCCTTCACCTGCGGCGTGACGATGACCTTCAAGGTCACGGTCTCCGAATACGGATTCTCCTCGGGCTCCTCGGTCTTGAGCTCGTCGCTGGCGCTCTTTGCAGCGGCCAACGCGCTTTCCTTGGGAGGTTGGGGCGCGGGTGATGGCACGGGCGCAGGCCCTGCCGCGGACCTCCTGGTAATCGTAACCAAGGCTTTCGCCGACGAGGTTGCGGCGGCCAGTGTCAGCGCAGCGTCCGGCGCGGGAGGCTCGGCCGCCGGCTTCGAGCAGGCGCAAAGGAGACAGAACAGGGACGCCGTGACGTCACCACGGAAACGCCTGCTCTTCCACGCGGCTATCACTGCCCACCTCCGGCTTTGCTGTCGGCACCGCCACCTGCCGCGGGCGGCTTTCGGGCGCCGTAGTCGACGCCGGGCTTCGGCACGTAGCCCATGATGGGTTGTTTCAGCCTGCCTTTGATGTTGCCCTTCAACGTCTCGATGGGCAGCGGTGGTTCCAGTTGGAAGTAGAAGCCGCGGGTCGGAAGGCGCATCTCGTAGACCTCGCCGTCCCAGTAGAACGCCCGGCGAAAACCGAGCGCCATCGACCCGAGCACCTTGGCCCGGCGATGCCCGAGCACGAAGGAAAACAGGCGCACAGCCAGGTTGTTGTAGAGGCGATGACAGCCGTGGGAAAAGCGCCCGCGCAGCGAGAGGTAGTCGAACGATCCGTGGGTGCGGATCCCGTTGTCGAAGAACGCCGACTCGCCCGACGGTCGCCGCCGCAGCTGCTCGTGGATGCCCGCAACGAGACCGTAAGCGGACAAGTAGCCCGGCCCGGTCTCGTCGTAATTGACCACGTGCGGGTAACCGCCCGCCACCCACTTGGTCTTGACCATCGCGCCAAGCGGTGCCGAGGTGGGCGGCAACCACACCGGCGCCGCGACGATGTGCCGCCATACGCGCGACCCCACGTCGGACTCCTTGTATCGGTAGTACTCCTGGCCGTCGGATGCGACCTCCGAGCGCCAGCCGCCGATGGTGGTCCGCCAGCTCATAAGCGGGACCTTTTCGCCCTGCCATTTCACGAACAGCGTGAACGAAGGAAAGCGATCGCGCGGTTGTGGCAGGCGATTGCCCTTCTGATCGAAGGGAAATTCGTACCAGATGTCGCCTCGATCGATCTCGGCGACCAAGTCCATGTGCGGGCCGTAGTACTCGGGCAGCGGGGGAAATCGAACCGCAACGCGCATCGAATGGAAGTCGCTCTCCGCATGCCGCTTGAAGAACGCCAGGGCGTCGGCGGGGCCCCCAAGGCCCAGGCGCGCCATCACAGCCAGGGTGGCTTGCCCGACCAAATCAGGCACCGGCACAGTCTCGCCTGCTTTGGTCTTGTAAGTCGGCTGCTGGCGGGGCTGGTTCCGTTTCGGCAGCGGCATGGCCTCGATGGCGCTGCCGTCCTCGATGATCTTGCCCGCGTGCGAAGCCCGTTCGGCGAGCGTCCGCCGGAGCGACATGAAATCGTTCTCGAGCAGTGGCCGGGTCATCGCCTCCAAGGTGGCGCGGGTGAGATCAGCCTGCGCGAAGATGGCGTTCTTCTGCTGGAAATCCAGGGCAGCGCTGCGCATGGGGCCGTCGTAGGCGCCCTCCTTGTGCTTGCTTGGATCGAGCAGCCCTTCGCAGACCAGACGCTTCTCCACCTCGGCAAAGGCCGCGCGCTCGGCTTCCGCGCGACGGTGCTCCTTCACCTCGTTGCGATAGCGTGGATCCTTTTCGGCCAACTCTTCCAGCGTGGCTACGGCCGCCTTCTTCTGCGCAGCCTCCAGACGTTGCGCTCGAAAGTGGTGCTTGGACGCCTTCTCCTTCTCCGTGGTCCTGCCCCAGGTCTCGATGCCTTCGACAGCCAGCAGCTTGGCTGCGTCCACCTTGCTTTCACACGGACGACCGGCGTCCTCGAGAAACCGCTTGCGCAACACCGACAGCGACGGTGGCACGCCGTAAAGCTCGAGGTAGTTGCGTTCGCCCGGCGGTAACGCTTCACCATCACCGTCGGTGCGATCATTGGCCAGCCCGACGAAGACCGACCGGTAGCGATTCGGCAACGGCGTGCCGTTCGGTGCCTTGCCGTCCTGAAAGATGTACGGCGCGAACGCGTCGGACAGATCGACGATGGTCAGGCCGCGACGCCGAGCCTCGTCGGCGTCGACCGTGCGATCGCGGCCCGCGACGACCTGCAAAGCGCGACGGTCGACCGCGAGTCCCGATGCTTCCGGCAAGGCGTCCTCGTCGGGCTGGAGCGGCTGGGGGTCAGGGGGTGCGGACGAAACGGGTGGGGTCGGCTCCGGGGCGGACTTGGCAAGCTCGGGCGCAACCGGCGCTTGGGGTTTCGGCGACGAAACAGTTTTGCCAGGGCACGCAGGCCCGCCCGCCAGAAGGACGAGCGCGATCGGCACGAATCGAAACGAAGAGCGATCCACGGTGACCAGCCGGATCTACCAGTGCGAGGCCGCTCGTGGCGAGATCTGTCTGAATCGAATACTATTCGCGCACATGAAACGCGTCACCCTCTCAGCCATCCTTGTAGTCGCCACCATCGCGGCGGTTTCCGCCCCTGCCCGCGCCACTGAAGTCGGAAGCACGCGCCCCTTCGGCCTCGGCGTACAGCTGTTCGAGCCCACCGCGCTCATCGGCAAGCTCTTCCTGGACCGCAACAACGCTATCGATTTTGGGCTGGGCTTCTGGGGCTACGGCCGCTGCTACGACCACAACGGCCCTTACTACTGCGATCACTCGAATCAGTCGTTCAGCGTGCACTTCGACTATCTATACGAAGAAAACATCGTGCAGACGGCTGCCATCAAGCTCGACTGGCACGCGGGCGTTGGCGGCCGCATGCTGTTCCACGGGTACGCCGACAACGACGGCACGCATGACGTCGCGCTCTTCGCACGGGTTCCTCTCGGGGTGGACCTCACCTTCCGCCGCCCGAGCTGGCTGGAGGTCTACCTCGAGGTCGCTCCTGGCCTGTGGCTGTTCCCGCCGCTGGAATTCGACATCGACGTCGGCCTCGGCGTGAGGGCTTACTTCTAGATTCTAACCACAAGGGCGCGGAGGGCACGCAGGGGGATGAAAGGGTTCGGATCGAGATCCGGAAACCCTTCCTTCTCCGGGCCTCTGCGCTCCCCGTGGTGAAAAAAGACTCAGTTCCGGGTCTCGGACGACTCGAACTGGTGAGCCTCGGGTGGGGCTTCTTCGGACGTGGCTTCTTCGGGAGCGGTGGCCACGGGGACTTCTGCCTCGACGGTGCCGGACGCGACGGCCGGCGCAGGCTGCGGAACGCCGGCGGCGCGTGCCTTCCACCGGGCGATGGCGAACTCGAGATCGGCGTAAGAGATCATGTCCCGAACAGGGTAACTCTTTTCGCTATCGGGTCGCAATGATTCCGGAGTCGGTTCCGTTGCCGGAACCGGCCCCGGACATTGGTCTTAGTGAATCAACTTCTTGTACTTGAGGCGGTGCGGCTGGGCTGCCTCGGCGCCCAGGCGGCGCTTGCGGTCGGCCTCGTAGTCTTGGTAGTTGCCTTCGAACCAGACCACCTGGCTGTCGCCCTCGAAGGCCAGCATGTGGGTTGCGATGCGGTCGAGGAACCAGCGGTCGTGGCTGATGACCACGGCGCAACCGGGGAACGACAGCAGCGCATCTTCCAGCGAGCGCAAAGTGTCCACGTCGAGGTCGTTGGTGGGCTCGTCGAGCAGCAGGACGTTGCCCGCGCTGCGAATCAGCTTGGCCAGGTGCACGCGGTTGCGTTCACCGCCCGAGAGATCCTTCAGGCGCTTCTGCTGGTCGGGTCCGCGGAAGCCGAAGCCCGATACGTACGCGCGTACGTTGATGGTGCGCTTGCCGACCTCGAAAAATTCCGCGCCCTGGGCAATTTCGGAAAACACCGAGTTGTCGCCTTGGAGGGCGTCGCGGCTCTGATCGACGTACGACAGCTTCACCGTCTCGCCAACGCGCAGCTCGCCATCGTCCGGCTTTTCTTGACCCATGATCATGCGGAACAGCGTGGTCTTGCCGGCGCCGTTGGCGCCGATCACGCCGACGATACCGCCGCGGGGAAGGTTGAAGGTCAGGTTCTCGATCAGCATGCGCTCGCCGTAGCCCTTGGAGAGCTTGTCGGCCTTGACGACGACGTCGCCAAGGCGCGGCCCGGGCGGAATGCTGATCTCGATGTTGTCCTCGCGTTTTGCCGTCTCGTCAGCTAGCAACTGTTCGTAGGCGGCCAGACGCGCCTTCGACTTGGCTTGTCGGGCGCGCGGCGATGCGCGCACCCACTCGAGCTCACGGGCCAGGGTACGCTGGCGCGCGGATTCGGCCTTTTCCTCGCCCTCGAGCCGCTTGCGCTTCTGGTCGAGCCACGACGAATAGTTGCCTTGCCACGGAATGCCTTCGCCGCGGTCGAGCTCCAAGATCCAGCCGGCCACGTTGTCGAGAAAGTAGCGATCGTGGGTGATGGCCACGATGGTGCCCGGGTATTCCTGCAGGTGGTGCTCGAGCCACGCGACGCTTTCGGCGTCGAGGTGGTTGGTGGGCTCGTCGAGCAGCAGCAGGTCGGGCCGCTCGAGCAGGATCTTGCACAAAGCGACGCGGCGACGTTCACCACCGGACAGCTTGGCCACGTCGGCGTCGCCGGGCGGGCACCTTAGCGCGTCCATCGCGATTTCCAGGGTGCGGTCGAGGTCCCACCCCTTGGCCGCCTCGATGGCGTCCTGTAGCTTGGCTTGTTCTTCCAGGAGCTTGTCCATCTCCTCGGGCGTGATGTCCTCGCCCAGGCGCAGGTTCACCTCGTCGAAGCGCGTGAGCAGCTTCTTGGTTTTGAGCACCGCCTGTTCCACGTTGCCAAGCACGTCCTTGGTCGGGTCAAGCTGCGGCTCTTGCGGCAGGTACCCCACCGTGATGCCGTCCGCCGCCCGGGCTTCGCCGAAGAAGTCCTTGTCAACGCCGGCCATGATGCGCAGAAGGGTCGACTTGCCGGCGCCGTTGCCGCCGATAACGCCGATCTTGGCGCCCGGGAAGAAGGAGAGATAAATGCCTTTCAGAACCTCCTTGTTCGGCGGGTGAACGCGTCGGAGATCCTGCATCGTGAAGATATATTGGTGGGCCATGGGCGGCGCAGTTTACCCGATGATCGCGCTTCGTCACGTACGGTCTGCAACGACTCGGTCGTTGTCGAGATGGATGCCTGCAAAGTCCTGGGCGTGAGGCAGTGGCGTTGATGTGCTATTTTCCCCCGCCCGTGGACAAGCCCCTGGTCATCGTCAATCCGCGCTCCGGCGGCGGACTCAGCGAAAAGCGCTGGGCTGGCGTCGTGGGGCCGATCAGCGATGGGCTTGGCGCGTTCGACACACGCTTCACCCTTCACCCCGGCCACGCGCGCGCCATCGCGTGTAAAGAAGCGGCCGCGGGCCGCAAGCTGGTCATAGCGCTTGGCGGCGATGGCACCATATCGGAAGTCGCGGATGGCTTGGTGGCCGCCGGCAGCAAAGCAGAGTTCGGCATCATCCCGCGCGGCACGGGTGGCGATTTCCGCCGCACCCTCGGCATCGAAAACCAGCTGTACACCGCTGCCGAGCACGTGCGCAAAAGTATCCCTCGCCCGATCGACGTCGGACGGGTGACTTACCTCGACCACGACGGCAAGCAGGCCACGCGCCACTTCGTCAACGTCACGTCGGTGGGATTCTCCAGCGTGGTTGCCGAGCGCGCCAATCGTACCTCCAAGCGCATGGGCGGGCGCATCTCTTTTCTTTCCGCTGTAGTTCGCTCGCTGGTCAGCTACGACAACGCCGACGTCCTGGTGTCCGTGGATGACGCCGAGGCCCGTCACATGACGCTGCTTCTGGCCGCGGTAGGGAACGGGCGCTTCTTCGGCGGCGGCATGAAAATCTGCCCTGAGGCGATTCTCGACGATGGCCACTTCGATTTCGTCACCGTCGGCGACCTCGGCCGAATCGAGGTTCTGGCGAAGATTCATCGCATCTATTCGGGCAACCACCTATCCATGAAAGAGGTTCGCCAGACCCGTTGCCGAAAGCTGCGCGTAGCGCCAGTAGACGCCAAGGCCGAGATACCCGTCGAGATAGACGGCGAAACCCCGGGACGGCTGCCGGCGAGCTTCGAGATCGTAAAAGGCGCGTTGCGTCTGCGCGGTTAATTCAAGCGCACCGCCTTCCAATCCGACGCTCCTCTTGAAGGTCGCCCGAGCTTGATGCTACGGTGGCTCGGCCGTTCGGTCGGACGGCGCTCCAATTTATGCAAATTCACCTGGCGAAGTCCGATATCAGCGAAATGGCTGTTGACGCGGTGGTCAGTCCTGGCAACTCGCTGGGGATCATGGGCGGAGGCGTGGCCGCGATCCTCTCGCGCAAGGGTGGGCCGCTGATCCAGCGGGAAGCCATGTCGCTGGCGCCCATCGCGGTCGGCGCCGCGGTGGTGACCAATGCCGGAACGCTGTGGGCGAAGTACGTGATTCACACGCCAACCATGGAAGAGCCTGGTCAAAAGGTCGCAGTGGAAAACGTCCGCCGCGCCATGCGGGCCGCTCTGCTGGCGGCACACCAGCGCGGTTTTCAAGTGATCGCGGTGCCCGGCCTGGGCACGGGCCTGGGCGGCGCGGATCCCTCCGATGCTGCGCGAGCCATGGTCAACGAATTGCGTGCGCACAAGCAGCCGAGTCCAGTGACCGTGTGGCTGGTCGACACCAACGAGAAGATCCTGGCCCACCTGGAAGAGGCGCTGCAGACGACGGTCCCGTAGCTGAGCTTTCCTCGACGGCCATTCACCCCTGAAGGAGGTTTGCGTGAAGATCCTTGTACCCTGTAAACGAGTTCCCAATCCCGAGCTGAAGTTGAAGGTCGGCGGCGGTGCCGTCGAACTGGCCGGCACCACCTGGCAGGTCAACCCGTTCGACGAGTACGCGGTGGAATCCGCGCTGCGCCTGACGGAAAAGAACAAGGGCGGCGAGCGCTCGGGTGAAGTGGTGGTGGTCAGCATCGGTCCCAAAGACACGGCCACCCAACTACGGCAGCTCTTGGCCATGGGCGCGGATCGCGGCATCTTGATTGCCGGCGACGACGCTGCCCTGGACGCGGATCTGGTCGCACGCACGCTGAAGGCGGTGGTCGAGTCGGAGAAGCCGGACGTGGTGGTGATGGGCAAGCAAGCTGTGGACGGCGACGACAATCAAGTCGGCCAGCTGTTGGCGGGCTATCTCGGCTGGCCGCAAGCGACGTTCCTCTCGTCGCTGATCCTGGCGGCCGACGGAAAGTCCGCCACGGTCGAGCGAGAAGTCGACACCGGCGTCGAGCAGCGCCGCGTGCGTTTGCCGGCAGTCGCCACCGTCGATTTGCGCATCATCGGCAAGAAGGCGGTCCGCAACGAGGCGCTGTCGGGCCCCGACGTCGAGTGGGAAGACACCCAGCGATTGGCCTCGCTCAAGGGCATCATGGCCGCGAAGAAGAAAGAGCTGAAAGAGATCACCGCTGAATCGCTCGGCGTCACGGGCGGCATGCTGGTGAAGACCTTGCGCCACGAGAGCCCGCCCGTCCGCAAGGCCGGCATCAAGGTGGCCTCGGTGGAAGAGTTGGTTTCCAAGCTGCGCACGGAAGCGAAGGTGATCTGATGGCAACGCTCGTTCTTCTTGAAACAACCGCAACCAACCTTCGCAACTCGTCGCTGCCGGCGGTGACGGCGGCGCGCGAATTGGCCAAGCACCACGGCGGTCCCGTGGTCGGCGTGGTCATTGGCACCTCCGTCGCTGCCGCGGCTGCCGATGCGGCCCGCTTCGTGGACAAGGTGCTTTGCTACGACAACGCCGCTCTGTCGGCAGCGTTGGCCGAGACCTGGGCACCCGCGCTTGCCGCCGCGGTGAAGGAGACCGGCGCCACCGCGCTCGTCGCCTCCGCCACCTCGACCGGCAAGGACGTCCTGCCGCGCGCAGCCGCCCTGCTCGGCGCAGGCATGGCCAGCGATGTGGTCGCCGTGCAGGGGGCGAAGTCGTTCCGCCGCCCGACCTACGCCGGCAACGTCCTCACCGACGTGGAGGTAACCACGGCCGTCGTGGTCTGCACCGCACGCCAGACCGAGTTCGCGCCGGCGGCTCCGGCTGCCGGTGTAGGTGCGGTCGAGAACAAGGCCGCGCCGTCGGTCGACGCTCTGGGCAGCGAGTTCCTCGCTTTGCACGCCACCAAGAGCGCGCGTCCCGATCTGACCGAGGCCAAGGTGGTCGTCTCCGGCGGACGTGGCATGAAGGAAGCGGCGAACTTCAAGGCGCTGGAAGAGCTCACCGACCTCTTGGGTGGTGCGCTCGGTGCCAGCCGCGCCGCTTGCGATGCCGGCATGGTGCCGAACGACTTGCAGGTCGGCCAGACCGGCAAAGTGGTTGCCCCCGAACTCTACTTCGCGGTCGCGCTCTCCGGAGCCATCCAGCATCTCGCGGGCATGAAGGGCTCGAAGGTGATCGTCGCCATCAACAAGGATCCCGAGGCGCCCATCTTCCAGGTCGCGGACTACGGCCTGGTCGCCACGTGGGAGTCCACGGTTCCGCAGCTCATCGCCGAGATCAAGAAGGTCAAGGCAGCGTAGGACAGCACGGTTTGTCTGGAAAGCGGCGGCTGGGGCAGACCGGTCGCCTTTTTCCTTTCACCCCAGCGGCGCGGAGGGCGCGAAGTGGGCGAAACTCCGCCACGGTGCGCTTTCGCGTTGTATGATTGGCCCATGAGCCGGCTTCTCGCGGCTGAACCCTTGAAGAGCGTTGCGGACACCATCGAGAGATTGGAGGGCAATGTCGCGCGCATCATTCGCGGCAAGCCGGAGGCCATCCGGAACTGTTTGCTCGCACTGCTCGCCCGTGGCCATCTGCTGATCGAAGACGTGCCCGGTGTAGGCAAGACGACCCTCGCGCGAGCCCTGGCGGCATCCATCGGCGGAACCTTTCACCGTATCCAGTTCACGAGTGACCTTCTGCCATCGGACATCATCGGCGTATCCGTACTGAACGGCACCACCGGCAAGTTCGACTTCAAGGCCGGACCCCTGTTCGCAAACGTAGTGCTTGCCGACGAGATCAACCGCACCACGCCGCGCACACAAAGCGCACTGCTCGAAGCGATGAACGACAGCCAGGTGTCCGTCGATGGCGTCGGCTACCGGCTCGGCCCACCGTTCCTGGTGGTCGCCACGCAGAACCCCGAAGAGCACTACGGCACCTATCCGCTGCCGGAATCGCAGATGGATCGCTTCGCCCTGCGCATCCGCCTGGACTATCCGGCCGCCGAGACCGAGAAGGCGTTGCTTCTGGAGGCACCGTCGGTCGCCGACGAGGCGCTGGCGAAGATCGAGGCCGTGGTGTCGCTGGCCGAAATCGTGGCGCTGCAAGAGGCCGCCGCACGTGTAAAGCTTTCGCCCGAGCTTGCCGGCTACATCGTCGAGGTGGCGCGGGAAACGCGTCGCTCGCCGTTCCTGTCTCTCGGCCTCTCGCCCCGTGGCGAACTCGGCTGGCGCAACCTCGCCCGCGCGTCCGCCCTGGTGGCCGGCCGCAACTACATCTTACCCGACGACCTCAAGGGGCTGGCTTTGCCCGCGCTGGCCCACCGCGTGGTGCTTGCCAACCAGCTGGATTCCACTGGCCGCTCCCGCGAGGAAGCCGAACGAGTAGTGGTCGACATCCTCGGTCGCATTCCAATCCCGGGATAGTGTCGTGGCTCGCCTGCGACGTTGGTTCAGTCCGCCTCGAAAGTTCAGGCTGACCCGCGAGGGCAAGTGGTTCATCGGCGCAACCTTGCTCTTGGGTTTTGCCGCGGTCAACGGCGGCATCAACCTGCTCTTCCTCATCTTCGGCATGCTGCTGTGCCTGCTGGTCGCCAATGGCGTGATCTCGGAAACCTGCATGCGGCGGCTCGAAGTCAGCCGTCGACTGCCGCAGTCCCTGTTCGCGGGGACTCCATTCTTGATGGGCATCGCCGTCCGCAACGGCAAGTCGCGCGTCGCCACCTTTTCGCTCGAGGTCGAGGATCTCACCGCCGAGGGGAAGCCCGTCGATCGACGATGCTTCTTCCTCAAGATCCCGGCGCACCGCCAGCAAGAGACGTCCTACCGTCGCACCTTGCCTACCCGCGGAATCCACCGACTGACCGGCTTGCGCTTGTCCACCCGTTTTCCCTTCGGGCTTCTGCGTCGCTCCCTCGACGTCGAAGCGCCGGTCGAGCTTCTGGTCTACCCCGCCCTCGTCCCGGTGGCGGAGGTCGACCTCAGGGCCGGACTGACCGAGCTTGGCGAACGGCAGAACCCGGCGCGAGCACGCAGCGGGGACTTCCACGGACTGCGCGAGCTGCGGGCCGGGGACGACCCGCGCGACATTCACTGGCGAACCTCGGCCCGGCGTGGTCGCGCGTTCGTGCGTGAGTTCGAGGAAGAGACCGGTCGCGGGGTGCTCATCGTCTTGCCAACGGCGGTAAACAGCGACACGGCCGGGTCTTTCGAGATGGCGGTCTCCTATGCGGCATCGCTGGCGCTGCAGCTGCTGCGTCGGCAGCTTCGCGTCGGGCTGTTGGCTGGCGACGCGTTCATCGCCCCCGACACCGGAACCGCAGCGCCCATCCTGCATTGTCTGGCTCTGGTGCAATCGACGCCGATCGATGTCTCAGCGCCCCGCCCACGCGCGATGCACTGGCGGGGAAATACCGTGACCGTTACCGCTGCGGCTGGGCAGCCGAGCATTGAGCTCAACGCCGGTCGGTCCGCGCAAAGGACCGCATGAGGTTCCGCGTCGCCCACAAGACAGCGACCTTTCTTCTGGCCGCCACGGCGATCTTCACTCTCGCGGCCGCCAGCGTGCTGTCGCCGGTAACGCTCGTTCTCGTCATCCTGGGCGTGGGGATGGCTTGGCACGCCGACACCGGATCACGTCTCGGCGCCTGGGTGGATCGGGCAACGCCCTTGCTCAACGCCATGGTTCTGGTGTTCCTCGCCTTCGCGGTCTTCCAGGTCGGTCGCAGTTTTCCCGAGGTCGACCTGACCCCATTCTTGGGCTTCGTGCTCTTCCTGCTGGTGGTGAAGCTGTGCCAGCGCCGGAGCAACCGCGACTACCTGCAGGTCTTCATCATGTCGTTCCTGGTGATGTTGGCCGCAGCGTGGATGGCCACCAGCGTGGTGTTCATGATCGGGTTCGGCCTTTACGTCCTGCTCACCACGTGGACCCTGATCCTCTTCCACCTTCGCCGCGAGATCGAAGACAACTACATCGTTCGCCATTCCACCGAAAGTCACGCCGAGCAGGTGACTGCGACCCGCGTGCTCAACTCGCGTCGCGTGGTCGGGCTGTCCTTCTTTGGAATGACGGGTCTGGTGGCGCTTGCCGTGCTGCTGGGGTCATCGCTGGTCTTCGCCTTCGTGCCGCGCGTGGGTCTTGGGTTCATCTTGGGCGGGGTGAGAAGACAGGTCGGCATCGCCGGCTTTACCGACGAGGTCAAGCTGGGCATGCATGGGTCCATCTCCAGCGACAATCAAACCGTGGTCCTCCGTTCACAAATTCCCGAGATCGCCGCCTTGGCCAGCGACAGCGACCGCGAGCGCGCCATTTCGGCCCTGTACTGGCGAGGCACCGTGTACGACGCCTACGAAGGCAGCCAATGGCTCCGCTCGCGCGACGAGAAGGCCCGAACCCGCCTGTTGCCTTCGCGCTCGTCCGGAGACACCAGCCGCAGCTACGCGTTGGCCGATCCGTTTGCCGTGAATCCTCCGCTCGGGCACAAAGCGGCCCTACAAGGAACCATCGAGCAAACCGTAGAGATCGTGGCGCTTACCCATCCGGTCGCGTTCGCCCTCGATAGGCCCGTATTCTTCGAATCGCCGCCGATCCCAATCGGTTCGTTCACTGCGATAGATTTCGAGGGCCGCTGGTCCGACGAGGTCTCGCTGCGCATGTTCCGGGTCAACCCGGCCGATCCCTACGATCGCCGGCAAGCCATGTCGGATTTCATGGGCGCGCGCTATCGCGTATTTTCCCGCGACGGCGGCGCCGGCAATGTCCAAGGCCCCTCGTATCCCAGCGAGCAGCTGGCCCCGGGCGTTCTCGACAACTACCTGCGCGTTCCCCCGACTCTGACCCCGCGCGTGGCAGCCTTGGCCAAACAAATCACGGCCGGGCTCACCTCGCCGGCAGCCAAGGTGCAGGCCGTGACCGACTGGCTCAAGCGAACCCACCGCTACACCACCAACTTGAAACGCGACGAGAGCATCGCAGATCCGGTAGAGGACTTTCTGTTTGCCGAAAAGGCCGGCCACTGCGAGTACTTCGCCTCGGCCTCGGCCCTTCTGTTGCGACTGGCCGGCGTCCCCACCCGCTACGTCAACGGCTTTCTGGGCGGCGAGTGGAATGCCATGCGCGGAACCATCACCGTCCGCGAGAACCGCGCCCATTCCTGGGTGGAAGCCTACCTTGGAAAGAACGGCTGGGCGCGGGTGGACGCGACGCCGTCGCTCAGCCGTCCGGCCCACATGGGAAGGTTGCGCCAGCTACTCGATTCCGCCGAACTGTTCTGGGGTCGGTGGGTGGTCGAGTACAGCGCCAGCCAGCAATTCCTGCTCGCGCAGAGGCTGGGACAGAAGCTGGGGTTGCGCAGCCCCGGTTATCTCCCCTCCCGTGGCGCGACGCCGCTCACAAAAAGACAGGCGTTGGCCCTCGCCGCGCTCGTGATTGCTATCGTGCTGGTCGTGAGCCAGCGCAAGCGATTCAGGCGCTGGAGCAGACGTGGTGCAGGCCTCGCCCAGGAGGCGCGTGCCGACCAAGCCATCGTGCGCATCTACCAGGCCCTGCTTGGGCGACTGTCTGCGGCCGGACTGCCTCGCCGGCCCAGCGAGACGCCCCACGAGTATCTCGCCCGAATCCGGGAGTCAGGTTTGGAAGGCGGAACTTCGTTCGCCCGGCTGACCGACGCATACGCGTCCGTGCGTTACGGCGATGTGCAATTGCCTGCGGAAGTCGTCGTGCAGCTCCGACAGGACGCAAACCAAATCCGTCCCACGCAGTAGGCCGCAGTAGGCAGTAGGCCGCAGGCCGCAGTAGGCAGTAGGCCGCAGGCCGCAGGAGGATCGAAGGGCGACATGGAGACTTTTGCCACGGGCTGCTAGGATGCCCGCGTGAATTGCCAACTTGGCGAGGGACCCGCGCCGTCCATGCCAGCCGATCAGAATCGCCGCCCGGACGCCCGGTCCGAGGCGGAAATCCACCGTGATTTCGAGGATTTTCCCAGCGCGAACGCGCGGCATCGCCCTTGCATTGGTCGACACGCGGGCATGTCCTCCAATCTTATAAAGACCGGCGCCATCTTGCCGCTGCTCGCGTTGTTCGCCGCGGGCCAAAGCTCGGCCCAGACCGCCACCACGACCAGCACCAGCATCGGTGTCACCACGGCAACCAAGCTGACGTCGGCGGACTTCTCGATGTACCTCGAGAAGTACAACAACGGCAACTGGATCCAGATGAACGATACCGAGGTGAAGTACTTCTTCAACCGCGCGCGGTGTGAGTGCGGCGATGCACTCGATCCAGAACCCAAGTTCAAATACTCGCAGTATCTCAAGGTCGCCATCGTCCCGGCGACCAACACGACCCAGAAGATCTCGACCATCCTGCAGAGCAGCGCTACCGGTTACCAAGGTGATTGTCGAGTCTACGCGTCGGCCGCAGGCACCGGCTGTCTCGACGTCAGCACCACCACTTCGGTGGTTCTGCCTGGTCTGTGCACCAACCTGCTCCAGCCAGACACGTATTCATACGGGTTCCCGCTGACCAGGTTCTCCAACCTCAGCGGAAGCAAGCTTGAAACCGACCCCGTCCCGGCTTCTTGGCTGTTCGGCTCAATGCTCAACCCGAGCTGCGGTGCCGCGGGCACGTGCAATGCTCCGAGCAACTGCGCCATGGCTCAGGGCTCGGCGACGATCTTCTTCTGGGCGCAGTCGGTCGCAGGCATAAGCCCCGACATGACCGATGAAGTCCTCAGCGTAAACATCGAGGGTGCCCCGCTGACTTCGCCGATCCTGGAGAAGCCTCAGGGTGGCAACGAAGCCTTGACGGTGAATTGGAGTTGGCCAGACGGGTACTCCCCAGCCAACCAGAACACAGCCTTCCTTGGGCTTCAGGTGTTCTGCCAGCGAGGCGCCGACGTGCAGGTATTCAAGGAAGGCTCTTTCGGGCGTTACTACACCACGGCGAGGGAGCTGTGTCCGGGCTCGAATCCAGACATGTCTTCCTACGGCGCCTTCAACGGCCTCGACCCGAAATACCTCTGCTCGGGTCTTCTCCAGCCGAGCGCCAAGAGCTACCGGATCAGCGGCCTGCAGAACGGCATCAACTATGGGGTCGGGGTCGCCGCGGTCGACCGCTACGGAAACGTCACCCCGATCACCGACGTCCGGTATGGGAAGCCGATTCCCACCGTCGATTTCTACACCGAATACCGCGCGGCGGGTGGCGACTCGCAGGGTGGATTCTGTTCAATTGCTGGCACGCGCGGACGACCTGGCGCGATCGGGTTGGCTGGCCTGACAGTTGCGGCGCTGTTGCTCGTCCGTCGAGGCCGACGGCGTAAAGGGCCGCCCGGAACGGCCACGTTCGTCTTGCTTGTCACCGCCGGAATGGCCTTCGCCAGCCAAGCCCGCGCGCAGGCCATCTTCCACGACGACATGGATACCAGCCCCGAGGAGAAGGCGGAGAGGTACATCCCCCCGGAGCCGCCATCGCCGCCACCGCCCAAGCCACCCTCGAGTTGGACGGGAAGCGAACGCAATTTCGCCCTCGAGCTGCGCTTTGCCCTTTACAGCCCGGACGTCGATTCGGAATTCCGCGGCTCTGCTCCGCGCCCGAATTCGCTGCTCTTCGGCAATTCCAGACGGCCCATGTGGCAGGTGGAGTTCGACTGGGAGGTTTTGCAGCTCTTCGGCACCCTAGCCGTGGGCGCCTCGGTCGGCTACTGGAAGGAAAACGGCCGAGCCTGCTATCGCGTGCCGCTCGAGGCCAGCGGCTGGAAGACCTGCACCCAAGACGATCGGTCAGGCGACAATACCAGTCTGCGCCTGATCCCTTTTGCGGCACTTCTCGTGTACCGCATGGACGAGGCAGCCAAGCGCTGGGGCGTTCCGATTGTCCCCTACGGCAAGATCGGCCTCAACTACACCATCTGGACCGTGAACAACGGAGACGGCAACGTGCCTAGCTCCCCCCAAGGCGGCCATGGCCAGGGCGGCACCCCGGGTTGGCAGGCGGCGGTGGGGCTGTCGTTGCAACTCGATTTCATCGACCCGGCCGCCGCCAGGGAGTTCGACTCGGAAAGCGGCGTAAACCACACCTACGCATTTTTCGAGATGGCTCACATCGATGGCACGGGCCTTTACCGAAGCAATGTTCTGCGCGTGGGCGACAATACTTGGTTCGCCGGCTTGATGTTTGAGTTCTGACGGCCTACACAGGTAGGGCCGTGGACGAGTCCCCTGCCCTGCGCAATTTGAAGCTGGTCGTCGAGTACGACGGCACCGGTCTGGCTGGCTGGCAGCGCCAGGACGGTCAAGACACCGTGCAGGGCTGGCTAGAAAAGGCCTTCCAATCCATGACCCAGCAAGAGGTCGTGGTCCGCGGCGCCGGACGCACCGACGCTGGCGTGCACGCCGAGGGTCAGGTCGCCAACGTCGAGGTAGCGTCGCGCATTCCGGCCATCGGCTTTCTGCGAGGCCTGAACACATTCCTGCCGCGCGAGATCGCTGTATTGGAAGTGGCCGACGTGCCGGCGACGTTCAACGCGCGTTTCAGTGCCCGGGGCAAGATCTACCGCTATCAGGTGTGGAACCATTCCGTCCGCTCTCCGCGCCTCGCCCGGTACGCGTGGCATGTCTACGATCCGCTGGACGTGCATGCCATGCGCGAAGGGGCCGCCGTGCTGACTGGCGAGCACGACTTTCGCGCCTTCCGCGCCGCCGACTGCGACCGCAAGAACACAATCCGCATCATCCGACGTCTGGACGTACGCCGCGATGGCGCGATGGTGTCCATCGAAGTCGAAGGCACCGCATTTCTGCGCAACATGGTTCGGATCCTCGCAGGAACGCTGGTCGCCGTGGGCAGAGGCAAGATGACCGGGGTCGAGGTCGCGGAAGCCCTTGCATCGGGGGATCGGACCCGGGCCGGCATCACAGCCCCAGCGTGGGGATTGACGCTGGCAAGGGTGATTTACTGAGCAAGCATCTGCTCGACGGTGTTGCGCACGCGCTCGTGCAGACTTGCCCGGTCCTCGTCGGAAAGCCCTTGGGTCGGAATGGGCTCACCGATCACGGCGGTCACGATGCCCGAGCGTAAAAGGTAGCTTCCCCGCGGCATCAACTCGCGAGCCCCACGCAAGGCCACCGGAACGATCGGCACGCCGGCTTTCACCGCAAGATGAAAGCCGCCCTTCTTGAACGGCAACAAAGCTCCATCACGGGTGCGTGTGCCTTCGGGAAAAATCAGCACCGACTCGCCGTCGTGGATGCGCTTGCCGGCCTCGTCGATGCTTCGCCGGGCGGCCATGCCGTTGCCGCGGTCGATGAAGATGAAGCGGCCAGCATGCATGACCCAGCCGAACAGCGGTATGCGGCCGAGCTGCTTCTTGGCGATCATGCGCAAGCGCCGCGGCACCGCCACGAAGACCGCCCAGATATCCAGCGACGACGCATGGTTTGCCATGAACACGTAGGGCTGGGCTGGATCCAGCTTTCCGCGATTTACGACCACAATCTTCACGCCGGCGAACGACGTCACCCACCCTGACCACGCACGCGCCAAGTCGAGCACCTTGTTCCCAGTGGGGTCGCGAAGTCGCAGCAAAATACCCCAAACACTGCCGACGGCAGTTGC
>Ga0302323_100000671_pt1 | contig 27631 bp, 27 predicted proteins | sample Fen_T0_3_FD_201950 | JGI IMG/M metagenome (GOLD analysis project Ga0302323, IMG submission 201950) | Peat permafrost microbial communities from Stordalen Mire near Abisko, Sweden - Fen_T0_3 | ecosystem: Environmental > Terrestrial > Soil > Wetlands > Permafrost | place: Sweden: Abisko...
CCTGCCAGCGCGCCGGCCGGCTGCTGTCATCGCACGAGCATCGCCCATCGACCTTCCAGAACATCAATGATCTTCAGCACGCCGCTCTTGCGTACGCTGGAGTTCGGAATGTCTGCGTTCACAGCAGGGCTATCGACAGAGGGGCGGTCCAGGACCGGGCAGAGGTGGCCAGGCGGCTCGGGTTGACCCGGGCCAGAGTTACACAGCTGCTCGACCTGACACTGTTGGCGCCGGAGATTCTAGAGCAGATGCTATTCGCTGAATCGATCGATGGCGTCGAGCCGATGAGCGAGCGGGGCCTCAGGTGCCCCACCTACCGAACGCCGGCACGGCTGGTCCTCGGTCAGCGTCGCCCGCCTGGTCTGCCACCGAAATGCCCAGGGGCGGGACGACCGCGGGGGGGCTCGTAGGTGCGGCGCACGGGGGGACCTTGCATGCGTCGCTGGTAGAGCCCCGCTGGCTCCCTCTCGTAGTGATTCCAGCGACCACCTTCCCGATAGCTCCATCGATTGCCATACCAGTACATGGGCCGCCCCTCGAAATAGACAGGCGCGGTTGTGGCGACATAGGCGTCGGGCGGGTAGTCGTCGTAGCCGACGATGGGAATACATCCCGGAGTGGCAGCGAGCGTCGCGCTCAAGCCGACTGCGCATGCAAACCTTCGAAGCATTCTTGTCTGGCTAGTTAGACTCATTCGTTCCTCCGTTGCTGTGCCCGGCATGCTCGCTGAGCCTCCGCGCAAACTCGGCGCGCTGATCCGGCGTAAGCACGGGGCTCACCGCCTCCACGAAATGCGCCAAGTGGGCCGCGCCCCAGCCAGCGAGCTGTGCGTTCGTGCCGCTCGCACCCGTTAGCGCCTTTGCATCGAACTTCTCGCTGCGGAAGGCATCGCAAAATGCCCGGATGTGCCTGGCGACCTCCTGCGGGTCAAGCCGCGGCACTCCCTTCATTCCCGCGCCAAGTCCTGCATGAATCTTGTCCACCTGATCTTGCGTCAGACCAAGCTCGGTCGTGAGCATCGCCAGCCGACCACCTTCCGGGTTCGCTGGATCAGTTTCCTCTGCATTCGCCCTTTGCCAGACGGACCAGTGCGCCTCGACCTTATCGATAAGCGCGGCTCGCTCAGGTGGCGTTAGCACCGCATGCAACTCGTTCAAAGCATCCGTAGATGCGTCGTGCACCGTTGCCGCCGCTGCTGACACCTGGGCGATTGCGGCGTCCACGATCGTCGCGTCCAGCTTGGCCGCGGCAACCCCATCGGCTAGTGCAGCCGCCAGCCTTTGCTGCGCAGCACGCGCAGGCTCCATGCGACCGTGCAAATCCCTTCGAATCTTTTCCACAGCCGGCCGCTGTTCGGGCGAGATGCCTAGCGCGTCGAGGCTCAAGGCGATCAGGAGAGTCACTCCACCATGGTGGTGGTGGCGGTGGTGCTCCGTCAGACCAGCCGCAACCTCGTCGACGTCTGAGGCGCTTGCAGCCGTGGCTGGTGGCCGTGCGTTGGCGGAAGCCCCGCCGCAGCTGCCTGCCGCCAATGCCCCGCATAGCACCGTCGCGATCGTCAGTATCTTGTTCGGGTTCAGGACCTTCGGATTTTCCATTCGTGCTGCAACCATGTGCCGAAGTCTTCCCAGTCGCAAGGTGTCCCGGCAATGGCTCAGCTCAAATCGCAAATATCTCCGGGACACATCATGCTCTTCTGTCACGTGGATGCGCGACCTCAAAAGAATCTTCATGCGCTGCTCATACGGCTGGCGTTGTGCCTCTTTCAAATCGATGGAGTTGGACCGTCATCTTGGTCGAGGTGGCCAACTTCATGGGCTCCCTGTTCCGCAACTTCCCATAATTGCTGAGAGTGGGACGTTGGCTCGAATGCTGCTTCGGATGACTTGGCCGACTTCTGCCGAGTGGAGATGGGTGCAAACAATCGCCGGGTGGAGATCGTGATCAAATAGCCCTGAGGAGGACACAATGAGCGTTGAAACTATTGTCATCTGGATTGCGATTGGACTGGCCGCGGGCTGGTTGGCCTCGCTGGTGGTCGGCGGCGGCTACGGCGTCGTCGGAGACATCGTTCTCGGAATCGTCGGCGCCTTCCTGGGGGGCCTCATCTTCCGTGCCCTGCACCTGGGAACGCCGTTCAGAGGCGTGGCGTCGACGATATTCGTTGCCTTCGTGGGCTCCGTTGTCCTGTTGGTTCTCATGCGTCTGGTGAGTCGGACCACCGCGCGCGGCAGATGATCACCGTTCGGCGCAAAATCACAGTCGCCCTAGAGGGGCGGCAAACGAAAGGGACACGATGACGAATTGGAAACTGGGACTGGTAGGGTTGGCGATTTCAAGCCTGGGAATTTCGGCGCTGGCGGCTCCGACGGCGCAGGCGGCAGTGCTGATCATTCATGCCGGGCGCAACGAGCCGCCGCCAGTGCGAGAAGAGCGCGTGGTGGTGCGTCGGGGCTACGTCTGGGACGGCGGCCACTACGGCTGGCGACACCACCGCTACACCTGGGCGCGCGGGCACTACATGCACGAGCGCCGCGGCCACGAGTGGGCCCCGGGTCGCTGGGAGCGGCACGAGAATCACTACGATTGGCACGACGGCGAATGGCACCGGCACCGCTGACGCTCTGTTCGGTGTTCGTCATCGCGCTCTGATCGCCTTGCTGCTTGCGATGCTGACCTTCGCCAGGAAGAGGATGGAGTGGAGCTGCGTCCTGGGCGTGGGCCGTGGCCATTGCCCTGCGCTCTCGACGTGAACGTGGGCGACGCCCTCCAGTCATCCGAAGTCATCCGCCCTGGCAACCGGGCATTCGGCTGGGCCGATAGAAACCGGACGCAAAGTTGATCATGTTGGTGGCAACGAACAGCATGATAGTTGAGAACATGCGACTAATCGCGCCCACCGCTTACAAGGGAACCATGAGCCCGTTGCAGGCCTGTCCGTACCTCGCCCATCCTGGTGACCGGCTACTCCCGCTGAGCGATGGAGGCGACGGCTTCATCGAATGTCTGCACCACGGGTTGGGCGGCGAAATCATCGAGACGCCAGCCGCGGATCCGTTTGGACGCATACGTGGGGTGCCAGTGCTGCTGCTCGCCGACGGCACTGTGGTTCTGGAGTGCGCCAAGGTCATCGGTCTGGCGGGTTTGGACAGGTTGGACCCGCTCAATGCTTCCAGCCGTGGACTCGGCGATCTGTTGTCGCGCTATCGGGACACGCCTCGAATCTGGCTGGGGTTAGGGGGCAGCGCTACGGCGGACGGAGGACGCGACTGGCCCATGCTGACCTTGCCGCCGACAACGGTCTTCTGCGACGTCACCACTGACCTGCTCGATGCCGCGATCATCTACGGCCCCCAGAAGGGCGCACGACCTGAGGACATCCCCGTGCTCACCCACCGGCTGTCATCGCTCGGCCTCCCGAGCGGCCCCAGAACCGGCGCTGCGGGCGGGTTGGGAGCGAGGCTGGCGTGGCTAGGTGCCGAGTTGGTGAATGGCGCCGAGAGCATTCTCGACGTGTTGGATTTCGAGGCCGCCTGTCGCGGCTGTGATGCGGTGGTCACGGGTGAGGGCCGCCTGGATGCCTCGTCTCTTGAGGGCAAGTTGCCTGTGGTGGTGGCACACAGGGCGCACGCACTCGGCTTGCCCGTAATCGGCCACTTCGGATGCAAAGGCGAAGGTTGGGAACGTGCGGCTAGGACGTTCGATCAAGTCATCTTTGAGACGTGACTGCGTCCTCGGTCGGATGTACGCGATAGTGTAGGAATGTCCATCCACGAGCCACAGGCACCAGCGACAGATCGTCGACCGGCGCGCGTGGCCATGATGCTGTTCCTCGCGCACAATATTCAGGAGGTAAGATGCTTTAGATGAAGTGCCCGTTCTGCGCCGAGGAAATACAGGATGCCGCGATCCTGTGCCGGTTCTGCGGCGCGACGCGGAGCGGGGAACTTTGGCGACCGCCCGATAGCGTCCAAATGTCCGCCTCTGGTCGGCGAAAGGGTGCGACCACCCTCCGTCTCGCAGGCGTCTTCTTCCTGATCACGGCTGCCTACGAGATGTACTCGATCACCGGAGCTGTCCCACTGGCGGGCGCGGTTCGCTCGGGTTTGATCGCGGTCATGCACAACCTGATCTTCACCGCAGCGTACGTTGCAATGGGTATGGGGCTGCTGATGTTGCGCCCGTGGGGGATCCCGGTGCTGCTCGCCGGCACCGGATTGTACACCATCGATCGGTTGGCGCTCCTTCTCGACAAGGCGGGGATTCTGGCATCGATCAGCCAGTCGAGCTCCGAGCTCCAAGGGCTCATTTTGGGGACGGACGGGATGGGGAGCCTGATCGACTCGGACACGATCGTGCATGCCACACGCCTGGAGGCGGCCGTGCTCTTGGCCTGCTGGTGGGGGTTGCCTTCTACGCCGTCCGAAAGCGCCGCCTATTCAACCTGCCCCAGCCGCTACGCGGTTGACCCTAGGAAACGCGCCGATTCCACCGTAGGTGATCGGGCCGAGGTGGCACTGCGGCTTGGGCTCACCCAGGCGAGAGTTGCGCAACTGCTGGATCTGACGCTGCTTATGCCCGATCTCCAGGATCAACTCCTCGATCTAGAGGCAGTAGATGGCGTCGAGTCCGTCTCCGAAGCCGCGATACGGGCCGTACCCGCTGCATGCCTCTCGGCAGAACGGCTAGCAAGGCACGAGATTTTTGCGAGCGCAACTCGGCAGGCCGCCCACAGCCCCGGCAGGCCAGCACACCTCGTCATCCACGGCGTCGAGAGCGTCCGGCCCGAGCGCGTCTCCGTACTGCATATCGCGACGAAGAAATAGGTTCAGGTGGACAGGCGGAAACTACTCAGCGAGAGGGCGGTGCGGGACTTGGCGCGTGTAGAAGACTGGGCGAAGCAACGGGAGGGGATGTCGTTCCGCGCCCATTGCGCTTTCGGGGGATCGATCGTCGAGAGTCAGCGGCGGGGTCACCGCGCCACGGCCATTGCGAGATCCCCTCGGACCGGACAGGTCAGCTCGATTGCCTTTCGGCGATCAAGTCCTTGTTCGCGGAAAGCCAATCCTGCACGTCCGATCCATGAGTGGATCCGCGCGCCTGAAACATGGCAAATGCCCGCTTGGCGATGTCCTTGTGGGAGACATGGCTCACCGGCCCGAGGAAGGTGGTTTGTTCATTCTCAGAGATAGCCTGTTGTTGGGATTGGTGGGATGGTTGGGAGGAGTGGGATGGGTGTTGGGACATGGCTCGGCTCCTTTGGGCTATTGGGGAAGGACAATCTTATGGACACGGCTAAGACGCAGTTCACGTGCCAAGACTCAGTCGGGAAATACAGCATCTTTCAGGCCAGGCCGATTCGCCTGCCTTTCCGGCCCCGAGCCGCGCTTCCGTCTCGCCGACTGCCTCGATTTGGCGCCCCCATCCTGCCATTCTGATGGAGTCGTCGCCGCGTTCCTTGGACAGCATGAACTTACTCGCCGCACAAAGGTCTTTGCACACAGCCGGGCTCTGTCCACGATGGTTGCATGGTGTCGGCAACGAACAGCATGGTAGTTGAAAACATGCGCCTGATCGCGCCCACCGCTTTCAAGGGAACCATGAGCCCCTTGCAGGCCTGTCAGTACCTCGCCCATCCAGGTGACCGGCTACTCCCTCTGAGCGATGGAGGCGACGGCTTTATCGAATGTCTGCACCACGGGTTGGGCGGCGAAATCATTGAGGCTCCAACCGCGGATCCGTTTGGACGCATCCGTGGGGTGCCAGTGCTGCTGCTAGCCCAGCTACGTGCGCGAACATTCTGAACTTCCTGTTCGCAGATTCGGCACCGCCGATATTGTTGAGGAATTCGGAAGTGCGGGCGATCTTGCCGTGATGACACCTGCTGTCTCAGGGGGCACCACTCACGGCGCGCCTACGACCATCGGCTGCGTGAACATGTCGTTCGTTGTGGCGCCAAGACCGTGGCCAAGCATGTGCAGATCCCCCGCTCCACCGTTTCCACCTGGCGACAACGCGGACTCCGCCCTGTCGTGACAGCAGAAACCTTCAACGAGGACACGCAGGCCGCGCTCGATTCCAGTGCGCGTTGGGAGAAGCGCGAGAGAGTGCTCGCCGCCGTTGTTCGTCTCCTGCTCGCCCTGCTTCGTGCTTCCGGTTTCAGACTCGATGGAAATCGCCTCCCCGAGGGAAAGGCCAAGGCCGGGCTCCTTCGCGCCATCACCAGTGCCGATGCATTCCTTCCCTTGGCTACCATCCTCCACATCATCGGCCTCGAACCGGGGCGCTACCATGCCTGGAGGCGAGCAGAGAAAGCCTGCGTCCTCACCGACCGCTCCTCGTGCCCACGGACAAGCCCTGGCCAACTCACGGCCAGCGAAGTAGCCGCCGTCAAAGAGATGGTGTTGGCGACCGAACACAGGCACATGCCGCTTGGCACCCTCGCTCGCTACGCCCAACGCATCGGCAAGGTCTTCGCCTCCGCTTCGACCTGGGCGAAGCTCGTTCATGAGCATGGCTGGCGTCGGCCTCGCCAGCGCCTCCATCCCCACAAGCCCACCCTCGGTGTCCGCGCCTCCAGACCAAACGAGATCTGGCATATCGATACCAGTGTCATCAAGCTGATCGATGGCACCAAAGTCTACCTTCAGGCGGTGGTGGACAACTTCTCGCGCAAGATCCTGGCGTGGGCAGTGACGGAGCGATTCGACACGTCGAACACGTGCCAGGTCCTGCTCGCGGCGGGCAAGCATCTGGTAGATGCAGCACGGCGGTTGCTGTACGCCGATTCCGGTATCGAGAACGTCAACGGCGAGGTGAATGCCACTTTGTTCACCGCCTGCCTCGATCGCATCCTGGCGCAGGTCGAGGTCGGCTTCTCCAACTCCATGGTGGAGGCGTTCTGGCGCTCCCTGAAGCATCAGTGGCTCTTCCTGAACACGCTGGACACTGTGGCGCGGGTTCGTGCGCTCGTGGAATTCTACGTCACCGAGCACAACACGAAGATGCCGCACCCAGCGTTTGCCGGCCAAACTCCCAACGAGGTGTTCTTTGGGACCGGCACGAAAGTGCCTGAGGAGGTGGCGGTGGCGAAGAGCCAGGCTCGGGCAGGGCGCCTGGCAGCCAACCGAGCCCTGTCATGCGAGCGCTGCCTCGGCCCGCGACCCAACCTGCCGGCACAGCACTTTCTTCAGTGATTTCCTCGGTGACGATGTTGCGAACAAGATGTTCAAAATGTCTGCGTTCACAGCAGGGTAACAAGCGCGAAGACCCCGGAGGGGACGGTGCCGCTGGCGATCATGGGGCTGGCGCTGATCAGCGGCTCCAGCACCTGGCAAACCTCGGATGTCTGGCCCGCACCCGATGGAATGTCACAGACGTCGGTAGTATCGCCAACTTCCAGGCTGGCCTCAGCAGAGGGAAGCCGCAATTCGACGGCTTGCGCCCGCACCGCGAGAAGCGAGAAGGCGAACACGTACACTACCGCGAGGCCGAGACCCCTTGGCGCTACCATACGCCCATTGTAACAGCGGCCAGGCCGGGTATGGTGTCCGAGAAAACGCTGGCCCATTCTCCCCCTGCCCCATCTATCGGCCTGGACCGCGTACGCACAAGGTAACCAACAAGCCTGATCCTCGCTCAGGCACCCCGATTCAAGCTGTGTATCTCAGCGAATTCGTGCCAGAATCCTAGCGACGTCTTTCCGGACACCAAGGGGCTGTAGAGAAGGCTCTGACTGCGCTATGGTGGCCCCGAGGAGAATCATGTCGCACCGTACGTCGCTAGGCACCGTGATCATCGCACTTTGGATCGTGGGCTCGGGGTGCTCCTCAACCACGAGCGGCGGCTCGGGCGGATCGACCACAAAGGGCGGATCGAGCGGCTCCGGCGGCAACGCAAGCGGCGGCTCGGGCGGCAACGCAAGCGGCGGCTCGGATGTCTCCGGTGAGACGACTGCCAAGGGCGGCTCGGGCGGCAGTCAAAGCGGCGGCTCGGGCTCGGGCGGCAGCCAGAGCGGCGGCTCGGGCGGCAGCCAGAGCGGCGGCTCGAACGCGGGATCGGGCGGCAGTCAAAGCGGCGGCTCGGGCTCGGGCGGCAGCCAAAGCGGAGGTTCGAGTGCAGGCTCGGGTGGCGCCACTGGCGGTTCGAGCGGTACGAACGCCAAGGGCGGCTCGAGTGGCAACGGCGGCGGTTCGGGCGGTGGCAGTGCTGGCGCGGGCGGCGGCGGGGGATCGGGTACTGGGGGTAGCGCAGTCGCGTGCACCAGCTCGACAAGTAGCACTGCTGCGAACACGCTCACGGTCAGTGTCGACTCGGCCCAAATAGTCATCGGCAAAGAGATTTTCGGCGTCTTGATGGAGATCCTTGGCAGAGACATCAAGGGTGGCCTCTACGTCGGTACCACATCGAGCATCCCCAACACGAGTGGGTTGCGTAACGATATTCTCGAAGGACTGAACGACATCGGCGTGGGAGCCATCGAGTGGCCGGGCGGGGGCGCGGCCAACAATTACGATTGGAGCAAGACCAGCCCTGCAAATGATATGGGCACCGACCTCTTCATGCAGTTCGTTTCAGCGGTTGGTGCGACGCCAGTTCTCGTTGGCAAATACGGCGACGCATCCGCGACCAGCAACCTGCAATGGCTCACGTATATCCACAACAACGCCAATCATGCGAACTGGTACATTCCATTCTTCAAGGTCGGCAACGAAGTCTGGTACGCCGGCGATACCGAGGCTTCCTACGAGAAGAAGTTCCTTCCCAACTACGATGCCCTGTCGCCTCCCATCAACGGCAAGAAATTGACTCTTATTGCGGGTACCGGCGATACCGTCGTCGCCTCAAACGGACAAGCAATCCCAGACCTCGCCTGGCTGGATACCGAGCTCACGAACCTTGGGAGCAAGATCGGCGGGATCGAGATACACGAGTACGTTTATCATCATCTCGACATGCCCAACGTCGGCTTCTCCGACGATCAGTATTACAGTGTGATGAATGACTCCAATCAAGGCCTGATGGGCCCGCATCTCGATGGCATCATCGGGGTTCTGGACAAGCGCGACCCGAACAAGCTGATCAAGATTATCGAAGATGAGTGGGGAGTCTGGTTGCAGGCGTTCGACAGTTCGGACTCCTGGTTCGAGCAGGGTACGCTCATGCATGGGCTCGCCGCGGCGGAAACGATTCACCTTTTCATGCAGCGTGCCGATCGGATAGGGATGGCCGGCCTAGCCCAGGCTATCAACGTTATCCATTCGCTCTTCTTGACCAGGGCCAGCGACGGGCTACTGGTCAAGACGCCGACATTCTACGCCTGGAAGATGCTTGTTCCCCATCATACCTCGGGCGCTAAATGGGCGCCCAATACGCTCACCAGCGAAAAAATCAGCGCAGCCAGTACCACCTTTCCTGTGCTTTCAGCCGGCACGACCGTCGACAGTTCGGGCCACGTCAACATCAGCCTCGCCAACGTGGACTTGACCAAGACCCGATCGATTCAGATTACGCTGAACAGCAGTCGCGCCGCGTACGCTATTGCAAGCGCGCAGTTGCTGACGGGTGCTGCCAAGGACACCTACAACGACTTTGGCAAGGCCGAACAGATCAAGATCCAGGACTTGCCCACCTCGAATTACAGCATCTGCCAGAAAACGATCAACGTCACGCTACCCGCCAAAAGCCTCGTCATGCTGGTTCTGAACCCGCAGTAAGTGTCGTGATTCGCAGCTGTCCTTCGCCCTGTTGCGGATCAGGACATCTGGGTGTAGCGGTCCACCGAATTTCTCCCTGCTGCGAACGAAGACATTTTGCACTTCTCGTTCGCAACTGCGCCACCCTGGGAATTACCGCGAAAGTGCGCCTTCGGGAGACTGAGCTTGCTGCCCGAGACAGCGCTCGCAAGACAGCGCGCGATTGGCGGCCAGGCGCGCGGTCCGTGCATTGCGCTTTGCCAAGGCGAGATCCTCGGACACGTTGGAGCCGGTCCCAAAGAACACCTCGTCAGGCGTCTGCCCATCGAATGCTGGATGCGGCATCTTCGTGTTGTGCTCGCTCACGTAGAATTCCACCAACGTGCGAACACGCGCCACCGAGTCCAAGGTGTTCAAGAACAACCATTGATGCTTTAGCGAACGCCAGAACGCCTCGATCATCGAGTTAGAAAAGGCGACCTCGACCTGGGCGAGGATGCGCTCCAAGCATGCGCTGAACAAGGTGGAATCCACCGCGCCGTTCACGTTTTCCACGCCGGAATCGGCATACAGCAAGGGCCGGCCCGAACTCACAATATGCTTGCCTGCGGCGAGCAGGACTTGGCACGTCTTGGACGGATCCAGGCGAGCAGAGACCGTCCACGCAAGAATCTTGCGGGAGTAGTTGTCGATTACCGCCTGGAGATACGCCTTCGTCCCGTCGAGCACGTTGATGACCGTAGTGTCGACATGCCAGATTTCATTGGGCTGTGAAGCTCGAACACCGACGGTGGGCTTGGGTGGATGAACACGTTGGCGTGGTCGCCGCCAACCGCGTTCGCGAACAAGCTTGGCCCAGGTAGAGGCGGAGGCGAAGACCTTGCCGATGCGCTCGGCGTACCGAGCGAGAGTGCCAAGGGGCATGTGGCGGTATTCGGGGGACAGAACCATGTTCTTGATGGTGGCCACTTCGGTGGCGGCGAGTTGGCTAGGGCTCGTGCGCGGGCAAGACGACCTGTCGGTGAGTTCGCAAGCTTTTTCCGCTCGCCGCCAAGCGTGGTACCGCCCAGATTCCAGTCCGAGGATGCGCTGGATGATGACCAAGGGAAGAAACGCTTCGGCGCTGGTGATGGCACGAAGAATACCGGCTTTCGCCTGGCCTTCGGGGAGGCGCTTCCCGGCGAGACTGAACCCGGAAGCTCGGAGCAACGCCAGGAGAAGCCGAACAACAGCGGCGAGAGCTCGCGCCTGATTCTCCCAACGTACGCTGGAATCGAGGGCGTGCTGTTCCTCCTGGTCGAACGGTTCCGTCGTGACGACCGGGCGGAGGCCGCGTCGTCGCCAGGTGGAAGCGGTGGAGCGTGGGATCTGGACGTGCCTGGCAACGACCTTGGCGCCGCAACGGACGACCTGTTCGCGAAGGCGATAGTCATAGGCCCGGCGTGTCCGCGGCAAAGCCGCTGTGGCTGCTGTCATCGCACGAGCATCGCCCATCGGCCTTCCAAAACCTCAATGATCTTCAGCATGCCGCTCTTGCGTACGGTGGAGTTCGGAATGTCTGCGTTCACAGCAGGTCTGACCACACCTAAACTATCCCCCGCCAAGATTGTAGCGCTCAGAGAGGGTCGCTACACGACGTCATGTCGGCATTGCATTGCGTGTCGGGGAATTTGTAGCCCTGAAGCGCGGAGACGCCTGAGAGAGGCGTGACGGTTGCTGCCAAGATGGCGCCTTTGGGATAACTCCCGGGCGACTGGAACGGGTCGAAGGTGTATTCCCTCTCGATGCCACTTGGGCACGAGGCAGGGAAGGTGAACAAGATGGAATTGGGTTTCTCCGAAGCTACAAACCTCCCCTGACCACTGCACTGCCAATAGGGCGAGTTGATAGTCAGGTCATCGCCGGCCAAGAAATCGGCTGAGCCTGCCCCGAGGCCACGGGAAACGACACCAATGCGAACCCAGGAGAAGTGGTTCATGTCCCCCATCCAACCAACGAGCCAGATTCCGTCAATCTGATCGATGAATGACGGCATGGTGTCGACAGCCGTGGCGACATCGACGGCACTCGAATCCTGGCGGGCATCCGCAAGGACATCGACGGCACTCGAATCCTGGCGGGCATCCGCAAGGACATCGACGGCACTCGAATCCTGGCGGGCATCCGCGATACCGGCGTCGCGAGCCGTTGTTCCTCCGCTCCCGCCTCCGCTCCCGGCCATTCCGCCATCCATTCCGCCGCCCGAACCCGACGTGCCCCCCACTGGGCACGGTGCACATACCCCGGCCGAAGGGCCGAGGCACTGACCGCAGCAGAGCGTCCAACCCGGCGGGCATCCTGCGTCTGGTTTCGCGCCACCGCTTCCCCCGCTACCGCCCGCGCCGCCGTGCTCGCTCGAACCGCCGCTTGCGCTGGTGCCGCCAGCGCCGCTGCCGCCGCTACTACTCGCGCCGCCATGCTCGCTCGAACCGCCACTTGCGCTGGTGCCACCCACGCCGCTGCCGCCGCTGCCGTGCACACCGCCGCTCCCTCCCAGACCCCCGTCGGTCTGCCTGGATTTCAATCCCGAACCACCGCACCCGCTGAAGAGTACGAAGGTGGCTATCGCCGCGATGAAGAACCTACCGATCGCTTTGCATGCCATGGCAAACCTAGCCTACTCGATTCGTCTGCTGCTGGGTGTGATCCAAGTCTCCTGGGCGTCGTATGCCGAAACTCGACCGCGCCCCCTCAACGGCAATCACAGCCCACTTCACGCGGCCTCGCGGTAGTAGAAGCTGAGAAGGCCGCCGAGCCGTTCCCGACGGCTGACCATTCCAACGCCGATCGTGGCCTTCGTGGGCGCGATCAGCTCGTTGTCGAGTCCCTGATGGTTCCGCTCCTCGTGATAGTGATTCGTGTATTCGAGGAGCGCACGCCGTAGATGGGATTCACCCAGAGGAACCAGACGGTCCAAGCATTCGGTCTTGATCGAAAGCACAAAACGCTCCGCGAAGGCGTTCAGATTCGGACTCCTCGCCGGCAACCTCACCACCTTCACCCCACCCTGCCCCAGAATTCGACGGAATGTTTCCGTGTAGAGAGGATCCCGATCGATCAGGACATACCGCTTGCCGACCAGGAAGCCATCGACCGCATCGACCAGGTTGCGCGCCATCTGCTCCATCCAGGGGCCACCGGGATTGACGGCCATCCCGACGATTTCCACCTTCCTGCTCGCGATGTCGATGGCGAATAGTACGTGATACCGAACCAGCCCAAGCCAGGTCGCAACCTCGACGGTGAAGAAATCCATGCCGACGATTGCACCCAAGTGTGCCTTGATGAATGTCGCCCATGACATTCGCTGCCCTCGTTCAGGTGCGGGGTCGATGCCATTTTCCAGCAAGATACGTTTGATCGTGTTGCGCCCGATCTCGTGGCCCAGGTTCTTCAAAGCGCCCATAATCCGCGTGTACCCCCAACGCTCGTTCTCCTTGGCCATCCTGACGACAAGGGCCGCGATTTCGGCCGCCGTCTTCGGCCGGCCCTGCCCTCGCTGCTGGCTGCCGACGTATTTCTTGGCCACCAGCTCTCGGTACCAACGCAATATCGTCTCGGGTGATGCGATGGTTGCAACTGCCGCCAATCCCTTCCGGCCCAACGCCTTCCCAAGAGTAGCCAGCTTCCTGCGTTCGGCGTCAGTCAACATGACTCTCTTGGATCCCAGTTTCTCCAGTAGGAGAAGATTCTCTGCCTTCAGATACTCGACTTGCTCTTTCAGAACGCGGCCGAGCCACACCGCGAGCCACGCTGCCAGAAACTAGGACGGCAGCGGAAGCGTCAAAGCTGACTTTCGGGCAGACATGACGGTGCCAAAAACCACGGATTCGCCGACGAGCGCCCCGGAAGAACCGAGAAAAAAAATGCTCGATATCACAACGGTTTTACACGATCCACTTTTCGCACAGGACGCCGTCCGTTCCGTCGGTGGCACAGGCAGCCCGATGCACGCTGACCCCATGCGCGTGACCGATCTCACCGCCCGTGCATTGGCCGCGGATGGAGTTTGGGCGATGGACACCTCAGTGGCGGCAGGTTCGCCGACTGAGCAACAATCCGAATGCTACGATCAGAAGCATGGTGACCGCGGATTGGGCACGACTCGTGTGATTTCCCAACGAGCAAGAACAGCCGTTTGTGGTTGCGGGCGCCGAACCGCCTGTTGCAGAAGCTCCGCCCAGTGCACTCGGTCCAGTGCTGGCCGAACTACCACCGGTCGCCTGGGCGCCACCAGTCCCCGCCCTGCCCCCGGTCGCCAGAGTGCCGCCGGTCGCCGAACTACCGCCGGTCGCCGAACTACCGCCGGTCGCCGAACTACCGCCGGTCGCCGAACTACCGCCGGTCGCGGTCACGCCGCCACTTCCGACTGTTCCTCCATTGCCACTGCTTCCGCCAGTGCCAATCGCACCGCCGGTGCTCGGCAAACCCGCGTCTCTTCCACCAGGGCCAGCATCGCGAGCGCCGCCAGCACCGGCCGTCCCCGTCGCGCCACCTGCACCAGTCACGCCGCCCGCGCCGGTCGCACCACCTGCACCACCTGAGCCGACGGGACCACCGCCGCCAGGAACCGCGACGGGACAGGCCGCTGTCTCTGGATCCTGCGTGCTGGCCTTGTCGATCCCGAAGTACGCTGAGGCAACCGCGCCATCGACGACGATCGCGTGGCCTACGCCGGCCTCTGAAAAAGTCTCATAGACCGCGTAACAGGAGTTCTTCCACAATTGATGGGTCGTTCCACTCTTGGGCGTGTTGGCCTCGGTCGTAGTGGGGGTCTCTGGCAAACCAAGAAGGTTGGTCCACTCCTTGATGTCTTCAGCCATGTTCTTGTAGTTAAGAGTGGTGTCGGCCGTGCCATGCCAGTGCTGGAGGCGCGGGCGATGGCCGGTGTAACCGGGATAATAGGAGCGAACCAGGTCTCCCCACTGCTGCCCGGTCTTGCTAACCGTGCCACCCGCGCAAGGGCCGCTCCACTGGCCAGTGCCACTGGCTGGCTTGCCAACCACGTCGTTGTAGCTATCCGCCCAACAGCCGCAGGGCACGCCCATGAACGATACGCCGGCCATGAATACGTCGGGGTACACGCCCAGCAATCCCTCGGTCATGATGGCTCCCGATGAGCTACCGGTTGTGTACACGCGGTTGGCGTCAGCGTTGTACTTGCCGATGGTGTACTTGACCATTTGGACGATGGCCCCCGTGTCGCCTCCACCGCCGTGCTTCATGGATCGGGTTGAACCGGCATCCCAACAGTTCTGACCGGTGGCTTCGGGAATGATGATGATAAAGCCGGTCTTGCTGGCAACGGTGTAGAGACTCGCGTTCTCACTGTCGGTCGAGCTAGCCGATCCCCCACAGTGGTGCGGCACGACGACAATCGGCGGCTTAGCCGCCGGTGCGTCCGGCACCCAGATATACATGTTCACGTAGGTGGGCAGGCCAGTAACCCCCTGCTGCCAGGTGGCCTGGTCAACCTTCGCCATCGCGGCACCGTGCGCAGACGTCGCCGCGAGCAGTCCGCCGAGCAGGGATACAACCATGAAAACGCTCTTTCCGTTCCGAGTCATACTTGCCTTTCTTCGAGAACCCGAGTGGATGACGACGGGAGACGCCCTTTGGAAACTACGCGAGCCACGTGTGGTTGTCACAGCAAATATTCCCGACAATACCGACGTCGACTACGCGGAGCCAAGTCATCGCCTCGACCGTGAAGAAGTCCAATCCCGACGATTGCGCCCGAGTGCGCCCTGATGAACGTCGCCCAGAACATTCGCCGCCCACGTTGGCATGCCATGTTCCGTCGACTCCGACTGTGGCAACCCGTTTCTGGGCTGTGTTTCCCAGATAGCCTCCATGTGCCGCGACCCGAGTATAGACGCGGGTAGCGGCCCCTTGCCCGGGGACATACCCAGCAACCTTCCACTCTGTCCCACGGTAGCGCAGGTGACCGTCAAGCTATGTTCGGTTCGATATCAGCTTCCGTGCCACGTCGACTCTGATTGTGGGCCCGATGGGTTTACTTGCATTGTAGGGCAGTGTTCGCATGCACCCCTTGTCACTTGTGCAAGTGACGGCGTGTGTCCCCAGGGCTGGTCATGCTACTCCGCGTGTCAATGCGGCAACGCCGCAGGCGTGAAGTACTGCTACCCGCCGTTTGCACAGTTCTCGTGCCCGCTGTGTCTGGTGTCCATTGTCGATGCTGGGTAGGCTCGATTCGCCCGTAGCAGGTTTGCTTCGAGCCGACCGCGGGTCGCGCGCTGTATCCGGTCATCACCGACCGCAGCGGCGGCATCGAGGGCGGCGACGATGTCGGTGCGATTGACCTTGCCCTGATCGTAGGCAGCGTGGCGCCATACGCCAGCGAAGCAGTCCGGTTGCAACTCAAGGCTGACGGACAGCGGCCCTCTCTGACTTGGATGCGCCTGCTGCAAGGCTCGCATGTGCCGCTCGGTCCCGATCAAGTCCTGCACATGGTGACCGTACTCGTGGACGGATTGGAGATCTTTGGTTTCCTGGTTTGCGCCGCTACAAGACCCGCATCGGCTGGTCGCCCTTCCGGATCGTGTATGCGATGAGGAATCGAAGCGGATGCTTCAAGTCGGGGTTTCGAAAGAGGATGTGGACCGGCCCCTCCTTCTCCACAAACGCACTCCCTTGCTCGGTGATCGTCGGCGACTCGCCCTCGAAGGCCGACTCGCAGCGCCCTTCGAGGACGTAGGCCACGCCGAGCGCTGGGTGCACGTGTCGCGGCGCGGTGGCGCCAGGCGGGTACTCGACCAGGAACGTGCGGATTTCCCAGCCTGGCAGGTCGGGCACATCCTGCTGCGAGAGGAGCGTGCGTCGGATCTCGCGAGGGGCGACGGCCGTCGCCAGCGTCGTGGCTGGGAGCTGACCGCCATGACATGCCGAGAGCACGAACAAAAGAGCCGAGAGCCGCAGGGGGCCGATGCGATGCATGGCCATCCAACTCTCGGGGCGCGCCGTTTATTCCTCACCGCGCGGAAATGCCCAGCACCATCCGCGTCGTTTGAGCATGCTGACCTGTTCTGGAAGTCCTTGCGGTGGTTGCGCTGGCCGCAGATCGCACCAGCGAACTCGAAGTGCAATACGGTTCCGAACCCGTCGGGCGCCCGAGAGGCAGCCAGGATGAACGAATGCCTCCGGCACCCCGCCCCCCGACTTCGAAACCTACCCGTACGGTGCCGGGCGACGCATCCCACTTCCCACCCTAGTTCCTGGTGGTCGCTTGGTACTCGAACATGCTCACTCCCGTTCTGTCGATTCACTGCCATGCGAAGGTGCTTCAGGTAGGAGGATATCTCGATCCCGCTCTCGGTTATAGAGTGGCGCGACTTGGCCCGGTCATTGTTGTCGAGCCGAACCGTCACGAGGGCCTCGGGAAAACTCGGGTCGGTTCGGCTTCGGACCGCGTTTTGCGGTGAACAGGCATCTCGTCGCGCGGGCATGTCGTCGATAGTAGGGTAGGCTGCGGAGGAACATGGCACGGGCACCGACTCAGGCTCGCGTTGACACGCCGGCTGCGCCGATGGCACCGGTGTTTGCCTACCACGAACGGACGAAGCACTACCCTGGCCGCTTCGCCCGATCCCCGGCCTTCATGGATTGGGCGACCCAACCCAATCCCTTCCGTCGTTTCGAGGGCGCTCCGCGGCTGCCCCTGGATCTCGTCCCGGTCGGAGACCAGCCGAGGTACCAGCCCGCGTTCGTTCCGGGAAGCATCCCGCCTGCACGGCTCGGTCGCTCCTCGGTGTCGCAGCTCTTGCAGGATTCTCTGGCGCTCTCGGCCTGGAAAGAGTCCGGCGAGGCGCGCTGGTCATTGCGGGTCAACCCGTCGAGCGGCAATCTCCATCCGACCGAGGGCTATCTCATCGCAGGGCCCATCGAGGGCCTTCACGCGAAGGCAGCCGTGTATCACTATGCGCCCTACGAGCACGCGCTTGAGAGACGCGCAGACCTGTCCGACCAGGCCTGGGCCGCTCTGGCTGGCCAGTTACCTTCAGGAGGCGTGCTCGTCGGACTGACCTCGATACATTGGCGGGAGGCATGGAAGTACGGTGAGCGGGCCTTTCGTTATTGCAACCACGACGTCGGACACGCCATTGGCGCCCTCACGGTCGCCGCCGCAGGGTTAGGTTGGCAGACGCGACTGCTCGAAGGCGTGACCGACATCGAGCTGGCGCGCCTTCTCGGGATCGATAGTCAGAACGGGAGCGAGGCCGAGCACGCCGACTGTTTGCTGGCTGTCTATCCGCAAGACGTGCCGCAAGACGTGCCACAAGGCGTGTCGGGGGAAACGGTCTTTCCGATAGACCAGCAACGCGCGTTCACGATCGGCGACGTCACGCGCGAGCCGCTCCGCCCCACCGAGTGGCTCGGGGTTCCGAGCCGCCTCAGCGCCGACCATCGCCAGAGTTGGCCGGTCATTGACGATGTGGCGGCGGCCACGCGCAAGACAGAACCGCCTTGTGCTGGCTTCTGGGATGCCTCGCCTGCAAGCAGCCCGTTGCTTGCCCTCGGGGATTCAAGCCTGGCTCTGCGGCCCATCGTTCAGCAACGGAGGAGCGCGGTGGCGCTCGACGGCTCTACCAGTATCACCCTCGAAGCTTTTTGCCAGATCCTGCTCAAGGTGTTGCCCGGCAAGGGACGGATCCCATTTGCGACGTTGCCTTGGCGGCCCCGCATCGATTTGTTGTTGTTTGTGCATCGGGTGGTGGGCATTGTCCCAGGCTTGTACGCTCTCCTGCGCGATCCAATGCGAAAGGAGACCTTGCAGCCGCTGATGACGTCCGGTTTCAGTTGGGCCGTGCCGGATGAATGTCCGGCCTCTCTTCCGCTCTTCCTGCTGGAGGCTGGCGATGCCCGACCGATTGCTGCGCAGACGAGCTGCGGACAGAACATCGCCTCCGACGGAGTGTTTGCGACGGCCATGCTGGCTGACTTTCGAGCCCCGATTGAAACCCTTGGTCCGTGGTTCTATCGACGCCTGCACTGGGAAGCCGGAGCGGTAGGCCAGCAGCTGTACCTCGAGGCGGAGGCGGCCGGCATCCGCGCGACTGGCATTGGCTGCTTCTTTGATGACCTCACCCATCGGACCTTCGGCATCCAAGACGATCGCTTTCAGGTCGTGTATCACCTCACCATGGGCGGCGCGCTCGACGATACCCGTATCCAGACAGCCCCGCCTTATCGACATCTCCAAAACGCATGATGAGCACCACAGAGCCCCCGCAACCCGTCTTCTGCGTCGTTGAGTTCGTGCCCGGAAGCCACCTCCACAAGGAGCGTCCTCATGTGCCTGGTCTGGCGGTCGTGCAGAACGGGCCCCCCGGAACCTTCGTGACGTTTGTCGATGGTCGCAGCGTACCCCTCCCGACCGATCAGATCGTCCTTGCACAGGACGAAGGCGGCGCCGCTCGGGTGGGCTTCGGCGGCATGCGCTTCGAGGGCATCCACGAGGGCCTGCTCACCTTCCGTCGGGTTCAAGACCTCGTCGCCGAACACGAGCTGTCCCCCGAGCGCGGCCGTCGCATGACGCTGGATCCGAGAATGATTGCGGCCGTATTCATGGAAGGACGGCTGGCCTGGGGAAGACCGCTGGCGGGCTGAGCCCGGCTGCGAGTGGAGACATCTTGCACTTCTTGTTCACAACTGCGACGCCGTCCAGTGCCAATACTCGATCGCCGCCGTTTCACGCGGCCTTCCGGTAGTAGAGGTACTACGTTCCGCCCAGCCCTTCGTGACGAGCGACAGCTGTCCTTCTCTGGTCGTCATTTCGTGCCGCCATTTGCCCGACGGTGGAGACGCTTGTTCCTGACGTTCCGAGTACTTCTCGGTTGCCCCTCCGTCGCCATCGGGAGAAGTTCCCGCTCACGCGGCAGCAACGTCTACAAGCAGAGTCGCAACGTCATCGGCCCCGATGTGCTTGAGGTAGTGGCCCAGCGCTCCGCGGAAGAACTCCATGCGGTTCTTGATGCCACGAGAGCGCCAGGCCTCGTCCAGCTTGTCGACGACAGTGGTCTCCATACGCATGGGCAGCACCTTGAAAGTCGCGCCCTCGCGGTGTGCGGTCTTGCGAGGCCCGACCGGGATTCGCCCCTTCTTGGCCTCGCGAATCTTCCAGATCAGGTAGGCCTCGTTCGTCGAGTTCGTTGGGCGACCGATTACTTCAAGATAGCGCGCCTGAAGCTCGGCCATGTCCAGCCTGGTCAGCTTCTCCGGGCCCGAGCCAGCTGCCTTGCTGGCGACCGTTGTGGCGGCCTTCGCGCCGGGGCTGCTCGACTCGCCACCCGACTTGGCCTGCAAGGCCTCGCTGATCTTGCGAATCAGGAACGTCTTGTTGGAGCTGCGAGTCTTCTCACCCATGACCTCGGCGAACTTTGCCTGAGGCTCGTTCACTTTCATCTTGTCCAGCTTCGCGATCTCTTTCTTCGTGTTCATGTTGTCTCCCTTCGCGTTTGAGCCGGCGTGGATTAGCCACGCCAGCGGTTCCGTTCTAATTGGATCTCGTGAGCCCGCGGAAGCAGGCAAGGTCGATGGCCCGCGGGTCGCTCGTCACGAAGCTCCATCGCTGCTCGCCAGCCAACCAGGGCTGAACCTCAATGCGGTCGTCTGCGGTGAGGCCACCCGCGCGTGCGAGTTCGTCCTCGTCGCGCAGATACGAGTCGTCCTGATCTGGCGTCGCCGCCCGCTTCATGACCGCCACGATGCGAACCTTGTAGCCGCGCAGGTAGGGGTGCTCGCTGCCGTGGTAGGTCGTCGTGCTGCCGAGAATCTTTGCCATCGCTGCCTCCGCGTTTGCGACCGGGTTCGTTCCGATCGATGACCACATACAGCCGTGGTGTGGCGAAGACATCAAGTCGATTGCGACCTGAATTCGACCGTGCAAATGCACATCAAAGGTTAAGCTGGACAACCTTGCCTAGCGCCAGATTCCACGCGTTCATGTACCCATCATGGGCTTCTACATCAGCAACATCTCCACGCCACATCGCACCCTTACCGAGCGCGAGCAACACCAGCTTCTATTGGTCACCGGCGAGCGGCGTGATGGGTACCGCGACCACGTTCTCTACTCCATGGCGCTGACCACGGGGTTGCGGGAGCACGAACTCGCCGGTCTCGAGGTGGGCGACGTCTTCGAGCCGAATGGCAAGGTGAGGAAGAGAATCGCCCTTCGCGTGTTCAAGCGCAGCAGCGACGCCCCTGCCCAGCAAGACGTCATCGTCCCCGAGGGGCTACGGGCGAAGCTTGAGAAGTTCTGGGGGTGGAAGACCTGGGAGCGCGAAAGCCTCGCGCCGGGCGCCCCGCTGTTCGCCAGCAACCGCGGTACGCGCCTTTCGACCCGGCAGCTTCGCCACGGATTCGCGGTCTGGCAGCGACGCGCGGGGTTCGACCGCCACGTCAGTTTCCACGTTCTGCGGCACTCGGCATGCTCGGCCGTGTACCGCCGGACCAAGGACATTTGCCTCACCCAGCGGTTTGCCCGCCACAAGTCGATCTTGACCACTGCGGTCTACTCCCACCCTACCGACGAAGATCTCCATCGCGCAGTGGATGGGCTGCCCTGCTGAGCAAGAACTGGCCACGACGACCTGGCAGCTTGCACCGCCCAAACCGAGAGCTACGATCACGACCATGTCAACCATCGGAATCATTGGAGCAGGGCACATCGGAAGTCAGGTCGCGCGGTTGGCGGTAGCCAATGGTTACGACGTGGTCATCAGCAACTCGCGCGGGCCCGAGACGCTGGCCGGTCTCGTAGCCGAGTTGGGTCCCAAGGCGCGCGCCGACACCCCGCTTGCGGCGGCCAAGGCCGGGGACATCGTGGTCGTAACGATACCGCTGAAGAACTATCGTACGGTTCCCGTCGAGCCCTTGACGGGCAAGATCGTCATCGACACCAACAACTACTATCCCCAGCGCGACGGAAATATTCCCGAGTTGGACAGCGAATCGACCACCACCTCGGAACTGCTGCAGGCGCATCTGCCGAGCTCGAAGGTGGTCAAGGCATTCAACCACATCTATGCCGCCGAGCTGACCACGCACGGCCTACCCGCTGGCACGAAAAGCCGACGGGCACTGGTCATCGCGGGCAACGATGCCAAGACCAAGGTCGAGGTCGCCGCGCTCATCGACCGATTTGGTTTCGACGTCGTGGACGCGGGCCCCCTGAGCGAAAGCTGGCGCATCCAGCGCGATACGCCCGGCTACGGGCCCCGCAGGAACGCGCAGGAACTGCGATCCGACTTAGCCGCGGCTAAGCGCTAGCGGTCGGTGGCCGCGTCCTCAAGCGCAAAAATCGACATCCAGGCGCCCCTACGATCCGACAGAGCATCGCCTCGCTGCGGGCAGGCGCGCGTCGTAGACTTCAACTGTGGACTCGACACTATTCGACAGGAAGCAGATGCATGATCGGCTTGCCGACCTGGCGAGCAAGGGCGTCTTCATCGGAACGTCATCATGGAAGTACCCCGGCTGGGTGGGCACGGTGTACGACGAGTCCCGCTACCTCTACCGAGGGAAATTCGCCAAGTCCCGCTTCGAACAGGCTTGCCTTGCTGAGTACGCCGAGGTTTTCAAGACCGTCTGTGTCGATGCTGCCTACTACACCTTCCCCGCCCGCGACTATCTCCAGGGCTTGGCCGCACAGGTGCCATCGGATTTCCGGTTCGCTTTCAAGGTGACCGACGCCATCACAGTCAAGCGATTCCCCAACCTGCCTCGCTTCGGCGCACGCAAAGGGACCGTGAACGAGAACTTCTTGAACGCGGATATCTTCGCCAGCCGATTCCTGGAGCCGTGCGATGCGATTCGATCTCAGGTCGGCATATTGATGTTTGAGTTCTCCCGTTTCCATCGTGCGGACTACCAGGACCTGCGCGCATTCATCGCCGACTTGGATGCATTCCTGTGCAAGCTACCCAAGAGTTGGCCCTACGGCATCGAAATGCGGAACGACATCTGGCTTGGGCCGGAGTACCTCGACTGCCTTGCCCGCCACCAGGTGGCACACGTCTACAACTCGTGGACGGACATGCCGACGGTGTCGGAGCAACTTGATCTAGCCGGCAGCCGGACCAATCCAACGCTGGTGGCTGCAAGGTTCTTGCTCACGCCCGGCAAGACCTACGAACGCACCATCCAAGACTACGAGCCCTTCGACAGACTCAAGAAGACCGATGAGAACGCTCGATCTGCTGCTGCCACCATCATCGACGAAGGTGCACTGACGCCATCGCGGTACACATACGTCTTCATCAACAACCGGCTGGAAGGGTGTGCACCCCGGACGATTGAGGCGCTGGTCGAGGCCAAACGGGAAGCCCTGCGACTACGACCAGCGACAGTGTCTGGGACCGGAACCAACCCGAGCAAGCCATGAGTAGCAATCTCGACGCCATCACGGGTCTATTCAAGGCTCATGGACAAGGGAAGATTTTGGTTGTTAGTGGCGCGGGCATCAGCCTGGCCAGTGGAATTCCCACCTTTCGTGGTCAAGATCCTGGAGCCATCTGGAAGAAGGACGTCACCGAGCTGGGCACATTCCGCTACTTCACCCAAGACCCGGTGGGTTCCTGGCGATGGTACCTCTCGCGCTTCGAGAAGACCATCGGCGCGAAGCCAAATCCGGCCCACACTGCCTTGGTCACGCTGGAAAACTTCTGTGAACGCCAGGGTGGCGAACTCCTGCTGATCACCCAGAACATCGACGGCCTGCATCGCCAGGCCGGGTCGCGCAATTTGATCGAGGTACATGGCCGTGCCGATCGCGTCCGCTGCCCTCGCCCGGGTTGCCCCCATGGCGCGCCAGCCGGTTCCTTGCCGCGATTCGACTTCGACCTGGAGGGATTCCTGGCCGCCCCCTCGCCTGCCACGCTGCCTCGTTGCCCGCAGTGCCAGGCGGTCATGCGGCAACATGTGCTGTGGTTCGATGAGTTCTACGACAGCCACGACGACTACCAATGGTCGCGCGTGCTCGATGCCGCTGCACATTGCGATGCCGTACTCTTCGTTGGCACCTCATTTTCGGTTGGGGTCACCGACATGATCCTTGGCGCCGCACACGAGCGTGGCAGGCCCGTCGTTTCCGTTGATCCAGCCACAGTCACTGTCCTGCCCGGCATCATTCCGCTGCGCGCGCGCGCCGAGGCGCTTCTGCCCGCAGCCTGCGAAGCGCTCCAGGCCGACTGAGTCTGGCTTGTGTGGTGGGCCGACGAGGACCTGCTTCGTGCGAGTCACCGAGCTGCCCTGCGGACCGCTGCCTAACCGCAGGGGCAAACTCCCGAGCGCCCTTTTTGCGGGACCTAATCCGAGAGCCAACATCCGCCATCGCAGGTCCCTCCGCACCCATCGGACGCCCCGCAATCGAATGCTCCACAGCTGGGGCTGCAGAAGCAGCCGTCGTCGCAAGTACCACCGCACCCGTCGGGTGTGCCGCATTCGCCACCACCACAGCTCGGCGCGCAATAGCAGCTGTTGCACGTTCCCCCGCACCCGTCGGGCGTCCCACAGTCGAGGGGGCCACAACTGGGTGTGCAGAAGCAACCAAAGGTGCAAGTCCCACCACACCCATCAAATGTGCCGCAGTCTAGTGGTCCGCAGCTGGGGATACAGAGGCAGCCGAACGTGCAGACCCCGCCACAGCCATCTGAACCTCCACAAAGGATTCCCGCGCAGCTCGGGATACAAACGCAGCCGATACTGCAGGTGCCGCCACACCCGTCAGAGCCGCCGCAGGCCACACCCGAGCATGTCGGGTTGCAAGGCATCCATCCAATGGGGCCGCTATCCGAAGACCAACGAACATCAGCGGCTGAACCGCCATACAAACCCTGGACGTCCGCCGAGTCACTCCCCGCCTCGGGTACGGGCCGAGCGTCACCGAGGCCACTATCCGAACCGCGTGCACAATCAGTCGAAGCTGCGTCGGCCGAAGATCTGCCGGGAGCATTTGGCGGCACGTAGGCAAAGCCCACGTCAGTACCGTAGTTGGTGTCGCGCGGTGGTTGGCTAGAGGAACACCCTGTGAAGGGAAGAATCGCGGCAGAACCAAGAGAAACAAGCAGCCCCACGACGTTCAGCCGCACTGATGTTAGTTTGGATATTTGGGAGGTCATTGTGGCTCTCCTTGGAGTCGAGGGGTCTGTAAGTCCACTCTGACAGCAAGCGCCATGCCACCAGAACCGATCCCGTCACGTCGCTCGTTCTCCTTGGCCTATGGGCCGAGAGGCGGCATTCGCTGAACGTCGGTGTGCACGCCTTGCATCCGACCGGCACTTTCCGCAGTTGGCCTTCGCTAACCTCGTACTGACAAATCCATTCGGTTTGGCAGGTCGTTATCCACCGCTTCCCCGTGCCCGTTTGCGCCAAAGCACGAACAGGGCCATCATCGTCCGCATGGCGCCTAGGCTGTGCATCGTGCTCTCGTTTTCTTTTGCGTTCTGTTCGTGTAACTCCAGCGGACTGAGTGTCTCGACTGTCCGCGACGCCGGTCCAAGTGGTGGGAATGCACCTCTCATCGGCAGCGGTGGTTCCGCAGGTACTGGCGGCAATACCTCCGCGCCAACCACCACGAGCACGGGAGGAATCACCGCCTCGACTACCTCCCCTGGGACTCAACCTGCCAGCACACCGGATGCCGCACCAGATGGGCTCTGCTCCAAGTGTGCCCTGGACGTGCGCGGAACGGGTGGTGCCGTCAGCCAGTCCGACGATGCCCCCGCTCTGGTTGGACGCGACGGTCCCACCGAAACGAACGCAAGCAGAGCCGACCACGGCGATTCGATCTCAACGACGAACAACATCGACGCACGTGATGTGTCTTCCACAACGGAAGGAGGCGGAAGAGACGGTGCCTCAGCAGGCGATGGAATCGCCGAGAGGGCCAGTGCATCCGAGGCGGCCAGCGCCTTGGACGCAACTGGGGCTGTAGCGAGACCTGGAGGTATCTTCGTGCCGACGGGGAGCATGGCACAGCCAAGGGACTGGCTGACTGCGTCCTTGCTGTGGAACGGAAGCGTGCTCATCGCAGGTGGTTGGGACACCGCCGATTTCACAGGCAATCTCGCAAGGAATCTAGCGAGTGCAGAACTCTACGATTCGATAGCAGGAACGTTCGCAAGCACAGGAAGCATGCTTGAAGCCAGGGAGAGTCATACGGCGACATCATTGTTGAATGGCAAGGTACTCGTCGCCGGAGGCATCGGCGATAATGGTTTCCTCTCGAGTGCGGAACTATACGACCCAGAATCGGGGAAATTCGGGACCACGGGCAAGATGGGCGCGGGTCGACTGTGGCACACCGCAACGTCGTTGCCGGGCGGAAAGGTACTCATAGCTGGGGGATTTGTTGACGGCAACAGCGCAGAACTGTACGACCCAGACAACGGCAATTTCACGGCCACCGGCAGCATGGCCGCGTTCCGGACCTTCCACACAGCGACTGTGTTGCAAAATGGGACCGTCCTCATCGCTGGTGGTGAAGACTCAGGGCCGAATGCGGAGATATTCAACCCGGCGACTGGAACATTCGTGGCAACCGGGAACATGACCAGGACACGATCTCTCCACACAGCAACACCATTGCAGAATGGAATGGTCCTCATCGCAGGGGGGAACCAGTCCAGCAGTGCAGAACTATACGATCCAGCGACAGGAACATTCGTGACGACGGGCAGCATGGCGTCAGGCAGGAGCAGCCACACGGCAACGCTCCTGCAGAGCGGAATGGTTCTCATCGTTGGCGGACAAGGCGACAATGGGTATCTTGCCAGCGCGGAGATCTATGATCCAATGACTGGGACATTTTCCGCGACGGGCAGCATGTCAGCGGCCAGAGTGCACCATGCAGCGACGTTGTTGACAGACGGGAAGGTGCTCATTCCCGGCAGTTGCACTGGCGTCCACGTCTGCGCCGACGCGGAACTCTACGAGTAAGTCCGTAGGGCTTGGCTCACGATCCGAAGACGCCCTCCCGTCCCCTGAAACCCGTCGTGAGGAAAGCGGCAATTCCGCACCGTGGCACAGATCGCTGAAATTCGTCTGAATTTCGCAGATCTGCTCTCACAGGATTGCCGCTTTCGAGCAATAGCGGCAATCAACATTGTCCTAGCCCTGATGACTCCGTTCACTCGGGCCAATTCTCCGGGGATCGCCTCAGTTCGAGTTTCTCGATCTAGCACCATCGCCACGGAGCTTCGACAGCTCCCCGGAACACGGTGGGACGCCGACGGATCAACGGAAGCAACCCGTAGCGGGCAGCGTCCCAGCAGTGATTGTGCCGGTCGATGATGTCGGGAAGCACGTCCCCGGTCAGCTTGTCAGTCTTGTAGCTGTAGAGCCGAGCCTCTTGGATCATGTTCTTGCAGCGAGGGTGGATGACGATCTTCTCGAAGGACCGCAGAAGCGTGATGCCATCCTCGACCGACTTGGGCCACTTGGTGGCAGCCTCGATGCGGAAGCCAGCCCGCTGAACGTGATGGATGGTCTCGGGGCGAGCGCAGTCTGCTCGGACCACATACCTCCGTGAGCCCGGAACGGTGTCGAACAGCTTCGGCGTGTCCACGATGTCGCAGCCCACCTTGTAAGCCTCATGCTCGATGTGGAGCCGCTTGTTATGAACCCACATCTTCAAGAGCACGGTGGGGTCGGTCGAGAAGCCCCAGTCCGCGCCAAAATACGGGCCATCCCAATTCTCACTCTGGCGTGGGCTGGCGGCCAGCCCCGCCGTCTCTCGACGGACATGGATCTCGCGTTCAATTCGCCGCAGCGACCATCCCAGTCGCCCAAGCGCCAGTATCTGCTCTCGTTTTTCTTCGCCCAAGACGTTGGCCATTCCCGCCGTCGGACCACATGGCCCTTCCAGCGTCAACGTC
>Ga0302323_100000672_pt1 | contig 27615 bp, 16 predicted proteins | sample Fen_T0_3_FD_201950 | JGI IMG/M metagenome (GOLD analysis project Ga0302323, IMG submission 201950) | Peat permafrost microbial communities from Stordalen Mire near Abisko, Sweden - Fen_T0_3 | ecosystem: Environmental > Terrestrial > Soil > Wetlands > Permafrost | place: Sweden: Abisko...
GACCGAGGCTGGGGGCACGGTGCGCGGGCAGGGCCGGCTGTTCGACCTACCGGCCGAGGGCCACGCCGCCACGGGCGGCCAGGTACGCTGCGTACGGCGGGCGCGGATCTCGCTCGATGGCGAGCTCGGGTATCACCTGGTGCGCTGGCGCACTGGTGGTGCGGCGGGCGAGGCGTTGGCGATCGCGGCGCCGCAGCAAGCGTACGGCGGGCCGGGGAAGGGGCCGCGGCGCTGGGGCGTGTTCGCGCCGGTGTACGGGATCGCCGGGCCGACGAGCGGCCAGGCCGGCGATCTCGGGACCCTGCGCCGGCTGTTCGAGCAGGTCGCCGCGCGCGGTGGCAGCTACGTGGCGACGCTGCCGATCCTCGCGGCGTTCCTCGACGAGCCGTGCACGTTCTCGCCGTACTCGCCGGCGAGCCGGATGTTCTGGAACGAGCTCTATCTCGATCTCGGGCGGCTCGCCGGCGAGCTCGGGATGGCGACGCCCGCGGTGCCGCCGATCGTGCCGGACGCGCCGATCGACTACCGCACCCAGTACCACTGGCGCCGCCACGCGCTCGATCCGCTGGCCGAGCGATTGTTCGCGACGCGGGGCGCGGAGATCGACGCGTGGGCCGCCGCTGCCGGGGTGTACGACTACGCCGCGTTTCGCGCGTTCGGTGAGACCACGCGGCAGGCCTGGCGCGGGTGGCCGGCGAGCTGGCGCGACGGTGCGCCGATCGTGACCAGCCGCGCCGAGGCGATCGCGCTCGGCGCTGACGCAGCTCGCGTGACAACGCACGCGGCGTCACAATGGGCGATGCAGCAGCAGCTCGAGCAGCTGGCGCGCGGCCCGGTGAGCTTGTATCTCGATCTGCCGGTCGGCGTGAACGGCGATGCCTACGATGTCTGGCGCTATCGCTCGCTGTTCCTCACCGAGCTGTCGACGGGCGCACCGCCGGATGCGCTGTTCCTCGGCGGGCAAGACTGGGGCTTGCCGCCGGTGGCGCCCGCCGCGCTGCGCCGCGATCACTACCGCTACTTCATCCGCTGCGTCCGCCACCACATGCGGGTATCGGGCATGCTGCGGGTCGACCACGTGATGGGGCTGTTCCGGCTGTACAGCGTACCGCACGGACGCCCGGCGACCGACGGAGTGTACGTGCGGTACGAGTACGACGAGCTACTGGCGGTGCTCGCGCTCGAGTCGAGCCGGGCGCGCTGCGCGCTCGTGGGCGAGGATCTCGGGACGGTGCCCGATGTCGTGCGGCCAGCGATGGCGAAGCACGGGATCTTCAGGTTGCATGTCGGGCAGTGGTACCTGCCCGCGACGCCGGGCGAGTCACCGGGTGCCGCGCCGGCAGCGTCGGTGGCGAGCCTCAACACCCACGATACGCCGACGTTCGCTGGCTGGTGGCGCGGCGCCGATATCGATGATCGCCTCGAGCTCGGTCTCATCAACGAGGCGCAGGAAGCCGCGGAGCGCGCGGAACGCGACGGCTCGCGGACGGCGCTGCTGGCGTTCGCCCATCCGGGGGTCGGCGATGACGTGTTGACCGAGGTGGAGCGGGCGATGGTCGCGGCCACGGCGGACCTGGCGGCGGGCCCGGCGGAGGTGGTGCTGGTGGCGCTCGATGATCTCGCGCTCGATCCGGTGCCGCACAATGTACCGGGGACGACGTTCCAGCGGCCGAACTGGCAGCGCCGGGTTGCGGGGTGGGGCGAGGCGCTCGATGAGGACCGCGCGTCGCCCGCCGCGATCGCCGCTGTTGCGGTGGTGGCGGCGGCGCGTCCGTCGACGCGCTGACGCACGAGGCAGTCCGGGCCCCCACGTGGGGGGGGCGCGGGCCCGGACGCAGGAACCCGGACATGCAAGGGATGCGTCGCCTCGGCGAGGCGCTGCGATCGCCTCGATCCAGAGGGTGCCGCCGCGCTCAGATCCACCCTCAGCGATTTCGATCTACTGCGAGCGGCGACGAGCACCGCTCGACTTCGAGGCAAGACCCGCGTTCAATGATCACGATCCCGCGGGGGGAATTGATCGTGGCTTTCATTCCCGATGTCAGCTGATCTGCACCCATATCCAGATATCCAGGTCGCTCACAGGTCCGGGGCTTGTTGTCCGGGATCCGGACATGGCCGCTCCGGACGCGTCTGCGCGCGGAGATGTCGAATTTTGTGTCCGGCTACCGGACATGAGGAGAATCGCTGGACATGTCAGGGTGTGGGTGTATGACGTAGTGCGAGTGTGTATCGGGAGATGAATGATGGTGACCGAATCGCAGCATCACTGGCAGCGGTTGCATGATCAGCTTCGCGGCATCGCGAAGCGACGAGCGACGCTCGACGCAGAAGAGGCCCGGTGTCTGCGGGAGGCAGACCGGACCCGGCTCTGGGAGCGGTTTGGCTACGTGCACATGAACGAGTACCTGGAGCGCGAACTCGGCTACGGTCCGCAGGTCGGTATCGAGCGACTTCGCGTCGCGCATGCGCTGGCCAAGCTCCCGCTCACAGAGGCGAGCCTGGGCGAAGGCGCATTGCCGTACTCGGCGGTTCGCGAGCTGACGCGGGTCGCAACGCTTGCCACCGAGCGCGCCTGGCTCGCCAAGGTGCGTGGGCTGAACCTGCGGCAGATCGAAGCGCTGGTATCGGGCAAGCGGCAGGGCGATGGTCCGGACGATCCTCCGGATCCCGAGATCGTGACGCGCGTGCTACGTCTGGAGCTGGTGCCGTCCGCGTTTGCGATGTTCCGGCAGGCGCAGCATGCGCTCGCCGACGAGCACGGTGGAAGGCTCGACGACAGCGCGTTCATCGAGGTGTTGTGCCGCCGGGCGCTCGAAGGTAGCGACGCGACCGAGCGGCCGGCGCATCAGATTGCGTTCACGACGTGCGAGTCCTGCGGCCGAGGGTGGCAGAACGCCGCTGGGCGCGACGTCGAGGTCGGGCCGGAGGTCATCGAACGCGCAGGCTGCGATGCCGAGTGGCTCGGATCTCTGTCCGACGACCCGCCCGCTCGTGTCACCGCGACGGTGACGGCGAGACTGCGGCGCCAGGTGTTCGCTCGCGATCACTACGGTTGCACCGTGCCGGGGTGCCGTTCGGCGCGAAACCTCGAGCTACATCATGTCGAGTACCGGCAGCGCGGCGGAACGCACGCTCTATCGAACCTCACCCTCGTCTGCAGTGGTCACCATCAGCAGCTCCATGAGGGTGCGCTGGTCATCCGGGGAACGGCTCCCGATGCGCTCGAGTTTGCGTGGCCGAACCGGCCGCCGCCGCCGCACCACGATGTGTCGGCGGAGCGCGAAGGGCGGGTCGCTTCGGATGGGTGTGGCGATCCGCCGTCAGATCGCGCCGCGGCGGCCGATGTCACGGGCGAGGCGCCGGCCGCAGATCCGGACAAGGTGGGCACGCTCGACGAGCAAGTGAAGAGCGCGCTGGAGAAGGCTGGCTACAACTCCGCCGAGGCGAGTGCGGCGGTGAAGGCGGCGCGCCCCCACGTGGGGGCGGACGCGCCGGTGGAGCAGCTCGCCCGCGAGGCGCTGCGGCGCTGTCAGCCCGCGAATCTCGTCACCGTGGCGAAGCCCGATGTCGCTCGCGGCGACGAGCGTGAGGGGCGATCGGCGTCGCCCCGCGTGGATCCGGAACTCGACGATCGCCCGGGCGCGCCGATCGTCGGGTCGCCAACAGGAGCGGCCGGCGGCCGGACGGCGCCTTTGCGCCGCGGTGGCGAGGCAATCCGGCGATCTCCACCAACGTCGGTGAACGATGGCAGCGGAGGCGGCTCAAACGGTAGCGGGCCCCGCGAGACTCGGTCACCCCCACGTGGGGGCTGGCGCAAGGGCAAAGCTGCGACGCCCGCGCACGCGAGGAAGATGAGGCGTGCGCCGTGAATGTCTCGGTTGACAAGTCATGAGAAGTCGCGGCCTGGTGCGGTTTCTGGTATGTGCTGCGTATGGTCCGCGCCATCGCTATCGTTTGCCTGCTTGGCGGTATCGCCCGCGCGGACGAGCCGATCCGGATCGACGTCGCGGTGGGCGAGACCCTCGAGCGAGACGTCGGGTTCGCGATGGGGCTCGTCTGCGACGATTTCGCTGTGATCCGCGCGGAGCTCGTCACCAGCATTTCCGAATCGAACTCGTTCCGCGTCACCGGCCTCGTCGAGGGATACACCACATGCCGCGTCGGCACGGCGCCGACTCGCCCGGGGTACGTGTTCTCGGTCCACGTCGTCGCGGCGCGCCGGCGCGGCTGATCCGCGTCCCACGATCCAGGTGCGTCGAGGCGAAATCTGCGTTCGATGAATTCGATCCCCTGTTGGGGGAAGTGATCGTGGCTTTCTTTCCGGAGGCATCGGCAATCAGTCAAGGACGCCACGATTGCGATCACGTCGGCGCGCCACGGCTTCATGCCCGTCGAGGAGGCGCGACCATGCGCGGGCGAGTCCGGCCGGTCTGATCTCGGCGCGAGCGCGCGAGCGTCGGCCGCGGCGCCCGTACTCGACGCGCCAACGGTGGGCAACCCCTCGAAAGGAGATCGTTTCTTAACCGATCATCGATGATTCCGGAGGTGCGCCATCTGCACCCGTTTCATTGAGTTCCAGCCCTCAGGTGAGCAGCCGCTGGTGTGCTTCGCGCAGACCTGCGAGCTCGGCCAGTCCCCGCGCGCGCGCGGTCGCGATGGGCTCGCCGTCGGCGACCTCGACGCGGACCTCGTAGTAACTCTTGAGCTTGGGCTCGGTGCCGCTCGGTCGCATGATCACGCGGCGGCCCGCAGCGAGTTTGAACACCAGCACGTCCGAGGGTGGCAGGCCTCCTTCGCCCCGCGAGAGATCGATCACCTGATCGATGGCGTGGCCCGCCAGTTCCTGCGGCGGCGAGCTGCGGAATCGCTTCATCGCGTCCCGGATCTGCGCCAGCCCTGCCGAGCCTGGCTTCGTGATCGAGACCTGCTCGGTGACGAACAGCCCGACCTTGCGATAGATGTCGTCGAGGTGCTCGAGCACGGTCTTGCCGCGAGCGAGGTTCCACGCTGTGAGCTCGGCGAACACGATCGCCGCTGACACGCCATCTTTGTCTCGGACCAGCGGGCCAACGCTGTAGCCGAGCGCCTCCTCGTAGCCCATCACGAATCGGCCGCCCTGCGTGCGCTCGTACTCGAGCGCGGCGTTGCCGATCCACTTGAAGCCCGTGAGCGTCTCGCGATAGTCGGCACCTGCCTGCCTGGCGAGGAAGCCGAGCAGCTGCGAAGACACAACGGTCGTGGCGACCATGCGGCGGTCAGCTGGCCCGGCCGCGAGCAGATAATCGGCGAGCAGCGCGCCGGTCTGGTCACCGGTGAGCGCGCGGTATCCCCCCGGCGCGGCGGGGTCCGGCACGGCGATGCACAAGCGATCGGCGTCGGGATCGTTGGCGAGCACGAGGTCAGCTGACACCTTGGCCGCGAGCGCAAGCACCCGGTCCATCGCGCCTTTCTCCTCGGGGTTGGGAAACGCGACCGTCGGGAACGCAGGATCGGGCTCACGCTGGGACGGCTCCGTATGCACGATGGCGAACCCGGCCAGCGCGAGCCCCGGCTCGACCGACCGCGCACCGACGCCGTGCATCGCTGTGTAAGCGATCACCAGCCGGCTTCCGTCGACCTCGGGCCGTGCCCGCAGGGCGACGATCTGTCCGAGATATTCGTCATGCAGCGCCTCGGTCAGGTCGATCACCGTGCCGGCGCGGCGCAGCTCGTCGAGCGACGGCATGGCGAGCTGATCGCTGGGGCCGATCTTGGCGATCTCCGCCGCGATCCCGGTATCGTGCGGGGGAATGATCTGCGCACCGTTGCCCCAGTATACCTTGTATCCATTGTACTCGGCAGGGTTGTGCGATGCCGTCACCATCACGCCTGCGCACGCCCCCTTCGCGGTGACCGCCCACGCGGTCGTCGGCGTCGGCCACGGGCGGTGTGCGAGGTAGCTCGTGATGCCCGCGCCGCCGAGGATCCGCGCGGTATCCTCGGCGAACTCGCGCGAGTTGTGGCGTGCGTCGTGCCCGATGACGACGCCGCGGCGCCGCGCATCGGGGACGTTGGCGAGCAAGTACGCCGCGACGCCGGCGCAGACCTTGCGGACCAGCACCCGGTTCATCCGCTGCGGCCCGGCGCCGAGCACGCCGCGCAGGCCGGCGGTGCCGAACTCGAGCGAACCTGTGAACCGCTCTGCGAGATCTTTGATCGCCGCAGTGTCGCCTGCGTCACAAGCAGCGAGCAGCGTGCGCAGCTCCTGCGCCGTCGTCGGATCCGGGTCCTCGGTGAGCCAAGCCTGGGCGAGTTCTCGATGCGATGCCATCTGCGCCATGGCCGCAATCTACCAACGGGCGCGACGGTATGCTGCCGGTGGACCGCCGCGATCGTCGCCTCCGCCGTCGACCTTCGCCCCGACCGTGCCACCGGCGATCGGGGTGGGGAAGCGGCGCTCGGGTGCCAGGCCGGCGCACGTCGCGGAGTGACCCGTTTTTGACGCGCCGGCGATTGCCGACTTGGCGCACGCCGCTGCGCGGTTCCTGATCTGCGGCGCTGCGCCACAGGGTAAGCTCGTAGCCGGGACCCGATGCAAGATCACAGCGGGTTACACGGCCGGTCGCGCGCGGACGCGCGAGGCTCCGGAGCCCCACCCCTACATAAAGGCGCTTCGCGGCCGGGTTTTACACAGGTGAAGCTCGCCTGTCTGCTCGCCATGACGACGCTTGGCGTCGTCGGTGCGCCGGTCGTGGCAACGGCTGATCGAAGGACCGAGGTGCCGCACGGGCTGCTGCGGTTCCGTTCGTTTGGCTCCGCGCAGGGCCTACACAACCTCGTGGTGCTCAGCATCACACAGGACGCCTCCGGCTCGCTATGGATCGGCACCGACGACGGTGTTTCCCGCTACGACAACGAGCGGTTCACGCATTTCGGGGCCGCCGAAGGCCTGCCCTCCACGCTGACTCAGGTCGTCGGGGTCGCGCCCGACGGCAACGTCTGCGTCGGCAGCAAAGCCGGCCTGGCGTGCTGGGATGGCAAGCAATTCTCGCGCGAAGCCGGCGCGGGCCTCCCTCCGATCGCCGTGTATTCGATCGCTGCGGCGGCCGGCCGGCTGTGGGTCGGCACCGCGGCAGGCCTGTACGTTCGCGGTGACCGAGGCGGGTTCCAGCCGGCGCCTGGCTGGACCGCTGCGAACCCGGTCCACGCGCTATGGGCCGACCCGCGGGGCGTGATCGCCGGCGACAACGGCAGGGTGCTGACCAGCACCGGCGACGGCACCTGGCGCGACCTGTCGGAGATCGGCCTCGCCGGCGATCGGATCGATGGCGTACTGCGCGCCAGCACCGGCGCTGTCTGGATCCGATCGGCGTTTCACATGTGGCGGCTGCCGGCCGGCGCCACGCGTGCCGAGGACCTCACCGAGGGCCTGCCGTCAGGCTACGACAACGTCGGCACCGCCGGCAGCATGGCCAACGGCCCAAACGGCGAGATCCTCGTTGGAAGCGACGTCGGCGTGGTCACGCGCGAGGGCGAGCACTGGCGCGTGATCGGCCGCAGCGCCGGGCTGCCGAGTCTGGGTGCTCGCACGCTGTTCGTCGATCGCGACGGCTCGACCTGGGTTGGCTCGGTCGGCCTGCACCAGGAGCGCGGCGGCGGCTTGCTCGAGCGCTACGACCTCGACAACGGTCTGCCCGGCGACGTGGCGTGGAGCGTCGCGCGCGATCGCGAAGGCACGCTCTGGGTCGGCACGAACCGCTGCCTCGCGCGCATGCTCGACGGCACGTGGGCGTGCTTGCCCGGCAGCGAAAAGCGCATCGTTCGCAGCTTTGTATTCCCGCCGCAGGGCGGGGTGTTCCTTGGGGGGGCGCCGTCCGACCTGCTCTATATCGATCCGGAGGGCCATGTCGTCTCGCTCGGTAACGAGTTGCACCGCCCCGCGGATCACGCGATCCTGGCGCTGCGGATCGGCCCCGAAGGCGATCTCTGGGTCGCGACCAAGGTCGGGCTGTACCGCTTGCCCGGCGCAGTCCCGGGCCCGCTCGAGCACGTCACGATCGCAGGCATCCCCGACACCACGCGCTACAACACCCTGATCGTCGCCGAGGGCCGGCTGTGGGCCTCGGCCTCCGACGGCCTCGCGGTCAACGATCGCGGCCGCTGGCACGTGTTCGGTACCACGGCGGGCTTCCTGTCTTCCGGAATACGCTACATCGTGCACAGCCATGATCACGAGTATTGCGTCGCCTACAACGAAGCCATCGGCGTGACCTGCTTCGAGGCCGAAGGTCTGACGATCTCCAAGCTTCGGCACATCCGCGTCGCCGACGGCATGATCACCGGAAGCGTGTATTTCCTCGGCGTCGATCGCCAGCGTCGGCTCTGGATCGGCACGGGCGACGGCGTCGATGTGGTGACGCCGCGCGGGATCGACCACTTCGGCGAGTCCGATGGCATCGCCGGCAACGACTCGACCGCCAACGCGTTCCTCGAGGATTCCGACGGCTCGCTGTGGCTCGGCTCGACGGGCGGCATCACCCACCTGCGCGCCGAGCGCTACGCTGGCCCGCCGCCCCCGCCTCGGGTCCGCTCGAGACCTCGCACGATCTGAGCTCGCTCAAGCTCGAGTTCGGCGTCGACCGGCTGACCGACGCCGATCGCATCGAGTACCAGACCCGGCTTGCGCCGATCGACACCGCGTGGAGCGCGACGCTCTCGCGCGAGGCCCGCTATCCATCGCTGTTGCCCGGCGCCTACCGATTCGAGGTCCGTGCGCGGATCGGCGCCGGCGGCTGGGGCCCGGTCGCCGGCCTTGCGTTCGTCGTCCATGAAGCGTGGTGGCAGAGCCGGTGGTTCTTCGCGGTCGTCGGCCTGGCGATCTTGCTCACCATCGCCGCGGCGTTCGCGGGTGTCTATCGCACCGTGCTGCGGCGCCGGACCCGCCAGCTCAACGAGCGCTCGACCGCGAGCCTGCGCGCGCTGCTCGAGCTCGTCCCCGATCTCATCAGCGTGCACAGCGCTGGACGCGTCATCTACAGCAACCTTGCCGCGCGCCGGCTGTATCGGCTCGACGCCGCCGCGATCGATCATCCCGACCTCGGCGACCGCATTCACCCCGAGGATCGCGCGCGCTTCGCCGACATCGCCGACGCTCGGCGCGCCGACCTCGGTCGCCCACCCGAGATGCTCGAGGTGCGCGTGCGCGAAGACGACGGCAGCTGGCGGATCTGCGAGCTGACCACCGTGTGGATGGAGTTCGCCGGCGCCACGGTGCTGGTCGCCAGCGGCCGCGACGTCACGGAGCGGCGACAGCTGCGCGCTCAGCTGTTGGTGTCCGACCGGATGGCGAGCCTGGGCACGCTCGCCGCCGGCATCGCCCACGAGATCAATAACCCACTGGCCTACGTGCTCGGCAACCTGGAGGCCATGGCCGAGATGATCGCGCGCACCGACCAGCGCGCCGAGCAACGCGTCGACCAGATCGCGGCCGCGATCGGCGACGCCACCGATGGCGCGCAGCGCGTCCGAAAGATCGTGCAGGGGCTGGGGGCGTTCACCCGTTCTGAACAGGAGAAACGCGTGTCACTTGACGTACCCGAAATCCTGCGCGCCGCGATCCGCCTCACCGCCAACGAGGTCCGCCACCGCGCGCAGCTGGTCTGCGAGTTCGGCCCGACCCCCGCGGTGGTGGGCGATGACGGCCGGCTCACCCAGGTGTTCATCAACCTGATCGTCAACGCCGCGCACGCGATCCCCGAGGGGCGATCCGACAACAATCGCATCACCCTGCGGACGGGCAGGGACGAGCTCGGTCGCGCCGTGGTCGAGATCATCGATACCGGCCGCGGCATGCCGCCAGAGGTCCAGGCGAGGGCGTTCGATCCGTTCTACACGACCAAGGACGTCGGCGGCGGCACCGGCCTCGGGCTGTCGATCTGCCACGGCATCATCAGCGGGCTCGGCGGCCAGATCGCCATCGAGAGCGCGCCGGATCGCGGCACCGTGGTCCGGGTCGTGCTGCCGGCCGCCGCCGTACCCGAGGCCGTCGCCGCGCCAGTCGCCACGCCCGAGCTCGCCACGCCGGCGCAGCGCCTCCGTGTCATGGTCGTCGACGACGAGCCGCTCGTGACCGAGATGCTCGAGCGCGTGCTGCGTCGCGACCACGACGTCGTGGCGGTGTCGTGCGGCCGCGCGGCGCTCGATCAGATCAACGCCGGCACGTGGTTCGACGCCATCGTGAGCGACGTCATGATGCCTAACATGACCGGCCTCGAGCTTCTCGAGGAGCTCGTCGAGCGGGCCCCCGAGCAATCCAAGCGGCTGATCTTCCTCTCGGGCGGCGTGTTCACGCAGGAGACCCGGCGGCGGCTCGCCGAGCTCGGCACGCTCCAGCTCGAGAAGCCGATCAACACCAAGGATCTACGGCGCTCGGTCATGAGCGTCGCTAGCGTGCCTCCACCGATCCGGGCGGCCGCCGGAGCTGGAGCCGGCTGAGCGAACGTCCCAAGACAAGACAGCTGACTTTGTGACGGAGAGGATCTTCATCCGTCGCAGGTGACGAAACCACTCCACGGCGAGTGGAACGACACGATGTTTGAGGGACGGTCGCAAGTTGATTTATCTATTCAACTTTACCGGTAGTCTCGGCGTCCGTCTCATCGAGGAATGCCGGGGCCGTGAGACGCCCTCCTGGGCCGCATCGAAGCCAAACGCGTGGCACGTCGGCGCAAGATCTATCGGACAAAGCGCGCTGGGCGGTCGCCCGAGATCGTCGACGTTGACCTGGTCCTTGAGTGCGCCAGGACAAGCCTGGTCGGAAAGGAAGCATGTAGCAGCCCGAAATTTCGAAGCGTGACCCGGGGCGAAAATCCTACCCGCGACGACGGAGACCGCCACGCCGGGAGCGAGTCTTGCGAGATCGTAAGGAAGTCCACGGGTGACCGTGATCTCGAAGCGTAGACAGCGAGCGTGTAGGCCGCGAGATTGGGTGCCGAAATTTGGAACAAAGTAGGTGCCGAGACTTCTCAAGGGGGCGAAGGCGACAGGATGCGACGATGCGCGACCGGCACGGCCGAGCGCCGCGGTCTCAATCGCATCCCCCACCTTGATCGTAGAACGGGGCATGTACGCAAGGGTTGCCCAGGGTTGCCCAGGAACCTGGGATGGACCCCACACGTTGCCCCTGGCGGCCCTTGACGTCGCCGTTGCCCGGACGTCCCCGAAGGTTGGCGTTGACCTGGGCCCACGTTCCGGGAGCGCCCTCGACGAGGTCGCGCTCGGTATCATGCCGGTCGACGTGCAAGGTCGACGATGGGGACGGTCGCTAACCCCTGACATGAGATTCCGCGGGCCCGCGCTTCGCAGTTCCGGAGCCTCCGCCAGGAGCCCGACGTCAGGGCTTGCCTCGGCTGCCTGACCGCTGCCCGCGCTACGTGCCCGCTTGCTTCTTCTTCATCTTGGCGATCAGTCCGTCGGGGCCGTCCTTGTCGATGATCTTGTCGAACATCGATCGATAGTTCTCGACGAGGCCGACGCCGTCGGTCTTGACGTCCCACGCGCGCAGCTTGTCGCCATCCTTGACCAGCACGTAGTCGACCGCGATCACGTACGGCCGGCCTTTGCGCTTGGTGTTGATCTTCGTCGTGACGACCACGTTGCCGTCCGCGTCGACCGATTCGCCGGTGTAGTCGATCTGGTAATCGAGGTTGGAGCGCAGGCCGCGCACGTAATTATCCTCGATCAGCGCGCGGAGCAGGCCGAGAAACTGATCCTGCTGCGCTTTGGACAGCTTGGACCAGTTGTCGACCATCGCGCGCTTGCCGAGCTGATCGATATCGAGAAACCCTCGCACGCTGGTCGTGACCTTGGCGGCGAGGTCCTTCTCTTCCTTGGAGCCGGCGGCGACCTTTTGCTTGAGCAGCGCGGCGATCGTGTCGTTGGCCGACTTGACCGCCTGGGTCCCGGGGCCCGCCTTGTTGGCGGAGGGCGCCGTCGGTGCCGTCTGGGCATGACCGGTCGACGGCGCGAGGCCCGCGAGCGGCGATGCCAGGACCAGCGTGAGGACAACCGACCCGAGTCGGCTGAGCGGGCGCGACAACTGCGTGGAGCGAAGCATCTTGGGTTAGACTCCTATCTCGTCGGACGGCTGCCGGCGGTGTGAAATTCACCCGCGGCGCGATCGAGGCGTACCACGGCGACGTTCCATTGGAACACGGCTTGCGCCCAGCGGGCGCGCATCTGGAACCACGCGATGTACGCGTCCGCCAGGTCCTTGGGCTCCGCGGTGCCGATCGCCTCGGCCTGCAGGATCGACGCGAGCCACGTGCGCGCCGCCTGCTCGCCCAGCGAGGCGGCTTCGACCTTGTCGTGGGCCGCCGTCGCGTCGGCGAGCGCGTTGTCGGCGTCGTAACGCGCGCCGAGCGCGGCGAGCGCGGACTGGGCGTGTGCCTTGTGCGCATCGGCGCGGGCATGCGCGACCCTGGCGGCAGCGGTCCATGGCTCGAACGTCCACTGCAGCGCCAGGACGACACCGACGCCCGTGCGGTTGTACGGATCGTTCGCGAACACGCTGGGCGGATCGTCGACGTTCTGGGCACGCGCGATCACCCCCGACGCGACGATCGCAAGATCGGGGTAGTACTGGCTGATCGCCATCTCGGCGAGCTCGTCAGCTGCCAACGCGCCGGTCCTGGCCGCGGCGGCCTGCGGCCGGTGCTCGGAGGCGACCCGGGTCGGCAGCTTGCGGTCGACCGCGGTGAGCTGGGCGTCGTCGAGATCGGCGTCGGGCAACCCGGTCAGCGCGCGCAGCCCCGCGAGCGCCTGGCCCTCCGCCTGCGTGGCGTCGGCGCGCTGGACCTTGGCCTCGGCGAGCAGCACCGCGATGCGCTGGCGATCCTGGATCGAGACCGCGGGCTTGGCCTTGCCCTTGGCCTTGTCGTCGCCCTGGAGCTGCTCGAGCGCCTTGCCGATCTCGTCGATCCCGTCGTCGAGCATGCCGCTCAGCTCGCGCGCGGTCTTGAGCCCCCAGTAGGCGCGGGCGGCGTCGACCGCGAGGTCGCCGGCGGCCTCGTCGGTCAACGCGCGCTGCGCGTCGAGCCCGGCGCGCGCGGCGGCCTTAGCGTGCGCGATCTTGCCGAACGTGTACAGCGGCTGGGTGATGTCGAGCTGTGCGCTGCCGAACAACCCGGAGAACCGGAACGCGAAGTTCTTGGGCTCGGTCTTGTTGCACTGCGGATCGTCGCAGTGGATCTCGGGGCTCACCGTGCCGAACGCCGTCGCCTTGAACCTGGGGAACCACGCCGCGTCGGCCTCGTCGACCCGCGCGGCCGCGGCGTCGCGATCGCTCTCCGCCATCTGCGCCCTGGGGCTCGCGAGCGCCTTGGCGATCACCTGCTCGAGCGTGAGCTTGGCGGGGGCGGCAGATACGGTCGAGCCGAGGCTCGAAAGCAGCAGGACTCCGATCACGAACGAGCGCATGGCTCGCGTTGTACTACGGCCCACCCCGGCCGCCTGCCGGAACCGGAGCGGAAGCGGGGCGCGGGCCCCGTCGCGGGCACGGTCACGCGGCGCGCAGGATGATCCGCGGGATCTCGAGCGGCGCGAGCACGCGCACCGGCGGGCCCCAGTAGCCACAGCCGCGCGACACGTAGAGCTGGGTGCCCTGGTAGTCATAGCGGCCGCCGAGCAAGCCGCCCTGCTGGAGCTTCACGATGTAGTGCCACGGCCAGATCTGGCCGCCGTGCGTGTGCCCCGACAGCTGCAGATCCACGCCGTGGCCTGCCGTCCGCCGGACCTGGCGCGGCTGGTGCGCGAGCAGTACGACCGCGCGGCTGGGGTCGCGGTTCGCCAGCGCCGCCGCGAGATCCTCGCCATGGCCCGGCCATCCGGCCGCGGTGTAGTCGTCGACCCCGGCGAGGTCGAAGCCCTCGGCCCCGCCGATCGCGACCCGCTGGTTGCGCAGGTAGCGGGCGCCCAGCCGCGTGACCTCGGCGATCCACTCGTCGGCGCCGGAGTAGTACTCGTGATTGCCCGTGACGGCGAACACGCCGTGCGGTGCGCGCAGCTGCGACAGCGGCGCGATCTCGTCGCGCAGATCCGCGACCTTGCCATCGACCAGGTCGCCGGTCAGCACGATCAGATCGGGCGCCAGCTGGTTGGCGCGGTCGACCACGCGCTGCACGAACGCCCGATCGATCGTCATGCCGACGTGGAGATCCGAGAGCTGGACGATCGAGAACCCATCGAGCGCGCGCGGCAGCTTGGCCAGCCTGACCTCGACATCGACCACCTGGTGCTCGCCGCGCGCCTCGAGCATCCCGCGCCCGACGCTGGCCCCGCCGACCGCCAGCGCCGCCCCGCCGGTGGCCCGGGTCAAGAATTGCCGGCGCGACAGCGTTCGCGGAGCCGCCGGACCGCCCAGGCTGCGGCGGCCGAGCTGGCCGATCCACCGCGCGACGTCGATCGCGATCAGCGCGACCAGCGTGAGCCCGGCGACCGCCATCCACGGCAGCGCGATCCAGCCGAGCTTCGCCGACAGCTCGGGCGCGTACATCCGCGACGACGTCGTGAGCGGGATCGACAGGAACAGCGCGACCAGCCCGACCGTGGCGGCGATGTACCAGCGCCGCGGCAGGTGGGCCGCGCGGATGATCCGGAACCACAGGTACAAGTGGATCCCGGCCGAGATGGAGCTGCCGAGCACGATGGCGGCGATCTTTGCGAGCACGTTTGACCATAGCAGGCAGGTTTGTCCTCGCCGGGGTTGCCGCCGCCTCGAGACGCGGCATGCTGCGCGACATGGGTGGTGAAGCCGCGGCGACCGGGCCGGAGCTGCCGGGGCCGGCTGCGCGCGAGCTGCCGCCGGCGCTCCTTCTGTATGACGGCACGTGCGGCCTGTGCGCCCGCTCGGTCCGCTGGATCCTCGACCACGAGCGCGACCACGAGATCTGGTTCGCGCCACTCCAGGGGCCGACCGCGGCGCACGCCCGCGCGGCCTATCCCGGGATCCCGCACGCGATCGACACGGTCGTATACATCGCCGGCGGCCGCGCCCACCTGCGCAGCCAGGCGCTGCTTCACGCCGCTCGCCACCTGCGCGCGCCGTGGCGCTGGGGCCGCGCGCTGCGCTGGATCCCCGGCGCGGTCCTCGATCTCGGCTATCGCGTGATCGCGGCGGTGCGCTACCGGGTCTGGGGCCGCATCGATGCCTGCGGCGTGGTGGCGCCGGCGCAGCGCGTGCGGTTCCTGCCGTAGGCATTCCGCCGACCGCTCGTGGGGCAGGGCGGGCCATCCGTGCCGCGCCAACGTGGCAATCGGCACACGCAGTTTGCCGCGGACTGGTTCTGCGCGAACACTAGGTGCCATGAAGCGAGTCGCCTGTGTGTTCGTGCTGGTGCTGTCCGGCTGTCCGGCGATGACCGGTGCCGCCCAGCAGCCGGGGCAACCGGTGTTCGGCGCCAGCTGCCCGGCGGCGAACAATGTCTACGTCGCCTCGTTCCTGACCCACGACGATGCCAGGTCGGCGGCGGGCGCGGCCACGGGACACACCGGCTGGGTCGTGCCGCTCTACGACCGCAAGGTCGACTCGACGACCGGCGAGCCGGAGTACGCGGTGATCGACGCGCGCACCGCCGAATCGCTGGGCGTGCCGCCGGCGCCGACCACGCCGTGGCTGGTCGTCCCGGGCCAGCCCCCCTGCAAGGCGACCGTGGCGTCGTACTACGCTGCGGTGGTCGAATCGCCCGAGCCCAACATGACCTACGGCGTCACGCTCGAGGGCTGCCCGGCACCCCCCAAGGACCAGCAGGAGGATGCCGAGGCGATCGTGATGGTCTCCGAGCAGATCCCGTCCGAGTGCCACATCCAGGCGCCGCAGCCGATCGCCGCGCGGCTCGGAGAAACCGACGCCGAGCAGCACTGGCAGCGGCCGACCAAGGAGACGCCGGTTCCTCCCGCGCTCGCCGCCGCGGTCCCGCCGCACGATTGCAAGGCGCCGGACTGCGAGACGCTGTGGACGTTCGCGCAGGTCGCGGTCGGCGGCCGGCCGGTCGCCTGGGCCGGTGCGATCAACTGGCTGACCATCCCGCCCACCGCGACCGCGGCCTCGCAGTGCGACTGGAAGGCTGACACCCTGGCCGGGTTCTTCGTCGCCGGCCCAGATGGCAAGGCGGCCAAGGTCACCGAGGGCCAGGATCACCCGCTGCTGCTCTCGAACGTGCTCACGGATCGTACCGGCACGCAGGTGCTGATCGCCGAGGGCCCGGGCGAGTACACGACCTACGATCTCACCGCAGGCAAGGCGACCCCGGCGCGCCACCTGGTCTGGCTGCGCCTGCCGAGCGAGGCCTATGGCGTCGATGAGCGCATCGGCCCGAGCTGCGAGCAGGCACCCGCCGCCAAGTGACCGACTCGAGCGCCGTGGTGTCCGCCAATGCCGATCATCGTGGCGCCGAAGATCGAGAGTAGCGAATATTCTTCATTGAGAAGGTGGCCGAGCTGCGACGAGCGACGACACCGCGGCCAGCGGCGCGCGCTGATGACACCGGGAAATGTCGGAGGTTACCGCACCGCCTCGTGATAGAAGATGGAGATCGTCACGCAGTGAAAAGCGGCGTCGCTGGACTGCGTCACGATGATATCCGTCAGCTTGCGATTCGAGCTGCTCGCGAGCCACGCCGTGACCTTGTCGCCGAGCATCCCACGGTCGGCGAACATCGTCGCCGAGAAGATCTTTACACCATTAAATGGAACCACGGCCGACCCTAGCACGGTGTGCCGGCCGCATCGCGTTTCGAATGGTGTCGGTTGGGGTGCTCGTGTGAGCGGCGCGATCGTGTGCGGCGCGTGTCGCTGTGTCGCAGCCTCGGGCCTTGTAGTTTTGAACGCCACCACCGTCAGGTAGGTCACGGAGTGACCGAAGATCGCCGATCGTCTGGCGGTGTCCTACATTGGCTGTCAGACGCTGGCAGCACGGCAGGGCACCACCGGCGGCCGAGCGCCCGCGGCGATGCGTGGGGGACGGCCGCGATCGCTGCCGGGCGCCGCGTTGTATACCGGGCGCCGGGTCTACACCGCGCGGCCGGCAGCGATCCGCGCGGGCGCTGCACAGCGTCGACCAGACTACGACCGCCGGCGCGGACCGCGATCGACGTCACGGGCCCGTGCGGCTCGGATCGCTGGTTCAGATCGAGGCTCTCAGTGCGCGTCGGCAGGGATCCCCTGGGCCGCGTGCGGCCGCCGCAGCAACATCACCATGAAGATTCCCAAGGCGATCGCGGTCATCGTGATGCCGAAGCCGTCCTCGAACGACAGCACCATCGACTCGCGGGTCACGCGGCCCATGAGAGTGGCCGCCGGGTCCATGCCTCGGCGCATGAGGCTCGACCACTGCTCCTGGGTCGCCGGATCGTACATCGAGATATGCTCCGACAGCCGCGCCGAGTGCGTCGCGATGCCATCGGCGACGACCTTGCCCATCCAGGCGGTGCCGAGCGAGCCGCCGAGCTCGCGGGTCAGGTTGAACAGGCCCGTGGCGTTGCCGCGCTGCGCGAGCGGCAGGTCCGAGAGCGCCGCCACGCTCACCGGGATGAAGATGAACACCAGGCCGAGCGAGCGCAGCATGTTGGGGAACACCAGGTCGAAGAACGCGGCCTCGCCGGTCAGGTGCCCTGCGTACCACTGCGAGATCGTCGTCATCGTGACGCCGAACACCAGCATGTAGCGAGCGTCGACCCGGTTCGCGAGCTTGCCGATCACCGGCATCAAGAAGATCTGCGAGATGCCGGCGAGCAGGAAGATCCGCCCGATGTCGAGCGCCTGGTAGTGCATGACCGCGCCGCAGTACAGCGAGAACAGATAGCTCGCGCCGAACACGGCGAGGCCGAGCAAGAAATTGAGCCCGGTGCCGGCCGAGTAGCTGCGGCTCTTGAACACCCGCAGATCGACGACCGGGTTCGGGTGCTCGAGCTCGTGCGCGATGAACGTGATGAGCGAGATCGCCGCCACCGCGCCGAGCACCATGATCAGCGTGCTTTCGGTCCAGCCCTCGCGGTTGCCTTCCTCGAGGACGTACTGCAGCGACGCCATGCCGACCGCGAGCAGGCCGATGCCGACCCCGTCGATCTTCGTCCGGTCCGGCACGAAGCCGGGCTCCTTGAGCACGCGCGGGATCACGAACGCGACGGCCAGGCCGATCGGCACGTTGACCAGGAAGATCCAGTGCCAGCTCGCGACGTCGATCATGTAGCCGCCGATCGTCGGTCCGAGCAGCGGGCCGGTGATCGCGCCGAGCCCGAACATCGCCGCGGCCATGCCGTGCTGCGCGCGGGGGTAGCGCGCGAACAGGATGCCCTGCGACGTCGGGATGATCGCGCCGCCGCCCATGCCCTGCAGGATGCGGAACACCACCAGCGACGGCAGGCTCCACGCCAGGCCGCACAGCGCGCTCGCGATCGTGAAGATCAGCACGGAGACCGAGAAGTAGCGGCGGAATCCGAACCGGCGCTGCAGCCACCCGGTCATCGGGATCACGACGATGTTGGCCATCATGTAGCCGGTCGAGACCCAGCCGATCTGGTCGATCGGCGTGCCGAAGCTCGCCCGGATGTCGCTGAGCGCGACGTTGACGATCGAGATGTCGATCATCGCCATCAGCGCCGCCGCCATCACGACGATCGTGATCGCGGCCTTGGAACCTTGAATCGGGCCCTGGCTCATCGCCGCTACCGGGTGTGGATGGTGACGTCGGCGCTCATGCCCGGGCGCAGCGTCTTGCCGAGCCGGTCATCGAGCTTGATCTTGACCGGCACGCGCTGCGTGACCTTGATGAAGTTGCCGGTCGCGTTCTCGGCGGGCAGCAGCGAGAACCGCGAGCCGGTGCCGGCGGCGATGCTATCGACCTTGCCGTGGAGCTCGCTGCCGAACGTGTCGACCCAGATGTCGGCGTCCTGGCCGGCCTTGATGTCGGACAGCTGGGTCTCCTTCAGGTTGGCGACGATCCAGGTATCGCTCAGGTCGACGATCGCCATCAGCGCGCGGTCGGGCGACACCAGCTGGCCGGGCTCGACGGCGCGCTTGGTGACGACGCCGCCGATCTCGGCGCGGACCTTGGTGTAGCCGAGCTCGAGCGTGGCGCGCTGGAGCGCCGCCGTGGCCTGCGCGACGTGGGCTTCGGCGAGCGCGACCTGCGAGCGCGACGCCTTGAGCTGCTCGTCGACCGAGTCCGCCGCGAGCAACCGGCCGCGCGCCGAGACCTCGGTGCCGCTCGAGTTGGAGCGATTGGCGAGCGCGCTGGCGAGCCGCGCCTCGGCCTGCGCCAGCGAGGCGTCCGCCTGGGTATCTGCGGATACTCGCTCGTCGATCTCGGACTGGGTCGCGGCGCCTGTGGCTCGCAGCCGTTCGGCGCGCTCACGGTCGAGCTTGGTGAGCTGCTTGCGCGACTGCGCCGCGGCGATGTCTGCCTTGGCCTGATCGATCTGCGCGGCGGTGCTGCCGGTGACCGCGGCGGCCTGCGCGATCGCGCCCTGCGCGACCGTGAGGTTGGCCTTGGCCGTCTTGTCGGTCAGCGCGAGCTGGGTCTGCGCCAACGCCAGCTGGGCATTCATGGCGGCGAGATCGGCCGCGGCCGAATCGACCTTCGCGCGCTGGTCGCTGTCGTCGAGCTCGACCAGCACGTCGTTGGCCTTGACCTGCTGGTTATCGACCACGAGCACGCGCTTGACCTGGCCCGCGATCCGGGGCGCGACGTTCGAGACATGCGCCTCGACCTGCGCATCGTCGGTCTTCTCCTTGCCGAGCCGGCTGATGTAGATCGCGGCCGCGGCGCCGACGGCGAGTACGACGAGGCCCCCGGCGACGAACGGAGCACGGCGACGCTTCTTCATGGGCGGGACAGCTTGCCCCGCTGGGGAATTCCCGGAGGCGGGCACTTCATCGCGAATCGGTGATACGGCGGCCATACGATGGTGCACATTGCTGCATTCTCGAGGCCACGGCTACCCGCCTGAAATCGCAGGATCGGGGCTGTCGGTTCTCCTGGCAGGCCATCAATGTTTCCGACGGTGCAGGCGGGCCACTGACGTCAGTTCGTCGGTCGAAACCCGACGAGCTTCCACAGCGCCGCCGAGTCGTACACCCGCCCACGCGCGACGACGAGCCACGTCCTGCGGATCGCGCTGAGATCCGCGAGCGGATCGCCGCGGACGATGACGAGATCCGCGCGCTTGCCGACCTCGACCGTGCCGCTGTCGCGGTCCTGGTGCATGTAGCGCGCGGGGACGATCGTCGCGGCCTGGATCGCCTCCATCGCCGTGAACCCCGCCATCGCGTAGAGCTCGATCTCGCGATGTACCGAGTGCCCCGGGACGCCGATATCGGTGCCGGCCATGAACACCACGCCGCGCTGGTGGAGCGCTCCGACGATCGCGAGCTCGTGGGCGAAGGCGTCGCCGCCGAGCTTGGCCATCGAAGGCGCGATGCCGCCGAGCGTGGCGCGCAGCTCGCGCGGCAAGGCCTGGATGCCGGGCTCGCGCCGGGCGTTGTCTTGCTCGGTGAACCGGGTCTGCTCGTCGAGCGCCAGGGTGTCGTCGATCGCGACGTGGTGCGCGACCAGCGCGCTCGCCAGCCGCGCGAACGCAGGCGACGCGATGTCGATCGAGGCCACCCGGCGGATGTACTCGGCGAGCGACCGCACCGGCGGCGCGCCGGCGAACCCGTTGAACAGCATCGTCTGGTGGCTGATCGAGTCGTAGCCAGCGTCGATCGCCTGGTGCGCGGTCATCCCGGTCGGGATGTGGCCGACGACGCGCAGGCCGTGAGCGTGGGCGTAGGCCGCGATCGGCGCGACCAGCCCGGGGGCGATGCTCGAGTAGATCTTGACCTCGGGGCAGCCGAGCTTGATCAGCCGGTCGATCGTCGGCGCGATGTCGGCGCGGCTGGTGATCCGCACCGTGCCGATCGCGCTCGTACCGGCGCCATCGACCAGGCCATCGACGAGGATCCGCGGGCCGAGCCCGGTGCCCGCGGCGATCGCGTCGCGCACGCCGGTGATGAACTCGAGGACGTTGCCCATGTCGCGCACGGTGGTCACGCCGGCGGCCAGGTAGCTCGCGCCTTGCTCGACCTGGCCGACGTGGGCGTGCATGTCCCACAGGCCCGGCAAGATCGACGCGCCGGCGATGTCGATGACCTCGGCGTTCGCCGGGATCGCGACGGTCGCGCGCGGCCCCACCGCGGCGATCCGCTCGCCGACGATCACGACGACCGCGTCGGGGATCGCGGCGCGACCGGTGCCGTCGATCAGCCGGCCGCCGACCAGCGCGACCACGCCGCGCGTGCTGCGCTCGGCGCCGTGTGCGGCCGAAGCGAGCCCTGCTACGCCGTCGGCGCCGGCCCGACGGGTGAGCTCGGGGACGAGCTCGGTGAAGCCGCGTCGCGCGGCCTCGTGGGGATCGAACTCGGCGTCGCGCGTGACCACCGCGGCGAGCGCGCCGGCGTCGTCGAGCCAGAGATCCTCGCGGCCCCAGACCAGGCCGCGCACGACGAGGTGCTCGAGCGTGATCGGCCCGGTCGCGCCGCGGTAGGTCTCGCGGCCGCGCGACTCGATCGCGATCTCGCTCGCGATCTCGCCCTCGGGGATCGCCGCCAGCGTCGCCGGCCGGCCATGCTGGTTCCACGCGCGCACCAGGAGGTCCTGGCCCAGCATCGGCGCGTATCCCGGCACCACGACGGCGAGCCCGCGCGGCGCCACCCGCACGACCGGCTGGTCGGCGCGTCGGACCTCGAAGCTGCCGTCGGCGAGCAGCTCGATGTGATCGTCGATCTTGGTGAGCCGCGAGGTCCGGCCGAACGCGGCGTAGCTGCGCAGCGCGCCGCCGGGGGTAAACGTGTACGTCACGGCGAGCCCCACCGTCGAGCCGCGGTCGTTGTACGCGAACACCGCCTTGGCCTCGGTGCTGCCGTCGGGCAGGGCGGTGAAGCTGTCGCGCTCCGAGCCGATCTGGGCCAGGAACTTGTGGAGCTCGAAGATCGTGAAGTCATCCTGCGCGGGCGGCGCGGCGGTCAGCATCGCCACGGGCTGTGGCGCGAGCGGCGCGGTGACGACCGCGGGCGCGGTAGGCGCCGGGGTAGGTGGAGCCGCGACGCCGCTCGGCGAGGCTCGATGACAGCCTATCAATGCCCCGAGCAGGCCGAGCCAGCGAGTTTGTACTGCTTGCACCGGGACCAGGATACCGAATCCGCCTCGTCGGATGACGCCCCACCCACACCCGGTCGCGCATTTCGATCTGGCGCACGGCGCCGCATACTGGTGGGATGCGACGGCTGGTGGCCAACCCGATGATCCGGTTTCCACCGAACGCGCCGCTGGGCTTTCCAATCGCCGTGGCGCGGCACGACGGAGTCGGCCAGCCGCTGCACTCGGCGGGGCCGCACGCGCACGGCTTCTTCGCGCTGCTCTACGGCACCACCGGCCGCGGCACGATGCGGTTCGGCCGCCGCGTGCTCGAGGTCGGCGAAGGCAGCCTCGTGATCACCGCGCCTGGCGAGGTCCACGACACCACGGGGCTGCGCGGCGTCGGTCGCTGGGCGCTCGACTTCACCCCCGATGCGTTCGGCGCCGAGGCGGCGAGCTGGCTGTTTCCGCGACCGTCGCGCCCGGAGTGGATCGTGTTTCTGCGCCGCTCGTGGGACGCGCCGCACGTGATCGACATTCCGGCCGCCCAGCGCGGCGAGTGGCAGCGCCAGTTCGCCGCGATCGCGCGCGAGCTGGTCGACCGGGCGCATGGCTACCGCGAGGTCGTGCGCGCCGAGGTCAAGACGCTGCTGATCCGCACCGCGCGCCTGGTCGCGCGCGATGGCGCGGAGCTGCGCGAGCCGGTCTCGCCGCTGCTCGGCGAGGTGTTTGACGTGATCGAGGCGCGGTTCGCCGACCGCGTGTCGCTGACCGAGGTCGCGCGCGCCGTCGGTCGCTCGCCGGCGCACCTGACGACGGTGGTCCGCGCGCAGACCGGCATGACGGTGCAGCAGTGGATCATCGAGCGCCGCATGGCGGAGGCCCGCCAGCGCCTGATGGTGAGCGACGAGAACGTCGATGTCCTGGCCGAACGGGTAGGCTATCGCGATCCCACGCTGTTCATCCGACACTTCAAGCGCGCGCACGGCGTGACGCCCCGGCGCTGGCGCAACAGTACTTAATCTCCGACGGGCGGAACGCGCCGACCGAAAGAAAGTCCGATCCCACGACGCGCCGCGTCCTAGGTGGATCGACTTCATCGCCTACGGTCTCGCACCATGTGGATCGTTCGCCTCGCGCTCGCGCGCCCCTACACGTTCGTCGTGATGGCGATGCTGATCGCGATCGGCGGCGGCGTCGCGGTGACGTCGATGGCGACTGACATCCTGCCCGAGATCGATATCCCGGTGATCGCGGTGGTCTGGCAGTACGGCGGGCTGGGCGCGGAGGACGTCGAGCAGCGGATCACCAGCACGTTCGAGCGCGCGGCGACCACGACGGTCAACGGCATCGAGCACATCGAGAGCCAGACGATCAACGGCTGGGGCGTGATCAAGGTGTTCTTTCACCCCGGCACGCACATCGACGCGGCCAACGCGCAGGTCACGGCGATCTCGCAGACGATCGTGCGGCAGATGCCGCCGGGGATCACGCCGCCCCTGGTCATGCAGTACAGCGCGTCGAACGTGCCGGTGATCCAGGGCTCGGTGCACTCCGACACGATCGGCGAGTCCGAGCTGTTCGACCTGACGTCGAACTTCATGCGCGTGGGCCTGGCGACCGTGCAGGGCGCGCAGATGCCGTTCCCGTTCGGCGGCAAGCAGCGCCAGGTGATGATCGATATCGACCTGCCGCGGCTGCAGGCGCTCGGGCTCTCGCCGATCGACGTCAGCAACGCGGTCAATCTCCAGAACCTGCTGCTGCCGTCGGGCACGACCAAGCAGGGCGTGCAGGAGCTCTCGGTCCGGATGAACAGCAGCCCGGACGCGCTCAAGGAGATCGGCGCGATGCCGATCAAGACGATCGGCGGCGTCACCGTGACGATCGGCGACGTCGCCCAGGTCCACGATGGCTTCGCGCCGCAGACGAGCCTGGTCCGCGCCAACGGCCGCCGCGGCGTGCTGGTCAGCATCTTCAAGGCCGGCGGCTCGTCGACGCTCGACGTCGTGTCGCGCGTGCGCGGCGCGATGCCGGCGATCCTGACCACGCTGCCGGCCGAGTACCGGCTCGACTTTCTGTTCGATCAGTCGGTGTTCGTCCGCGCGTCGGTCAACGGCGTCATCAAGGAGGCGGCGATCGCCGCGGCGCTGACCGGGCTCATGATCCTGCTGTTCCTCGGCAGCTGGCGCAGCACGCTGATCGTGGTGGTCTCGATCCCGCTATCGATCCTGGTCTCGATCACCGTGCTGGCGGCGCTCGGCCAGACCCTGAACCTCATGACGCTCGGCGGAATGTCGCTCGCGGTCGGCATCCTGGTCGATGACGCGACGGTCGAGATCGAGAATGTTCACAGGAACATCGCGATGCGAAAGCCGCTGGTCCAGGCGATCCTCGACGGCGCCCAGCAGATCGCGACGCCGGCGCTGGTCGCCACGCTGTGCATCTGCATCGTGTTCCTGCCGGTCATGTTCATCGCCGGCGCGGCGCGCTCGCTGTTCACGCCGCTCGCGCTCGCCGTCGTGTTCGCCATGCTGACCTCATACCTGTTGTCGCGCACGCTGGTGCCGACCATGGTCCACTACCTGCTGCGCGGCGAGGTCGAGGTCTATGCCGGCACCGCGCACCCGCCGCGCAACATGATCTGGCGGGTCCACGAGCGGTTCAACCTGGTGTTCGAGCGGCTGCGCCAGAGCTACGCGGGCTACCTCGACCTCGCGCTCGACCACAAGGGCGTGGTCGCGGTCGGCTTCTTCGGGTTCGTGATCGCCACGGTCGTGCTGGTCACCCCGTCGCTGGGCCGCGACTTCTTCCCCAACGTCGACGCCGGCCAGATCAAGTTCCACGTCCGCGCGGCGCCGGGTACGCGGATCGAGGAGACCGAGCACGTGTTCGCCGCGGTCGAGGCGATCGTGCGGCGGGTGATCCCGGCCGACGAGCTGGTCACGATGATCGACAACATCGGCGTGCCGGTCAGCGGCATCAACAACGTGCTCAGCGATGGCTCGTTGATCTCGCCGGCCGACGGCAACGTGTTGATCGCGCTCGACCCCGAGCACCACGGCCCGACCGCCGGGTACATCAAGTCGCTGCGCGAGCGGTTCGCCAAGGAGTACCCGGCGCTCGAGATCTTCTTCCAGCCGCCCGACATCACGACCCAGGTGCTGAACTTCGGCATGTCGGCGCCGATCGACGTTCAGCTGCTGGGCCCGCTCCGCAACCGGACGCAGAACCTCGAGATCGCGCGCAAGCTGCGCAACCAGATCGCGCAGATCCAGGGCGCCGTCGACGTCCACCTGAACCAGGTGGTCGGCGCGCCGGGGATCAAGATCGCGGTCGACCGCGTCGAGGCCAGCCAGCAGGGGCTGACCGCGCGCGACGTCGCCAGCGACGTGCTGGTGTCGCTGAGCTCGAGCGGTCAGGTCGCGCCGAACTTCTGGATGGATCCCAGGAAGGGCGTGCAGTACCCGGTCGCGGTGCAGACCCCGCAGTACAAGGTCGACACGCTCGACGCGCTGGCCAACACGCCGATCGCGCTGCCCGACGCCAGCCGCGGCAACGCGCAGACGCTCGGCAACCTGGCGACCTTCGCGCGCGACACCGTGCCGGTCAACATCACGCACTACAACGCCTCGCAGACGTTCGACGTGCTCGCCGGGGTGCAGGACGCCGATCTCGGCTCGGTCGCCAGCCAGATCGACGAGCTGATCGCGCAGCTCCGGCCGAGCCTGCCGCGCGGCACCAGCGTCTCGGTGCGCGGTCAGGTCGAGAGCATGCAGGCGAGCTTCCGGGGCCTGTCGTTCGGCATCCTGTTCGCGGTGCTGCTGGTGTTCCTGCTGGTCGCCGTGAACTTCCAGTCGTGGATCGACCCGCTGATCATCCTGTCCGCGCTGCCGGGGGCGGTCGCCGGCATCCTCTGGATGCTGTTCGCGACCCGGACCACGCTTTCGGTGCCGGCGCTGATGGGCGCGATCATGAGCATCGGCGTCGCGACCTCGAACAGCATCCTGATCCTGACGTTCGCCAACGACCAGCGCGCCGAGGGCTGCGACTCCCGCCGGGCGGCTTACCTCGCCGGCATCACGCGGCTGCGGCCGGTGATGATGACCGCGCTCGCGATGGTCCTCGGCATGCTGCCGATGTCGCTGGGGCTGGGCGAGGGCGGCGAGCAAAACGCGCCGCTGGGGCGCGCGGTGATCGGCGGGCTGTGCGTGGCGACCCTGGCGACCTTGTTCTTCGTGCCGGTCGTGTACAGCGCGCTGCGCAAGGCGCCCCCCGCGTCGGCGCTGACTCCCGAGGAGATGGCTTATGGCAAGTGATCACGAGACTCCCGCTCCCCACGCGCACGGCGACGACGCGATCGATCCGTCGCGCCACCGTCCGTCGCGCCGCGGCCTGATCGTCACCGCGGCGGTCGCGGTCGCCGTGCTGTCGACCCTCGTGATCGTCGGCATGGCGCCGAGGCTGCGCGCCGCCACCGAGCTGCGCGACGACCGCGAGCGCGCCGCCGCCGAGCCGGCGCGTGTCCAGGTCGCCAAGCCGACGCGGCAGGGCGCGGGCGGCAAGGTCGTGCTGCCGGGCACCGTGCAGGCGCTCCAGGATGCCGTCGTCTACGCGCGGACGTCGGGCTACGTGCGGTCGTTCACCGTCGATCTCGGCGATGCGGTCAAGGCCGGCCAGGTGCTCGCCACGCTCGACACCCCCGAGATCGATCAGGAGCTACGGGCGGCCGAGGCTGCCACCGTGGCTGCGCGCGCCAACATCGCGCAGGCCAGGACCCAGCTCGCGCAGGCCGCCACGGAGAGCACGCGCTACCAGGCGCTCGCCGGCTCGGGCGTCGTCTCGCAGCAGGACATGGAGCAGCGCCGCGCCAGCTTCGATACGCACACCGCCGCACTGCAGGCGATGGAAGCCGCGCGCGGCAGCGCCGCGGCCAACCTGCAGCGGCTGCGCGAGCTCAAGGGCTTCGCGACGATCACGGCGCCGTTCGCCGGCGTGATCACGTCGCGCGGCGTCGAGCTCGGCCAGCTGGTCGCCGCCGGCACCGGTCAGGCGATGTTCCGGGTCGCCAACACGAGCATCGTCCGCGTGTTCGTCAACGTGCCCCAGGTCTACGCCTCCGCGGTGCGGGTCGGCAGCGACGCGACGATCGCGCTCCGCGAGCTGCCGGCGCGGCCGTTCACCGGCAAGGTCTCGCGGTCGTCGGGCGCGCTCGACCCGGCGACCCGCACGCTGCTCACCGAGATCCGGATCCCCAACAGCGACGGCGCGCTGCTGCCGGGCATGTACGCCCAGCTCTCGCTCGCGGTGAACCGGTCCGACGGGCCGCTCATGATCCCGCCGGCATCGCTCGTGGCCGACGCGGGGGGCACCCGCGTCGCGGTCGTCGAGCACGGCGCGATCCGGTGGCGCCAGATCCGGATCGACAGCGATCTCGGCGATCAGATCGCCGTGCTGTCGGGCCTGAA
>Ga0302323_100000673_pt1 | contig 27566 bp, 24 predicted proteins | sample Fen_T0_3_FD_201950 | JGI IMG/M metagenome (GOLD analysis project Ga0302323, IMG submission 201950) | Peat permafrost microbial communities from Stordalen Mire near Abisko, Sweden - Fen_T0_3 | ecosystem: Environmental > Terrestrial > Soil > Wetlands > Permafrost | place: Sweden: Abisko...
ACCGCCCCGCGGGTCACCCCCGAACCCGCTCGCCCCTTTCAACAAGTGATGAACGCCAGCTCAGCCGCCATCGTGAGCGGGGCGGAAGCTGCCGTCACTCACTTGCCCGGCGGCAGCATCTTGGCCGCCGCGATGCGGCCCGGGGGCTCCGGCGTCACGCCCGGATTGTCCGCAGGCAATCCGTACGGCCCGACCGCCAGTTCCAATCGCGCGGAGGGGCCCACTGGAACCGCAACCTCCGCGCTCGGCAGCAGCGTGAGCAGCAGTGTCGGTACCGGCGATACGAGCATCCAACAAGTGATGTCTCAGGACGCCGATCAGAACCTGTACTATCTCAAGCTGCAGGAGCAGATCAGCGCCGAAAGCCGCGGCTATTCCGCCGTTTCGAACGTGCTCAAAGCCCGTCACGATACGATGAAGAACGCCATTGGCAACATCCGTTGAAGCGCCGCGGGGGCGGTTCGAGGCTCACCGCGCGGGCTCGCCCAGGTCCGGGTGAGGCATGCTAGGCTTGCCAAACAATTGTGCGGGCTAGCAACCAATTGAGGATTTCGCCATGAGTATCGACGGCATTGGCAAGCCTCCGGGCGCAGGCATCGGTGGCATCGGCGGCGCATCAGGCAAGGATGCCGTGCCCGCGCTAGAACCGTTCAAGGTGGACCCGAGCGCACCGGCGGCGGTCGGCGGCAAGGTGAGCGCGGCGCTCTCCAGTCTGCAACGCGGTGAGCTGTCGCTGGATCAATATTTGGATGGCCGCGTCACCGACGCCACGAGCCACCTGGTGGGTAAACTCAGTCCGGATCAGCTGGAGTTCGTGAAGCAGTCGTTGCGCGACCAAATCGCGACTGACCCGGTGTTGGTCGAGCTCGTGCAGCGAACGACCGGCAGCGCGCCGGCGTCCGAGCTCCGTTGACCGGTCCGCGCGCCCCTGTTGCCGCGGCGGAGCTGCGGATCTTGGGTGAGTACCGTGGGCTGCTCTTCGTCGATAAGCCTGCAGGGTTACAAACGGAGCCGGACGCGCGCACGACCGACACGCTGCTCTCGCGCTTGGCCGCGCAAGTGCGAGAGCCCGTCTCGCGGCTGCACGCTTTGTCCCGGCTCGATACGGGTGTGAGCGGCGTGGTTACGCTTGGGCTCAGTCCAGACGCGCACCGGTTAGTCCAAGGGTGGCGGGAGCAGGGGCGCTTCAAGCGTCGTTACTTGGGCTTGGCGTCCGGCACGGCGGGCATGACGGCAGTGCCGAGCACGAGCGGCGCGGCCTGCACGGGCGCATGGTCAGAGAGCATTGGGCGAGCAGCCGGGAGTTTGCGTTCGGTCGGCGGGCGCAATCCGGAAGCCGCGCACACCGACTACGCGTGCGTTGCCAGCGCCGCTCTTGCGCGCGCCACGCCGAGCGCGCTGTATCTACTGGCGCTCGCGCCGCTCACGGGTCGCACCCACCAACTGCGCGTGCACTGCACCGCGCACGGACTTCCCCTGCTCGGCGATCGCGCCTACGGCGGTGCGTCGCGCTTCATTGCTGACAGCGGCGCGGTCAGCGCGCTCGATCGGATCGCGCTGCACGCCGCCTGGGTCGAGCTGCCGCTGTCCGCGCCGTACCGGATCGAATCGCCCACGCCGGCCTTCTTGCTCGATCTTTGGCGCGCTTTTGCCGGTGACCCGGGGGCATTCGAGGAGGCGCGGACGCTCGCGCTGCCAGCCGTTCAGCCTTGATCCGCCGTGTACCGGCTTGCCTATTGTCGCCACGCGAACGCGCCGAGCGTTGCCCGGGATCGCGTTCGGCCCGGCGATTCATCATTTTCGAGCAGTGGGAATGCTCGTCCTTTCCCGTCAATGTCAGCGAGTTCATCGAGGACATCACGGCGCATGTGCCTCGCTTTGCGAGCGCTCTGCTGCAGGTCGACGCCGCAACCGCCCTGAGCGCGTCCCCAATGCGTGACTTTCGAGCGATGCTATAGCGGAGCCGTGAATCTTGCCCGCGTCAGTATCGTTCTTTCTACGCTCGCTGTGCTCGCCGCCTGCGCGGGAGGGCAGTACGCGGTCGTCGACCCGGGGCATCCGGCGTTCGTGGTGCCGCATCACGTTGCCGAGGGCAAAGGGGAGGGCTCAGATCAGCCCTTGGATGCCGATGGCGGCGCGCGGCAGCCGTTGCCGCCGCCTGCGCCGGAGCCGGCACCACCGCCGTTGTCTGGCACTGCGCCGGATCCGCTTCCGCTGTCGATGGCCGAGCAGTGGCAATACCGGCTGCTCTTTCAGCATGGCGTAGCGAGCGTGGAACACGTCGAGAAGCAGACCTTGCCAAAGCCGATTTCCACGCCGCGACGCATGGGTCGCTTCGCGCTCGAGCTGTGGATCGGTCGCGAGTTGATCGATCGCGTGCGCTTCGACTTCCCGCTGATCGCGGCCGAGGAAACGCCGGGCATCACCCGCCGGCCCCTGCACGATGCACCGAGCTTGGTGCCACACGCGACGGCCCGCATTGTGGTATCGCTGCCTGCGAGTCCACGCGCCACGCGCTTGGTATTGGTCGATCGCGCCACCGAGAAGGTGCAGGAATTGCCCTGGCCGCCGGACCGTGAGTCGGTCGTCGGGGGATTCTCCCCCGCGCCCGCTGAAGTGTCCCCCGTTGGGGATCACGGAGCGCGTAATTCAGCCGGGCCCCACCCCTGAGTTTTGGGGCGCCGGCCCCAAACGATCGTCGATCGCCAGGCATGCTGGCGGGTTTCTGCGCCTGGCCTAGCGTTCTCGGGCCACATCGGATACCCCTGTCATTCCGATGAAATGTGAAGCTTGCCAGCACCAGAACATCGACGGCGCTCGCTTCTGCGCGAACTGCGGAGCGCTGATGCCGACGCTTGCCGAGGCCGGGGCTGACCCGCTGATCGGTCAACTGATCGGCGGACGCTACCGCGTGACTGGTGTGCTCGGCGAAGGCGGTATGGGCATCGTGTACGTCGGCGAGCAGCAGATGGGCTCGACCGTGCGCAAGGTGGCGATCAAGACCTTGCATGCGCACTTGTCGAAGGACCCGTCGGTCATCGCGCGCTTCCATCGCGAGTGCGGCACGGTCGCGCAGCTCGAGCACCCGAACACGATCAAGTTCTACGACTTCGGCTCGACCGCGGACGGCACGTTGTACATCGCCATGGAGTTCGTGGCAGGTAAGCCGCTGGCGGACGTGCTCTCGCATGGGCCGCTGTCCGTCGAGCGCACGATCAAGATCATGCGTCAGGTGTGCGGTGCCTTGGACGAAGCCCACATGCAGGGCATCATTCACCGCGATTTGAAGCCGGACAACGTGATCTTGACCGATCGCGCAGGCGAGACCGACTTCGTGAAACTGCTCGATTTCGGCATCGCAGCCCGTACCGAATCTGCTGACGCGCAGAAGGAACAGAAGCTTACCCAACAGGGCATGGTGCTCGGCACGCCGCCGTACATGAGCCCCGAGCAATTTACGGGCAAAGCGTTGGATGCTCGCAGCGACATCTATTCGCTAGGCGTGATGACGTACGAGATGCTCGCCGGTCGTTTGCCGTTCGACGCAGACACGCCCTGGCAGTGGGCGACGCAGCACATGAGCGTGCAGCCAATCCCGTTCGAGGTTTCGGCGCCCGCCAAGAACATCCCCGATGGCATGCGCAAAGCCATCTTGAGAGCCCTGTCCAAGCACAAAGAGGATCGCCAAGCCAGCGCGCGTGAGTACTTCACAGAGCTCTCCGACGGTGGCCGCGTCACTGTCGAATCGCACCCGGATGTGAGCGGGGCGACTGGCACCGCCGCCATGGCACAGGTGCCGGATTTTTCTCCGCCGGCCGCGCCGATGATGATGAACCCGCCGATCATGGGCGGCGGACCGCCGGTGGTCGGCTTGCCGCCATCTCCGATGACCAGCGGCCGTGGCAACAAGAGCGGCGGCAGCAAGGGCCTGGTGATTGGCCTAGGCGCGGTGGGCGCGATCTTACTAGTTTCGATCGCGGTGCTCGCCGCCCGTTCATTGGGCGACAAGAAGAATGGCGACGCCGAGATCATCCCGCTCGGCCAGGGCGCGGCGGGCAGCGGAGCTGCCCCGATCCCCGAGACCCCGATCAAGCCGATCGAGCCTGACCTACCAACAACCCAGCCCAGCACTGTGACTCCCCCTCCCGTGGGAACGGTGCCGCCGGTAGAGCCGGTAAAAACCGCCGCCACCAACACCGGCGGAGGCACCAAGCCGACACCGCCGGCCCCGGCGACGGGCTCGAAGGCCTGTGACGCATGCATAGCGGCGGCCAGCTCCGGCAACGCGTCCGCTGCTGCCGCGAACTTCTCGCGCTGCGATGACTCTGCCAAGAAGGCCCAGTGCTCCCAGGCCGTCCGCAACAACGCGCCGAGCGCGGCGAGAACCGCCGCCCTCAATGGCAACTGCGGCGCGGCCAAAGCCATCATCGCAGCGGCGCAGGGGTTGGGCGCCTCCAGTCCGAGACTCGCTTCCGCTCTTGCTGGATCGAGCTGCAAGTAGATTTACGAACTATTCCGACCGCTTGGACGGGTGCCCCTTAGCTTCAGCTGCGCTTCTGCCGTCAGCTTGACGAGCGAGTGAAGACGTATTTAGATGCTGAGGCGTCCCGGTGACGTTTGGCCCGGCGCCAAGTGACGAGTTCGAAGCAGAGGGGAGTTCTCCCGCGAGGGAAGTACTCAGTGAAAGTAAGACCCCCAAGCATGTCGACACGGATGACCTGGCCTGAGTTCTGTCGTTCGAATGAATTCAAAGGTCGTTGGGTAGCAATCGATAACTGTCGATACGATCAGTCCACTCGCCAGCCTGTCGAGGGAGACGTGGTGGATTCCGACGCGGAATTGTCGGAGCTCTGCGCGCGCATGCGCGAGGCTGGCAATAGCGCGTGCACGATCGTTTTCTGTGAAAGCGAGGTCTACATCGAGGGTCCGCGCTCCTCGGTACAGCGCCAGAGCGATCGCAGTAGCCCGGCGAACTGAGGCTGCGCTGATGTGGGCTCGTCCCACACAAACGGTGCCGGAGTAGCACCCCTTCGGGTATCGCGAAGCGCGACCAGCTGGAAATCCGGGCTAGCGGACGATCGGTTTGAGCACGGCTTTGCCGTCCTTGATCACGACGTCGAAATCGATCTTCCGATTTTTGTGCTGCTCGCGGAGCTTCGCTTCGGTGGCCTTCAGCGACCTCGCCAAGCCCTCCACGCTGACCGCAGCACCGTCTTGAGTTTGGCGCTTGGCTTCGACCAACCGCGCGTGGAGTTCTCGCACTCGCTCATCGGTCACGGAGGCGGAAGCGGCAAGCGCTGCCGCAGCTGGCTTCGGCGCGGCGGGACTTGCGGGGGTGGCTCCCGGGATGATCTTTCCGAGCGGCTTGGCCGCGGCGGGTGGCGGCGCGGGGTGCGTCCCGAGCGGCTTGCTGACCCGGGGTGGCGCAGCCGCGGGTGGCGGCCGGATCATGACCGGGTTCGGCGGTGCGGACGGGACGCGGGCGGCTGGAGGGGCGACCGCTGCTGGCGTCGGGGGAGGCATGCGCTGCGGCGCGACATTTGGGGTCGGGGGCGTGCCCATCGGTCGCGACAGCGGCTTGCCGAAGGGGCGCGCGGGGACCTCGGGCAAGCGTTTGGCACCAGAGCCCTTGGCCGCGGCGTTGCTGGGATCCCAATCCCCGAGGAAGTCCATGTCGAGGTCGAGGCTCTCGAAGGCGGGGCGGGCGGTGGGGCGCTTGGGCGGAGCGGGAGCGGGAGCGCGCGGAGCAGAGGGAGAGCCGGGAGCGGGAGCGCGCGGAGCAGAGGCGGGAGCTGAAGCGCGCGGAGCAGAGGTGGGAGCTGAAGCGCGCGGAGCAGAGGGGAAGCCGGGAGCGGCAGCGGCAGCGTCCACAGGCGCGGTGGGAGAGAGAGCGGGGCGCGCGCCGGGTTTGGGAGGGGGAACGGGTTTGGGAGGGGGAACGGGTTTGGGGGGAGGTGCGAGGCGCGCGGCCGGAGCGGGCGCGGCTGGGCGCAGGCTGAGTGACGGTGCGCTCGCGGGGGCGCTGGGCGGGGGTGCCGTCTCGGGGGGGGCCGCTTCTTCGGGCTCCATCGCTTGCAGGGCGGCACGGCCTAGGCGCTTGCGGGCCGCGATGGTCAGGATTTGGCCGGGCGCGATGCGCTCGGCACGAATCACATGGCGCTTGTAGGTGCCGTTTTCGATCTCGCGACAGATGCGCTGCCAATACTGCTGGAAGGTGTTGTAGCGCGAGATGATCGTTTGCAGCTTGAAACGCTTGGCGGTGTTTCGGATCTTCTCGCGCCGCAACACGTAGATCCGGCGATCGATGTCCTTACGCGGGATCGCTGGCTCGATGCGCTCGATGCCCATGAAATATTGCTCGTACAGCGCGCGCAGACGCTCGAGGCGACTCTCGAGCTCCTCCAGCGCAACTTCGAGCTCAGCGTTCTCCACTCGATTAGCTCTTCAGGGGGGTGATGGTGAGATTGTCGAAGCAGGCCGGGACTTGCCAGTCGTTGAAAGCGAAGTGCTCGTGTCCCTCACCAATCAGCGGGCTTTGGTCTTTGAAGCTCAAGATCTCGATGTCATCTACGAAGTAACGGACGGTTTTGCCGTCAGTTCGCTCTATTTTGAAGCGATAGGCCCGATCCGCTAGGACCGGTTGTACGCGTGGGTCGGTTTCCCCCGGCTCGACATGCAAGGCCTTGCGGTCCGCGCCGTGCTCATCCAGTCGAGCCAAGACATGCAGGGAGTTCTTCCAACCGCCAAAGATGATCAAGTAACTGCTGGCGTTGGTGTAGGAGTTGCCGGTTGCGGCGCTCGAGCCGTCGCCCCACACCTCGACCTTGAGATCGCCTTCGGACGAGGCGCTCGTGGCCTCGAACTCGATGCGCGCGTTCACTGGTAGGCGCCGGCGCAGCCAAGCCGGGTGGTTGTGTGCATCGCTCACACACAGCCGTCCCTCTTTGAGCGCCCAACCGGAGCCGGTGATGTTCCAGTCCGGCCCCGGCTCGTCGCGTTCGAATGTTTCGACGAAGCGTTTTTCGATCTGCGGGCCGGAGAGCGCTCCGCTCGTTGGCACCGCGGCGCTCGCGGGTGCGCGCCGCTGCGCCGTTGCGACGCTCGTCGCGCCGGCACTTGCGGATGGACCTGAGCGCTCTGGCCGTTCATCCGGCACACAACCGGTCCCACCGCTCGTTGCAAGCAGTGACAAAAACACGAAGACCCTGAGTCGCACAGCGCGGCATGCTACCACGGCCATCTGCGCTTCGGCCGCGCTCCACCCCCATGCATCCGGTCCTGTTCAAAATCCCGCTACCTAGCTGGTCGTTACCGCTCGGCCCGACCCTGTTTACGCTGGCAGGGCTGGGACTTTTGTTGGCCGTGTTCGCCCAGCGCAAGGGCGCGCTCGATTTGCTGGTGATCGGCTTGCTCGCACTGGTCGGCTGCCTCGTCGGTGGGCTGCTCTTCCGCGGCCAGCGCTTCACACTCGAATCACTACCCATTTACAGCTACGGAGCGATGCTGTGCGCGTCGATCATGGTCGGCTGGTTCCTAACACTCGAACTCGGCGCACGTGACGGCCTGCCGCGTGAGCTATTGGCGAACTGTTACTTCGTGACCGCAATCGCGGCGCTGGTCGGCGCGCGCGTTTTGTACGTGTTCACCAACGTGCATGAGTTCAGCAGCCTGTGGGACGTGCTCGCGGTGCGCCGCGGTGGGCTGGTCGCGTACGGCGGCTTCTTGGGCGGTTTTCTGGGCTCTTGGTGGTACCTGCACAAGCGCGGTGTGGCGCTCTTGCCGTGGGCGGATGCGGCCGTCCCCAGCCTTGCCAGCGGGCTCTTGCTCACGCGCATGGGTTGTTACTTGTTCGGCTGTGACTTCGGCAAGCCGTTGCGCTCGGCCGCTCCGGCCTGGCTCAAGCGCTTGGGCACGTTTCCACGCTGGCCGAGTGACGTGCTCGACGGCGCGGGTTCACCAGCCTGGCTGCAACACGTCGATCAGCGCGGCTTGTCAGTGAGCTCACTGACATCGTTGCCCGTGCACCCGACCCAGCTGTACGAATCTTTGGTCGGCGGCTTGCTCTTGCTCATGCTCTGGCGGCTGGGAAAAGTGCGGCGTTTCTCGGGTGAATCGTTCTTCGCCTTCACCTATGGCTATGGCTACTTGCGCTTCTGGCTCGAGCTTTGGCGTGACGATAACGAGCGGGGCAGCTTTGGACCGGCGCTTCCAGAGCAGTTGCTGGTGCCTGCGCTGCTCGTGATCTTTGCGGCAGCGTTCGCCTATGGGCCAGCCCAGAGCATTGCGCGGCTCTGGCTCCGTCGCTCGGCGATCGCGTTCGGCGTACTGCTGGCCGGGGGCGCCTACTTGTCGCTCCGTCCGCCGCCGCGCGCCGCGAGTGTCGTCGTGTCACTCTCCACGTCGCAGTGGCTCTCGCTGCTCACGGCCTTGGCCGTCGCGTTCGCCTGGCACCAAAAAGAGGCGGGGCCGAAAGCAGTCGAGCCTCAACCGCGCCCTCTGAGCTCGACCTGATAGCGCGCGGGCTCCGCGCCTGCGACTCGCACCACTAGCCGCCGTTCGTCGAGATCCACGACAGCATGCGCGGCCGCGGCGCGTCCCGGAGCATCGTCGTCCAGGTTTTCGACCAAGCTTTGCAGCGTGATGTAGGGCACGCCGGAGATCACGTCGAAGTGATTCCAGTGCACGTGACCGTTGAACACCGCGACCACGCGTGGCGCGTCGCTCACGACCTGCTGAAACGCGCGCCGCTCGGCGACGCGGCACAGATTGGGCCTTTTCTCGAACCAGCGATTGCCGTCGAGTCGCATTTCACTCGCCGGATGATGCATGAGCACGACGCTGGGCAGCGAGGTCTGGGCGAGATCGGCGCGCAGCCAGTCGATTTGTGCTTCGGGCAAGTGAATCGCGACGTCGGGGACCTCGACCGTGCGCAGCACGCTGAAGTGCACGCCGGCCACGTCGCGACCGTAGTGGAGCTCGCCCTGGTGACCCCAGAGCGTTCGTAGATCGTCGTCGCTCAGGTTCACTTGGTCGTGATTGCCGGCCACGTGCAGCACGGGGCTGTTCAGCTTGGACAGGATCGAGACGAAGCGTGCGTAGTGCTCGAGGTCAGTGGCGTGTGACTCGTCTTCGATCACGTCCCCCAGATTGACCACGAGCTCGGGCCGGACCTGGTCATTCATGCGCGTCACGAAGGCCTCACAGAGCTCGCCCGCGTGCGCCGTCAACTTGCGCAACTTGCCTTGAAAGTAGGCAGAAGGGCCGAAATGCTCGTCGGAGATCAGTGCGAAACGCATGCCAGCGAGCGTAGCGCGGTATTGAGCGACGGAAGAGTGCAGAGTAGCGTGCGCGCGTAATTCTCGACACGTCGATTTACGCACCCAGGAGCTTCATCCATGACGCACAAGACCCTTCGCCTGACTTTGCCCCTCGTGATGCTCGCGGCCATTGCTTGCAAGAAAACGGACGAGCCGGCAAACACTGCCGGTTATCAAGCGGGCGCGCAGGGAGGCGCGGCCGGACCTGCAACCGGACCAATCGCATCGGCTGCCCCGAGCGCCACGGTAGCGCCGACCCCCGCTCCAGTTCCCACGACTCCGGTTCCGACCGATCCCGCGGTCGTTGCCGCAGTGACTCCGATGCTGACGCAGCTCGCGGCCACGCAAACCGTGGCGGGCTCCAAGCCGCTCGGCACCGCGATCGTCGGCAACGTGGGTGGAGCGCAAGTGCTCGAGCAGCAGATCATGCTGCAACCGAACAAGTGTTACAGCGTGGTCGCCGTGGGCATGCCGCCGATCAGCGAGTTGAATGTGCAACTGCTCGCCGTCACGATCATCCCGGGCATGGCGCCAATCTTGGCGACCGATCAAGACGTGGGCGCTTCGGCGACGCTGGGTAAGAAGCCGAATTGCTACAAGTGGGCGTTGCCCTTGCCGGCATCCGTCAAAGTCGTCGTCAGTGCGGCGGGCGGCCAGGGCGTAGCCGGGGCACAAATCTTCGAGAAGTGACCCTGAATTTGGGTTGATGGTCACGCGCCCGGCGCGCATCGTCTTAGCCTTCGGCGTCCCAGCCCGGCGGTCATGAAGATCGCAATTGGCCGCCGAAGGCTCCGCCGCCGATCGTCGCGATCGGCGACCATCAAAAGAACATCAGGTGCACTCCAAAACACCTCTCCGGAATTCAGAGCAGGACATTGCCCGCGTTGGGCTTGCGGCTGGGTCGAGAACCCAGGCTGCAGTACCTCACGCTTTCGCGCGTCAGTGCGAAGCCGAACCAACTCTTCAGTAGCCGAGCTGTTTGGGATCTTGCGACCAATCGGGGAACCTTTCGGATTCGAAAAGGTAGTTTGAATCGTTTCTGAGCCACCGCTGGTTGCAACCGAGTACCGAGCTGGCGTTTTCTGACCGGCGACGTTACCCGCCCGACGTTACCCGACCTCACCCATTCGGTGTCGCGAAGCGCGTCGCCCGGCGGCGTCAGATTCAGCGGCTGCGTTTGCGTTTGCGTCGGCGAGTGGCGAGGGCGGCAAGGGTTAGGCCCAGGGCGGCAAGCGTTGGCAACGGGCGGCGTCGTGAGCTTGCCGCGAGGTGACAGCCGCAGCTGCTTGCGTCTTGCGTGAGTGAGCTCAGCTTGCATGGCGGATGCTCGCCGAGAGGGATTTCGCATGCGTCGTAGGTCGAGGCGGGGGGCGAGCCGCAGCTCAACTTCGGGCCGGGCGGAAACACCGCGCAGATCGCCGCTGCGTCGTCCGTGCTGATCAGATTCGGGCTGAAGGGCAGGCTTTGGTAGCCAGTGGACATTACCGAGCTGCTCGCTGAACTATGCGCGAGGCCGAGGAAATGGCCGAGTTCGTGAGTCAGTACGTAGAGCAGCGAGGGCGACATCATGCCCGAGGGATCGCTCTCGAACGAGTAATCCTGGGAGTTGATTTCGATGTCAGTGTCGATCACCAAGCCCGACTCGGTGCCGCCGGTTGGCGTGGTGACGCCGATGCGGCTTGCGCCTTCGAGCCAACCGCTGTCGTGGAACATGACCACGTTGGCGTTCCTATCCGCGCTGCCGCAAACCGCTTCTCGGCGGTGACAACTCACGTAGCTTTCGAAATGCACATCGAATCGCGGTGAGCCGCCACCCGGACATTGTGCGGCTTTCCAGACGCTGAACGCCTGCTCGACGAAGCCTTGAACTTGGTCGGCATCGAGCTTGGAGCGGGGCGAGCCATCCACCTGCACCGAGTAGGTGAGACACGGGCTCGCCCAATGCAGAGCATGACCCTGGGTGACGCATTGATTCGCGTCGCGAGGACAGGGGTGGGTTGGATCCTCACCGAGCTCGCAGCTCATCGTACGGCAATAGGCGGCCGCCTGATCCGTCCAGCTGAGCGCGGAGACCGCGCACGAGACAGCTATACTCAATTGCGCCCCGCGCGCGCGTAACTTCACCTGGGAATGCCTAGTGCAGCGCGCCCAGCACGTAAAGCGGCGAGTGTTGCGCGAGCCGCCCCCTCGACGGGCCATGAGACCGGGCAAACAAGCTCACACGCATTTTGCAAACATGCCGGAACCGCGCTCGATGTCCGAGCTACGGCCCAGTTCAGACCCAACAATCCGAAACCGTAGCGCTCGCCGATGCGCGCGGACTGGCTCGTCGCAATCCCCAGCGCGGATGCTCTCGACGCTCACGGCTGGGCGGCCCTTCGCTATCCACCGAACCCGCCGCTCAACGCGCCCGAACACAGCCGCTCGTTCCCCGAGTGGCTGATGCTGATGCCGCAAGCGGACAGGCTCGAACTCTTGCGCGTGGTCTGATGAAGCTGCTCGTTTGCGTGAAGAGGTGTCCATCCTCGCCATGAGCTTTTTTTCATCGTCGACAGAGCGACGGCGACACGAGCACACAGTGTCGCCGTCGCTCTGTTGCTGCGAATTTCCATGTCGTGGAGGGAAAGCGATTGACACCCTCAAGGTTGAGTGTCGGGATGCGTGTACCGTTTGCATCGGGAGGTTTTACGATGAGCATGCTCGAGCATTGTACTGGCGCACTCGTTCGTCGCGCGGCGTTCGCTACTCTAGCGCTGCTGGTCCCCACACTGCTCGGCTGCAGCAGCGTCGCGGACCGACCGCCGACGAACACGCGTTCCACAGCGGCGTCGCTGACCTCGCAAAATTCCGGGAAATATACGCTGTTCGAAGCGGGGCCGGTGCGGCCGATCGCAGTTCTGGCGGACGGTTTGGTCGCGGTCACGAACGTCCCGGACGATCGCGTCGAGCTATTTCGCGCGCAGCGTGGTGATCTCACGCCGTGCGGGGTCGTAAACGTCGGCTTGCGGCCCGTCGCGCTTGCGGTCGTGGGTGACAAGCTTTGGGTGGTCAATCATCTGTCCGATAGTGTGAGCGTGTTGGACGTCGACACCGAGCACTGCAGTGCACGAATCGAACGCACGTTGCAGGTCGGTGACGAACCGCGCGATATCGTCACGGCGCCGGGTCGCAACGGACAGAGTTACGTCTTCATTACGGCCGCACATCGCGGTCAGAACGTACAAGCGGCCGATGGCAGCCCCCGTGACCCAGCGTTGACCCAGCCGAGCATCGGTCGCGCCGACGTGTTCGTGTACGACGCCGCGCGCCTGGGCTCGGTCAACGCGGAGAAGCCGGTCGAGGTTCTATCGCTCTTCAGCGATACGCCGCGCGCGCTCGCGGTCGGGCAAGGCAAGGTCTTCGCCGCCGGTTTCATGTCGGGTAATCAAACCTCGATTGTGCGCTACCAACTCGTGGTCGAGCGTGGGCGCGAGAGCCTGCAGAAGCTGGACGCCGACGGCGACCTGCAAATCGATGCCACGCTCGCACCGGAGGCCCGCATCGTCGAGGGTGGTTACCCAGCGCTTCGCGGTCACGGCCGTTGCCTGTCGGGCACGCTCTCGAGTCCGCCGGGCGCCGATCGCACCGATTTCTTGATGGACGTGTGCGTGCGCACCGATCCGTCGCAGCCCAAGCGCGCGCTCGAGATCATCCCGCAACACGCTGGCACCGTGACCCCGGAGTGCTCTTGCACCAACTCGATTGGCGAGCTGCAAATGACGCCGCCGATGATCGTTCGGTTTTACGAATCGGCGGAAGTGTGCGGCGAAAATTTCGACCCGGTGCGCGGCGGTTGCTGGCTCGAGCCGCCCCAAAGCGACGTAGCCGTGTCCGGACCCAACACGCCCAAGCCACTGCGCGTACAGGCCTGGAACCAGCAAGTTGCACTGAGCTTGCCTGACCGCGACGTGTTCACGATCGATCTTGCGCAAACGCCCCCCGCCTTGGTCAGCGGCGGAGACTTTCGGCACGTGGGCACGACCCTGTTCAACATGGCTGTGCACCCGAAGACCGGAAAGATCTTCGTGAGCAACACGGAGGCGCGCAACTTGATGCGCTTCGAGGGCCCCGGTGCGGGCGTCGCGCAAGGGCAAGGGTTCGCCAGTACGACGGTGCGCGGTCACATCGCGGAGAACCGGATCAGTGTGCTTAGCCCCGCCGATCACGGCGTGAAAGCGGTGCACCTGAACGGGCACATCGACTTTTCGCATTGTTGTGAGCAGACGCCCAACGCCGAGAGCGAGCGCAGCCTGGCGTTTCCAGTCGGGCTCGCGATCACGAGCAAGCGCGGTCGAAACGGGCAGCTACTCGATGCTCAGGATCTGTACGTGGCCGCGCTTGGTTCGGACAAGGTGGCCGTGCTCGATACGCAGACCCTGGAGTCAGCGGGCGACAGCGGACTGCAAGGCGACCGGCGTACACAGATCGAGGTCGCGGGCGGCCCCGTCGGTTTGACGCTCGACGAGGAGCGCGACCGCCTGTACGTCTTAGCCCACTTCAGCAACGAGCTGGTGGTCGTCAACACCCGGAATCGCCAAGTCGTCGGGCGCCACCGGATGTTTAGCCCCGAGCCGGCAAGCGTGATCGAGGGCCGCCCGTTCCTGTACGACGCGCGTCACACCTCGAGTCACGGCGATTCGGCCTGCGCGAGCTGCCACATCTTCGGTGATTTCGACGGTTTGAGCTGGGATCTGGGCGCCCCGGACGAGCGCAGCTTTCCCAATACCGGTCCGGTCTTCTCGCGGCCCGAGTTCATTAGCGCGCCGCTCACCTCGGACTTCCTTGCGGTCAAGGGTCCGATGGCCACGCAGTCGCTGCGCGGCTTAGCCAACCACGGCGCCATGCATTGGCGCGGAGACCGCCGCGGCGGGCTGCAGAGCACGACGCATGTTCAACCGGACACGGGCGCGTACGACGAGCAGGCGGCGTTCAAGGCCTTCAACGTCGCGTTCCCCGGTCTCAATGGCCGTTCGGCGCAGCTGCCCGCGGCCGACATGCAGAAGTTCACTGACTTTACGTTGGCATTGACCTATCCGCCGAATCCGATCCGACGCTTGGACGACGAGCTGACGCCGGCGCAGATGCGAGCACGCAGCCGCTATTTCGGCTGCGAAATCAACAACGAGTCCATGGCGCAGCGCAAATGCGCCGACGGTCGCGATATCGACGAAGAGACCCTAAACTGCAATTGCCTCAACCCGCCGGAGTTCGTGCTCGGTTTGCTGCCGCGCCCCTCCTACTGCCCCGCGCAACCGCGTTGCACGCTGGACGTCAGCGACTTTCAGAATACCTGCAACGGTTGTCACACGTTGGACGCCCGAGGCAATTCGGCATTCGGCGTCGACAAGCCGGGCTTCTTCGGCACCGACGGGCGCTCCACGAACGACTCGGTCTCGCACATGCTGAAGATCCCGCACCTGCGCAATGCGTATCAAAAGGTGGGCATGTTCGGCTCCGTGCAGACGCGCCCAGGCGTGGGCCTGAACAACCTCGCCGATTCGGTGTTCGGCCCGCGCGAAGGCGGCTTGCTCTCCGCTCAGAACGCGTTCCTCGGCGAGCAGGTGCGCGGCTTCGGTTTTACCCACGCGGGTGAAGAAGACACGATTTTTCACTTCTTCTCCTCGGTCGGGTTCGCGCGTGCTCCTTCGCCGAGCATCGCGTTCGCCAACGACAATCGCGGCGGCTTCGCGCCAGTCTTGCCGCACGATACGCGCGCCTGCTTCGACGACCAGTTGCAGCCGCTCAATCGCACCTTCTTGAGTCAGCTGACCACCCCCGAAGTCTTGCAGCAACTTCAGGAACAACTGGTCGTGCTCTCGCGACCCGACACGACAGCCGAGCAGAAAGCCGCTGCTTCACAGATCCTGGCCGGCTTCTTGTTGTCACTACCACCGAGCAATCCGGGCGCCGTGTTTCAACGCCTTCCCCTTCAATCCGCCTTGGGACAGTTTGCGTTACCGCTACTTGCGTGCCCGAGTTTACCGCCGCACGCGGCGCTACAGGCCCTTGGTTGCTTCGAGCTCAAGACCGGAGCGGCCTGCGCTCAACTGATCAGCGTCGTGCAGGGCTGCGCGCTGTGGGGCGCGACCCTGGAGCAGATCGTTCCCAATGGGACTCATGCTTGCGCCGCGGGAGGTCTCTCGGACAAGGCAGACATGGAGGACTTCGTGTTTGCATACGAGAGCAATCTGAAGCCGATCGTCGGGCAGCAGCTCACCTGGACGCGGAGCGCGGGTAGCGCCGAGCGGCAGCGGCTGAATCTGCTGGTCAGCCAGGCAGCGCAGGGCAACACGGACCTGGTCGCACACGCCAACTGCAGCGGTTTCACGTTCACGAATGGGCAGTTCCTGCGCGACGATGGCACGCGCGTCACGCTCGCGCGTCTGATCGATCGGCCGTCTTCGAGCATCACCTTCACGGCAGTGCCGCCGGGTGAAGGCCGCCGGCTCGGGATTGATCGCGACTCGGACGGCGTCCTCGACGCGCGAGATCGCAACAGCTCGCAGGCCTGCTCCGACGACGACTGAGCCGCAACTTCCGGCGCGGGGCGGTTCCGTCTAGCGACGACGGAGCCGCCGACTGTTCCGCGCCAAGAGTCGTCCCGAAGACGGGTTGGCGCCTATCCTGACAGCGTGCGGCCGATATCTGTCGATGGTCACGCCCGCCCAATTCACGGCAAGGAGCGTAGCGAAGTGACGCGCTAGAAAAGCGCGCTCACGGTTGTGTGCCTCTCGGGCAGGGAGGGGACAGAACAACCAATGGCCTGCGGCTAAAGCTAGGATGCTAGATGACCATCTGTTCCCGTGTTGCGTTGGGCTATGCCATTCTTCGAGGGTTCCAGTTGGCGGCTCTGACAGTGCCATGGCTCCTCCAGAAGGTGCGCCGCGCAGATGCCACTGAATCCGAACGGTCGCTAGTCTTGATGATCGGTAGCCGCAGCATCCTCCTGGGTCTTGCCATCGCGGCGCTGGGGCTTACGAACAGGCGGGAGACGCTCGGGTGGGTCCTCATCGGCGACGGGTTGCTGCAGCTGTTCGACGCGCTCCTTGCTGTTGCCCTGCGCAAGCGCACCATGGCCCTACTTCCAGCCGCCTTGTGCGTTCTCGACGGACTGGCAGGCATCACCCTCGTTGGGTAAAGCCTGGTATGTTGACCAAACCCGAGATGGACGCTGCGGCATCGCCTGGGAAGCTTTCGATCCGGCCGTTCGGAGACGCAGACCGCTGGGCGCTCGAGCAACTTTGGGCGCGTGTTTTCCCGAACGAGTCAGCCCGGAACGCGCCAGCAGTCATGATCGACAACAAGCTCAAAGTGCAGGCGGAACTGCTGCTCGTCGGCACTGTCGACGGAGCTGTTGTTGCTGGGGTGATGGCAGGTTTCGACGGTGTCCGCGGTTGGATTTACCATCTGGCTGTTGCACCGGAGTGGCGGCGGCGCGGGTTTGCGACGCAGTTGGTCAGGGCCGCAGAGCTCGGCCTGCGCGCACTTGGCTGTCCGAAAGTGAACCTCCAAGTTCGCGCAACGAACAGCGCCGTGGTCGCGTTCTATCAAAGCCTGGGGTATCAGCTCGAAGAGCGGCTGAGCATGGGGCGCGCCCTGGATATTGGCTGACCGGGAAAGGCCGCCGCCTCGGGATCGATCGCGACTCGGATGGCGTGCTCGGGCCAGTGAGGCTGCCCTGCCGCTCAACGCCGCCCGCGAGCGACCAGCGCGACCAGCGCGGGCGCCCCTAGGGCCGCCGTGACGATGCCCACTGGCAGCTCACGGCCGGGCACGAGTAGGCGCGCGAACAGATCACAGCTCACCAGTGTTGCCGCGCCCACGCACAAGGACATTGGCAAGAGCACGCGGTAGCCCGGGCCTAGAACTCGACGCACCAAGTGCGGCACGATCAAGCCGACGAAGGCGATCGGTCCGCACCAGGCCACGCAGGCCGCGACGCCCAGCGAACCGAGTCCGAGCGCAGATAATCGCAGGCGCGGGACATTGACGCCCTGGCTATGGGCGAGCTCCTCACCCAGGGCGAACGCCTGCAGCGGGCGTGTTAGCGCCAAGAGCAGCGTACAAGAAACGAGGCACAGCGGAGCCAACAGCCAAACGCCGCGATAGCCGACTTGCGGCAGTTGTCCGAGCGACCATTGCGTCGCGGCGAACAGCGCGCGGCTATCCGAGATATACTGAATGCCGGAGGCCGCCGCGCTGGTCGCAAGCGTGACGGCGATGCCCGCCAAGAGCACATCGCTCGAATGCGCCCGGCGTGACGACGCAAAGCTGGCCACGAGTAAGCTTGCTGTCAGCGCGCCGGCAAAGGCGCACACGGTGACGAGCGGCAGCCCTTGCACGGTGCGCGAGCTATCCAGTGCGAGCGCCAACAAGGCGCCCACGGTCGCGCCTGCGGTCGTGCCAACGGTATCCGAAGTCGCCAGCGGATTTTGAAATAGCGCCTGAAAGACTGCGCCCACGAGCGCAAGCGTGGCGCCCACCAACATGCCGATCAACACTCGCGGTACGCGCAGTTGCCAGACGATGAATTGCCCTTGCGCGCCTGTCAGGTCCGGTCCGACCAAGACCGCGGCCACGAGCAGTACGATGCACAGCGCGATCAGGATTGCAACGCGCAGCTTCACGGTGGGCTTCGCCTTCGTGCGATGATCACGCGTTGTTCGGCGCCAGCGAGCGCCTCCATCTCGACGCCGAACAGAGTGCCCAGCCGCTCGGGCAATGCCGCGTCGGAGAAGCGCGCGTCGAACGCGAGGCGCCCCGCGTTCAGCCCGAGCACGCGCACGCTAGCGGCGTCTCCCACGTGATGAAGCAAATTGATGTCGTGATTGATGCACACGATCGTGCGTCCTTCGCGCCACAGGTCTCCGAGCAAGCGATACACGTCGAGCTGCTGGGCAGGGTCCAAGTGATTGGCTGGTTCGTCGAAGAGCAGCAGCTGTGCTTCTTGGGCGACCAAGCAGGCAAAGGCCACGCGCTGGCGTTCGCCCCCGGAAAGCTGGCTGATTGCGCGTTCGGCATACTCGCTCGCGCCCACCCGGGCCAGTGCTCGCTCCGCCGCGCGCCGTGACTGGGCGTGACTCTCGCGGAAACGATAACGTGCTGCGGCCACCGACTCGAGGCTGGTTATCGGTTCTTCGGCACGGATCTGTTGCGGTAGCCAGGCGATCAGCGCTGCGCGCCGTCGCGAGTCGAGCTCCGCAACGGCCATGTTTGCCAAGCGCACACTGCCCGAGCTGGCTGGGCGTAGGGCCAACGCCGCTTTAAGCAGCGTAGTTTTACCGGCGCCATTGGGGCCGATCAGCGCGACGAACTCGCCGGGCGTGATGCTGAGCGTGATGCGATCGAGCAACGTACGCCCGACAACCCTCACGCTCAGGTCGACAAACTCGAGCTTGGTCATCTCGTTCAGGGCGCTCGCGGCGGGCTTGGGAAGAGCCGCGCAAGTTCGCGTTTGAGGGCTTCTGCGAGCGTCAGAATGCGCGGCCCGTCGCTGAAAGCAGCGTCCGATTTGAGCACGGAAATGCGCCCGTTTTTGCCCGCGGTCAGCGGCTCAAGAGCTGCATAATCGCGCACGACTTCTGAGTCGCTCAGGCGGCCCTGCGAGGCAGCGACCAGTACGATAATCGCGTCTGGATCCAGGCGTAGTAGCTCTTCGAGTGAGAGCCGCGGGACGCCAGGCACGTCGCGCGCGACCGCATTGCGAGCGCCCGCCGCACGCAGCGCCGCACCGTGAATCGAGTTCTGCTTGATGAAATATATCTCGCTCAGTTTGCCAGAGGTCTCGCCGAGCACCGCCAGGACGCGTGGACCGTTCGGTGCCTCGGCCACCGCCAAGCGTTCCCAGAGCTCCTCTGCCAAGCCGCCGGCGGACTCCGAGTGGGTCGTCAATGCGCCCAGCAGGCGAGTGCTAGCGACGATGTCTTCGAGCGATAACCAGGGCAGAAACTTGGTCACACCGAGCGCGCTCAACTCACGCCGCGGCGTGCTGAATGCGGCTTCACACAAGATCAAGCTCGGCTTGAGCCGCACGATGGCTTCATAACCCGGGGTGAGAGCGGTTCCGGTCCGTGGCAGCTTCTTGGCCTCTTCCGGGTAGTTGCAGTAATCGCTCACGCCAACCAGTTCTGCGCCAGCGCCGATCGCGAAGAGCGTTTCGGTGATCGCCGGCGAGAGCGAGACCAAGCGCTGCTTGCCCGAGCGCGCGGCGGCTTGCTGATTGGGATGATCGCAGCCGAGCGCGAACCACGCAGTACCGGAGAGCGCGACTCGCAGGAGGGCGCGGCGCTTCACCGCGTTCGCTCAGACCGGCGCTTCGCGGCGCTTGCCTCGGCCGCCTCTACCGCGCTGGCATTGCGCTCATGCAAGAGGCACAGGCCATCGAGCGTGAGGTTCACGTCCACCTCTTGGATGCGTGTCGAATGCTTGGCGATCAGCGTGGACAGACCGCCGGTGGCCATGATGTGGCAGGAGTAGCCGAGCTCGGCTTCGAGCCGCCCAACCATGCCGTCGACCAACGAGGCGTAACCATAGACCACGCCCGATTGCAGCGCGTGCGTGGTGTTCTTGCCGAGCACATGGGGCGGCGCCGCCAGCTCGACGCGTGTCAGCTTCGCAGCGCGCGACAAAAGGCCGTCCAAGCTCACTTGAACGCCCGGCACGATCACCCCACCCAAGTACTCACCCTTCGGTGAGATGCAGTCGAATGTGGTGGCCGTGCCGAAATCGACCACGATCACCGCGCCCTTGATGCGCTCGAAGGCGGCCACGGCGTTGACGATGCGATCGGCGCCCACGTCACGCGGGTTCTCGTACAGCACCGGCACGCCGGTCTTGAGTCCCGGGCCGACTACCAATGGCTCGCGCGCGAAAGCATGGCGAATCGCTTCGGTCATGACGTCCGTGAGCGGGGGCACGACGCTGGCCACGATTGCGGCGTCGATGGCGTCGTTCGGCACTTTGCGCAGAGCCAGCAGCTGTTGCAGCATCACACCGTATTCATCTTCCGTCCGAGTGCGGACGGTAGACACCCGGAAGGTTTGCTCCAGCGTGCGGCCGCGGTACAGGCCGAACACGATGTTCGAGTTTCCGATGTCGACTGCGAGCAGCATGAACAGCGCTTCTAGCACTTCGTGTAGGGTCATGGAGTCAGCGGTCGGCAGCAGCCAGTGCCGGCCAGCGACCCCGTCCCCGTGTGGCGTGGAGTGGGCACCATCGAAGCTCGGGTCGTGAGCCAGAATGTGCCAGAGCCAGCCCGGGCCCGACGTCACTGTCGTGCCCTCGACACTGAGCATTGCGCTCGAATGCGCTCGGGCGGATGGCTTCTTTAGCCGCCGCCGACGCCACCGGCCGGGGTGCCGGCAGTGCCTCCGGAACCTCCGCTCATGTGAAGCCCAGCGCCGTCTTGGAAACCAGCGCCATCGGCATAGCCGCCGTCCTTGAAGCCCGCGCCGTCGGCGCTGAACCCATGACCGTCCTCCCGGAAGAGCGCACCGTCGGCGCCGAACCCGTGACCGTCCTCCCGGAAGAGCGCACCGTCGGCGCCGAACCCATGACCGTCCTCCCGGAAGCCCGCACCGTCCTGCGCGAATCGCCGACCGTCCTCGAACGCGGCGCCGTCCTCGTTGAGGCTGGAGCCGTCGCCCGATTCGCCATCTACGGAGCCTGAGTCGTGACCATCGACGGCGTAGCCTGCGCCATCCTGCGCAATCCGGTGGCCGTCAGCGAATTGCCCGCTTCCGTCCTGGCGGTAGGTCCCTCCCGCGGCACCAGCGACGTTTGCATGCCCTGAGTCCTCGGCGTTGCCGCCGCAGGCGAGCGGCAGGCCGAGGGCGACCAGTAGGCCCAAGACACCCAAGTGAACCCAGTGTTCTCCTGACCGACCCATTTTCATTTTCATTTTCGTACCGCGACCCTTCGATACCCGGACCCAGTCGCCGTGGCGCGCCCTTCTCATCCCTGAGCCGAGCAAGAACCGAGCCGCGCAGGCGGTTGCCAGCGAAACACGCACAGCAGCAACAGGGCGAAGCCGACATAGAGACTGGCCAAGGCGGCAAATTCGATGTCCGTCCAATTGAGCTGCAGGGCGATCAGCTGGCTGGCCGCTGCCACTCCGATGAATGGCAAGGCAAGGACCCGACGAGCCAACGCGAGCGGCGCCGCGACGATCCAGATCGAATAGTAGTACGAGGACGGATCGGTGAAAGCGACAATCAGGACGAGCGAGAGCCCGAGCGCGATCCACAAGCTGTGCACGCGTCGAAGGGTGAGCGCGAAGATCCCGAAAAGTGCAGCTGAGCACAGCCAATAAGCCATGCGAAAGCGCGCAAAGTGCGCGCGGCGCGCGTTTGCCCAACGCTCCGTCGGATCGACCGCGTTCGGGTCTTCGTTGTCCCGCTGCAAGGCCTCTGGACCAATCGAAAACAGCGTGCGCAAGCTCATGTGGTTCGAAACTGGGGTGCTGGCGTGCATCGCAATGTGCGACGCGAACTCCGCGTGATAGCGCGGACCAAATGTGGCGAGTGTCGTTGCGAGCGAGCACGCTGCCGCAATCAGGGCGCCCAACAAAAACGATCGATGAGCTTTTGCCAAGTGTCGTCTCCGAAAAAAATGCCAACTGACGACGACGAGCGGTCCGCCGAAGAGCAGCACGGGAAAGACGCGCAGAAGCGCAGCGCAGGAGAGCGCGACGCCCGCCCAAGCGTAGTAGCGCTTGCGCAGTAACGCGGCGGCAAGCGCGCACAAAAACAGCCAATCCTGGCGTAGGAACGCGCCGCCCGTCCAATAATAGCCCGAGGGCGATTGTGTGCACCAAAACACGGTCGCGAGGAACAGCACGCGGCCGCCGAAGGCCCAACCCAAAACCGCCAGTGTGGCGACCATCAATACCGGATCGATGAGCGACAGCGTGCGCATGAAGCGATCGCTCGCCGGCGCGAGAGATGCGAGCGCGCGGCCCGTGATCGTCCAGGCGGGCGCGGGATTGTAGCCGTGATCGACCTGCATGCGATCCCAGGTTCGAGCGCTCACTTGCGCGCGAAAGAACGCCACGTCCGTCTTGAACTCGCGAAAGCGTTCCGCGCTGAAGTGCGAACGGCACGCTTCGGGATCCGAAAGCGCAGCGCGAGCCGGGACGATCGCGTCGTTCCGCAGATCACGCATCCTGCGGCGTTCGACGTGCGCGCGGTTGCCGGTCTCCGCGTCTGCGAGCGCGCTGCAAAGGTACAGGCGTTCATAGCCGAGCTCGCGCGCGTACTTCGAGCCTAGAAAATAGTGAAACATCTCCCAGTGATGGTAAAAACCGCCAACCGGCAGCTCGAAGTAGTGAAAATACGTCGACACTGACAGGACCATGAGCAGCCCCGCGAGGAGGCGACGCGCGCGCCCAAACGTCACCCCACGCGCCTCCAAGTACAGGCCCGCGCACGTCAGCGCGCCAATCCCCGCCGCCACCCGCCCCACCAATTGTTCTGATACGGCCACGTCCTTGCCTCAGCGTACAGCAATTGCCGTGCCACGCGAAAACGTGCGCTTGAAAGTGCACACGTCGTAATGGCGAGCAGCGTGAAAGCGTTCCCGGCGCTTCCGGTCTATCAGGGTACTGAGCTGACCCGGGCGTGCAAGATGCGGTCGCCCGCGGCGACGCGATCCCAACCTGGGCCGGCGTGTCCCAGCCAGGCGTATTGGCCGTCCAAGTGCGGGTAGCGGCCTAGGGTCACGAACAGCTGGCTCGAGCCGGTATCGCGGCCAGAGAGCGCGATGCCCACCGAGCCCGTGCGAAACGGGATGGGCGAGGTTTCGCAGCGCAGGGGTGGCTGGTCGTCACCGCCGTAACCATCGCCGCCCGGGTCACCGAATTGCGCGACGAAACCCGGCACCACGCGGTGCACCTGGATGCCGTCGTAGAAGCCGCTCTGGGCCAGACCGATTACGCGTGCCACCGCGACGGGTGCAAAGGTCGGGTCGAGCTCGATCCTCAAAGGGCCGGCATCGGTCTCGAGTGTGAGCACGCTGCGGCCCGCGCTGGGTACGGTGGACACGGCGGACACGGCGGAGACGGTGGGCACGGTAGGCTTGAATTCGTCGCACCGCCGCGCTTGTTCGCCGAGCAGACGCAAGGCTTTCTGCGCGTGCTCTCGCAAAGTCGGGTTGTCGCTGCTGCAAGCGCTGTTGGCACCATCTTTGAGGCTCAAGAGTTGAAGCGCGCCGATCGCGTCGAGCAATGCGCTTTGCACTTCGATGTTGTGCCGTGCGCTGGCGGCCGTATAGGCCAAAGTGAGCGCCTGGATAACGCTCGGATCCGGCTTTGGCGCGGCGTGCGCGTCGCCGCTTTCGTCGACCGTACGCGCCGCTCGCTCGGGGTAGCTCGCCAGCAAGTGGGCCGCGCTGGCAACGACGCCTAGGGTCTTGGCGCCGAGTGCGTCCGCCAGAACGGTGTAAGCGTCGTTCAGCTCGGCGTGCTCGGCCAGGCGATCGATCGCGGCTTCACGCAGCGCGGCGTCGTCCGCATGGACTCGCAGCAGATAGGCCTTTTTCCTGCTCCCCTTCAGCCTCTCGCGCACCAGCACACGTAGCACGGCGAGCTCGCGTGCGAGGCTATTTTGGGCCGGATCGCAGGCCAGCAAGCGCGCGTTCTGATAGTTGCTCCCGGCTAGCAGCGCCGCGGCGGTGCAGCGCAGATGAACCTTACGCCGCTTTAGCGTGACCGAATCCGCTTCGGAGATGGGGAGCTCGGCCAGCGCTTGCAGCTTGCCCACCGAGCCCTGGATCGGCGGCGCGAGTGCATCGACCAATGTCGCAATCGCGCCATACTCTTCGCCACTGAGTGCCGAATCGTTCGGCAAGGCGCCGAGCCAGCCGTCGAACGCCGTCCAGAGCGGCTTTTGTCCCGTTTCGCCTTGGCTGCCGAGCTCGCGCAGCGCCTCCGCGCGAAGACTCGGTGCCAGCTCGCGTTGGCTGGCGAGGGAGGCGAGTGCCTCGCCACCCGCCTTTCCCGTGCGGCTCAGCACCCGTACCGCGAACTCGATGCTCGGCGCGCGCGCTGCAATCGCGCCCGAGGCGAGCGTGCGCGTGCGCTCTGCGCTCGAGGCGTTGAGCGTTGTCAGCCTGGTCAGCGGAAATAGCGCATTCTGCAGCGGATCTTGCGCACGGTCGGCGGCATCCAACAGCGCGACCACGGTCAGATCGTCGAGCTTGCCGGTCTGCGTAGCGAGCCGGCCGAGCGCGAGCGCAGCGGCCTCCGCGCGCAGCTTCGGCCCGTGCAGCCAGGCCCGCAGAGTGCTCTCGGCCTCGTCGCCCGCGCAGCGCCCAAGGGCATCGGCGATGGCTTCGGCGGGGCTCACCAGTGGCGGATTCGCGCGTTCAGCGATCAACGACGCGGCGCGCGCCAGCAAGGCGCGAACGGTCTTCGGCTCACGTCCGCGGCACGCGTAGCCCAAGCCATAAGCGGCCCAGGTGTCTACTTCTCGATCTTCGTCGGCCAGCGCGAGCATGAGCAGCTCGCTGGCGCGCGCATCGGCAATGCGAGCCAGCGCGCGCGCTGCGGAACGGCGCACGTTGACGTCGCGACTCGACAACACTTCGGGCGATCGCCGCCGACAGCCGCCGCTGCTCGGCCGTCAAGAGCAATTGGCGGTCCGCGTCAACGGCGCTGGCCGAACTTGCTGCTGGGGCAGCGCGTCCCTTCGGATCTAGCGCTCGATCGTGGCAGGCCGTGAGCAGCACGAGCCAGCCGACGTGCTTGGCGAAGCGCATCAAATCCTCGAAAAGCCCCGCGTCACGAGCGCGTCGAACGCATAGCACACGCGCTCGCGCGCAGAGCGGAACAGAGCCGAGTTCATCGAGCTGGGCGGCGACAGCGCGGGCAAGGCCTGCGCCTGAAAGCCAGCACCTTCGAAGCAGCGCAAGGCGCGCGGCATGTGCCAATCGCAAGTGACGAGCCAGACGCGTCGTAGGCCACGTGGCAAGAGCAGCTCGGCCGCATAGTGTGCGTTCTGGCGCGTGGAGCGCGAGTTCGACTCGCGTTCCAATGCCGCCTCCGGGACCCTGCGTTGAATCAAAAACGCGCACAGCGCGTCGGTCTCGCGCACGCCGTTCCACGCCTTGCCACCGCAGGCGAGGATGTGGCGCGTCAGCCCGGAACGGAGTGCGTCGGCGGCCTTTAGCGCTCTTCTTCGTCCAGGCGGGGAGAGCGCGGCGGGCCCAAGGACGCGGCAGCCCAGCAAGACCAGCGACATCGGCTCCACGGCCCCGGACCATAGCCCGAACCGTGGAAGGGGGCCTAGCTCAGTTCGGCGCGAGTGGACCGAGCGCAGCTTGCAATTCGCGCCGCGCGGCATCGAGCGCCCCCAAAATCCTTGCGCGACCGTGGGTGCTCCCGCATGCTCTCGCCACGTTGGCGATCCGCGCAAGGCACGCTTTCTCTAGCTTCGGGCCGCGCGTCGCGCTCGCCGCGCTCTGTGCGTGCATGGCAGGTCCGGCTTGCCGCGACGTCAGCTCGCGTCAAGAACGTGAGCCTTCGCTAGCGCAACACAGCGAGCCCGCAACGGAGCCAGCCGCGCCGAGCTCCTCGAGCGACGAGAAGCTGGCAGAGGAGCGGCCGTTGAAGGCTCCTAACGGTGAGCCGCCGCGGCTGAGTTGTGCACAAGCGCGTGCCATCGTGGCCGAAGTGCGGCATCGCTTACCGGCCGAGCCGCCGCGTGTGACTGCTACTGTCTTTGCGGATCTATGGACCGACTGGTTCGACCCGCACGGCCTGTGGTCGGCCGCGCCGGACGCGCCCTTGGCGGATGCCGTGCACGAGCGGGCAAATGCCCTCTTGGCCGAGCTCGAAAGTGGAGGCCTGGGCGCGCCCTGCTTGGTCGCGCTGTCACTCGGCAGCGATGCCAAGCAGTGGGTGGATGGCTTGCGTGCTGTGTTCGAACAGGCACGCACGGAAGCGCCGAGCGTACATTTCCCGCGCGCGCTCTTGGCGATCAACGAGCCCGCCTTCGAAGACGATGTCGTGTCGCACCCGGCTCGGCAATTGGCGGCGGATCTGGGTCAGCGCATCGGTCAGTTCTCGAACGTCGCGCCCGAGCTCGCGGAGGGTCCCGCAAGCAGTGCGCTCTCTCGTTTCTTTCCCGATCTGAGCGCTGCCGCGTGGTCGGAGGTTGCCCTCGCCGCGGCGGTGCGCGCCTACGTGCCGGCCATCGATCCGCACGGGGAGTGGGCGCCCTTGGAAGAGGAATGGGCGCTATTTGCGGGCGATCCGTTGGACGGTGAGCAGCCGAGCCTGTGGGGCAACATGCTGCGCACGCCGCTCGGTGTGCGCATCATAGCCGGAGCGCGCGCGCCGCTCGAGATCGATGATTTGGTGCTGTCGGTCGACGGAACCGAGACCGCGGGGTTGAGCGTCGAGCAAGTCGAGCAACTGGCGCGTGTCGAGCCGCCACGCGGCCAAAACGTGCGCACCGTGCGCGTTTTGCGCGGCCAAAGCGCGACGGCGCTCGAGCTCGCAGTTCTTTTTCCGGCAGGTGATGAAGAGCTGGCGAATGGCCTGCCCGCGACGAGTGTCCCCTACGGTGACGGCTGGGTCGATGTGATCACCATCAACGAGGTCGGTGACCGCTTGGGTGATGACTTGGCGGATCGCTTGGCGCTGGCCCGCCAAGACGACGATGCGCCATTGGGCGTCGTGCTCGATTTGCGTGGCAACGGGGGCGGCTCGACCGATGGGGCGGCAGCCGCCATTGGCCTCTTTTTACCTGGCGTGCCGGGCTTTCCACTGATTCATCGTGGGGTGGTGAGCGAGATCTTGCGCGCCAGCCAGCCCGACCCAGAAACGGTCTGGAAGGGCCCGGTCGCGATACTGGTCGACGGCTACACCGCGAGCGCGGCCGAGATGATCGCCGGCGCCATCGATAGTTACGGCCGGGGTCCACTGCTAGGAGCCCACACGTTCGGCAAGGGTTGCGTCCAGGAGTACTTCGACGACCACTCGGGGGCGGGCGTGCTGCGGCTGACCACGCTGTTGGTGGCCCTCCCCGACGGGACTGCTTTGCAACAGGTGGGGCTCGAGCCTGAGTGGTCGCTCGGGCTGCCGGCGGTGGACGAGCACGAAGCCGACTTGGAAGGGTCGCCCAAAGGTGCGTCCGGCCCGGACATTCGAAATCGAGCCGCGATCGGCACGATCCCCTGGCCTTCGGCTCGCGGACGGGTCGGTCCGTGCGA
>Ga0302323_100000675_pt1 | contig 27557 bp, 21 predicted proteins | sample Fen_T0_3_FD_201950 | JGI IMG/M metagenome (GOLD analysis project Ga0302323, IMG submission 201950) | Peat permafrost microbial communities from Stordalen Mire near Abisko, Sweden - Fen_T0_3 | ecosystem: Environmental > Terrestrial > Soil > Wetlands > Permafrost | place: Sweden: Abisko...
GCGGATCGGGCGCGTTCACGTCACCGGTGGCGAACCGGTGTACACCGACTCCCGAAGCGGCCCTACCCCCTCCCAGCTTACGGGGACCGAACATGTCGCCTACTACGACATGGACAAGTCGGAGATCCATCAACTGACGACCGACCTCAAAAGCGAAAACCTATGGGCCAGGGATTTCGTGTGTTCACCCATCGTCGAAGCCAAACACATCTTTTGTGCTCGCGTCGAAGGCCTATTCGAGCTGCCCGCCGACAACCATGTGCCGAAGCCTCTGACGTTCGGCCGTCGCGACACCATAACCCTGCTGCGGGCGAACTCGAAGCACGTGGTTTGGATCGTCGACCTGGGCGCAAACCAACTCGCCGTGGACACGTTGCCAGTCGAGTAGGCTCACCGCTGGGGGCGTCGCTGGACCTACTTCGAGGGTGAGAGCGTGTCGTCGACTTTCTGCGACAGCACGCTACGCGGAAACTGACGGTGGAATTTCGCAGCAACGCGACGCGCTTCGTTGGCGCGCCCAAGGCCGACCAAAGCCCTCACCCGCAAAACTTCACGCTCTTCGGCGAGTCGCCCCTCGGGAAAGCTGCGCTCGTGCTCGCCCCCAACAACCAGCACAGAGCCATAGTCACCACGGGCATCCGATTCGCGGGCGCGGTCGAGCAGGCGAAGCTCCTCGACGGCGGGCCGGCCAGTTCGCCGGTTGACGTCCCAAAGCCTGGGGGCGGCTGTCGGTGCTCGCTCGTCGGATGTAGGCGCGACCGTCGTGGGTGACGGCGGGACGCTAAGGTCAGCTTCGGAAGACACGGGCGTCGAGTGCGCAGATGGGTGGCCCGAGCCGCCAAGCGGCGTAACCACGGGACGCCTCAACATCTGATAGGCGGCGGCAACCGAAGCCATCAGGACGATTCCCGCCGCCGCTGCGACGAGCACTCGACCGATTTGGACTGGCCGCCGCGACATGAAAACGAGGTTTTCCCCGTTCCTCATGGCTTCGCGAGCTCTTGCCAAAATCCGGGTGCGAACGATCGTCGGTCTCGCGACTATCACGCGTTCGTGTTCGAGCATCGCCTCGACCATCCGAGAATACGGCGGGGCTGCTTTCATAAGATCGTCAATAGTCATCGAAGAAGATTCCTTCTCTGCATCGCAATCATGGCGTGTTCGAGCTCTAGCCGAGCCTTGCGAAGGCGCGAATACGCCGTAAAGAGCGGGACTGAAAGAGTGGTGGCTATTTCCTGCATGGGTGTCTGGTCGAGGTCGTGCATGACCAGGACCGCCCGCCTCGGCAAGGGAATCTTCTGCAGCGCCCCGAGCACGAGTGCTCGCGCCTGACTCGCCTCAGCCTCGCGATCGGGAGATGGGCCAAGATCCAGCGACTCGACAGTCGCATGGGGAACCTCTCGCCAAAACCGCCGCCGGTGCGACGAAGCCACCCGGAACGCAATACCGAAAAGATAGGGCTTGAGCGGGCGAGACGAGTCGTAGTCACGCCAGGTTCGGCGCAATACCAAGAAGACTTCCTGGGCCAAATCCTCTACATCGGATGGATTGCTCGCCAACCGCTCGAGGGTCCTCAGCAGATAATCGAGTTCGCGCTGGTACGCTTCGAAGCAAGGATCGTCTACGCCGGTGTGTGAGGGAGTCTCACCGACAGGAGAAGTGGCGCCAGCGCCCGGCATGCGTGAAACGATGTGCAGGTGATTCAAACGAAACCCCTCGCTAGTGGATTGCTTCGGCCGGACCGGAATTGTCATCCCCAAGCCCAAAACATCGACAGATCTGCGGTATTTCTGCGCGATGCGACGGATCCCGTGCAACCGCTATCGCTTGCTGGCCAGCGTGCTTGCGATGAGGAATGCCATTTCGAGGCTTTGGTCGTAGTTGAGCCGGGGATCGCAGTAGCTCTGGTAGTTTCGGTCCAAGTCTTGTTCACCTGGCGTAACCGAGCCACCGATGCACTCGCTGACGTCGTCTCCGGTCAACTCGAAGTGCACGCCTGCCGTGATGCTGCCGAGCGATTCGTGGCATGCGAAGGTGGCGCGCAAGTCCTCGAGGATGGCTTCGAACAGCCGCGTCTTTCGTCCGCTCATGGCGACGGTGTTTCCGTGCATGGGATCGCAGCTCCAGGCAACCACGTGTCCACTGCGTCGCACGGCCTCGACGATGGACGGCAAGCGTGAAGCCACGGACTGTCTGCCAAGCCGGGTGATCACCGTAATACGGCCTGCTTCGCGGTCTGGATCGATCACGTCCAGCAGGCGCACCAGCTCGATGGGATCTGCGGCAGGACCTACCTTGACTCCGACGGGGTTGGCGATGCCGCGAAGATACTCGGCATGCGCACCGTCAGGGTGGCGAGTCCGGTCGCCTACCCAAAGCATATGCGCGCCCAAGTTGTAGTACCGGCCGCTGCGGCCATCGAAACGAGTCAGCGATTCCTCGTAGGGTAGATGTAGCGCCTCGTGTGACGTGTAGAAGCTCACCCGATGGAGCTTGTCGGGATTTACGCCACCGAATGACTCCATGAAGTGAATCGCGTCCAGGATCCTCTCCACCGTCGCTTTGTACTCCGGCCAGTGCGCGGACTTCTCGATGCCGTACAGGTTCCAGTTGTAGGGCTGGTGTAGATCGGCGAAGCCACCGTCGATCATCGAACGGATGAAGTTGAGGGTTGATGCGGCCAGGAAATAGGCTTGAAGCAGCCGCGTGGGATCGGGTATCCGTCCGCGCGGCGTGGGCGCAAAGTCGTGAATGCTGTCGCCACGGTAGGTGAGGACTTCTTGTCCCTCGACCACCTCAGTGGCTTGCGAGCGGGGTTTGGCGTATTGGCCTGCGATGCGGCCGATGCGCACCACCGGGCAGCGCGAGCTATGCGTGAGAATCACGCTCATCTGAAGCAGGATCTTGAGCTTGTTGGTGATCACTGCCTGGTCGCAATCGATGAAGCGCTCGACGCAGTCTCCCCCTTGCAACACGAAGGCCTTGCCTTCCGCCGCCTGGGCAATCTGCCTTCGCAGATCGTCGACCTCTCCGGCTGCGACGAGCGGTGGCCGACGGGCCAGTTCGCAAAGGACCTGGGCCAAAGCCTGAGGGTCCGGGTAGGCGACCTGTTGCTGGGCGGTTTTTCCCTGCCAGCTGGCCGGCTGCCAGGGCGGGACGTTGCTGGAGATGGGTGCTTGCACACCCCGATACTAGAGCTAGTTTGCCCCCGATGGGCAGCCGATGCATGAGATCTGGCTTTCCGACGGCAATCACAGCAGACTAGGCGGGGAGCGCCACAGAAAGGGCGCCCGGCAGCACCGATGGCAACGATAAACCGAGATCACGCAAAGCTCATATGCGACATCGGGGAGCTCTCCGCCATCATCACCGACGCGTCGGATCTCGACGCCATGTTGCAGAAGATCGTCGACACGGCTGCCGCGCACATGGAAGCGGACGTCTGCTCGGTCTACCTATTCGACGAGAACGCCAAGCAGCTGGTTCTGCGGGCCACGCGCGGCCTCTTGCCGAGCTCGGTCGGTAACGTACGCCTGCGTCCGGGGGAAGGGCTGACAGGTTTGGCCTTTTCCGAACGTCGGCCGGTCTGCGACGCTGACGCGCCATCCAACCCCAATTTTCGCTTCTTCCCGGGCATTGGCGAAGAGGTCTATCACTCTTTCGTCGCTGTACCGATCCTTCGAGGACGGCGCCCCGTCGGCGCCATGACCCTGCAAAGCAAGCAGCCTGCCCATTTCTCGGCCGAAGACGTCCAAGTTTTTCGAGCCATCACCATGCAGCTCGCGACCACCATCGAAATGGCGCGGCTGCTCTTGACGCTCGAAGCTCCGCCCCAGTCCGTCACGCCAGCCCCGGTTGTGTCGCTTCGATTCGTCCATGGCCAGGTGGGCGCCGAAGGCTGTGCCCTGGGCGAGGTGATTCGCATCCGCCAGCCCTCGCTCGAGGAGATCCGCGCCCTGATGAGCCGCGCCCAGCTGGACCTGCCGGATTTTCGTCGAGCCGTTGCCACCACCGAAAAGCAGCTCGAAAATCTGGAAAAGCTGGCCGGCGAGCGACTCACCGAAATGACCGCGGTGATCTTCTCGGCGCAGCTCCTGATGTTGCGAGACCAGAGCTGGCTCGGGGCAATGGAAGAACAGATCGCCGCCGGAACATCCCCCGCCGAGGCCGTCTACCGCGTAATTCTGAACTACGTCGAGCTGTTCGACCGCATGGACAACGCCTACATGCGCGAAAAGCGCTACGACGTCATGGACGTAGGCCGCCGACTGCTTATCAACCTGTCGGGCCACCGCGACGCCCAGTCGAGCCTCGAAGGCAAGATTGCCATCGCGGCCGAGCTGCTCCCGTCGGATATCCTCAAGCTCGGCCTCGAAAAGGTCGCCGGCATCGTGCTTCTGTCGGGCGGCGTGACCTCGCACGTCGCGGTGCTGGCTCGCTCGCTCGATCTCCCGCTCATCTTCGTCGACGAGCCGCGCTTGCTGGAAATTCCCGATGGGACCCGCGTGGTGCTTGACGCCCGTCAGGGCAACCTGTTCGTGGCCCCTACCGCGAAGGTCGAGCAGCGCTTCCGCGAACAGGAGGAGAACCGAAGCTCGGCCCTGCAAATGGCCGAGAGAATGCGCGAACAGACCTTCACGGCTTGCGGGGAGCGCGTGGTGCTGCTGGCGAACATCAACCTGCTGGCCGACGTAGAGGTCGCCCGTTCATACAAGGCCGAGGGCATCGGCCTTTACCGAACCGAGTTTCCATTCATGATCCGCAACGACTTCCCCAGTGAGGAAGAACAGCTGCGCATCTATCGTCGCATGGTCGAGATGATGCCCGGACGCGAGATCACCTTCCGGACCCTCGACGTGGGCGGCGACAAGGTCCTCTCCTACTTCGACTACGGCGCCGAGGCCAACCCATTCCTTGGCCTACGCTCGATTCGATTCTCGCTCCGGCACCGCGACGTCTTCTTGCAACAGGTGCGCGCGATCCTGCGTGCCGCCCACGACACGAAGATACGCATCATGTTTCCGATGATCTCGTCGCCGGACGAGCTGGCCGAAGCGACGAACGCCGTCGAGGAATGCCAGGCCTCTTTACGGGAAGATGGCATGCCTGCCTGTCAGCAGGTCGAGCTAGGGATGATGCTGGAAGTCCCTTCGGTGCTCGAGATGATGGACGATCTCGCCGAGCGTGCCGACTTCTTCTCCATCGGCACGAACGACTTCGTCCAATACATGCTGGCCGTGGACCGCACCAACGTCCATGTGGCCGACCTCTACGTTCCCCACCACCCCGCGGTGCTGCGCGGCCTTTATCGCGCCATCACAGGTGCCCTTCGCCACGGACGCGAGGTCTCGGTATGCGGCGACATGGCCCACGACCCACGCTTCGTGCGTTTCCTGCTCGGCATCGGCGTGCGCAAGTTCAGCATGAGCGCGCGCTACCTGCCACGCGTACAAGAAGCCATCTTCGGTATCCGGCTCGACGAGGCGCAAGCCTTCGCCAAGCGCCTGTTGGCCGAAAGCACGGTGTCCGGTTCTACCCGCGTTCTCGACGGCAAGTAGCGCCTCGGACCTAGTTGGACGGTGGCGCGGTGAAATCGAAGAAGTTGCCAGTCATCGCGAGCAGCGCCAGCACTGTCCAGGAATCCTCATAGTAGGTCCCACCCGTGAGGTCCTGGAGCGTGGCGACCGATGCATAGGCTTCGTTCACGAAGGTTTGATAGGTGCTAGACACCATGGCCCCTACCGCCGCCGTAGCTATGAACGCGGCCGACTTGCCCGAGGTCTCTGGCGCTGGCGTACCGTTTATCTTGTACCCATCGACGATCTTGTTCGCCCCGATTCCGCCGAAGAAATTGCTGGTCTTGGTCACGTAGTCCTTGGCCCGCGAATTGGCATTCCAGCAATAGTCGAGACCGATGCGAAAGGGCGTACGGCAGGAATCGTACTGGTAGGTCGTCGGTGCCTGTCCCGGCTTGTCGCCCCAAGCGTTGGCATTGGGAGAGCACGAGGTCGTTCCGCAAGCAACCCACGCCGGCACGAGCCCGTTGGTCTGGTTGCCGTTGGTGGAGTTCAGCGTGTTGTCGATGACGTCGTAGGAAGTCTTGATGACGTCGTTCCAGGCGTGCCCGGAATCGACGGTCGCAAAGGTCTTGTACCAAGACGGCGCGAAATACGAGATGTTGATCGTCGACCAGTCTCCCCACGTTCCCGGCTTGATGCCTTTCCCGTCGAGGATCTCAGAGCCCCAAATGTTGCCAAGCTGCGACTTGGCGAGATCCAGGTACGTCTTCTTGAGCGCTCCCTGCCCGCCCCACTGCTTGTCAGCCATGATCAGCGCAAACGCCATGTCCTCGTCGGCGTCGGTTGCGCCGCCCGTGCCACCGTTGCCAGGGCCCGATCCGTCGGCCTTGATGTACCAGTGCATGAGGCCGTGCGAATCGAGGTATTGCTGCTCGTACTTCCACAGTCCGTCGAACAATTTTTGGTCGTTCATGTAGACGGCGATCAGCATGCCGTAAGCGATGCCCTCGGAGACTGTCGAGTTCTTGTCCAGCGTGCCAGGTTCGTTCGGGCGCTTGACCCGATAACAACCGCCGTCCGAGCAACCGCCAACCCCGTCGGTGGTCACGGTGTCGTTCCTCCACTGGCAGTAGGCTCGCTGGACGTCGTCGTTGCTGTAATTGGTGGGCCGGATGCAGTTCGACCCGAACCGATTCTGCGGGAAGGGAAAGCTCGCCTTGGACGCTGGCGTGGTCACGCAAGACGGGGCACTGTCGGGGCCAAGGTCGGGGCCAAGATCAGGCGCGGTGTCGGTGCCTACGTCGGCGACGAGATCGGTCGGGGCATCCGTGACTGCGTCAGAGCCGAGGGACGAGGGGCCATCCTTGGCGAGGTCATCCGCCGGATCGGACGCGCCATCCTTGCCGAGCTCGGGCCCGCGCGGCAGGTCCGCGGGCGAGCTCGACGCATCGGCCGCGTCGGCCTCGTTGCCGGCGTCCCGGAGCATGCTTCGCGGCAGGTCGTCCTTGGGCCTGCAACCGACACTCGAGGCCAGCAGTAGAAACACAAAACACGGCCAGAGGGCGACCACCTTGCGCGATTTTCCAGGGACGTTCGGGTACATCATCGCTTCACCAACGACCAGGCAATCTCGCACAGGCTGTGTCCCAAGGACAACGCCGGCGTGCTCGACAAAATCGCTAGCACGAAAGTCCCCCTCACCCGAGCCATGGTCCAACGCGTCGACAGCGCTCGGGCGTTCGCCCCTACGCCGTGCCCGGCGCAAGCGGAGGCTCAGTGTGCCCGACTCGTTGCATCCTGAATGGCCTCGACCAAGACCTCGAGCAGGCGTTCGTCCGACACCGGCTTCACAAGGTACTTGTGGGCTCCGCAGTCGAGCGCCGCCCGCGCGCTGGCAAAAGCAAGGCAGCCCGACAGCACGACGACAGGCACACGCCTGTTCTCTTTGCGAAGGCGTCGCAACGATTGGCCGTCGCAGCAGTTGCGCATGTCGATGTCGTTGACGACGACGTCGAAAGCCTTCTCGCGAGTCAGACGGGCCACCGTCGCATCATCGTGGGCAAAATCGACCGCGTAGCCGTAGGCGCTGAGCGAGCGGGCATACCTCGTCAGAGTGTCGGTTTCGTCGCCCACGATGAGGATCGCCGAGCGCCGCCTCGCCACCACTCGCCCCAGCTTTGACGTCCCCTTCTGAGCGGATCCGGTCCCCGTATAGTCCACATTCCCCGGATGGTCTTTGGCCACGTATCGGACATCGGGCGAATCGGGAATGAACTTGAGCCTGTTCGGAGGCGATCGCCGAATCGTGTACAATCGCGGGCGCCGAGCCCTGCACCGCGACCACGGTGTCGCGCCCGCGCAGAGGAGATGACCCCTGATGAGAAGGCAAATGGCCGAGATTCTCGGAAAGTCCACGTCTTCGTCGAAGCTGCCGTTGTTGTCCCGGCGCGGAATTCTCTACATATGGCTACCCATCTTAGCGCTCATCGCGTTGGCCACCTTCGGCTCGCAGAGGGTGGTCCATCCCGCGCCAACCCGCATCCGAATGCTCAGCGGCCCCGAGGGCAGCAGCTACCGCAAGCATGCCGAAAAGTACAAGAAGGCGATCGAGAAGTTCGGCGTAAAGGTCGACATCGTGGGTACCCATGGTTCCGTCGAAAACCTGCAACAGCTAGCCAATCCAAAGGTCAAGGTCGACGTGGGCTTCGTTCAGGGCGGACTTGCGGACGATATCGACATCTCGAACCTGATGTCGCTGGGGAGCGTCTTTGCCCAGCCGCTCATGGTTTACTACCGGGACAAAGTGCCGGTCGAGACACTGTCGCAACTCAAGGGCAAACGCCTGGCCATTGGCCCCGAGGGTAGCGGCGCTCGGATGCTGGCGCTGAAGCTGCTCAAGGCCAATGGCATCGAAGGCCCGCCCACCACGCTCCTCGAGCTGGCTGGCGAAGACGCCGCGAACGAATTGATAGCAGGCAAGATCGACGCCGCCTTTCTGATGGGTGATTCGGTAACGACCGAAATTATGAAGAAGCTGCGAAACCAGGACGACATCGAGATCGCGAACTTCCGCCAAGCCGACGGCTATCTGCGCAAGTTCCGCTTTCTGTCGAAGCTGAGCCTGCCCGAAGGCGCTTATGACCTCGGCAAGAACGAGCCGCCGCGTACTCTGACCCTGGTGGGCCCAACGGTCGAGTTGGTCGCTCGCAAGGACCTGCATCCCGCCCTGTCCGACCTACTGATTGGCGCCGCCAAAGAGATTCACGGCGGACCTGGCCTGTATCGAAACGCCGGCGAGTATCCGGCACCGCTCGCCCGCGACTTCCCCATCAGCCCCGACGCCGAACGCTACTACAAGTCCGGCGGACACTTCCTCTACCAGAAGCTGCCGTTCTGGCTGGCCAACCTGATTGATCGGCTGATGGTCGTGTTGCTGCCGCTGCTGGTCGTGGTCCTCCCGGCGACCAAGATCGTCCCGAACGCGTACCGCTGGTTGATGCGGTCGCGGATCTACAAATGGTACGGCGCGCTCATGACCATCGAACGGCAGGTCCTGACCAATCCCAACGCTGAGGAGCAGCTCAAGTTGATCCAGCGCATCGACGCCATCGAGAGCGCGGTGAACGACATGAAGACGCCAGTGTCCTTCGCCGACCAGCTTTACGTCCTTCGCGATCACGTGCGCTCGGTTCGCCAACAACTCCTCGCACGCGTGCCCGGCGCGAGGCCCGACGGTGCCAAAGCGAACGTCGCGCCCGCATAGCCAATACTCTCGGCCGGACAGCCGAGACTTACTTGCAGCTGAGACGGAGCTTGGTCCCTGCGTCGAGTGGGCCAGCCGCAATCTCTGCCTCCGTCCGGTTGAGTTGGATGACGTATTGGGCGCCAGGACACAGCGTCGGATCCGAGACGACAGTGTAGCAATCCCGGATGACCGGTGCCCCGACCTCTGCACACTTCGGTGTGGAGGCGGCGTCCGCCACGTAGGTCACGGTGCGGGTCCCATCGGCAGTCGGGTGCATGACATGCGCCGTGCAGGCCTTGGCATCGATGCTCGACGATACGCAGCGGTTCGCCATCTTTCTCGCCAGAGCACCACCAATTCCCTGCATGGCATCCGAGAAGTCGCGTTCGCAAATGCTGTACTTGAGCCCGCTGGTACCGAATGCATCGACGAAAGACGACAAGCGCAATCCGCCCATGGCGCCGTAGCCCCACGCCTCCGCCTCGAAGCCCGAGCTCTTCGGCAAGTGGTCCGGGTCGTAGCAAACGGGCCAGTAGTCGTAGACTTCCGGGTGGGCCGTGTCTGCCGAGTTTGGATTCGGAACCCGATCGATCCTGTATTGGGCCCCGGTGAAATCGGGGTTGCCATCCGAGCCCTTGCGCGGCCAGCCGAAGATGCCTGCGACCAAGATCTTCTCGTCGGCGTCCTTGAGCGCCTTCAGCTCGCTCGCGATGCTCGCCACACTCTTCAAGGGACTGCAGGGGGTCGGTATCGAAGTGTCGGTGGAGCCCTTGCCGTCAGCGGTATTGGGACAGGAGTCGGTGCGCGCAGCGCAGTGGATAAAGTCGGTGGTGAAGGCAGCAGTCGTCGGATAGCCCGGTCCGAGGTCTGCCAGATTGAAACCATCGCACCGGTGCCCACGGGTTGCACAGCGCAGACTGGCTGATTCGCCAAGCAGCTCGGCCTTGTCCCCGAACATGCCGTCATTGGTCCCTGCAGAGCAGTCGTCCTCGTCGGTCAGAAACACCAACCCCAGGTACGCCTCCGACCGCAGAAAGCCGCTCTGGTTGGCATATTGTCCGACATGCAGATTCTGGGCGACGAGCGCGAATTCGAAGGCTTGCAGCGAGTGCTCTTCACCGCAGCCCACCGTTCCAGTGTTCGTGGCCAGACACGAGAAGACGCTGGTGATGTCGCCGAGGTAATTGACCGCGATCCCTTTGGTGTACTCGAGCCAAAGTGACTCAGCGCTGGTCAGACCGCAGCTCGTAGCCCCGCGGGTTTGGAAGTTGCCGAGGTCGCCGTATTGGCTCTGGTCGTTGCTGTAGCTCGGACCGCACGACCCGCTGGTGTAAGCGCCGCCCGTGCCGAGGTCACTGTCGATGATGGCGATACGGAGGTCAGGATAGGTTCCGTCAGAAGGATCCTTCAGCGCCGAGAGCAACCTCGAAAATTGCGACGTCATCTTGGCCAGCTTGCCCGCCATCCCCGGCGAGTTGTCGATCATGAAGACGAGGTCGAGCTTTCGCAGGGGGGCGACCGTAACGGAGTAATCGGTGGCGATGATGATCCCCGTGCTGGTGCCGGTGGTGGTGCTGGTGGGCGTCCACGTCCCCGAGGACTCCCCGGCATAGGGATCCGTTCCGCATCCGACAAGGACGAACGCCAGCCCACCGATCGAAGAGATGGTTCGAAGCATTGGCTTTGCCTCCATACAGTCACGCATGACTACTTGTCGCGCACCCCCCAAGAGAAACCAGCGACCAGGCGCCCCTCCCATTCGGGCAAAGCGACTTCGCTATTCGACGGCGTGGATTTGCTGCGGATCTTCCGTCCCTGCGGCCACGCAATGGACCCAAGCGATACCCAAGCCTCGTTCTGGTGCCAGGCCCGCGCAAGCACCAGCCCGAAATCCACCCCCCAGGTCACCGTGGTGTCGCTGAGATTCTGGTCGTAGCCCGATCCGCTGACCGCCAGCACGCCCAAGGCCGGACCGACCACCACGCGCAGCCTCCAGCGCTGTCGAAACACAGCGGCACTGGCCATGAGCGCTACGGTGGGACGAAAGTACCGTGCTGTGCCTTGCCCGACGCTCAATTTCCGAGGCAAGCCAAGCGAGGCATCGAGCAGAAGGCCGAAGTCCTCGACCAAGTCCGGCATGCTCCCGCTCAGTGCAAAACCGACAGTCGAGCCGTCCTCGTCGACCATTCCCAAGGCACCGACCCCGAGGAGAGTTCGCGCACTGGTCCGGGTGTTCGGAGCGTCGGGATCGCGGCCGCCGCCGCCCATTCGAACGATCTCACCCGTTTCCCGAGGTGGAATGCCCGGCGCCTTGAGCTCAGCCTCCGGCATGACATCGAGCCAGGATGCGATGAGAAGCGCTGCCATCTCAGCACGCTCTTCACAGTCGGCGGTCACGGGTATCGTCCGCTGCTGGTTCGACTCTCCCGCAGTAGACAACTCGATGTGCAGCGATTGGCCATCGCGGCGCACACGCGCCGCCGCGCTTTCCGGACCTCCCGCTGCGACAAGCCCCAGAAGGCGTAGACCAATGGCATCCGCCGATGGACAACTCGAATCACTGGAAATACGGGTGGCGGCCGGTGCGACGCGAGGAGTGACGAGAATCGCGAGAAGAAGAAGCAGCCGTCTTGTCATTTTGTGGGGAAGAACCTGCCGGCCTCGGAAGCGCCCCTTGGGATAGAGGTCGTGGTAGCGCTCGATATCGTCCATCCCGGCCTGCCTTTCGCCGCAACGAAGCCGGGCGACACCGCGTCCCCACAGTGCACGATCATGCCAGGAGGGCGATCCAGACACGCGAGACAGCGCATGCTCGAAGTCCTCCTTGGCATCCAGCCAGCGCCGCGCGGCCGCCCGCAGCTCGCCACGGAGCACGAAGCGTTCACCACTGCGGGGGAGGTTCTCGAGGCTCATCCCGTCGAGCTTTTGCAGTGCCTCGCGATCGCGGTGGAGCGCCAGCAAGGCCTCGACCTCCAAAGCGCTGCGCTCGCCCGAGAAAGCACTGTGCGGATAGGCCTGGGCGTGCAGCTGAAGCGCGGCCAGCGCGGCGGAAGGATCGTTTTCGTTGCGCAGCCTCCGCAGCGCCTGGCCGAACAACACCGGATCGCTGGCAACCGACTTCGCGGGTTGTGGCACAGGGGCAACCGCGGGCGTCGAGGTGGGGGCGGCGTTTTGCGACCGCGCTGCCGGTGCCACGACCGTCGAGGGCGACGGCAAGGGGGCCGGCGCCGGATACGCAGCCGACGGAGGTGTCGTAAGTGCCCCGCCTCGATTTGCCGAAGCGGGTGGAAGCATCGCGGGGGTCGGTCCGACTGGTTCCGCCAGGTATGGCGTGGCCAGCGCCAGCTTCCTCTGTGGATGCCAGGGTCGAGGGGCCATGACGCCTACAGGGCCTCTCGCATCCTGCGCCGACGCTGTCCTCGCCCGTGCCGGCATCGCCAACCCCGGAGCCTGCGTTGGTTTCCGCTCTGACGGTACGACGGCCAGCGAAGGCGCCGCCACCAGCGGATCCGGTACTTGCGGCAGAACCACGGCCGCGGCGACCTCTGACGCCGACTCTTGCCGGGTCACGCCCTGCTGCACACCCAGCTTCGAACGCGGGCTCTTGCGCTTGTGCGCGTCCCCATCGGGCGCCTTGAGATTGGGCGCCCCCTGCTCCGAGCGATGGATGAAGCCAAGCCGCTCGGCGGTCGCGAATGCCACCCCGCCCGCGACCAAGAGCCCCAAACCAACCATCGCCGGGGTCAAACGGAACCGCAGAAGCCTCGACCGGCTTCCGAATACGGTCCGCAGCACCCGCTTGCGAATTTGTCGCTTTTGCACCGGCGAAAGCGACTCGACGTTTCGCGCAGCCGCCAGCAGCGGCGCGATCTCGCCCAGGTAGCGCTCGCGGATGTCGTCGGGCGATCGCCCCTTGTTGGCCCTCATACTTCGGCCCTCCCTTCCCGGCTGCCGAGCTGCTCTAGCAGCATGGCGCGAGCGCGGTGAACCCGTACCCATACGGCGTTCGCCGTCAGCCCGATGAGCTGCCCGACCTCTTCAGCTCCCGAGCCTTCGATGTCACACATGATAATGGCGGTTCGATACTTCTCTGGCAGCCGGTCCAAGACTTCGTACAGCCGGGCGCAGCGTTGCCGTTCCTCGAGCACTTCAAGGGGCGTGGGACTGGGCGGAACCACGGCTTCCTCGTGCGAGCGGTGAAGCACGTCGAGAAATTGCCTCAATCGCCGCCTGAACCTTCGCTTCTTGACCACGAGCTGGGTGATGCGGAAGAGCCAAGTGGAAACCTTGGCTTCGCCCCGGAACTCGCTGTGACGACGCAGCGCCACCACGAACACGTCATGAACCAGATCTTCCACGTCGGCACTGGGCCCCGACAAACGGCGCACCCAGCGCTCGACCATCGGCTCGTAGGTTTCGTACAGATGGTCAAACAGCAACTCCGGATCGGACGCAGCTTCCGCTGCCCCGATGGCCAAGTGCTCGCCGCTGTCTTGAAGCTGTCCCTTCGACATGAACGCCTTTGCTACCCTGGTCCCCCTACGTCAGGGAACCTTACAAGGCTTCCCACCATTTTGACTGACAGGCCGCAGCGAGGCGATGCGTGCTAGACGGCCGGCTGGACGACGCCGAAGACGCGCCGGTACACGACCCCGACCACGTTCATGGCCCACGGCAGGCTCCAGATGAGGCCGATTCCTAGCGGCAGCGCGCTGACAAAGACCAAGAGCCCAACCGCCAGCAAGAGCCCGAAGAACTGGAACCATCGCTTGGTCACCACCTTCCGCGAGGTCTCCATCGCCTGCCATGGCGAGAGACTGCGGTCCACGATGAGAGGCATCGTCATGCAGTACCCCACGGCCAGGTAGATGCCCGGGATGATGAGCAAAATCAGGCCGAGGTAGGTCAGGAGCGTGCTGAGAAGCCCGGCGATGAAGGCGGGCGTGGCTCGGTTGAAGCTGCCAAAGGCCGTCTCGAAGGCGACCCGCATGCCCGCCGCCCGGCGCAATCCCATCGAGACGATACCGATGAACAGCACGGGAGCGATGGCGCCGAGGAAGATGTTGAACGCCATGTTCAGAGCGGTACTGCTCTTGAAGAGAAGTCCGCCAACCACGGCGATTGCCATGTAAGCCAAGTAAAGCAGGATGGCTCCGCCCCAAAATGCGCCCTTCATGCCCGACGTCATGCCCCACGCCTCGCTCATCACCTCGCCAATCGCGAACTGGTACCTGCCAGCCAGGGCGTCGTCGAGAGTGCCAGAATCGCCCGGATTCACCGGTTGGGCGTTGAGATCGGCCCGGGGCGCTTCGTATGGATTGGACGTGTCAATCATGGCGGCATCCTCCTTCGCGGGCAGAGTTCCTATCGGCGCCTCCCGTGGCGGGAGGCGCGATGTTACCACCTTTAGACCTTCGAAGGCGCGCTAGGACGTCCGTGCAAAGTCCAGGTAGCCACGCTCGAAATCGGTCGACACCAAGGTCACGCGGACCTTGTCCCCGACACGTAGTCCCCCCATCCTTTGGACAATGCGCCCCTCGACCGGAGGTTCGAACACGCGAACCCACGTTCCCTTTTCTGCAGCGCCGGTGATGATGCCCTGGAAAGTCTCGCCCACTCTTCTCTCCAGCAGCAGTACCGCCGCCGACTTGCTCACCTGCCGTTCCACCTTCGCGATGTTGCCCTCCTGCAAAGTGCAGCGTCGGGCAATCTCAACCAGGTCGTCCAAGTCGTAGGGCGACGGTACCTCGCGAAGCGCAGCCTTCAGAAGGCGTTGGGTGACCAGATCCGCGAAACGACGGTTGGGGGCGGTGGCGTGGGAGTAGTCGCGCACGGACAATCCGAAGTGCCCGACGTGGGGACCACCCGGCAGTTCAGCGACGTATTCTCCGGGCCCCATCAGCTTGATGATGACCAGCGACAAATCGGGAAAATGCTCCGGATCGGCAAGACGTCGCTCGGACAGGAACGCCTCGAGGGCACGAGACGACGGCTGCCCCGGCAGCGAATGGCCGTACTTTGCGGCGACCTCGACGATCTTCAGCCAGCGCTCGGGCGACCGAACCACCCTCCGCAGCGACGGGCGGGACTTGGCGTCGAGGAATCGCGCCACCACGCCGTTGCCCGCGATCATGAATTCCTCGATCAACCACTTGGCGCGGTTGGGCTCCTCAGCACGAAGGCCAACCACGGCATCGTCCTGAAATATGGGCCGCGCCTGCAGCGAAATCAGGTCGAGGGCGCCCTTCTCGTGGCGCAGCCGCCGCAATCGCTCCGACGCCGAAGTCTGGAGCCGTAGCTGCGAATCCATCCCCGGGACGGCAGCTGCGGCCCCCGGCAAGGGGCCCCGGTCGTCGAGCCAGTCGCCCACGGCGTGGTAGGTCAGCTTGGCCCAATTGTGAACCAGCGCGCGACTGACCTCGCTCGCCCCCACGTTGCCTTCCGGGCTAACCTCGTACTCGACGACAATGCTTGGACGGTCGACACCAGGGCCGAGCGACGTGAGGTCTGTCGAAAGCTTTTCCGGCAACATCGGGAACACGTGCCCGGCCGCATACACCGAGGCCGTGTTGTGGCCCGCGTGGAGGTCGATGGGCGTTGCCCTCTCCACCAGAACGTCGACATCGGCGATCGCCACATACACCCGGACCAAGCCGCTCCCCAGGTCCTCGGCGACCGAAAGCTGATCGAGATCCATCGATTCGTCGTTGTCGATCGAGCACCATAGCAGGCTGCGCAGGTCGCGCACGCCATTGTCGTGGTTCGATGGGCTTTGACAGATCCTGTCTAGCTGAGCCAGCGCGGTGTGATCGAATTCCGGCAGAAGGTCCCGAGCGACAAGCGCCTGCCGTGCGATACGCTGCAACTCGGAGCGGTGGTGAAGACGCGACATCCCGGTAGTCGAGCCTGTATCGTCGCTGGAGTCAAATCGTTTGATCTACGGCTTGGCAGTCTGGGCAGTCGCCGGAGCAGCCGTGGGTGCAGACGCGGCTTGCCGCTGAAGCTTCTCATTGGCCGTGATCTGGATCTGCACGCGGCGGTTTTGCGCGCGCCCGGCCTCGCTGGCATTGGTTGCTGCCGGCATGTCGTCGGCATATCCCCTGCCCGTCATGCGGTCTTTGGTCACACTGTTTGACTGCAAAAACGTGATCACGGAATTGGCGCGAGCCAGCGACAACTTCTTATTGGAGGCCTTCTTGCCCCTGTTGTCGGTGTGACCTTCGACAACCACGTCGGTGTCCTTGTATTCCGCAAGCACTTTGGCGAATTCGCTGAGATCCTTCTCGGATGCGGGCTTTAGCTTCGACTTGCCGGTGTCGAACAGGATGGCCGAGTTGAACTTCACGACCAGCTTGTCACCCTGCCGCTCGACGCTTGCGCCCTTGACCTCTTTGAGGGCCTTCTCCTGCTTGTCCATGTAGTTGCCAATGAGTGCCCCGGCACCGCCGCCCGCAACCGCGCCGATGGCGCCACCCAACATCGCCCCCTTACCGCCGCCCGCCAGGGCACCGATGCCGGCGCCTGCCAGTCCCCCGGCACCAGCACCGACCAGCGCACCCGACTGGGTCTTGGTCGCACACGCCGCTACGAAGTAGAGGATCCATACAGCGGCGCTGAGCTTGGCGATTTGGCGACAGATCATGGTTTGCGGCTCCTCTTCGTCCTTGCGGCTGCCTTCTTATCCCAACCGGGAAAGTTTGCAATTCATGTCACGACGACCGCACAGCGTGAGAGCGCGGCACACACGCGACGTGGCAACGTCCGTCGTCAGATCGACAGACAGCCTTGATTGTCGCGGCGCAAGGGTTTGCTGGCCGGCATACTAGATGCACGAGTGGAATCGAAGGCAAAGGTGAACCATGAAGCTCAAGCGCGTCCTCGTCTCTTCTCTGCTGGTGACCCTGCTTGTCCAGGGCTGCGCGGCGGTAGAGAGTGAAGCCTACCAACCGCCAGCGGGTAATTGGATTGCCTACGGCCAGGTCGAGTCCGTCCGTCCGGTGAGCCGCTACGATCGCGGCGACCCGGCCGGCGGTGCCGTCGCAGGCGCCGTCATCGGCGGTCTCATCGGGACCGCGCTTGGCGGACGGGGGTTTGGAACCGTGGTGGGTGCAAGCGAGGGAGCCATGATCGGTGCGAATAGCAGCCAAGGTGGCTATGCCGGGTCGGACTTTCACGTCAACGTGCGATTCGACGACGGCAGCCTGCGCACCTTCGTCTATCACGACCAGCTTCCATTCCGCCCAGGCGAATACGTGGTCTGGACACCCCAGGGGCTGGGACGACGGTAAAGCTCAGCGGCGCCTCGAGACCGAGACGTGGACCAACGTCTGATTGAGAAGCTGGTACGCGATCTCGCCGAACGTCATCGGGCCGAGCAGGGCTCCGGTGTGCCGACCTTCGAGCTGGCCGTGCAGGTAGTTGAGGACACAGTTGCACGAGAACACAGTGTGTCCAGCCTCCGGTACCACCGCGGAGAGAAATCGTTCGGCATAGTTTGGGATTGGCCTGGCAGCGCGGTAGGTGACCCCTTCGAAGACCGGAGCGAAGAACTTCAGCTTCCGTCCTGCAATGTCCGCCGCCTGAATGCTGACGTTCAGCTTGGTCCCGCACAGGTCGGACACAAAAGGCAGCCGCAGATCCATCCCCGAGCGACCGACGAAGTCGAGAATATTCTCCCGCTTTCCACCCACGATGCATTGGCTGGCCTGAAATCCGGTCTCGGGAAATTGGATTGCCTCGCCCGAGCCTTGTTCGAAGATGTTCACGATACCGAGCCTCGCCTCGTACTCCGGACGCAACTCGACGTGCAGGGCCACGCCCTTGTTCTCCAGACACTCACGTCCCGGCCCTGCAAAGACCCTCGGAACCGCCCTGCCCACGTCGTCGAGATGGCTCCCGGCGATCCAGCCGGCAACGACCTTGAAGAATTGCTGGTCGTAGCGTGGCGACTCGAGGGCAAACCGGCGATGGAGCGGGGTGAACGCCGGCAAGATGAGAATGGTATAGCCGCTCTCTGGACTGTCGATCCCGATATTGGCGATGGTCTGCTCGTCGTAGACCGCAATGCGCGCACTCTGGGCGACCTCGGGCACCTCGACCACGAATATCTGCCCGCGCGACGTCGTGCCACCCTCCGTAGACATGAAGTACGGAATCGTTCCTCCGATCCAATGCCCCTCGGGCAGCGCTCGCAGCAACGACTCATCGCCAGCCAGCACCAGGCTCTTCTGTTGGCCGATCAAAGCCTTGACTGCATCGACGCTGGCTAACATTGCGTGTGCTCCTTGGCGCTAGGTGAACAGCTTCTGGAGGTCGTAGATGATCAGATGTTGGTACTTCTGGAAAAACGCGCGCGCCTGCCGGATGAGCAAGGGCAGCCGCGCAGGGTCGCGGCGCCACTGGATATTCAGGTTGAACAGCAACATGCCTGCGGCGGCGTAGCTGAACTCGTGTTGGATGGTTCCACTGATGAGGCCCGTCCACGCCGGGTGGCTTTCGGGAGGTAACGCCGGCCCCGCAGTCATCACGAGTGGCGTCGGCGTGCGCTGAAGTCTCGGAGGGTATGAAGCCACGTCAAAGCTCGGCCAAACCGCGGCCGCACCTCCATCAACGGCAGAGGTGCGGACAAGCTTGAGGGGCAGCGAAGGCGCCTAGTAGCTCAAGCCAAACCCATAGGGGAACTGGGGATCGTAGCTGGCGTCGCCGAAGTTGATGGGGATCTGCTTCATCGAGCGGGGCCACGTGTGGGGAAGTTTCCCGGTGGGCTTGTAGTCCCCGAAAATCACGTCCGCCACGCCATCGCCCTCGGTACCAGGCAGCCACGCCACCAGCAGGCCATCGGTCAAGGACAACCAGTCCGCGACGATCAGAGGTCGTCCCGTGACGAGAACGGTCACGACCGGCTTGCCTGACTTGCGCGCGTTCGCGATTGCGGCGCGGTCCGAGCTCGACAGCGCGAGCTCCGCCCGGTCGCCGCTCATCTCGGCGTAAGGTTCTTCACCGACGACGACCACCACCACGTCGGCCGAAGCAGCGCCGCTTGCATCACGGGAGGCGGTCACTTTCGCGCCGGCCATGGCACGCTCGATGCCGGCCAGGATGGTCGTCCCAGGCGTCACTGCCCCGAGGCGGCCCTGCCAGCCGACAGTCCAGCCTCCGCACTGCGCGCCCATATCGCTGGCTTTGCTGCCCGCCACGTGGATGTGCATGCTCTTCTTCAGCGGCAAAACGTTCTTGTCGTTCTTCAGGAGCACCATGCTCTGACGAACGGCATCGCGGCCTACGGTGCGGTGGTCGGACGACCCCACCTGCGCGGCCAGAGCACGATTTGCCATCGGGTGCTCCCACAGGCCAGCCGCGGCTTTCACCCGAAGAATGCGACGAACGGCATCGTCGATGCGCGACATAGGAATTCGATTCGAGCCGACCAGGGACTTCACGGTGCGGACGAACTGGCGGTAGCCGTTCGAGCACATCGCCATGTCGACCCCGGCGTTGATGGCGTTGGCAACGTTCTCCTTGAAGCTGCTGCCCATCTTGTCGATGCCCTCCCAGTCGGAGACGACGAAGCCTTGAAAGCCGAGTTCGCCCTTGAGCACCTCGGTGATGAGGTGCTTCTGCCCGTGCAGGCGCTGCCCGTTCCAGCTCGAATACGACACCATGACGCTACCAACGCCGGCCTTCACTGCGGCCTCGTAGCCCGGCAGGTGGATCGCGCGAAGCTCTTGCTCGGAGATGATCGCGTCACCCTGGTCGACGCCGTCCTTGGTGGCGCCGTCGCCAGCGAAGTGCTTGGCGCACGCGATGACCGATTCGGGTGCGCCGAGCTTTTCGCCCTGCAACCCGCGCACTGCAGCCGGCGCCGCCATGCTGGCTAGCTCTGAGGTCTCACCGAAGCCTTCATACGTCCGCCCCCACCGTTCGTTACGAGGCACGGCAATGCACGGCGCGAAAGTCCAGCGCACGCCAGTGGCCGCGATTTCCTCGGCCGCCGCCTTGCCCACCTTTTCGATGAGCGCCGGATTGCGGGTAGCACCAAGACCGATGTTGTGCGGAAACACGGTAGCACCCCGCATCTCGGCATTGCCGTGAACCGCGTCCACCCCATACATGAACGGAATCCCCAAACGGGTGGATAGCGCCTGCATCTGATAACGATCGACCGCGTCGGCCCATCCCGTCGGCGTGTTCGGCGACAGCATGTCCTCGCCGCCATTCAACACCGAGCCTAGATAGAGCTCGCGCACCTCGGCCCCTTGTAGGGCCGTCCGCGAAGCCTGGGTCATCTGGCCGACCTTCTCGTCGAGGGTCATTTGGCCGAGAAGCTGCTCGATGTCCGGCGCCGGAATGCCCGCGGCACGCGTGGCAGCGGGAACCAGCGGCGCGTTCGACGTCTGTGGCTGGACCCCCACGCAGCCGACGCTTCCCAGAACGGTGAACAGGAGGCCGAGTGCGAGGAGGACAAAGGTGCGGACTGAATGTGCCATGGACGATTCCTGGTTGGGCGGGAGGTTAAGACAGAACAGTCGGGCAGCGAACGATGGGAAGATCGCACGATCAGGCCGTCAACCCAAGACCAAAGCAGCCATGACGCCGACCAAGCCCATGAGCGCCGTCGCAGGGCCGGCATCTCGACGTGAAGCCTCTTGGCGAGACGCCTTTTGCGCGCTAGGTACTTGCTCGACCATGAAGATTTCCGACCTGTTCTCGTCCGGCAAGCGTTTGTTCTCGTTCGAGTTCTTCCCACCCAAGACCGAAGCAGGAGCGGCCAGTCTGGAGCGCACCATTCGAGATCTGAAGGAACTGGCCCCCGATTTCGTGTCGGTGACTTACGGGGCCGGCGGATCGTCCCGCGATCGCACGGTGGACCTGGTGACCCGTATTCAGCAAGAGGAGGGTATGTGCGCCATGGCGCACTTGACGGCGGTTGCGGCCACGCAGGACGAAATCGCGGGCCTGGTCGATCGACTTGTCAGCAGCGGAATCGAGAACCTGATCCCCTTGCGAGGTGATCCACCGGCCGATACGCAGGACTTCGCCCAGCCCACCGATGGTTTCCTGCATGCGTCCGAGATGATCGCCTTCATTCGACGGCGCCTGGGCACGCGTGTCTGCCTGGCTGGCGCCGGCTATCCCGAGGGGCACCCTCAGTGCCGGGACCTCGACCGCGACATGGAAAACTTGGTCAAGAAAGTCGAGGCGGGCATCGACTTCATCATCACTCAACTTTTCTTCGACAACCACTTCTACTTCGAGTTCGTGGCACGCGCGCGCAAGGCCGGGATCAAGGTCCCGATCGTCCCTGGAATCATGCCCATCACGGACGCTGCCCAGATCGACCGCATCACGCGCATGTGCGGTGCCACCTTGCCGCCGCTGCTGCGCGCCGAGATCGATCGCCGCGCTGGTGATTCCGCGGCCACCATGCAGCTCGGCCTCGCGCAAGCTACCGCCCAGTGCATCGGGCTTCTCGCCGGTGGCGCACCCGGCATCCACTTCTACACGCTGAACCAGTCCCCCGCGACGCGCATGATCCTGACGGCCCTGCGCATCGCGAACCTGGGCTAGAGCTTACTTCGGAGCCAGCTGTTCCTCGGCCAGGCGCTTGACCATTGCCGGGTCGAACTTCCCCTTGTTGGTCTTCATGATGTCGCCCATGACCTTCCCGGCCTGTTTGGCGTCCGTCACGCCCAGTCGAGCGACGGCTTCTTTCACGGCCGCACGCACCTCGTCCTCGCCCGCCATCTGGGGCAAGAAGCGACCGCACACTTCGATCTCGAAATCGATCTGCGGCAAGGTCTCCGCACCACGCTCGCCGAGCCCGGCGTATTCTTCCCGCGCCTTGCGCAGCTGCTTCTGATAGGACGCGATCACGTCCAGCCAGAGAGCGTCGTCGAGCGGTCCCTTGAATCCGGCGGCGGTCCGTCGTTCCATGTGCTTGGTCTTGATCATGCGAATACAGTCTGCCGTGCGGGTATCCCGGCTTCGCATGGACTCTTTGAGCAAATCCTGAATCTGGGTTTCGATCGACATTGCGTCTCCTGTCTGAATTCGATGTGCGGCGGGAGTTTGCAACGGCAACCCGGCGCCGTGAAGCACATTCACACCAATAGCGAGCTTTTGCACCACACGCAACGCAGCCAGTGCCCCCGCACCCCCAGGAAAGTCCACGAGTTATGCGGCTTCCGGCTTGGCTCCGGTCTTGCTGTAGCCCGGGATAGGGAATACCCAACAGGTGAATGCAATGATGTCTACGACTCGATCGATCGTCATCCTGGTTGGCGTCTTGGCTGGTGTGCGCATCGCGTATGCTCAGGAGGGCGAGGTCGCCATGCCCGGCGACTACGCCGAGCCCGCCCTTTCTGAACAGGCGGGAACGCCGCCCCCCATCCCGCCCTATGTCGAGGGGCCAGCTGTCCAAACGGCGGGCGGTGGCTACTGCTTCGAAGGACCGCACCCGGTCGATAGCAGTGTCGAGCCCGGCGTCACCTGGGACAACACCGGCGGTCGGCACGTACACGGCTATCCGCCCTTCGACCTGCGCCTCTTCAACTTGCAAAACGGCTGCTACTACTTCATTGGGGACCCGACCGATTTCGGTTACGCCGGAGACACCTTCAGCTACTACGGCGCGCATCCCATCCTGGCCACCTATGGCGGTGGATGGTGCTTCATGATCGGCCCCCACCGCCATGCCTGGCGGCCATGGTCGCCCCTGTTCGCCACCGTGGGGCCCTGGTTCTACTGGGAAGGCCCCTACGATCCATTCTTTTGGACCTACTGGCCCTACTATCACTTCTACTATCGGGCGCACTATCCGGGTTACTACAGCCACGGCACCTTCTTCCGCACCCATGCCGTCGCCCCGCGGATACCCGTCGTCCCACGCCCGCCGCGTTTCGGCGGAGCCTGGCACGGTAGCTACCGAGGCGGCGGGATGCCCGGCCGGCCCGGCGGCCCAGCCCCCGGTGCGATGCCCGGCCGACCAGGCATGCAGGGCCCAGGCGCTGTGCCTGCCCGACCAGGCCAGGCAGCCCCCGGTGCAATGCCCGCTCGACCGATGGCGCCCATCCAGCGTGGCGCCGCGCCCAGCGGAGCCTTCGCACCGCACGGATATTCCGCCCCCGCACCACGCGGCCCAGGTTCTGCCCCCGCGCCGCGCGGTAGTGTTTCTCCGGGCGGCGGCCACTTCGGAGGTGCCGTCCGGGGCGGCCGAAGGTAGCCGACTCTGCGCCCTCTTCCCCCTTTGCGCCCTCTACAAATCGAGGTCTGCCTGCGCCGCGTGCTCCATGATGAAGTTGAAGCGGGCCTCAACGTCCTTGCCCATCAGCTCCGTGAGGATACGGTCAGCTTCCGCCACATCGCGTACGCTGACGCGCAGAAGGCGCCGCGTGGCCGGGTCCAGGGTCGTGCGCTTCAACTCTTCGGGCTGCATTTCCCCGAGCCCCTTGAATCGCATGATCTCGGGTCGGGCGTTCTTGGGAAAACTGGCCAGGATACGTTCACGGTCGCCCTCGTCGAGCGCCCAGAAGGTCTCCTTGCCGTGGTCGATACGAAAAAGCGGCGGCTGCGCCAGATAGACGTTTCCGCCCTCGATGAGCGGCCGCAGGTGGCGGTAGAAGAACGTTAGAAGCAGCGTGGCGATGTGGTGGCCATCGGAATCGGCGTCCATCAGGAAGATGATCTTGGCGTACCGGAGCCGCTCGATGGAGAAGGTCTCCCCCACCCCGCAGCCCAGGGCCGAGACCACGTCTTGAAGCTCTTTGTTCGAGAGCACCTTCTGTAGCGATGCCTGCTCGGTATTCAGGACCTTGCCACGCAACGGAAGGATCGCCTGATAGCGGCGCTCGCGCCCCTGCTTGGCGGACCCGCCTGCGGAGTCACCCTCGACGATGAAGAGCTCGCTCTTGGCGGGATCGGTCGACGAGCAGTCGGCCAACTTGCCCGGCAGGTTCAGGCGGTGCGAAATCGCCGTCTTGCGAGACACCGACTGGGCCGCCGCTCGCGATGCTTCGCGCGCCTTGGCAGCCAGCGAAATGCGCTCGACGATGGTCGCGCCCGCCGTGCGATTTTCTAGCAAAAAGGTTTCCAGCGCTGGCCTAATCGCCGAATCCACGAGTTGCTGCGCCTCGGGGTTTCCCAAGCGCTCCTTGGTCTGCCCTTGGAACTGAGGCTCGTGTATGTAGATCGAAAGCACCGCGACGATGCCTTCGCGAATGTCCTCGGCGGTGATGTTCAAATTCTTCGGCGCCAGCCCCGAAGCGTCCACGAAAGAGCGCACCGCTTTGACCACCGCCTGCCGCAAGCCTTGCTCGTGCGCCCCCCCTTGGGTCGTGGGGATGCCATTGACGTAGGACCGAATCGTCTCTTCGTGCGATTCGGTCCACTGCAGCGCCGCCTCGATGCGGATTCCTTCTTCGCGCTGATAGTAGAAGGGCTGAGGCGTGGTCGGTGCCTTGCCACGATCGGTGATGATCTTGTTCAAGAAGTCGGCGATGCCACCCTCATGGTGCAGGACGTCCGACGTGCGGCCCGCCTCGTCCTTGTAGGTGATCTTGAGGCCCTTGTGCAGGAAGGTGCGCGTCTCCAGGCGGAAACGAATGGTGTCCGCCGAAAATTCCTGCTTGCCGAAGATCTGCGGGTCGGGCCGGAAGAAGACAGTCGTGCCGGTGCCACGCGCCGGGCCACGCTTCACCAGCTTCGACACCGCCTCGCCTCGGGCGTAGCGCTGTTCCCACTCGATCCCATCGCGTCGCACGCGCGCAACCATCTCCTCGGACAAAGCGTTCACGACCGAGGATCCCACGCCGTGTAGACCGCCAGAATATTGGTACTGCCCCGAAGAGAACTTCCCGCCCGCGTGAAGCGTGGTGAGCACCAACTCCAGCGCGGACTTGCCGAACTCCTTCTTGATATCGACAGGAATGCCGCGACCGTTGTCGGACACGGTCATCGACTTGTGATCCTCGTGCAGGATCACTTCAATGTGGGTGGCGTAGCCGTTGATGACCTCATCGACGCTGTTGTCGACGATTTCCCAGAGCAGGTGATGGTAGCCCTTCGTGTCGGTGCCGCCGATGTACATACCGGGGCGACGCCGGACGGGCTCGAGGCCCTGCAGGACTTGGATGTGTTCGGCGGTATAGGACTTGTCGGACGCCATCTCAGTTCACCAGCTTGGAATCCTGCGCGGCCTCGGGGAGAAGCGCGCGCACCACTTTGTTCTTCCGGGACAGAACGTGGCCCTTGCCACCACGCGAGGTGATCTCGTCGTGGCCCGGCCCCAGGGACACCTTCTTGCCGTTGTCCAATTCGGCGATGAGGATCTCGTCGCCGTAGGGATCGCCCATGGCGAAGCCCAACACGGCATCGTCGTCTTCGGTCTTGATCATGGTGACGCCCTTGCCGGGGTTGGCCAGCTCAGCCGCTTCGTCCGCCATGCACATCAGGTGGCGGGCCTTCGCCGTCACGATGCATATCGCTTGCTTGGGCTTGAACGGCAGCACGTTCACCACTTCGTCGCCCTCTTCCAGCTTCGCATAGCGACGGCCAGCGCGGGTCGAGACCTCGCGATGCGGATCGGGGTTCAGGCGGAAACCGAAGCCGTGCTTGGTCACCCCGATGATCTGGCCACCTTCCGACAATACCGACGGACCATTGCCGGTCACCACGTAGGCCGCCACCACACGCTCGCCGTCTCGGAAGTTGAACAACTTCTGCACGGGCTCCCCGTAACCGGTGGACGCGGGAACGTCGTTGATGCGCATGACGTAGCAGCTCCCGAAGTTCGAGAAGATGGCCATGAACTCCTTGGTCGAGCCACGCAAGGCCGCCAGCACCGCGTCGCCTTCGCGGACGCGCGTGGTGGAGATGTCCTTGATCTCACGGGACCGCTTGAGCCAGCCGTCGCGAGACACAATCACGGTGACTTCTTCGTCGAGGATGAAGTCCTCGGCTTGGAACTCCACCTCGTCGCCGCCACCACCGCCGACCTTGGTGCGACGCTTGTCGGAGAACTTCTCGGCGATCTCGCCCAGCTCGCCGCGGATCACCTTCCACAGCTTGCGTTTGTCCTTGAGAATGGCCTCGATCTCCTTGGCGCGGGTGCGCTTGGCGCCCAGTTCCTCGACGATGATCTGGATTTCCAGGCGGGCAAGCTTGTACAGCTTGAGTTCGAGAATGGCGTCGGTCTGATCCTCATCGAGGCCGAAGCGCTTGCTCACCTTCGCTGCGGCGTCGGCTTTGCCGTCCGACTTTCGGATGATCCGAATGGTTTCGTCGAGGGCATCGAAGATGGTCGCGAAGCCTTCCAAGATATGAATGCGCCGGCGCAGCTCGGCCAGCTCGTTTTCAAAGCGACGGGTGACGACCTCCTCTCGGAAGTCGAGGAACTCGCGCATGATCGACAGCAGGTTGAGCCGCATCGGCCCCGCCACCTCGCGGTTCTGCGTGGGCACGAGGCAGGTCATGTTCACGTGGAACGACAGCTCGATGGGCGTGTGCTTGTACAGATACGCCATCACCAGCGCGGGATCCGCCCCTTGCTTGAGCTCGAGCACCACCCGCACCTCGGCGGTGGATTCGTCGCGCACGTCGACCAGCATGGGCAGCTTCTTGTCGATGATGACCCCGGCGATCTTCTCGACCAGATCGGCCTTGCTGACGTTGTAGGGAATCGAGGTCAGGACGATGAGAGGCGCGCCCTTCTTGGATTCTTCGCTCTTCCATTCGCCGCGCAGGTGAACCGGGCCTTGCCCGGTCTCGTAGATCTCGCGCAGCTCCTTCTTGGAGTTGGTGCACAGGCCCCCGGTGGGAAAATCCGGGCCCTTGATGTACTTGAGGAGATCCTTGCACTCCAGCTTGGGATCGTCGATGAGCGCGATGGCGGCGTGGCAGAGCTCGTTCAGGTTGTGCGGGGGAATGTTGGTGGCCATGCCGACCGCGATGCCCGAGCACCCGTTGGCCAAAAGCTGCGGCACCCGCGCCGGCAGCACGATGGGCTCTTCTACCGTTCCGTCGAAGTTGGGACGAAACTCGACCGTGCCTTCCTTGATCTCCTCGAGAAGCTCCATCGCGAGCGGCGCCATGCGCGCTTCGGTGTAGCGGTAGGCGGCCGGCCCGTCGCCGTCGAGCGAGCCGAAGTTGCCGTGGCCATCGACCAGCCGGTAGCGGACCGAAAAGTCCTGCGCCATGCGCACCATGGCCTCGTAACAGGCGGAGTCACCGTGGGGGTGGTAGCGGCCGATGACCGCACCCACGATGGTGGCTGACTTGCGGAACCTCGCATCCGGGTA
>Ga0302323_100000676_pt1 | contig 27535 bp, 29 predicted proteins | sample Fen_T0_3_FD_201950 | JGI IMG/M metagenome (GOLD analysis project Ga0302323, IMG submission 201950) | Peat permafrost microbial communities from Stordalen Mire near Abisko, Sweden - Fen_T0_3 | ecosystem: Environmental > Terrestrial > Soil > Wetlands > Permafrost | place: Sweden: Abisko...
TCGAAGCTGCCGGCACCGTCGTAGCTGCCGGGACCGTCGAAGCTGCCGGGACCGTCGAAGCTGCCGGGACCGTCGAAGCTGCCGGGACCGTCGAAGCTGCCGGGACCGTCGAAGCTGCCGGGACCGTCGAAGCTGCCGGGACCGTCGAAGCTGCCGGAACCGTCGAAGCTGCCGGAACCGTCGAAGCTGCCGGGACCGTCGAAGCTGCCGGGACCGTCGAAGCTGCCGGAACCGCGGACGGCTCAGGGACAATGAGATCCGGCGGCGCGTTTGATCCCGGCTTCTGAGGCTTCGGCTTTGTTGCTGCGTTCGCTGGCTTGGATCCAGCAATCGCCAGAATGCCGAGAATCCCGCCAGCGGCCGCAATCGTTAAGAAGATTTTTCCACCGGGTGACATTAGGGGAACCTCCGAATCAGAGGGACACGAGGCGGCCAGCCTGGGGGCATCGGAGCGCCAAGGACGATGGCAGGATCTTCGATCGGTCCTGTGTCGTCCCAGCTCCTTCGTCCGCACACGTGCATTTGACCGCCGAGAAAATACGTCGAGCAACGCGCCGGCAATCCCAGCGTCCATTGCTCGCAAAGCCACCAAATAAGCAGGCGATCACAGTCGCCCCATCCATCCGCGTAGGTATAAATCGGGAGCCGCATAAGCTCGATCCCCGATCCATGCTCGGGCGGCAGGCGAAACCGCACCCCGCTCCGATAGAGCGGAGGAAGCCCCCAACGGCGGAACGCGGGCAAGCAACCGAGCGCGAACCCTTCGACCGCGCTCTTGATAAACCACGCCCGCTCAGCCGGGAGAAAACCATAGTCTGTGATTTCTGTGGCGACCTGCACTCTAGCGGCGGACCTGCGTACCGTAGAACGCCCCAGCGAAGACCAAGTCGTTGGCCGTTGGGTTTGCAACAACGAATTGCACGCCGGTAGCAGTGTCCAACGTAGGCCACAGAATTTGCGGAAACGTCGACACCTCGGACAGTAGCTCGATCGGAACGCCCAGAGCGTTCGACAGCAAGTTTGTGCCCGAAATGTTGATCTGAGTAATCAGCAGCCCGATCGTCGTCGATGGACACCCCATTTTTTGCGGAGTGAACGGACGGTTCGTCGAGACGTTGACAGGAGTTCCTACCGAGCGCGCCGGGATCACTGTGGCAGCAAACCCCAAATAGGTGACATCTCCCGCCACGTAATTGGGGGGGCTGTATTGCACCGCGTTGGCCGTCTGATTGCGCTGGACAGCTTCGGCAGGTGCGCCGACGTAATGGGGATGAACGTTCGGTGAACCGACGTGTTGTTGCCCTGGATAGACGGGCATCACGTTAACCAGATCCCCGACACCGTTGCCTCCATATCCGTTCGCGAACGGGTTTCCGACCTGACCTTGTAGAAGACTAGCCGCAATTTCATTTGCATCCATTGAAAAAGCCCTTTCGATCGCCGTTCGAACTATTCGTGAGGCTCGCCCGGTTTAATTCCCTCTTCGACGAGGTAGCGATAAAGCGCCAAATTGATGGCTGTCGTGCCTGCCGCGACGCTCGCAGCCTGAACAACTGGCATCTTTTTGGAGAAAAACGCAGGCACCAACATTGCCGCGCCGGCAAGACCGACAACGGGAACCGGTCCCATCTTCCACTGATGCCCTTCACCCATTTTCTGGTCTGCGTATGCAGCGGCGACCGTGACACCAGTGGCGGCAATTCCGCTAGAAACCAGTGCCGTTGTGTGCTGATTTTCGCGCGCAGCACGCTGTGTCCGCACCTTGGATCGCTCGATCAGGTTCTTAGCCCGTACAAGTATAGAACTTGCCATCACGAGATGGATCACTCCATCGTTACCAGACTGGCAACCATCAAAAACCCCGAGTATATATCCGGGGCCATGCAGGAGCGGGATTTACGCGAAAGCATTTCGCGGATTGGGGTCCAAGTTTCGGGTCTTGAGTTTGATGGAACGCTGCTAGACGGTCGAAAAAGGGCGGCTATCTGTTTTGAACTTGGGATCGAGTTTCCGGTTCACATTGCGAAAACTCTTCAAGAAGCATGCTCGATTTTGTGGACGCGTCACCCAGCAAGAGCGCTGGAATTAGCCGGCAAGTCGAGCGTTTTGGAGCTGGCTAAGTTATGCAGCACCAGCCCGGTTGCAATCGCCTGCGAAATCGAGGCGAATAGGCCCAAATCCACGCGACCACCGCGGCGACTCATTGAGGGGCAGCCATACCCAGAGCTTAAAGAATCCAAGAAGATGCTCCGGCGTCTCTTCGTTCTTGAGCCGGAGCTGTATGCCTACGCACAGGAAGCGGCCGCGCAATGCGGGCACCGCAACGTCAACAAGCTGGTCCGCGAAGCGCTCTGGGCCAAAGTGGCGCTCCTAGTGCCGCAAGCTCCCCAATTTCAGCCCAAGCGGGTCCAGTCGCCGAATGGGACACGAGTCCCCAAGCGCCGATCGGGTTAAACAGAAACGCCACCCGTGGGTGGCATTTCCTAGACGTACTGACGTACTGACGTACTGACGTACTGACGTACTGACGTCTAAACGGCTGCTATTTCCCCCAAAGCCTGCGCGCAAACGTTTAGACGCTCGCTCGCCGCAATAGCGACGCTTGCCGTCAAGAGCGCCCGCGTGGCTAGCGCCTGAATGTCGGACGCAAAGCCTACGATTTGATCGGTTGCGCACTCGGGACCGAACTGGATAGATCGATCCAGTCCATCGGCCAACCCCCGCAGCGTTCCAATGGAGTGACTGATGTCAGCTCTCGACCGCTGGACGATGGACCGCAAAACCGCGTCGCAGGCCCCCTGAACTTGGCCCGATCCTGGTGTCTCACTAGTGTTTTCTGTAGCCATGCGGAACCTCTTTTTCCGTTTGGTTAGGCTTCCGGACGTGTTTCAGCACGCTCGGAAGCTGCTTATTTTTCGACAAATGCCGATGGACACGCTTTAGCGTATGGACGTCCAAACGTCAATACGTCTGAACGTCACTTCTTGTGGTGCAGGTTACTCACCAAATCGGCAAGGATCTCTTGCACGGTCGTATCCCTATCGAGGGCGGTCCGTTTAAGCGCCTTTAGAGCTTCCTCGGGGAGCCAAACCGTTAGACGGGCCATGGGCTGATCGTCGTTCTTGCGCTGCCGACGCGTCGTCTTCATCGGGGCAGTGACCTTCCCGCGCTCGACAAAGGCCTTAACCGCCAACTCTTGCTTTGCCGAAGTTGGTTTTTGGGTGCTGTATGCGGGCTTTTTCTTACTTGCCACGGCGTTTGGTCCTCTTCATGCCACAAAGGGCCGTTGTTTCGTCGCACAGCGCCCGAACCTCATCGGCTGCAGGGCTCTTGGGTTGATAGGTTGTTGGAGCAAGCCCGGCGGCTACCGCTTCGGTGAACGTCACCCGAAACCCAAGCCAGGATTTGGCAACAGGGATCCCCGCATCGGCTAGGGCCTCTCTCGCGCCCGCCCCTATCGCCGTTCTTTTCTGTACCCGATTAAGCACGATGGCCGCCGCTAACCCTGGCCGGGCTATTCGGGCCTCATCGATGATCCGGACAGTGTCACCCAGCGCCCACGCCTCAAGCGCACCCGGACCGCATGGCAGGAGGGCCAGATCAGCCACGGCCAGCGCAGCTCGCAAAGTCGGACCAGCGTGGGGAGGCGTATCGATGATCGTCCAGTCGTAGGACTCCGCAAGCTTGGGCAGCTGGTCGGGACGATAGAACCCATCTCGCACCCCGACCACGGTCGGGACCGTGGCCTGTGCCCGTGGGTTCTCCGACGCAGCCGAGCCCCACGCCAGCGACGAGCCTTGCGGATCGGCGTCGGCCAACAGGACCGAGAACCCACGGACGCGATATTCCGCGGCGAGCGAGAGCGCGATCGTCGTCTTTCCAACCCCACCCTTGAGGGCAACTATCGAGATCACAGGCATGGGCCACGGCTTAGCGTCTGGACGTCAAAACGTCAATACGTTTAGACGCTAATCCGTCAAAAGCAGTAGTCAGCTAAGGGAATTGGATGTAAATCCGGTTTGCAGGAGGCGGCACCCATGAACCAATTTAGCGTCGGAGCAGTCGGCAAGAAGATCCAGATCCTCAACTTGGCTCAGCGACCAAGTCTCACCCCAAAGGAAGCTCTAAACCTGGCCGCGTGGCTTGTCGCAACAGCTGCGCCGCTGGTTCCGGGTAGCGCCTCCGATGTGCTGACGCAGTTTCACAGGCTCCTAGGCGATGCGTCCGAGGGGACCGAGCTCGAAGAGGCGGCGGGGGATGCCGTCGCAGAGCTGGGCGGCCGATGAAACCATCTCTCACACTCGATGAGCGGGGACTATTGCTCCACGTTGCAATCGGGGAGGACGTCGTCAGTGTGCCAGTCGAACCGGCCACCGTACGCGAGCTATCGGCCACGGTCGACCGTGCCCGGGATGCACTCAAAACCCCCGAGGGCCGCTCGACTTTGGTTCGTGGCCTCGGCCGACTCTTCGCTGAACTAACGGAAAAAAAGTGAAAAACACGCTGATCGTGATGAGTAGCAACCGAGAAATGGAGGAGGCGACCCGCCAAACCGTCGCGAACCTGGCTCAAGCAGGAGCCATTCGACTCATGGAAACCGGCTCCTCGGACGTCGCCCTGGCTCGCTGTAGAGCGCTTTCGTGGGCCTGCGAGCAGTTGCGCAAGTTCACCGATCGCGACGTCGTCCTGATGCTCGACGATGACATGGAGGTGCCGACCGAAACGGCACAACTACTCGCAGCCAAGGCTCGCGAGTTAGGCCGCCCCTGCTCGGCAGCCTACGCGACACCGACCGCAAGCTTGGCCGCCATGCCCTGGAGAGAGAGGCCCGGCGCCTGGCTCGTCGGTTTAGGCTGCGTCGCCATTCCTCGAACGGTGCTGCTCGAGCTCGAATCGATGGCGGAAAAATTCCGGTTCATGGACCGAGAGCTGACCGCCTTCACCTGGAGCGGTCCCCAAGATGGTGAATGGGTCTCGGAAGATTACCGCCTATCCATGAACCTGGGTGGCGTTCATCTGATGCCACTAGCGGTTGGCCACATCAAAAAGGGATCCATTTGGCCTGATTCGGCAACACTTCAAAAACTCACAGAAGAACGGTCACTTGTTTGACGTCAAGGCGTCAAGGCGTCAAGGCGTCAAGGCGTCAAGGCGTCAAGGCGTCAAGGCGTCAAGGCGTCAAGGCGTCAAGGCGTCAAGGCGTCAATCAACCGTTTAGGTTCTCGCTCCCGAACCACAAACAGGCACTCACGTCGATCACGAAGTGTCTATTCAGAAACATCCTTGTGACTCGAAAAATATCGAAGACCAGATAACTTGCCAAGCCATTTTCCGGCCGAGGTTGCGCGCCCTCCAACGGAGAAGCACACCGGCTTGATGTTCGTAATATCGGTGAAATTGAGGATTGCCGGTTCAGTCTCATCACTGTGAGCAGCCGAAGTGCCCGCCAAAATCTGCAAGCTTGCTTGTCTTCCCACCGGAATGCTAAGACGCTCTCTCTCTCGTTGCGGTAACGGGAAAAGTAAGGCGGTATAGCGCTATGTCAACAGTCATGGTTGTTCGACAAGTTCGGTCTGCATGTTCGCAGAACCAGCTGGTCGCAAGTATTTTGCTGGGTATTTCTACGCTGCTTTCGGGTTGTTCACAGGGTGGAACGAAAGACTACGAGTCGGTCGATACTGCCCAACAGGCGATAGTGCAGCAACAGGTTGCAAGTGTCGTTGTGCCAACCGGGGTTAACTATGCTCAAGTTGCCGTAGCAGCGGCATCTTCGCTGACAGTATCCGATCGAGTCCAGCTACTTGGCTCGACCTCCGGCACCTACGCAGCCAGTTCTAGCTCCGGATCTTCACTGTCCACGTACGGAAACTCCGTAATGGTGGGCAACATCACATCTATACCCTCAGTCACAATTGGAGCACGTTCGACAATTTCCGGCACTATCAAGTCCGGCGGCACAATTAGTGGTGCACCGACAGGTGTGACAGCAAACCAGAACCAGTCGATTGCAAGTTCGACGCTCAAGTGGAAAGTCCCATTTGATACCTCATCTTCGACAGTCACTCTGTCGACGGGCAGTAAGACGCTTCCACCTGGCAGCTACGGAAACGTGCAAATCAATGGTGGTACGCTAAATCTTGGTGCTGGGACCTATTACATTGATACGCTGAACCTGCAGTCGGGTTCCAACTTGGTTGTCAACAACGCAACGGCTCCAGTCTTTCTGTACGTCAAGACCGCCCTAACGTTTCGCACGAAGCTCACTGGCACACCAGACAATCTAATGCTGGTCTATCTGGGAACTGCGGCTACAGCAATCGAAACGACGTTCCAGGGAACCTTCGTTGCTCCCAATGCCGCGGTAAGATTCGGTGTCGGCGGCGCACCCCATGTCGGTTCAATTTTTGCTAACTCGATTCTCCTGGATCCAGACGTCAAATTCACCCAGCGTGCCTTCGCGCATTGGGATCTTGTATCATTTGATGCCGGCATCACACCAACGTTGAACTGCGTGACTCAACTGGATTCGGCCACATACGGAGCGGTATTTGGATACACGAACACAACAGGAGCAAATGTAACGCTCGGAGCGGGCAGTCACAATTTGTTTGCTCCTGGCGACGTGGACCGTGGACAGCCGATACTTTTTGTTCCAGGTCAGGTGCCAATTGCGAACATTCAAACTTTTTCGCCCTCGAGCCAACTCACGTGGACTGTTGGCTCGCAATCCGCAACAGCTTCTTCAACCTCTCCGACCTGTTCGGCAGAGCTAAATTCTGCGCTCCAGAAGCTCTATCTTTCGAATAGCAACTCGGTAGCTATTCGCAACTCGGTTGTAGGTATCTTCTCAAATCCGAACTTTGGCAAATACTTCGACGCGATCAAGACGCTTTACGGTCCACAACTAACACCTTTCCAGAGTGCAGCCATCGACGCTATCAAGTTGGTAATTGCCAACACCGATCTGCTGGGTGAGCCATCCACATTAACAGCCAGCCAACTTGCTCGTATTGCTGCTTTTCGTTCTGCCGTTCTGTCGAATCCGGCAGTCGTCAGTATGAGAGTGGCGGGCGACGCGCTACGCGGAAATCCGACTGCTTTTCAGTGTAAGGTGATTTCTACCTTGAATGGTGAACAGCCTACTGTATCTTTGGTCCAACCACAGTCGGGTTCCCTAAACGCGCAAGTGCAAGCACTAGCGCATTCAAAAGAGTTGGCTAGCCTGCAGGCAGTGATTGCTGAAATTGCCTCGGGCACCCAATACAGAGCATTGTTTGGCGCATCAGGTCTCATGCTGGCCGGGCTCATACCAAGTGATGTTGCTCAACTCCAGCTACTGGACCCCATACTGACTAGTCTACTCGGAAAGATATTTGCGGTTGCGGGTGGCGTAGTAGCCGGAGCAGCCGTTGGATTTGTTACGGGTGGCCCTTTGGGGGCGGTTGCGGGTGGCATCATTGGTGGAGCCGTAGTTTACTTTGGATCGGATGCGATGGATGCCGACTCGTGTACGCAATGCACGAGTAGCGCACAATGCGGAGACGAAAGCTCTTGTGCTGGAATGTGCTGCACCGAAATCAGTATATTCTCGACGTGGCTTCTTAGTAGCAATGGATGCCCATCTGGTGAGCAAACTTGCACCGCGGACAGTCAGTGTGCCGTTGGATCTCTTTGCAACCAAGGATGCTGCGTGGCCTCAGTTTCCCTTTGCCCCGGTGCACTTTGTAGCTCTGACGCCCAGTGTTCTGGTGGGAACACATGCCAAAACGGATGCTGCGCAAACCGATGCGGCGTATTCGGGCAAACTTGCAACGAATTTGTGTCGACCACTTGCGGGATTCCCGCAACTACCTGTCCCGCAGACAACACATGCAAAAACGGATGTTGTCAAGCTCCGGACATTATCCTTCAGTAAGATTGATTACGACAAACGAACATGTCACCCATACCAGCTGAATCCAATAGCTCGCGTCTTTGCCAGTTGTTGATGGTATTGGGTGGCATGTCGGTTGAAGCATGTCGAAACGCACCTCAGGATACGAGCACAATTGTTGTTGGCCTGGCAGATGCAGCTCGCCCAGCAGTTGTCAGAGTTTTTGGTCGAGGTGGACTTGCCCAACCGTCAGGCTCTGGTTTCTATATTCGAGGCCGACATGGAAAATCGCTTGTTGTCACAAATCACCACGTGATTTGGGGCGCAGATGACATCCTAATCGAACGAAACGACGGAACAACTGACACTGCGTCAATTGTCGGCACTGATCCCTCTTCGGACCTTGCGCTGCTTTCGCCACGCTCCAACTCAGCATCCAATAGCCTTTCCTTCGGTGACGATGGCTCGCTTCACCAAGGTGAATGGTTAGTCTGCATCGGTAGTCCGATTGGGTTGTTGAATGCGATGAGCGTTGGAATCCTTTCTGCGCGGGCAAGGGTGTATGGAGCGACTCTGGCCGCGCAGAAGAATGTGGACCACCTCTTCACTGAAGCAGCGCTTGGACCCGGCAGTAGTGGAAGTCCTCTGCTCGATATGCATGGGCGAGTAGTTGGTATCAATGTGTCGATTACTGGTTCAATCAGAGGACTTGGCGTCGCCATACCGAGCAGTCTAGCCCTTGGGATTATACAAGATCTCGAGCTTTCAGGTCAAAGCCTGCACTCAACCGCTGGAATCGATGTCATTGACCGCACCGACACGAAGTCACAAAAAAGTGCATTCTGGGTCAAATCGGTGACCCCTGGCGGTCCTGCAGATTTGGCGCAGTTTCGCGTTGGAGATCAAATTGTCGCCGTTGATGGAAAACGATTGCTGAATGTCAGCGATTTTCAGATCCGAGTATTTCTCGCGGCACCAGGCTCAACTCTTCGAGTTGACATCGTACGTGACGGCAAGCCGTTGTCTTCAACAATCCATGTGCAGCTCGTTTCTGCTCCTGACTCAACGCCATGATGCACGTAACACGTCACCCAGACTTCTTGGATTACCGCGATAATTCGACCTGCAGAACTTCGAGAAATTCCTTGCAAGCGAATCCTATATACGCCGTTTGCGCTTCAGTTCTTGCGATTACTACCCTCGCGCATGAGGGTCGGGCGGAACAGACTACATCCACGGTCGCAATCACGACGCCCAGCGCAAGTGCTTCCACAGCCAATGTGTCTCCGTCTGCTTCTCTAGCCAACGGAGGTACCAATACGTTGGTCAAAACCGGTATTTCGTCGCCCGTAGAAACTGAATCTGTTTCGAACGATGCTCTGTCTAGTGCCGAAGTCGAACAACTTGGGAAGATGTTCGACTCGTATCACTCAGATTTTCGGAAGTTTCAGCTTTTGGGAGCGGCATCACTTACTGTACTTGGTGCGATCACAATTCCTGTTGGCATCGCTATTCGCAATCATTCGAATTCCCAGTTGTTGGTCGGCCCTATCGTTATTGGACTTGGAGCAGGTGAAATAGGTGGAGCTACGGCCCTCATTCTTGGTTCGTCTGGATCTGATCCCGATCTTTCCGAACTTGCCACGTTTTTGCACCAAGAACGGGCGCGAACAAGCGATTCATCGTCAGTCTTGCGCGCAGTCGAAACTGAGTGGAGTCGAAGGGTCGATGGCAATCGCGCGTATCGCATGGTCGGGGGCGTTCTTGGTATGACCTTGGGCGTCCTAGGGACGGCGGGCGGCACCGTCTTCGCACTCTCAGACATTTCTCAATTATCGCGAAACGATCGATACGAGATCGCGGCAATGGGCTTCAGCGTCGGCGCATTCGGCCTTATTGCAGGCATGCGTTCATTCTTCTTCGAGAGTCCAATTGAAGTGGCTTGGAAAGTTCGGCATACTGGTCAACCACTTCGGTCATCCAAGCAAACACAATTCGGCGTAATTCCGGTACCGCTACTGGGAGGAGGCGCTCTCGCGGTCGAAGGCAAATTTTGAATCGTCGGGTGACATTCATCAGAAGCACACCCAACTCGCCGCACTGATTTTGGGAAACCAGAAACGAGACTCAGGATCGACAAATGAAACATGTGCAACCGTCTTCCGGTGTTTCTGCTGTCATGTGACATGTCGTCTCTGCGGTACGTCGTCGCACTTCGCTACTACCGGTTGACTTTCCAGTGTCGACCCATATATTCCTTACCTCATATGGTAACGAGCAGTCGTTTTTGTCGGTTCCCGATCAGCGTGCTGTGCGCTTGTAACCTACTATTTGGCTGTTCGTCGAATACCGGGAATGCTTCTTCAAGCGAGGCGACTACGTGCACGAGTTTGGTAAATGATGCCCCGCTTATTACAGAAATAGTTAAACCTGAGTCGGGTCCAGTTCCTACCGGTGGTTCGATAGCAAATGCACGCTATGCACTTTCTTCTTTGGTCCTCTATACGGGACCAGGCGGCGTCCGTGGTTCACTGAATCCTGCAGTTGCAAGTGCAGTCATCGAGATTGATGGCGATGTCATGCAACAAGTCGGCCTTGTTTCAGGAGTTGAGAAGCGGTTCACATCAACGCTAAAAGTGTCAGGAACAAAACTTACAACTGTTGACACTTGTCCCGATACGGATACCGAAGAGTTCCAATTCAGCGCATCGGACACGCAGCTTACCATTTCTCAAGTGATAACTGAGGGAACGTTCGCTCAAACCTATAGCAGACGGTAATTGCGTTCAGTAGAACTGTACTTGCGATCGTTTCGTGCAATCTGACAACTCACTTCCGGCTGTTGCTCAATGTCGAAGTTCTGCAGACTCGTACGACCATCCAGACTGGCTTGTCCCAAGCACTCTACGTCCAGCCGATATGATGCGGCTGCGCGGGCGTTCTACGGGATCTATTGTCTATTTCTTGTCGGATGTAGTCCACGCACGCCAGTAGACGTTCGGACTTGCGAGCAAAAAATGCCAATCGTTAGAGGTGTCGAACCAGACCAAGCGGTCATCATCAAATGGGTTTCTGTTTCATGCCGCAATCCAGCAGATTGTTTGGACACGCTTCGTAAGCACGCCTGCGAACTTCACGGCACGGAAATCGTCATCCAGAGCGATCCATCGACCAGCACATCCGCGACCAGTCTGTGGTCTGTTCCCTCCAAAAGGCAAAGTCATCCTTTCGATAACTTAGTGGTATCGGCGTGGATTACGCGCCAGTCGTCCAGCGGCGGCAGCCAGGACTAGGCTGGGCTAGAGACCAACCATTACTTATCGCGCCCTTGTGGCAGGTGGAGACGGCCCCAGCACAACACAGTGTGTTTGGAACCGAAACTATCGGGTGAAGCAGGAATAGGGGGATGCGAGGTGGAAACTCTGCATGTTCAACAAGCAGTTTTTTTGTTGTTGCAGCAGTACGAAATGTGCGGAATGTTGCAGGCGCTTTCTTCGGCTAGAGGAATGAATACGTCGGCATCATTGTCGCACGTTATCGTCGTTCCTTTGTCGTCGACAGAAATAACAAATTCGCGACCTTCAACGGTCCCTCGATGAGTTCCCGCGTGGCGCAGCAAGAGTTGCCCCGGATTTGGCGCAGTTAACGTATCAAACTGTGCACAGACCTTACCAGTTGCAGACACCAGGCGCACCTGGCTGTGACCTAGTTCAGGAACGAATACTCCAAAAACTCGAGCGCCATCAGGCCAAGCGCAGTCGCCAAGGCTGTCCGGCGGCAGTCCGCAATCCTCACACGTGAGCGACGCTGGCGAAAGTGTCGCCCATCCGAAACAACGTTGCGCCGCCTGCGACGCTTGTACGTAGGCAGAAAAACATGGGTCGCCGATAGCGTTGCACTGGGCGACTTCCGGTACGCTGACCTCGGTCGTCTCGATGAGCTCTGTTCTGGAGCCACAAGCAGTGAGGGCTAGAAAAGCAGTAGCTCGAACGACATAGGGGCAACGACCTCGCATTTGCAATGGTTTAGCTGGGAGACGACTTCGGACTGAATCGTTTACCAAGCTTGTCATAAGCCGCACCCTCTTTTTGCGATCGACCTCATATACCGCCTCTGCCTGTCACGAAAGAAGAATGAAGTTCTTGTCCACAAAGTAACCTTTCAGGACACTGGGGCTGCCTTTCGCTTTTGGGCCTTGGCAGGCGCTGGCAAATAGTGACCTTTTTGGGACAGGGCACGGTGAATGGTTGATCGCTTCACCTTTAGGGCAACGGCGATTCCTCGAATTGTCTGCCCCTTCGCTTCCAGTACACGAGCCCTTTTGAGGGTGTCAGGGTCAACGGCTCGGGGACGCCCCCAGCGGCCCCCCTCAGCTTCAATGCGGTCGCGGGCGGCTGAGATGCGCTCCCCTAGGGCCGCCCGCTCCATCTGGGCGGCCCAGGCCAACACAGCAAGCACAACGTCGGCAGCAGGGCCTTCGAGTGAAAATCCGTCCGCCACAGTCGCTAGCTGGCATCCGTGCGAGCGGAGTTCTTCGACGATTGCGAGGGTGTCTCGAATCCCCTTTCGGGTGAGCCTGTCGATACGGAAGACGTAAACCTTCCGAATTTCTCCGGCCCGCACGGCTGCGCGAAGTCTGTCGAGTTCTGGGCGATTCAATCCAGAACCACTGCGTTTTTCAGAATACCAATGAGCTGAGGCGATTGAGTCACCGCGGGCTTTTGCTGCTTTCGCAATCGCGCGACGTTGCAAAGCCAAGTCCTGTTGACGGGAGGAGACTCGGACGTAGGCCGCGCACTTCATTCCACTTTTTAGCCTTTTTTTCTGTTCTGGGAATAGATAGGGCGGCTGTAGCCGCCATGGGACGCTAGCGTCCCGCCGCATCTCTTTGATGGATTCAGTAATAGAAGGCGCGAGGGGATGGATGAGCTTTAAGTTTGTCTACTGTTGTTTAAAGGGACTTCTGAGGATCCCGCCCCTGTGTTTGATCAGACCCAACATTTAGATCAGCTCTTCGAGCAGTGGTGCGCGTGTTCAGCTGTTCCAAATCGCCTAAACAGGCGCGCAGCACCTAAAAACAAGGCCTTTCGGCGTTGCCTACATGGAACGAAATAGAGCTTCGCCTTGGCGGGGCGAAGCTCGCTGAAAGCTAGGTCGCGTTTACGCTACGGCGTGTCGGGCGCTAACGCGTTTTGCTGCTCGGCTTGCTGCTTGGCTTGCTGGGCCCTCTGCCGTGCGGCCTCGCGCTGTTCTCGTAGCTCCGCCGCGGCCCGTCCCTGCTCACCCAAACGTAGGATCTCCTGAACAACAGGATCATCCGTGCGAATGGGGCGACTCTGCTCCTGATGAAGGATCGCACCCGGAGCGGCGTGCCTTGGCGCTGCTCTCACAATCTCGCCGGCATCCCGCGCCTTTACCGCCTGCTCGATGCGACGATTTCTTCGCTCGCGACGAGTAAACGGGTTCTTTTGCTCGATCGCGGACCAATTGAACCGCTTAATCGTCGTCCCGCGCGTGCTGTGCCCGTATTTGGCCTGAGTCGGAAGCTCTCCGTTTGGCAATACCCGGGTGCTCTCGATAATCGAGGCATCCCGCAGCTGCCGCCGGACGCGGGCGATCGACTCAGTGTGATAGGGGCGCCCGTCCGTGCGCTTGATTGACTCACCAAGTCGCGCGTCGGTTAGCCAGCAGCTATCGCCAAAACTAGCTATCTGGCCAGCAACTAGACTCGCAAGACGCGGCCAACCTCGTTTGGTCAGCGCACCGATCGCCAAGCGCTCGGCATGCTCGCTGCTCCCAAGAGCGGGGGACGAAATCATCGGCCACCGCCTACACGAAACCACCTAGTCGGTCGTTTGTTCGTGTCTTTGGGTTGTTCGCTTCCTAAATTTGTGCTCTTTTGTCTCTTGGCCACCGTGGAGAGGTCGATTCTCCGCGTGTTGCACCCCAGAACCGGCCGATGTTGAAGCATCGGGCGGTTCGCCCTATTTAAGGGCCTAGTGGTGTTCGCGTGGGTGCATGGAAGTCTTAAACGGCTTAATCTGCAACCCATTTTTTGTCATTGGTCGAGTTTTTGAGCCATTCCAGCCATCCGTATATACGCCAATTGCTCCTAACGTCTGGACGTCTAAACGTTAAGACGTCCATCTAGAACGGAGCCGAGGCGAGCATTTCGCGCATTTTGTCAGGACTCTGTCGGTAGCGGCCCGCCTTACGCATCGCGCGGCCGTGCTCCTCGTGGTCCCTGATCAGTCGCGCCAAATGTTGATCCGCCTCTGCCTGCTGGACTGAATAAATTTCTTCGGGGTGCTCCTCGGCCCATTCCAAGAAAGCTTCCGTGCGCGACCGACGAGGCCCCGCTTTGATCTGCTTGGCCACTAGGTCAAACACCGGCACGAGCTCTGCGGGGAGATTGCTCCGGACCTCGTCGTCGTCTTCCGCCGTGCGTTCCCGCTTCGTTGTTCGCTGTTGGGCCCGCTTGCGCTCGGTGCTGGCCAACTGGCGACGGAGTGCCCGAGCGTCCGCGTATTCCGCGAACGCCGACCTTTCGGCCGTTGCTCCCTCGATTTTCGCGCGGTCGATCCCAACTGCGCACGCTTCGCGCCCTTTCGCTCGTTCGGCGCGCTGATGTGCGACCAATGCGGCACGCTCCTCCGCCTGCCGGTGTTTGAGGCTGCTGCGCGCGTCCCGACATTGCGAGCGGGCCGCTTGCAGCAGGTGACGGCGTTCGACGCGTGCCGCGTTAATTTGTGCCCGTAATAGCCTTAGCCGCGCACGGTCCTGATCCTTGAGGTACGCCGCTAGCTCCTTTTTCAGCTTCAGACCGTCGCGAGCCATACCAACCCACCTAGAAGCACTCTTCTAACTCGTAGTGAATTGTCCCAATGAGCCCAGTAACCGGGTCTTTGCATTCGCCCCAGCCGTCACCGGTTTCCGTCTGGTTCGAGTTGACGCGGACAATTCCCTCAGGGCCAGAAATCAGCTGCGCGCGGCCACGGATCTGAATGCTTGGCGCTGTTTCCCCGTATGGGATTCCGAGGCCCTGTCCGGTGACCATAGGCAACCACACTTGAGCTTGTCTGCCCTCCGCTCCCTCTACAAGTTGGGCTGCGTCATATCCCGATCCGATGTGGTGCGAGTTCTTAACCACATTGCGGAACGTCTTCCCTGCGTCGATCGATGCATCAAGATACAGGATCACCACTCCACCGCCGGTTGTCGCGTTGGAGACGAGATCCAAGGAAATATTCGCCCTATATCTGTACTTTGGATTTGGATCTTCGAGCTGAATAACGAGCGCTTCTGCCTCCGGCTTTCCGAAGCCGTTGCCAGATATGGTTTCTGGACATTCTGGGATCTTGGTGTCCCCAACCATTACACTGACGGCCTCGGCTAGCCTGATTCGTGCCCCTGGCCCGAGTGTTAGAGGCGCCCCGGCCTCGTTCGTGATTACTGGACCAGACGGCGAAAGTCGCAGGGGAGGTGTTTGCATATTATGACGGTGCTCCATTGGTTACGGCGGGAACGACTGCATTTGTCCCGATAGTTGCCTTTGAGGTGCTCGAGCCGCTTGGTTTCGTCGCCCAGTGCTGCAACAGATCGAGCACCATGGGCGCGGCTTGTTGCACCTGCTCAAGCATGAACCGGCTCGCGATGCTCTGTTGCTCGTCGGTCTCAAGTTCTGCGCGTTTTATGGCAATAAACAGCTCGTGAGCGTCGTTCAGTTGAGCGTTTAGCTTTTCGATCTGCGCGCTCTGAAATTCGAGCATCTTTCGCGCCATCTCACCGACGAAGTCCGTAGTTTTCGCAACGCTGGCAATCGCATCTGCCAAGGCTTTGGCGCCGTTCTGCGTTCCGAGGTCTTGCGCATTGGCGTTTTGACCCGTTACCGTGCGCAAAATCGTTGAAACTGTGCCGCCGCCACTGTCTTCGGCCACAAATGTTAGCTGAACGCGTCGCTTGGGAAGCTCTGGAATCAACGCTTGAATCAACGTTTCGGCGTCTTTCGCCCAAAGTTCCGGCTCTAGACCGATACCGTGGATCGGTTCCCAGGTTTCAAAGACGGTGCCTTCGCACATGAGGCGCACGCGGCGAGGAACGGGCATGCCTTCCGTGACCTCTCGCACCAGTTTGTCCATGAATACTGTCAGTTGCTGACTCATTAGGCCGCCTTCCTCGATGACTTAACCAGCGATGTGATCAGAACGACTGCGAGCACTACACCGCCGCCAATCGCCAACATTTTCACCGCCGAACTGACTTCCCCAGTTGCTTGAGAGACAGATCCAGCGAGTGAACTTGGCCCCGGTGCATTCGTGATCGGGTTGTTGGTGGATGGTTGATATACGGTTTCAAGCAAATAGTTCGAGTCGTGGGGCCATGGCGTGACGGCCTCCGATCCACGGTTGAAGAACCGGACAAACCGCACCGTAGAGGGACCGTCCAGGGATACGCCGGCTAGGGATTCTCCTTGGGTCTCAGCAGAGGCAAGAGCGACGCCAGAGTTAAGGATCTCGACCTGACTGCCCTTCAACGCGAAGGGATTAGCCGAATCAGCGACAGCCGCTCCGGGCGCTGATTCGGCTGCATCCTCTGTCCATATTCGCAACCGCCGATCACGACTGACGCCAATCATTATGGCTTCGAAATCGAGATCGTCCTTTTGCCTCACTCCCCAAACGTTCCAACCCTTAAAAACGGTTGTGAACCCTGCCGGGGCGGCGCCGACCGTTGCCAGTCGTCTGATTGCTCGCGCGGTCATAGTTTACCCCGCACGACGGCGACGCCGAGTCCATAGAACTGCCGCGACGGATGCGAAGCCAAGCGCCATGACGGCAACACCAACGCCGGCACCACTCTTTTTTTTTTGCCGTCGAGAGTTTCCGGAACAGGCGCAACCGGAACGGGTAAGCGCTCCGACTTGCTGGGCGCAACGGCCAACAGTTCCGGATATGGATCGATCGTTCCCCTGTCTGTCGTATGGACCTCGAAATGCAAGTGGGGCGTTGTTCCTTGTGCGTTGCCGCTCGTCCCAACCGTTCCGATCACCTCGCCAGCTGACACGCTGCGCGGGTACGTGCCGACATAGTCGGTCAAATGCGCATAGTAATAGACCGTCCCATCGGTGCTCTTGAGATAGGCGACGGTTCCACCTTTTGGATCGTCGGCAGCTCGTACAGTCCCGGAATCCACGGCAAGAACGGGCGTCCCAGTGAGTGCAAAGATATCCGTTCCGCGATGCGATCCGAATGCATCGGCAAATTGGGGATATCCCATCACGTCAACAGGGAAAACCCGCAGCATACTAGGCCCGCCGCGCTCGAGCGCGGCCGCGCTTCATACGAGCCAAAAACTCGGCCTTTGCGGCCCCTCGCAATGGACCGGCCTTCTTGGCTGTCTTCTTGTGGGCCTTCTTGGCCGTCTTCTTGTGGGCCTTCTTAGCCGTCTTCTTGTGGGCCTTCTTGGCCGTCTTCTTGTGGGCCTTCTTGGCCGTCTTGGGCTTGCGGCGCTTAGATAACGCGCGTTCGATCTCGGCTAAGGTTAACTGCTTCATGCCTCGAACTCCTGAAACCCGCTGCCACTCGTGAGAATTGAGCCAGCGACCAACGGAACGATCTGAAATGCCGACACGTAAACCGCGACACCCGCGATCGTTAGGGACGAACAGGTCAGAGGGAAAAAGAAGGTCGCGTCATCATCGAGGGCGATCGGTTTGCCTGCGCCTTGTCCGGAGCATCCACAACCGCCCCCACCGTGCCCAGGGCCTCCATTGCCGCCCCCACCGTGCCCAGGGCCTCCATTGTTCGGTAGCGCTTGCACCGACGCTAGAGGGGCGACTGTTGGCGGAGTAGTGGACACAAAACGCCGCGCAACAGACCGAGTCCCGGCAGTTGCAGCGGTAAGCGTGACCGCACAAACAGCCCCTTTTGCATCAAGTGGCGTAGCAGTCGCCGAAAACTGCCCTGGGATCGTAATCACGAGGGGCGTTCGTAGCTGTATCACCTCGCGGGTTCCCTGGGTGCCGTAGCTAATCGAGATCAGCACTCGACCAAATGCGGAGAACCGCCACAGAAACGGCGCCTTTAGGGCGTCGCAAACTCCGCGCGGGTCAGTCTCGCCAGGGTTCCAGATAACGCGGGATTGTGTGCCATAAATGATCCCCGTATTGCCTACCATCTGTTGAGGCGGTGGCTGTGCTGGTGGCCCACTAACGGGCAGGGGATTCGCAAATCTATTCATGCAAACTGCGGCACGCGATGCCTAATGCCGGACGGTCCGAGTCGGGTTAAGGCATCGACGATTTCGGTCATCCGTGGATTTTGTGGACTAGGTGTCTTGAGCATTCGCACGGCATGGACGATCTGCGTCGCCTGTGGGTGCCCGGCTTGCGCGTGTTGCACTATTTTTGCGAGGGCACTTTGTGCCGCTTTTCCACTGTGCAGGGCTGACACGATTTCCGGAGATCTGACGCCCCGTGCAAATTGTTGGGCTGCCACTTGGCCCGCTGCAAATTGTTGGGTCAACTGCTGGGCGCCCTTTACTGCTGAATGGGCAGCTCCTTGGAGGTTCTTCGCATGGCCGATTGCAACCCCGACCTGCACGGCCTTTTGTACATTCTCCGGCAGCTGATGGAGAGCCGTGTCCATGGCGACCGTTGCAACGTTCTTGCCGCTTGCGACTGCCTTTGCCGCGCCAAGTCCGGCGACTAGAGCTTGCTTTGCTTCTGGTGATACGGGCAACGCATTGATCGCTATTTGATCGATCGGTTTGCCCTCCATTGCTGCAGTCGCAACGCTAAAGGCGGCCTGTGCCATTGGCCCGCCAGGAATTGCGCCCTTGACCGCCTCCTCCATTGCCGCCGTGATTGATTGACCCTGCGCAAGCGCGAGCGCACCACCAATCCCGGCGCTAACGCCCTGCCCAATTCCCGGGACAAAAGAAACGACCGTTTGTGCGTAGGGCGCGAGCGTCTTCGCGCTGCCTAGGGCCGTCTTAAACTGATCGACTGCGATACGGTCGATCCTCTTACCTTCGAGCAATTGCGAGCCGGCCCGGATCGGCAGGGTTGCCAGGTTATTGGCCGCGTTAACCACCGTTCCAAGAACTGGAACCCGTTTGACCTGATTGAGTGCCTGTTCGCCGTAGTTTGTCGCAGTAGAAACGACGCTAGAAGCAGCCCTTTGGATCGCATGCGGAACGACCGACTTTGCGGCACTTCCCAGGCTTCCGGCTGCCTTCTTCACAAAGGACATAAAGCCGCCCACGGTGAAGGGCTCGCCTACTGAAGCCTCGCCCACGCAACAACCGACCGTTTCAAGCTCCCGGTTGAACGCTAGCCAAACGTGAGACAACGGCACAAACGCTCGCAGGGTGCGCCCGTTGATTTGCACTGATAGGACAACCCCGGGACCTAGTCCTATACCGAGACCATCCGAGCGCCAATCCCACCCCAAGCGCTGAATTTGAGTAATCTCGTCCATGGCTACGCCACCCGCTGAAGTGAAATCAGAGAACCGGGAGCAATCGCGGGCAGTGGACCGTGATTACTGAACGCTAGCGCCTGCTCTCGTTGAGCTGATAGGCGCAGCTGATTCGCACGGACCGGGTCCGTTGTATGGTTCGCCAGCTCGATTAGGGCTGCCCGATAGGCATTAAGCGCGGTTTCCTTTTGGGAGCCTACCGGCCAGAATCGAACGATCGGGACTGTCCCAAACTCTTGAGCAACGGTTAGCGCGGTTTTGGGACCAAATTTGCCGTCCACCTTGAGCGGTGGCCGTGCGGTCTGCCAAGCCGTGACGGTCGGTTCTATTCGGTTCCAGCCGGATCGGGACTCCGCGTCGAGTAGCGCTGCCACCATTTGGGCGGTGTCTGAAAGAACCGTCGAGGCGGGCACAGGGACGGCCGCAGGCGTCGAGGCGGGCACAGGGACGGCCGCAGGCGTCGGGACGGGCACAGGGACGGCCGCAGGCGTCGGGACGCTTGCCTGCCCGAACCCCGGAACGTGCAGCGACGTCCCGTCAGGCATTCTAAAAATGCCGGTCGCCGGATCAAATGTGCCGATGATCGCTCCAGTTGGCCCAGTGACGTTGCCCGTCTTTGGGTCATACGTGCCGATCGGTGCTCCGCCGAGCGGATTCGCCAGCACGATGGCTCCCGCCGGGACCGTCGAAGCTGCCGGCACCGTCGTAGCTGCCGGGACCGTCGAAGCTGCCGGGACCGTCGAAGCTGCCGGGACCGTCGAAGCTGCCGGGACCGTCGAAGCTGCCGGGACCGTCGAAGCTGCCGGGACCGTCGAAGCTGCCGGGACCGTCGAAGCTGCCGGAACCGTCGAAGCTGCCGGAACCGTCGAAGCTGCCGGGACCGTCGAAGCTGCCGGGACCGTCGAAGCTGCCGGAACCGCGGACGGCTCAGGGACAATGAGATCCGGCGGCGCGTTTGATCCCGGCTTCTGAGGCTTCGGCTTTGTTGCTGCGTTCGCTGGCTTGGATCCAGCAATCGCCAGAATGCCGAGAATCCCGCCAGCGGCCGCAATCGTTAAGAAGATTTTTCCACCGGGTGACATTAGGGGAACCTCCGAATCAGAGGGACACGAGGCGGCCAGCCTGGGGGCATCGGAGCGCCAAGGACGATGGCAGGATCTTCGATCGGTCCTGTGTCGTCCCAGCTCCTTCGTCCGCACACGTGCATTTGACCGCCGAGAAAATACGTCGAGCAACGCGCCGGCAATCCCAGCGTCCATTGCTCGCAAAGCCACCAAATAAGCAGGCGATCACAGTCGCCCCATCCATCCGCGTAGGTATAAATCGGGAGCCGCATAAGCTCGATCCCCGATCCATGCTCGGGCGGCAGGCGAAACCGCACCCCGCTCCGATAGAGCGGAGGAAGCCCCCAACGGCGGAACGCGGGCAAGCAACCGAGCGCGAACCCTTCGACCGCGCTCTTGATAAACCACGCCCGCTCAGCCGGGAGAAAACCATAGTCTGTGATTTCTGTGGCGACCTGCACTCTAGCGGCGGACCTGCGTACCGTAGAACGCCCCAGCGAAGACCAAGTCGTTGGCCGTTGGGTTTGCAACAACGAATTGCACGCCGGTAGCAGTGTCCAACGTAGGCCACAGAATTTGCGGAAACGTCGACACCTCGGACAGTAGCTCGATCGGAACGCCCAGAGCGTTCGACAGCAAGTTTGTGCCCGAAATGTTGATCTGAGTAATCAGCAGCCCGATCGTCGTCGATGGACACCCCATTTTTTGCGGAGTGAACGGACGGTTCGTCGAGACGTTGACAGGAGTTCCTACCGAGCGCGCCGGGATCACTGTGGCAGCAAACCCCAAATAGGTGACATCTCCCGCCACGTAATTGGGGGGGCTGTATTGCACCGCGTTGGCCGTCTGATTGCGCTGGACAGCTTCGGCAGGTGCGCCGACGTAATGGGGATGAACGTTCGGTGAACCGACGTGTTGTTGCCCTGGATAGACGGGCATCACGTTAACCAGATCCCCGACACCGTTGCCTCCATATCCGTTCGCGAACGGGTTTCCGACCTGACCTTGTAGAAGACTAGCCGCAATTTCATTTGCATCCATTGAAAAAGCCCTTTCGATCGCCGTTCGAACTATTCGTGAGGCTCGCCCGGTTTAATTCCCTCTTCGACGAGGTAGCGATAAAGCGCCAAATTGATGGCTGTCGTGCCTGCCGCGACGCTCGCAGCCTGAACAACTGGCATCTTTTTGGAGAAAAACGCAGGCACCAACATTGCCGCGCCGGCAAGACCGACAACGGGAACCGGTCCCATCTTCCACTGATGCCCTTCACCCATTTTCTGGTCTGCGTATGCAGCGGCGACCGTGACACCAGTGGCGGCAATTCCGCTAGAAACCAGTGCCGTTGTGTGCTGATTTTCGCGCGCAGCACGCTGTGTCCGCACCTTGGATCGCTCGATCAGGTTCTTAGCCCGTACAAGTATAGAACTTGCCATCACGAGATGGATCACTCCATCGTTACCAGACTGGCAACCATCAAAAACCCCGAGTATATATCCGGGGCCATGCAGGAGCGGGATTTACGCGAAAGCATTTCGCGGATTGGGGTCCAAGTTTCGGGTCTTGAGTTTGATGGAACGCTGCTAGACGGTCGAAAAAGGGCGGCTATCTGTTTTGAACTTGGGATCGAGTTTCCGGTTCACATTGCGAAAACTCTTCAAGAAGCATGCTCGATTTTGTGGACGCGTCACCCAGCAAGAGCGCTGGAATTAGCCGGCAAGTCGAGCGTTTTGGAGCTGGCTAAGTTATGCAGCACCAGCCCGGTTGCAATCGCCTGCGAAATCGAGGCGAATAGGCCCAAATCCACGCGACCACCGCGGCGACTCATTGAGGGGCAGCCATACCCAGAGCTTAAAGAATCCAAGAAGATGCTCCGGCGTCTCTTCGTTCTTGAGCCGGAGCTGTATGCCTACGCACAGGAAGCGGCCGCGCAATGCGGGCACCGCAACGTCAACAAGCTGGTCCGCGAAGCGCTCTGGGCCAAAGTGGCGCTCCTAGTGCCGCAAGCTCCCCAATTTCAGCCCAAGCGGGTCCAGTCGCCGAATGGGACACGAGTCCCCAAGCGCCGATCGGGTTAAACAGAAACGCCACCCGTGGGTGGCATTTCCTAGACGTACTGACGTACTGACGTACTGACGTACTGACGTACTGACGTCTAAACGGCTGCTATTTCCCCCAAAGCCTGCGCGCAAACGTTTAGACGCTCGCTCGCCGCAATAGCGACGCTTGCCGTCAAGAGCGCCCGCGTGGCTAGCGCCTGAATGTCGGACGCAAAGCCTACGATTTGATCGGTTGCGCACTCGGGACCGAACTGGATAGATCGATCCAGTCCATCGGCCAACCCCCGCAGCGTTCCAATGGAGTGACTGATGTCAGCTCTCGACCGCTGGACGATGGACCGCAAAACCGCGTCGCAGGCCCCCTGAACTTGGCCCGATCCTGGTGTCTCACTAGTGTTTTCTGTAGCCATGCGGAACCTCTTTTTCCGTTTGGTTAGGCTTCCGGACGTGTTTCAGCACGCTCGGAAGCTGCTTATTTTTCGACAAATGCCGATGGACACGCTTTAGCGTATGGACGTCCAAACGTCAATACGTCTGAACGTCACTTCTTGTGGTGCAGGTTACTCACCAAATCGGCAAGGATCTCTTGCACGGTCGTATCCCTATCGAGGGCGGTCCGTTTAAGCGCCTTTAGAGCTTCCTCGGGGAGCCAAACCGTTAGACGGGCCATGGGCTGATCGTCGTTCTTGCGCTGCCGACGCGTCGTCTTCATCGGGGCAGTGACCTTCCCGCGCTCGACAAAGGCCTTAACCGCCAACTCTTGCTTTGCCGAAGTTGGTTTTTGGGTGCTGTATGCGGGCTTTTTCTTACTTGCCACGGCGTTTGGTCCTCTTCATGCCACAAAGGGCCGTTGTTTCGTCGCACAGCGCCCGAACCTCATCGGCTGCAGGGCTCTTGGGTTGATAGGTTGTTGGAGCAAGCCCGGCGGCTACCGCTTCGGTGAACGTCACCCGAAACCCAAGCCAGGATTTGGCAACAGGGATCCCCGCATCGGCTAGGGCCTCTCTCGCGCCCGCCCCTATCGCCGTTCTTTTCTGTACCCGATTAAGCACGATGGCCGCCGCTAACCCTGGCCGGGCTATTCGGGCCTCATCGATGATCCGGACAGTGTCACCCAGCGCCCACGCCTCAAGCGCACCCGGACCGCATGGCAGGAGGGCCAGATCAGCCACGGCCAGCGCAGCTCGCAAAGTCGGACCAGCGTGGGGAGGCGTATCGATGATCGTCCAGTCGTAGGACTCCGCAAGCTTGGGCAGCTGGTCGGGACGATAGAACCCATCTCGCACCCCGACCACGGTCGGGACCGTGGCCTGTGCCCGTGGGTTCTCCGACGCAGCCGAGCCCCACGCCAGCGACGAGCCTTGCGGATCGGCGTCGGCCAACAGGACCGAGAACCCACGGACGCGATATTCCGCGGCGAGCGAGAGCGCGATCGTCGTCTTTCCAACCCCACCCTTGAGGGCAACTATCGAGATCACAGGCATGGGCCACGGCTTAGCGTCTGGACGTCAAAACGTCAATACGTTTAGACGCTAATCCGTCAAAAGCAGTAGTCAGCTAAGGGAATTGGATGTAAATCCGGTTTGCAGGAGGCGGCACCCATGAACCAATTTAGCGTCGGAGCAGTCGGCAAGAAGATCCAGATCCTCAACTTGGCTCAGCGACCAAGTCTCACCCCAAAGGAAGCTCTAAACCTGGCCGCGTGGCTTGTCGCAACAGCTGCGCCGCTGGTTCCGGGTAGCGCCTCCGATGTGCTGACGCAGTTTCACAGGCTCCTAGGCGATGCGTCCGAGGGGACCGAGCTCGAAGAGGCGGCGGGGGATGCCGTCGCAGAGCTGGGCGGCCGATGAAACCATCTCTCACACTCGATGAGCGGGGACTATTGCTCCACGTTGCAATCGGGGAGGACGTCGTCAGTGTGCCAGTCGAACCGGCCACCGTACGCGAGCTATCGGCCACGGTCGACCGTGCCCGGGATGCACTCAAAACCCCCGAGGGCCGCTCGACTTTGGTTCGTGGCCTCGGCCGACTCTTCGCTGAACTAACGGAAAAAAAGTGAAAAACACGCTGATCGTGATGAGTAGCAACCGAGAAATGGAGGAGGCGACCCGCCAAACCGTCGCGAACCTGGCTCAAGCAGGAGCCATTCGACTCATGGAAACCGGCTCCTCGGACGTCGCCCTGGCTCGCTGTAGAGCGCTTTCGTGGGCCTGCGAGCAGTTGCGCAAGTTCACCGATCGCGACGTCGTCCTGATGCTCGACGATGACATGGAGGTGCCGACCGAAACGGCACAACTACTCGCAGCCAAGGCTCGCGAGTTAGGCCGCCCCTGCTCGGCAGCCTACGCGACACCGACCGCAAGCTTGGCCGCCATGCCCTGGAGAGAGAGGCCCGGCGCCTGGCTCGTCGGTTTAGGCTGCGTCGCCATTCCTCGAACGGTGCTGCTCGAGCTCGAATCGATGGCGGAAAAATTCCGGTTCATGGACCGAGAGCTGACCGCCTTCACCTGGAGCGGTCCCCAAGATGGTGAATGGGTCTCGGAAGATTACCGCCTATCCATGAACCTGGGTGGCGTTCATCTGATGCCACTAGCGGTTGGCCACATCAAAAAGGGATCCATTTGGCCTGATTCGGCAACACTTCAAAAACTCACAGAAGAACGGTCACTTGTTTGACGTCAAGGCGTCAAGGCGTCAAGGCGTCAAGGCGTCAAGGCGTCAAGGCGTCAAGGCGTCAAGGCGTCAAGGCGTCAAGGCGTCAAGGCGTCAATCAACCGTTTAGGTTCTCGCTCCCGAACCACAAACAGGCACTCACGTCGATCACGAAGTGTCTATTCAGAAACATCCTTGTGACTCGAAAAATATCGAAGACCAGATAACTTGCCAAGCCATTTTCCGGCCGAGGTTGCGCGCCCTCCAACGGAGAAGCACACCGGCTTGATGTTCGTAATATCGGTGAAATTGAGGATTGCCGGTTCAGTCTCATCACTGTGAGCAGCCGAAGTGCCCGCCAAAATCTGCAAGCTTGCTTGTCTTCCCACCGGAATGCTAAGACGCTCTCTCTCTCGTTGCGGTAACGGGAAAAGTAAGGCGGTATAGCGCTATGTCAACAGTCATGGTTGTTCGACAAGTTCGGTCTGCATGTTCGCAGAACCAGCTGGTCGCAAGTATTTTGCTGGGTATTTCTACGCTGCTTTCGGGTTGTTCACAGGGTGGAACGAAAGACTACGAGTCGGTCGATACTGCCCAACAGGCGATAGTGCAGCAACAGGTTGCAAGTGTCGTTGTGCCAACCGGGGTTAACTATGCTCAAGTTGCCGTAGCAGCGGCATCTTCGCTGACAGTATCCGATCGAGTCCAGCTACTTGGCTCGACCTCCGGCACCTACGCAGCCAGTTCTAGTGGAGTGGCTCCGCGCCAGCGGACAGTTGATTTGTCAGGTCATGCCGCCTCGGGCAGCCTCTTGTTTGCCTCATAGCTGATTGGGCTCATGTAGCCAAGCGTAGAGTGGAGGCGCTTGCCGTTGTAGAAACCTTCAATATAGTCGCGAGTGGCGTCAAATGCTTCGGTTCGAGTCACGAAACTGCGCCGGCTCACGCATTCCTTCTTCAGACTCGCGAAGAATGACTCGGCCGCTGCGTTATCGTAGCAACTTCCGGTTCCGCTCATGCTCTGGCGTAGCTTGTTGTTCCTCAAGACCCTGCGGTAGACCGCACTTGCGTATTGGCTACCCCTGTCGGTGTGGACGATTAGCCCGGGGGGTGGTGAGCGTAGAGTGATGGCTCGCTGCAGCGCTCGGACCACGAGCTGGGCCTTCATGTTGTCGGCAATGGCCCAGCCTACGACACGTCGCGAATACAGATCGATGACGATTGCCAAATAGCACCAGCCTTCGCCCGTCCAGATGTACGTTATGTCGGAGACCCACACCTCATCCGGCGCGTTGGTGGTGAACTCCTGCTCCAACAAATTTGGCGAGTAGCCGAGGTCATGGTCGGAGTCCGTGGTCTTCCGGAAGCGCTTCTTTTGAATCGGATATAGGCCATTTTCGCGAACTATTCGTCGGATGCGACGTCGCCCAACGGCTTCACCATTGGCGACAAGTTCGGCGCGTAGGCGCCGCGATCCATATACCCAATCGACTTCCTCCTGGACCGCCCGCATTTTGACCAAGATTCGCTCTTCTGCTGAAAAGCCGCGCTGCGGCGACTCCGACATTCGAGCCAACCAGTCGTAGTAGCCCGATGTTGAGACGTCGAGCAGCAAGCAGAGTCGTTGGACTGACGGACGCAACTTCCGTTGCTGAGGGCCTTTTGCCGCCTCCGATCGAATGAGCTCAAACACGCTCACTTCCGATCCCTCACGAAGACGGCGATTGATTTTACCAGCGCGTCGCGATCTCGCTTCAAGTCAGCGTTTTCTCGTCGCAATCTAGTAAGCTCGGCTTCGGGGGTTTCACCCCGATCAGACGGCAACACCGCCTTGATGCTTCGTGCCTTCCAAGAATAGAGAAGTTGTTCCTGGACCCCAAGACCCTCAGCAACTTCTCCTATTGTTCGGTTGCCACGCTCCAACACGGCGCGGACTGCCGCTGCCTTGAACTCAGCGCTATACTGGGTTCGACGATTGTTCTTCTTTGCCAATTTCGGACTCACAGGCGGAAGGATAACCTCCTTCCGAGGTGTCCGCTAAACCGGCTGAGCATTCGTCACATCTTGCGGTCCTTCGCAAGTTGCTCGAGTGCGGCAGCAACAGGAGCGACCGCTTCGAGACCGCGCCGTATGGTGATTGAGCCCGGTGGACCGCCGGAGGATTTGCCGGTGTACCCGCCCAATTCTGCAAGCCATAGTACCACTTGTCCCAATTGGGCGTTGACGGTTGGTTCCGGCTCATTTTGGCGACGGGATTGGCGCTTCATTAGGACGATCGCTGCGACCTCCCATAGCGAGAATTCACTTGAAGCCTCAGTTGTTGGTGCGCTCCGATAAAGGTGCTTGAGGCGCTCAATTCGGGATGCTGTGGCGACCATAATGATTGCCCATTTCGTCACGCCGTCACTTG
>Ga0302323_100000677_pt1 | contig 27529 bp, 17 predicted proteins | sample Fen_T0_3_FD_201950 | JGI IMG/M metagenome (GOLD analysis project Ga0302323, IMG submission 201950) | Peat permafrost microbial communities from Stordalen Mire near Abisko, Sweden - Fen_T0_3 | ecosystem: Environmental > Terrestrial > Soil > Wetlands > Permafrost | place: Sweden: Abisko...
ACAACGCGGATTCCATCAAAGTTCTGGGCGGCATGGAAGCTGTGCGCAAACGCCCCGCCATGTACATCGGTTCGACCGGCGAACTTGGTCTGCACCACCTGGTGTATGAAGTCGTAGACAACTCGGTTGACGAGGCGCTCGCCGGGTTTGCCGACAAGATTGACGTGTCGATTCACGACGACAACTCGATTACGGTCATCGACAACGGCCGTGGCATTCCCGTGGACAACATGGATATTGACGGTGAGAAAATTCCCGCCGCCCAGGTTGTCATGACCACGCTGCATGCGGGGGGTAAGTTCGATTCTTCGACTTATAAAGTTTCCGGCGGACTGCACGGCGTTGGAGTAAGTTGCGTCAACGCGCTCAGCGAAGAACTGGATCTCGAAATCTGGCGCGACGGATTTACCTGGGAGCAGACTTATTCCAAGGGCGAGCCTACCAGCAAGTTGAAGAAGGCTGGCGCTGCGAAGATTAAGACGGGAACGAAAGTTCGCTTCCTGCCGGACCGGTCCATCTTCACGGAAACCGTTTACAACTTCGACACGCTCTCGCAGCGGCTGCGCGAGTTGGCATTTCTGAACAAGGGCTTGACGATCACGCTCACCGATGAGCGCAACACCGATTCGAAGACAGGCGAAGCCAAGCGCACCGAGTTCAAGTACAACGGCGGCATCGCGGAATTCATCAAGCATCTGAATCGCGGCAAGCAGACTCTGCATGACAAGCCGATCTACATGGAAGCTGACAAAGACCAAGTGCACATCGAGATTGGCTTGCAGTACAACGACGGCTACTCGGAGTCCGTGTTCAGCTTTGCGAACAACATCAATACGATTGATGGCGGCACGCATCTTTCCGGATTCCGCACTTCGCTGACGCGCACGATTAACTATGCCGGGCAGCAGATGGGCCTGTTCAAAGACGTGAAAGAGAATCTGACGGGCGACGATGTGCGTGAAGGCCTGGTTGCCGTGATCAGCGTGAAGTTGCCGCAGCCGCAGTTCGAAGGTCAGACCAAGGGCAAGCTGAATTCCGATATCGCCGGGACCGTGCAGGCCGTGGTCAACGAGAAGCTGGGCGCATTCTTCGAACAGAACACCGCGGTTGCCCGCAAGGTCATCAACAAGGCTATCGACGCGTCACGTGCTCGTGAAGCTGCCCGCAAGGCTCGCGATTTGACGCGCCGCAAAGGCGCGCTGGATGGCGGCGGATTGCCCGGCAAACTCGCCGATTGTTCGGAGCGCGATCCGAACCGCTGCGAACTGTTCCTGGTCGAAGGTGAGTCCGCAGGTGGAACCGCCAAACAGGGCCGCGACCGCCGGTTCCAGGCGATCCTGCCGCTCAAGGGAAAGATTCTGAACGTCGAGAAAGCTCGTTACGACAAGATGCTGGCGCACGAAGAAATTCGCGCGATGATCACGGCGCTCGGCACGGGAATTTCGAAAGAAGATTTCGATCCTACTAAGGTCCGTTACGGCAAGATCATTCTGATGACCGACGCCGACGTGGACGGCTCGCACATTCGCACGCTGCTGCTGACGTTCTTCTTCCGTCACATGCAGGACTTGATCAAGCGCGGCAACGTGTTCATCGCGCAGCCGCCGCTGTTCGGCGTCAAGAAGGGCAAATCACACCAGTACATCAAGGACGAGCGCGAGTTCGTGAAGGTCATGGTGAAGCGCGCGGCCGAGGGCATCATCATTCGCTACGGCGAAGGTGCCGCGAAACTTGAAGGCGCCGCGCTGACCAAGTTCATCACGGTGCTGAACGAGTATCTCGGGTTCCTCGACAAGCTGAACAAGCGGCTGCGCGAGGAGCGGATTACGGAACTTCTGCCGAAGCTCGACTTGGCCAAGCGCGCCGACTTTGAAGGTGACAAGAAGAATCTTCCGAAAAAGATCGAGAAGGTTGAAAAAGAACTGAAGCGCATGCAGAAGGACCTGAAGCTGAAGAGCGTGGACACGGACTTCGACGAAGAGCATAGCTTGTGGAAAGTGCGCTATGTGAACTCGCAGGGCGCGGATCACGAGATCAGCTGGGCGCTGGCTTCCACGCCGGAGTGCAAGCAGCTGATTGCGAAATACAAGCAGATTGAGGAATTCCTGGAGCCACCGTTCGTGGTCGAGAGTATGCCGAAAGCAAGCAAGACCAGCGAGGCCGATGCGGAAGACACGGTCGAGGGCGAAGGGACCGATGCGGAGAAGGCCGACAAGAAAGCCAAGGCTCCCGCGCGGCGCGCCAAAGAACCGGAGGTCGTTGAGAAGCAAACGGCTCGCGAACTCTTTGACTACGTGCTGAACGAAGGCCGCAAAGAATACACCGTGCAGCGCTACAAGGGTCTTGGCGAAATGACCGCGGAGCAACTCTGGGAGACGACGATGGATCCGGAGCGGCGGACTCTGCTGTCAGTCCGGCTGGAAGACATCGCTGAGTGCGAGACGATCTTTACTACTCTGATGGGCGAAGACGTCGAGGCGCGGCGGAAGTTCATTGAAGATAATGCGCTGGATGTGAAGAATTTGGATATCTAGAGTGGGGGGCGGGCATTCCTGCACGCCCTTGGTTTGAATGTGTAGGACGGGCGCCCTCGCCCGGCAAAGCTCGGCACCACCGCTCGCTGGATGTTTTGAACTCGCACGGGGAAAACTCTAGTCTTTCCGCCGTTGCGCCCCGTGCCAAATCGTGCTGATGACTCGCTGGCCTTCCACCCGGTATAGGGCGATGTAAGGAGTTCTTCCGATCACTAGCTCCCGAATTCCCGGCTCTGCGCCGAGTCGACCGAGATGGGGATGGTTTCGCAGGGTCTCTACCATCGCGACAATTCGGATCGCCAATCGCTCCGTTGCCACTGACTTGTCCTTAGCCACGTATGCACGGATCTCCCGCAGGCGAGTTCGTGCTAGGGGAGACCATACAATCTCTACTGGCACAGCGCCTCGTCATCGTGTTGTTTGCCGCAGGCGCATTTTGGGACCGGCAGTTCGTGCTCGGTGCCCCAGGACAATAGCCACGCTTTCATGTCCTCGTTTTTGATGTAGTGTCCGGACTTGACCTGGCGATCCGCCTGGCGAACTTCGGACAACATTCTCTCCTGATCGGCGACATACACTTCCACCGCGTCTGCGACCAGGAAATTCGAGCTGCGCCCTGACGCCTTTGCCAGTCTTGCCAAACGTTTCTTCGTTTCGGGCTTGAGCCGAATGCTGAGGGTTGCGCTCCGTGTGTTTGCCATGAACACATTTTAGCACTGGGCGGAAATCCGCTTTTCACGAGATGGGCCTGATCAAGAGGGCCTCGCGGACAGGAGTGTCCGCGCTACATCGATGTGTGTCCGGCCCAGTCAAGTGGTTACTCCGTGTTACCTCCAAGAAGGTCGCCGCAGACCATCGCATGCAAGTTTTCCCCGTGTCCCCGTTCTCTCCACAGACGCGAAAAGGCGCGTCGGACAAGGTAAGCGGCGACTTCCCCCGGGTCGCTGTGGAGGACGGGCTGAACGGTTGCCGCCTCCAGAAAACACACAAGGGGACTAAACCATGCACAAACTTCTGATCGCGCTACTAGGCCTTTCACTTTTCGCTTCGGCGCACGCTGAGACGCGGCAAGCCGCGTCTCTACCCGAGGGCGATTCCGCTCCGGCGCTCACCATTTACAACCAGAACTTCTTTGTTGCCCGGGAATATCTGCCGCTTGACTTGAACAACGGCATCAACCACGTGAATTTTGCCGGGATCACTTCGCATCTAGAACCGGATTCGGTGATCTTGCGCGATCTTACGGGACGTCCGATTCAGATTCTCGAACAGAGTTATCGCAACGATCCGATCTCGCAGGAGTTGCTGCTTTCGTTTTATGAAGGCAAGACGATTGATTTTCTCGTGCAGCGCGGCGAGAGGATTGACACGGTCCACGGCAAAATCATCCGCTCCGGCTATGCGCAGGCAACTTACAACCAGTACGGTTATCCTCAGACGGCTCCGGGGCAGCCCATCATTGAAGTGGATGGCGTACTGCGCTTTGGGTTGCCGGGGCAGCCGCTTTTCCCAGCGCTTTCGAGCGATTCGATTCTGAAGCCGACATTGAGTTGGCAACTGGCAACCACGCAGGCCGGACAGTCGAAGGCTGAGATTTCCTACGTCTCCGGCGGGATGACTTGGCAGTCGGATTACAACCTGGTCGTGTCCGATGGCCCGAAGAATTCCGGGATGAATTCGCTCGACCTGGTGGGCTGGATTACTATGCAGAACCATAGTGGAAAGACTTTTGAAGATGCGCGCATCAAGCTGATGGCTGGCGACGTTAGCAAGCTGCAAGGGCCAGTCGGCCAGATCGCTTATCGCGCCGAAGCGGCCAAGTCAATGGCGATGGATGCTGCGGCTCCTGTGGTCCGCGAAAAGTCTTTCGACGAATTTCACCTTTATACTCTCGAACGTCCCGCCACGCTTCGAGACAACGAAACCAAGCAGGTCGAGTTTGTGCGCGCCACCGGGATCCAGTCGCAACGCCTCTATGTTTACGATGGCGCACAGACCGAACAATATGCGTACTACTCTCCAGAACAGGTTCGCAACGAGCCGAGTTACGGCACGGCGTCGAATCCCAAGGTTTGGGTGATGCAAGAACTCAAGAACTCCGAGACGAACCATCTCGGCATCGCGCTTCCCAAGGGCCGTCTGCGTTTTTACCGGCGCGACTCCGATGGCAGCCTGCAGTTCATTGGCGAGAACGCGATTGACCATACGCCGAAAGACGAAATGATTCGGGTGTATACGGGCAACTCGTTTGATATCGTTGGCGAACGTAAACGAACGAACTACCACGTTGAGTCCGGTGCTCACTGGATGGATGAGACTTTTGAAATCCGCGTACGAAATCACAAGAAAGAGTCCGCGAACATCCGCGTCGTCGAGCACCTCTATCGCTGGACGAACTGGAAGCTCATCGAACAGTCGCATCAGTTCAAGAAACGCGACGCGCAGACGATCGAGTTTCCGGTAACGGTCGCGGCGGATGGCGAGCAGGTTGTGACTTATACCGTGCATTATTCCTGGTAGGCAACCGCGTTCCCTTCGCGGGATCATTCGGGGACGGCCGGATTCGGCTGTCCCCGTTTGTTTTAGAAAATAATCTCGTCCTCTCCGTAGCAAGAAACACCTTTCCAACCATTCATTAGTTAGCGTGACCGTGGAACAAACCGCTGGTCGCGCTTGTCTATAGGTCTTAGGGAAAGTAGCGGTGTCGCTAGTGGTTCCGGAGTCTCCGATGCGGGAGAACTCCAACCGACTTAGTTAGGGAGGCAGTTATGCCGTGCCGTCGTCGAAGCCCACTCTCGCTTTTCACTTGTCTTTCTCTTTTAGCAGTATCCGGTATCCTCTGGCCCGCACAATCAGCAGTCGCCGGCACGGTTGGTGAAACGTCGGGCTCTCTGGGAATTGTGGGCAAGAACGGGACCGTGAAAGGCTCGTGCCCTCTGCGGCACACCGAGGTTCGCGGCGCGATCGGCGGATTCATCGCTCGAGTCACGGTCACGCAGACCTTTGAGAATTCAGCAGGCCAGGCGATCGAAGCGGTGTACGCTTTTCCGCTGCCCGAGAACGCGGCCGTGGACGATATGACGATCCAGGTCGGCAATCGCACGGTGCGGGGCGTGATCAAGAAGCGTGAAGAGGCGAAAGCCATCTACGAACAGGCCAAGCAGACCGGACATGTCGCCGCGTTGCTCGATCAGGAACGGCCGAACATCTTCACGCAGTCGGTGGCCAACATCATGCCCGGCGAACAAGTTGTGGTGAACATCAGCTACTTGCAGACGTTGCAGTACGAAGACGGCGCGTACGAATTTGTGTTTCCCATGGTCGTCGGGCCGCGCTACATCCCGGGCGACGCAACTGGAAAACAGGCGGGAGGCTGGGCGCCCGACACGAACAAGGTGCCCGACGCTTCGAGGATCACGCCGCAAGTAGTTAAGCCCGGAACGCGCGCGGGACATGACATCTCGCTCGAACTCACGTTCAATGCGGGGGTTCCGTTGCAAGGCTTGCAGTCCACTTCGCATGAGGTCGATGTGGAGCGCACGGGCGCCAGTACGGCAACGATCAGGCTGAAGAATCAGGTCGAGATCCCGAACCGCGACTTCATTCTGAAATACAACGTGGCTGGAGAGCAGATCACGGATGCTGTGCTTTCGCAGGCAACTCCCGCCAACAGCAGACTCGGCTCCGGCGGACACTTCGCGCTCATCCTGCAGCCACCTGCCCGCATCCCCGAATCCGACATCACGCCGAAGGAACTCGTGTTTGTGATCGATACCTCCGGATCGATGTGGGGCTTTCCGCTGGAGAAAGCGAAGGACCTGATCAGTCATGCTCTGGATGAACTCTATCCCGGCGATACCTTCAACATCATTACGTTCTCGGGCGACACGCACATTCTGTTTCCCGAGCCCGTTTATCCCACGGCGGAGAATATTCGTAAGGCGAAGAACTTGTTGAACACGCGCACTGGCGGAGGCGGCACGGAGATGATGCAAGCCATTCGTGCTGCGCTCGTGCCTTCCGATTCGCAGGATCACCTGCGCGTGGTGTGCTTTGTCACGGATGGATATGTAGGGAACGATTTGGAAATCATTGGCGAGATCCAGAAGCACACGAATGCGCGTGTATTTTCGTTTGGCATTGGTTCGTCTGTAAATCGCTTCCTGATTGAGGGCATGGCCAAGGCGGGGCGCGGCGAGTCCGAAATCGTCACGCTCAGCGACAAGGCGGATGTAGCGGCGCACCGGCTTTACGAGCGGCTGCGTTCGCCGCTGCTGACGGATGTCTCCATCGACTGGGGCAACTTGCCGGTGACGGACGTCTACCCAAAACATCTGCCAGATTTGTTCAGCGGCAAGCCGTTGGTCGTGACAGGCCGTTACGCGGCTCCGGTGAGCGGCACGATTTGCATTCACGGCAAGCGTGCCGGCGAAGCGTTTGTCCGCGAAATTCCAGTGACCCTGAGTGCCACCGCGGGCAAGAGTCGCATCCTGCCAAGTTTCTGGGCGCGGCAGAAGATTGACGACCTGATGTCGCAGGATTGGGCGGGCTTGCAGAATGGAACCATGAAGCCTGCCGTGCAACAGGAAATCACCCAACTCGGCCTCGACTACCGGCTGATGACGCAATTTACGTCCTTCGTCGCCGTCGAGGAGCGCGTTGTCACCAAAGACGGAAAGCCGCAGCGAGTGGAAGTCCCAGTTGAGATGCCGGATGGCGTTAGTTATGAGGGCGTCTTCGGCGACGAGAATGACAAGCGCAGCTTTGCAGTCGTAGGTGGTGGCGGTCTATCGAGACAGGCACGCATATCGAACGGCTACACCCTTAGTTCTCCAACGGCGATCCCGCAAAAAAGCAGAAGCATGCTCGTGGGGACCGGTGCGGGGGGCGGCGTGGGTAGTGGCTCCTCTGGCGGAGTAGGAGCATCAATCGCACCACCGCCTCCTCCAGCGTCTATCGGGACGATGATGGAAGCTGAGTCAGCAGTGCCGACGAAACATGACGACAAACCCACAGCGGAGCGGGCTCTTCTCGAATCGAAGCTCAGTCCCGCATTGCTGGCGGCTTTCGATTGCTGGAAGAAATCAGGGACGAGTTGCGCGCGTGTGAAAGCCGGGAATGTGGAACTTCAGTTGTTCCTCACCGAAGATTCTGCAGCGGTGATCGATAAGCTCAAAGCCCTGGGCCTGACTATCCGAGAGAGCCGAACCAAGGGAAAGGTGCTCGTCGGGAATTTGCCGGTCGGGAAGCTTGAAGAACTGGCAAAGATGGCACCGGTTCGATTTGTCGCCCTAGTCCGGCCAACATAGTTCGGTCGGAAACGGTGATTGGCGCAAGCAATCCGGAAGACGAAAGCTCGCTAGCCCATGTATTTCACTTCCGGATACACGCGATCAAACAGCACCCAAAGGAGAGCGATCAGGGCAAAGATCAAATAGCTTCCTTCCGGACCGACGGAGCCACCCGTCAGCCATGCGGGGCCATTGAAAGAGGAATTCAACAAGTGGCCGTGCACCGTGGTTCCGCTGTCGGGGACGGAGTAGAGAAAGCTCTCTCCCCAATCCCACGCCATGTGAAAACCGACGGCCCACCACAAGGTACCCGTGCGCCGCAGTGTCAGACAAAAGAAGAAACCGATGGCGACTACTGCAACCAATCCTATCTTGGCCTCGCCGGGATTCGTGGCGTGAAGGGCGCCAAAAATGATGGAGAGCAGGGCTGCGGCGGGCCAGAATCCCATGCCGCGGGAAAGGATCCACTGCGAGTACCCGCGCATGAGGAAGTCTTCGAATAGACCGGTGAACAGGAAGAATACGGCGTAGAAGAAAGCAAACTCAGCCACACGCGGGCCGTGCAGATCGAGCGATCCGAAGTAGAACGCCCCGAACGCACGGAGCACGAGCATCAGCAAACTGAGTGAACCGATACCCCACAGCGCACCCGCCCAGAAGTTCCGGCCGAGGGCTCCTCGCGCCGGAAGGCCGAAGGTGCCAAACGGGACGCCCTCAAGGCGCGCCATCACGAACCCTGGCACGACGGCCGCCAGCATCATGCCAATCTCGTTGGCCATAGTCCACCACACGGAGGGGGCGGAGCGAGCACGAACGCCGCTGAACAGGGCGCCATAAATCAAGATCAACGCAAATCCCATTACGATGTAGAGAAGCCAGCGTGTTCCCGCGTATGGCCCCTCGGAGCCAACGAACACCTGGAGAAACGGCGAAAGGGCGGATTCAGGCTTCGTTTCCGGCGTCGCGGTGGTGAGTGGCGCGATCGAGACGGGCTCGCTGACGACAGGCTTTTCGGTCGCAGAGTCCGGGGGCAAAAGTGGGTGAGTATCCATCACGGTCTGAGACATGGTAAAACACTCGGTCTACCCTTGATACGAAGAATTCTCGATCCTGATTCCGTCGGCAGGCCGCAATTGATTGCGGCGGCGCTGCTGCTCGTCTACTTATTGCAGTGCGCGTGGCTGATTCGGGTGCAAACAATCCACGGATCGCTCCCCGATTCCAATCACGATCTCTGTATTTATCACGGGCTGCAGCAGTGGAAAGGCGGGGGCGTCGCCGGAACTCCAGAAGCGCTCGGCTCAGATGCCGCCACGGGCGTGCCTTCCGCGGCTCGCGCGGGCCATCTTCGAGTGCGCGACGGCTTCGATCAGGACCGTTCGCCGCTCTACTACCTGATTGCGGGCGCGCCCTTTCTGGTGAAACCTGCGGCTCTGCCCACGGAGTCGTCGCTCGGCCAGCTCTGGAGCACGGCTCCGTACCTATTTTTCGGCGTGATGCTTGGAGGTTCTCTCTGGTATGTGGCACGCCGTCTCTATGGAAATTTTGGCGGCTATATAGCACTGACGCTGTACTGCTTCTCGCCGGGCATGATTCTCAGCGTGGCAGGAGCGCAGAGCCTGGGGGAGATGGGCGCGGTCTGGGGTGCTTTCGGAGCAGTGTTCACGGCCATCGCCGTCGCCCACACGCTGTATGCTCCGCGCGAAGTCGTGTTGTGGAACTGGCGGCGCATTCTCTTGCTGGGCTTATCGCTGACACTCGCTGTAGGGAATCAATTCTCGCTAGTGGTGTTAGCCCTGACGGCCTTGGGCCTGATGTTCTGGGTCGCGCCGGTGCGGCCCCGCGCGGTTGTGGTGATTGGGAGTTCTGCCGCTGCGGTCGCTGCGTTTCTGCTGGTCGCGAGCTACTTCTTCAACCCGGCTTTGTTTTGGCAAGGGATGCGGCGGGCGCGATGGTTCGAGTTCCAACCGGCGGCTTTTGCCATGGGGCCGTCGTACCGGAGGGTTATTGGGGGAATCGCGGCCAGCAGCCCGGCTCTGTTGCTCGCCCTGCCCTTCGCACTGGTTACCTACTTTGCCTGGAAGCGCGCTCGCTATTTTGGCAACACCGCCCCGCTGGGAATTGCGACGCTGATGCTGGTGCTCGCGGTCGCAGCACCGAGCTTTCCGGGACAAGGATTTCAGCTGGTGATGACGGTGTTCCTTTTCGTTTTTGTTGCGGGAGTGTTTGCCGATCTGCTGGAGACCGGTCAGAAACTCATGGTGGCCGCGGGCTTGTGGGGATTGCTCAGCGCTTCGGCTTTCTGGAATATCTGGCAACTGGCGCACCCGCGATAATGCCGGGCGCATGTACCCAAGTGAATCCCGCAGGTTAAAATGTTTGTACTCACACGAGCCAACGCATTCATGAACATGCCAAGCGAAATACCTACAACGAAGACGATCTACGTTTCCCGGACAGGCTTGCCGCTCTCTTTCAAGTTTGACTGGCCGTTTCGCCGCGCCACGTCTGGAGCCGACTTCGACGTGCTGCACGCCGAGATTACCCTGGAGAACTCCGAGAACCTTCGAGCTCTCGTGGCCGTCAACCTTTCCGCGACGCTGCGGGAGGTCCTGCCTTCTCTTGACGCGACTGTTACCGAGGGACCGATCATCAACGCGCTGCGAAAGGATGTGGACAACAAGCAGATTGAATTCCTGAAGTCCGCGAAATTGATCCCGCTGCCGTTCTCCAGCCGCCACTATGATTTCAAGCAGAACGCGTGGATTTTCGGTAAGGCCTCGGACGAGGAGATTGCCAAGCTGATTGAGCGCAAAGTTTATTGGCAGACGCGATTGGTAGGCGGCGATGTCTGGTTAGGCGATGCGACCGAGGCACTGTACGCCCAAACCACGACCGACCACGTCGCTGAGATTGCCGCTGAAATGAGCCGGAAGGGATTATTCAAGTTGGAACGGCGCTATGCCACTGCGCTACCCGCACTCATGGATCAGAAAGAACGGTTCGAGCACGATATGGCGGAATCCGTGAAGCAACTGGAACAGAAGCACGCCTTCGAACGCGGCTAGATGCTGCAGCGCGAGCATCTCTGCTCGCGCCGATGTTCCATTCTTACCAGACCCGGCAGCTATTCTCCCGGACCATCGGTTGCCCTGGCTTGCAGTGGAACGCATCACGAAACTCCTGCATATTCGAGACGACTCCATTCGCCCGATATTTATCCGGAGAATGCGGATCCACGGTCGCCCGCAGGCGTTTATCCTCGTCGCGCTCATTCGTGCACCAACTCTGGCCGTAGGCTACGAAAAAGCGCTGGTCGGGAGTCAGTCCATCCAGATCTTCCAGTTTCTGTCCTGCCGTGTCCTGTTTCCATGCCAGGTACGCCAGCAGCGTGCCCCCAAGGTCTGCGAGGTCTTCGCCGCTGGTGAGCTTGCCATTGATCTTGATGTCGTCAATGACGGTGTATCCGGAGTACTGGTCAATGACGCATTGGGCGCGCTTGTCGAACTCTTTCCGGTCGCCCTCAGTCCACCAGTTGCGTAGGTTGCCCACTGCGTCAAACTGGCTGCCTTCGTCATCGAAGGCGTGAGTTAGCTCGTGGCCCATCGTGGCGCCAGTGTCACCGTAATTCGGCGCAGCGTCTGAGAAAGCGCTAAAGAGCGGCGGCTGCAGAATTCCAGCCGGAAAGTTGATGTCGTTTTTCTGCGGATCGTAATACGCGTTGATAGTCGGCGGCGTCATGCCCCATTCGGAGTGGTCCACCGGCTTTCCAATTTTCGCCAGCCAGCGGCGGAACTCGAACCATGCGGCGCGTTCCGAATTTCCAATTTGGTCTCCGCGCACGATTTCCAGAGCGCTGTAGTCTCGCCACTTGTCGGGATAGCCAATCTTATTGGCGATGCCATGCAACTTGACGAGCGCCTGTTCCTTGGTGGCGGCACCCATCCAAGGCAAGGTTTGGATTTCGCCCTGCATTGACGCTTCGATTTCCTTCACCATCTTCAACGCGGCCTGCTTGGCTTCCGGGCTGAAATACTTTGCCACGTAGGCTTGGCCGACTGCCTCGCCCAGATTTTCATCCGCATCATTCGAGCAGCGTTTCCAGCGTGGCGGAAGCTCCTGACGTCCGCGCAGCGTTTTGCCATAAAAGGCGAAGCTCTCTTTAACAAAAGCGGAGGACAAATCGTTCGCTGCCACGTGAGTCGCATGCCAGCGCAGGTACGTCTTCCAGTCCGCCAGACTCTCGGTTTCGATCTCTTTGTTGAGCGTACGGAAATAATCTGGAGGTACCACGTTGAGCGAACTCAAAGACCCCGCACCGGTTTTGGCAAAATAGGTTTCCCACTCGAATGCCGGCGCTATCTTCTGAAATTCCTGCGTCGTCATCTTGTGGTAGAGATTGGGCGGATCGCGACGTTCCACCCGGGTCATCTGCCCTTTAGCGAGCGCAGTTTCGATGCGCATGACGGTTGCAGCCTCTGCGGCTGCATTGGTCGGCGAGTCTCCGACAAGTTCAAACATCTTTGCCACGTGGGCCACATAGGCTTTGCGCAGATCTTTTGATTTGTCATCATCTTTGAGGTAGTAGTCGCGGTCGGGAAGACCCAGTCCTCCTTGATCCACTTCTGCGATGACCTGGGTCGAACTCTTGAAATCCTGCCCCGAGCGAAATGTAAACAGCGTACCGCCTCCATAGATGGAGGGCGGATACTGGGCGGTGCTGACATAGGCGGCCAGGTCCTTCTTGGACTTCAGGGCCGCGATTCGTGCCAGTTCCGGCAGCAGTGGCTTTACACCCAGCTTTTCGATGGCGGGCTCGTCGATACAGGACGCGTAGTAATCGCCGATTTTCTGCGCTATCGCATCGCGGGAGCTGGAGGTTTTGGCGGCTTCCTCCAGGATTGCCCTTAACTGGGCGCGGTTCTCATCGTCAAGCTTGCCGTAGGTACTCCAACTGGATTGGTCGGGAGGGATGGGATTCTTCTTCATCCACCCGCCGCAAGAATAAGCGTAGAAGTCCACGCACGGGTCGATCGATCGGTCCATGGAAGAGACATCCAGCACCGGCTCATTGGCCGCGTGTTGGGAAAAGGAAGGGAGGACGGCTAAGAACAATGTAGCGACGAAGACAAACGATTTTGATGGCATAGAGTTCCGAAGCAACCGTTTCAAAATGACGCGCTCAAGGAGATTACCTGTTTGTGCCCAAGTTTATCCAGTGTCAGTCGAGGATTCGCGGGGCTGTCTCGGACCGAAAAGGAAATATCCTTTTCGTATCGCGCCGTTGCCCCTCAAGATCAGACGGGTATCCGAGGATTTGGTTAGGTAACGCTGGTAGCCTGAAGTGACATTCTTGTTCGGAATCGGGTCGGTACGCGTCGTTGTTACGCCTCAGTACCGATGTGGCAGACCCGCCCAACGATACAATCGGCGATCTTCAGTCCCTTCGGCACGGTGAGCAATTCCGCCGGTACTTCGGCATTGTGCGGACGCAAAATGAGGTGAGGGCCGGAGCGTTCGACATAGCGGACGGTACAGGTGGAACCCTTTCGGACCGCGTAAATGTTGTTCTCCCCCTTCCGGTATGGGGCCAGTGAGGTGTAATGCCGATCAAGCAGTAAAACCGCAGCCGGGAAGAGTCGCGGATACATGGCGACCGCATCAGCCGGATCGACTCGAATCGCCACAAACCGTTCCCAACCACTGCGCCCACTAGCGCTTTCCTCTTTGAGCCGCTTCAGGAAACTGGATTTGAATTTGAGGATCTCAGTGACATGCATGCTCATGATGGGAGCATCATGGGCGGCGATGTGGGGCTCAGTGACGACGACGTTCTCGAACTCGTCCTCGCTGGGCGGCACAATCGAGGCGCGTCGGTTCACCTCGGCGGGATCAATGAGATCGAGGACGGAAAGACGTTGCGCCGCCAAAACACGGTCCATGCCTTCGAGACTCAAGCCGCGTTTGCGGTTCAGGAAATTCGAGATGTGAGCCTGCTTAAACCCCGTTTGGTCAGCCAGATGCAATCCTGTGACTTCACCGGCGTTCACGCGCTCCCAAAGCATTTTGCGCAAGTTGTCTTGCAGAACACGGAATTTCATGGACGCCAGTTTAGCACGACAATAGCTTTGAGCTATTATCGCATGTACATCAAAATCTTAAAGTCAATAAATATCTTGACTCACAAATAGAGGGAGTAATATAGTCGATTAATTATATGTTTTACCTACTTATACGGACTCAGAAAGGTGTTAGCTATCATGGAACCGCATTCTTCCGAAGAAGACCCAATACAATTCGCTGAATTTCGTCGCAAATTCAAAACCTCGGACGTCCTGTCAGCATCCACGGTGAAGTTGATGGGAACCATTGGTTTTACAGGTCGTTTGTGCATAATCGTGCAAAATGGAAAAGTGCTCAAATCTGGATATGAAGAAGGATATTTCTGTCATCGTTCGGAGAGGACGGACAAACTCCAGTAATCGTGGGCACTTAGCTAAATAGCAGAACAGGTCATCGTAAGAGAAACGAGCCCTGGGCCGGGAATACCGGCACCAGGGCTTTTTTGTTTTGCCGGCAACTTATTCATTTGGAGACGCAATCATGAATTTCATAGACGAAATGGAAAGTGGAGATGAGCTGGTGGAATTGAAATATTGCGAACGGTGCGGCGGAATCTTTCTGCGCAGACCGGGCGAGCAGAAGGTGTTCTGCGTGCTTTGCGCGTTGCATGTAGCGCGGCAGTTTGCGGTCGAAGAGATGCGCGAACGGTCGTTCCATGCGGGCAAGCCAAGAAAGGGATTGAGGCGGCGAACGCGCTTAAACGTTGGTGAAATCAGGTGCTTGCAGGGTATGGCTAGCATGGAGGAGCGAGTATGAATGCGAACACGATTGCGGGAACGCTGATGCTGATGGGACAGGCGGAAATGCCGCCATCGATGTTGTTCCATGAGATCGATAACGACTTGTGGCAGTACAGGATACACACGACTTCCCTGCTGCGACGGTATGGGCGGGCGTCGGTGGAAGTTGGGAGATTGCCGTCGTTGTTGGGGCGGGAATTTTTCCGCTCGAGAGTCACTTCCTATTCGATGGCGAATTTCGAGGATGTGGTTATTTTTGTTGCGGATATGGAGCGGGCTCTTGAGGGGCTGGACGCGCAGGAACAGCGGTTGATTGCGATGAATGTGCTTGAGGAATATAGCGTTCCGGAGGTTGCGCGATTGCTTCGGCTTTCGCACCGAACGGTGGAACGGCTGTTGCAGGAGACGCTGGATCACTTGTCGCAGATCTTACTAGCGGGCGGGTTACTCAAGATGTTGCCAGTTAGGCGATGAAAGCAAGAGAGTTAGGCAAATGTCAGGCAGTGGTCGTATTTCTGATTTTGGTGAAAAAGGCTGTCAAGGGGGCAAAAACGGCAAAATGGCCGCAAGTAACTCAAAGGATGGGAGAAATAAATCGTCTGAAATTGGCGGGGTACCCCCCTCTGATTTGATATCCTAAACTTAAGAGTAGAAAAAAGATTTGAGGCGCGACAACTTGTCGCGCCTTTTCTATTTGAGTTTCATTTGAGACGGACGGATCTGCCATTCGGATCTACCGTGCGAGTTCGTTGCGCGGAGCCACCTTTGGGGGCAGAAACCTGGAGGGAGTGACGTAAAATCAGAGGACGACGTGCAAGACGCAGACTGAGAGTCTGGATCGGGAAGCCGGAACTAAGCATGGACATGAGCTGGGTCACGGAACGGTTTGCGCTGGGCGGGGGAATCTGGAATGCCCGCAACATGGAAGAGCTCAGGGACATGGGCGTGACGCATGTGGTGGACATGCAGATTGAGTTCGACGACCGGCCGCTGGGAGAACTGTGCGGGGTGCAGGTATTGTGGAATCCGACCGATGATGACTTTCTGCCGAAATCGCCGGAGTTGCTGGAGCGGGGCGTGGAGTTTGCGTTGGAGGCATTGAGCGGACCGGACACCAAGGTCTATATCCATTGTGCGGCGGGAGTCCACCGGGCACCGATGATGACGCTGGCGGTGCTGTGCAGCATGGGTTGGGAAATTGATCCGGCGATGGAGTTGATCGAACGACGGCGGCCCGTGGTGGATTTCGCAGACGTGTACGTGGAAAGCGTACGGAAGTTTCTGGACTTGCGCTCCGAGAGCGAGCTGCCGGGCGCATCGAACCGGATGTGAGGAAGAATTCTATCGGGGACTTGGAATTTTGGAGTCAAACAGATATTGGGATGAACCGCCGCTCTGAAGAGCGGCTTTCTTATTGGCCGAACCGGGCCGTCCGTGGTGTCAAGAAGTCGAGGGAAAGATGCGGAGAAACACAATGGCGAATCGCGAAAACATTGGAGCCCGAAGCGGTTGGGGAAGCGCTCTGCTAGTTGGACTGATTGTGGTGCTGATGCTGACGCCCAGAGTGTGGGCGCAAGGGCCATCGCTGACGACGATCACGGACACGGTGTATCGAGCGGATGGAACGCCGGCGTCGGGAATGGTGCTGGTGTCGTGGCCATCGTTTCAGACGGCGGAAGGCGACACGGTGGCGGCGGGGAATCGAAGCGCGACTCTGGGAGAGGGAGGGTCGTTCACGATTCAGCTGGCACCGAATGTGGGAGCGAGTCCGGCCGGGACCTACTATGTGGTGGTTTTCCAACTAAGTGATGGCACGGTACGAAGCGAGTTTTGGGCTGTGCCAGCAACGGCGGTGACGACGATTTCGGCGGTACGGGCGACTCCGGGAACCGGGTTGGGCAATCTGGCGGCGACGCAACAGTATGTGAATACGGCGGTAGCGACCCGAGCGTTGGACGCTGCGGTGGTGCATTTGACGGGACCGGAGACGATTACGGGGTCGAAGCAGTTTGCGGTGTCGCCCTCGCTTCCACAGCCGGTGGGATCGAGCGATGCGGCGAGCAAGGGATATGTGGACGCTGCGGTGGAGAACGTAGGCGCCGGATCATTTGTCTCGAAGACGGGAGACTCGATGTCAGGTCCACTGACGCTGCCGGGGCCGCCGACGGCGCCGAACCATGCCGTCATTCGGCAATATGTAGATAGCGGACTCACGGCAAAAGCGGATGTTGTGAATGGCCTGGTACCGGCGGGTGAACTGGGGACGGGGCCAGCGAGTTCGGCGACATGCTTGACGGGGAACTCTACGTGGGGCTCGTGCGGGAGTGGAGCTCCGGCCGGAATCACTTATGCGACGACCGCGCTGAACTGGTCGCAGACGATCTCAACTTCGTTAAGCGGGGGCTCTCCTGCAACGGTGACACTGACGCCGTGTCCGGTTGGCATCGATACGACGAGCGGCGCCGAATACCAAGTGCAGATTTCTGGTGGAGGCAATAGCGAGGCAGTAAAGATAGCCACGTTGCCGGGGGCGTGTACGTCGGGAGCAGCGTCGGGGACGATCACCTTCACGCCGTTCTATTCGTATCCGGCGGGATCGACGATCGGTTCGGCTTCGTCGGGAATCCAGGAAACGATCAACGCGGCGTGCGGCGTAGATCCCGTGGGCTGGAAAAATACGTTGTGCAACGTGACGATTCCCGCGAGCGGGCCGGGCTATCCGGTGCACTCGAACAATACGTACGGCGTCACGGGGACGATTTACTTTCACGCGAACCAGTCGATTCTGAGCGGCTATGGAGTGTCGTTGAACTGCACGGGCCGCGGTCCATGTCTCCAGGTTGGCGACCTGCTGAATTCGAACGACTATTCGAACCTGACGGTGCAGGGTCTGAACTTCCGCACGCCTGTAAATTACACTTCCAATCCTTCGTATGCGGGGGTGCAGATTGTAAGCACGTCGGCCACGGCGGGTTCGCCGGGATACCGGACGATCACAACCGCAAGCGCACACGGTTTTCGGGTGGGCGACATGGTAACCATCCTATTCACGGACAACAGCACGTATTGGGGGGACGCGATTGTCGCGTCGGTGCCGACGAGCACGACGTTCACGTACAACCACTCAGGCAGCACGATTACGGCGGCAGCGAGTCCAGGGGTGGTGGCGCTGGCGTATGAGGCGGTGCTGGACAATTCGCAAGGGACTCATCTTGGGGACATCAACTACGACTTGGTAGGCAACAATGGCGCGTTCAACAACTTTTTCGATTTCTGGGACGATGAAGACGCGTTGATCGAGCACTTCAATAACAACGCGGCGACACTGAACGGGAACACGAACTGGACTGGATCGTATGTATTTTCCGCTGGGAACCAAGGAGCAGGCCAACAGATCGCACCGGTGATTACGCTGCGCGACTCGAATATCACGGCGAACTATTCGAACGGCGTGACCGTGTACAACTCGAATGGCGTGTACATCGAAAACACGGTGATCCAGGCAAGCGGGCCGTGGCAAGTGTATGCGGCGAACTATACGGGCAACTACCAAGGCGCGGACATCAAGAACATGTATTCGGAGAGTACGGTCTGCATGAACCCGCCGGTCAGCGGGAACGGACCGGTGACGTGTCCGAATGCGGCAGCCAGGTCGCCATTTCCGGGGCTGGGAATTGCGGGGCTGATTGCGGGGACGACGGGGCTGTCCGGGAATTTCTCGGTAACGGGATCGGGCTCGATGCAGGGAGCGTTTCCAACGGGCGGTACTGGGTCAACGCAATATTCATATTTCATTGTCGCCAAAGACGGGACAAGTGGGACGCGGACGTGGCCGATGCAGGTGCTGAACTACGCGTCGACGGGAAGCGATGCGATTCCGGTGCGGTGGCCGCGCGTGGCGAACGGGACAGATAGTATTTCGTACGATGTGGTTCGAATTGCAAGTCCGATCGGAGTCGGATCTGTTTATCCATCTTCCGGGAACTGCAATGGGGGGTCGCCGACGGCGTGCGGGTCGGTTGTGCTGAACCTGACTCAGAGCGCTGCTTGTGGCAATGGACTAACTTGCTCTTACACGGACAGTGGCTCGGTCGCAACGTCTTCTTACCCGGTGTTAATGGGTAACTACAATGGGCAAGTGAATTTCTGGCCGGGTTCCATCGTTTCCGTCAATAAGACGGTGCACGTTGACAATGAAAATGGAAACGTCGTCGCGGTGGGGCTCAACGGGAATCCGGTGCAGGCGGCCGTTTTGTGTAACGACTACGGCACGACGTCTGGCGGGGGATTTACGGATTGCCTATTTTCAGGCAATGGAGTTGCCAACCAGGCTGCGACATTGCTCACGGATGGCGGGCCGGCGGGCGGGGGGATGTCGTTCTCAAAAGGGCGGCTGAACTTCTCTACGTCTCCGCAGGCGAGCCTGATGCCGCACCACATCATCACGCTGATTGATTCGAATCCGGGGCTGACGCAGGGGACATGGGGCTACCGTCCGGCGGCGAGCGGAAGCGACACATGGATTGGAACGGATGTACCGAGTAGCGGTGTGGGACTCAACAACGGCCAGCTTGCGATGGGAGCGCCGAGGTACATCGATCTCTACATTAATAACGCCGGGGACAATACGAACTTTCTCGAAAGACTTGGAGCGAACCAGAAGCTGTTCAATGTGCCGGTGCAGTTCAATGGCAACGTGACGCTGTCGGGGCTGGCGAATGGATGCTTGAACGTTGCCTCGGGCGTGATTGGTTCGACAGGGAGTCCTTGCGGTTCTGGCGGCGGTGGCGGGAGTGTGAGTTCGGTGTTCGGGCGAAGTGGAGCGGTGGTTGCGCAGTCTGGCGACTACGTTGTGAGCCAGGTAACTGGAGCGGCGGCGGACTCGAGTGTCGTGCATAACTCGGGTGCCGAGACGATTGGTGGGAGTAAGACGTTCACGAACACGGTGTCGGTCGGCGGCAATCTGATATTGCCGCAGGGTAGCGGATATGTGCCGACGGCGGGCGGACTGGGACTGGATACCGCGGCGGGATTGCCGGTTGTGAACTTAGGGGGCGCGACTCACCAGGTGGCGTTCACGAGTTCAAATATTACGGGGCAGGCGGGAACTGCGTTGGCATTGACGCAAACACCGACACAGTGCAGCGGATCGTTCGCGACGGGGATTCAAGCGAACGGGAATGCGAACTGCACTACGCCGAATCTGATTCAACTGGCGGAAGCAACACAGCCGGCGGGGATTCCGAACTGGGGTGTGTTCTGGTTTGACTCAACGACACATACGCCTCGAGTTATTGATAACAACGGTCAGCCGATGCAGTTAGGGCTGGCAAACCTATTCAATTCCGACCCGGGTGGGAATGCGGTCGACAATCTGGAAGAGCGTAACGGAAGCTCTCCGCAGAACATGCGGGTGTACTCGAGCTATGCGAGTCCGACTACCTGGACGCGGATGTCGCTGGGTTATGACGCAACGAGCGGGTACCAGGTTTTGCGTAGTGAGGATGCCAGCAGCGGCAATGCGCTGGGACTAGGGATGTTTATCGGGTCAAGTCTGAAGTGGGCGTTTGCGGCGAATGGCACGCTGAAACCGAATACGGACGGACTGTTTGACTTGGGAAGCGACACGGGGCAGGCGGTTCGAAGCGTGTTTGCCAAGACGTCGTTCAACATGTACACGCAGGGGCGACAGGATTTCGAGTTTGCCGATGGCGGGACTGCGGTGAATCTATTGGCGGTATATGGGAGCGGCGGGACGACCGTGCAGACGGCCTCAACGTCGAGTACGGATGGAGTGGTGGGGATTGTAAGTGGGTATTCGACTAGCACTCCGGCTAAGGCGGTCATAACTTGGGCTGGATTTGCGGTGTGTAACTTTGATGCTGGAAGTCCGGTATCGGGTAATTATGCCGTGGCTAGCGCGACACAGGCTGGTAAGTGTCACGATACGGGATCGACGGCCCGGCCGAGTGGAGTGCAGGTCATTGGGCGGATTGAGAATGGCGGGGTGCGAGTCAGCCTGGCGTCACCGAGTGGCGGCGTGGGCGGTGGAGCGGTGGCATCAGTGTTTGGGCGAACTGGAGCGGTCACTGCGCAGAGTGGCGATTACGGAGTGGCGCAGGTGACGGGCGCGGCGGCGGACTCGGCTGTAGTTCACGTGACAGGAACGGAGACGATTGCGGGGTCGAAGACGTTTTCGTCGGACGTGACCATGACCGGAAACCTCAGCGTGGCGGGGACTATCACGCAGACGGGTACGTCGCCAACGGTGTGGTCGGGTAAGAAGTGGACGGGAACGACATCGACTGTGCCTACGGGGATGGATTTTTCGCTGGGGATTGGATCGGATGGGGCGTTGAAGTGCCAGTTGTCGGGTGGTTCGTCTTGTATGCCAGGAGGCGGAGCTGTCACGAGTGTGTTCGGGCGGACGGGCGCGGTGGTCGCGGCGAGTGGGGACTATTCGGTGGCGCAGATTACGGACGCGGCGCCACTGGCATCGCCTGCGTTTACGGGGACGGCGACGGGAGTTACTGCTAGTGCTGGGGATAACTCCACGAAGCTCGCTACTACGGCTTATGTGCGCAACGAGAGTTACTTCAGCTGGACTTGTCCGGTGGCGGGGTCTACGTCGGTGTCACAGAATTGCAACTGGACGGTGCCGGCGGGAGTGACGATTACTGGGTTTGACTTTGCGGCGAACACGGCTCCGGCGGGATGTACTACCTATCCGGTGGTGCAGGTTTGGGATGGGACTAGCGGGGCTGAGGTGGGGAGCTATTCGATTCCTTTGACTGCGGGGACTAACTTCTATTCGCAGGTTGTGGGGAATGCGAATCTTGCTGCGGGGCATTTGCTGCGGGTTAAGGTGACTACGGCGGCGGCGGGGTGCTCGACGAATGCTGGCGGGATGGTGGCTACCGTTACTTATCAGATGCAGAATTGATCGGCGGTCGTTAGTCGATAGTCGTTGGTCGTTAGGAAAATCACAATCTCATGAAACTATATTTTGTTTTGCTCCTCTTATTTGGGGCTCGGGTGGGGTGTGCCTCGGATTACTACGTTGACTGTAACTATGGGGCGAATGGGAATTCGGGGACTAGTCCGCAGATGGCTTGGCGGACGTTGCTGCAGGTCGGGATCTTTCCGCAGATCCACGGGAGCGGGTTTCAACCGGGGGACACGATTCGGCTGAAGCGGGATTGCACTTGGAATGAGACGCTGACACCGCCATCTAGCGGGACGGATCCGGGAGCGGGCGGGGCGTTGATCAAGATTGACAGCTATGGAAACGGGCAGCCGCCGCATTTGACGGGGTATTTGGCGATTGGGGCGCGAGACTGGCGGCAGGTTTCGGGAACGAATGTGTGGTATGCGACGTTGTATGCGACGGGGAGTGGGGCGTCTACGGTGGTGCAGTGTGGAGTGCGAGGATTTTATTGTCTGACGCAGGCGCCTAGTCAGCTGAAGTTTGTACGGTTTGGGACGGTGTGGGGAGTTGGGCAGGGGAGTCAGGCGGGACTTAGTGAGGATCGGGACTGGTGGTATGACGCTGCTAACTCTGTGCTGTATGTGTATAGCGCGGTCGGGAATCCTGCTACTCACTATGGGACCGTGGCACCGATTGTACTTAGTGGGGCTAGCGTTCTGAATCTTAGTGACGCTTCGTGGCTGGAGATTCAGCACCTGCAGATTGACTGGTTTGATGGGTATGGCGTGCAGGTGCAGAAGGCTAGCGATCACTTGTGGTTGGCGAACATGGTGGTGAATAGTTTCGTGGAAAACGGGGCGACGCCGGTTGGATTCTTTGTGCATCCGGATGGGGCGGCGGCGGACATTCATATCTTTAATACGGACGCTGACATGAATTATGCCGGGTACCGGTTCGACGGCAGCGGATGCAGCAGTGGAGGATGTGCGTTCGAGATCAAGAACTGCCGGGCTTATGGGAATCGGGCGTATGGGATTGTCGACAATGTGCAGGGGGCTGTGAGCTATGACTTCTGTCATTTGTATGGAAACAATTTGGCGACGGCGGTGACGGTGGATGTGTCGGGGACACCGGGGCCTACTCCTGGAACGCACAACGTGCCGGCGGAGACTGCGCCCTGGATGCGGGAATGGCGGCGATGGCCGGCATATACGACTTTGACTTATGACGATCCGGGGTTAGTTCCGGGTAGCGACACTTACGTTAGCTCGCTGCTACCGATGTTGGGGACTAAGGGCGTGCCGTTGTCGATTGCGGTGGTGGCGGGCGGATCGGATTCGCAGGCGATTGTGGGCGAGGTACAGGGATGGATCAACGCGGGATGGGATGTAAATGCGCATTCGATCTCGCATGAGTATTGGGATCCTCCGGCGGCGAGCTGCGGGTCGAATGGGCCGTTTCCGGTGCCTTGTCATGCGTTTGAGAATTTGCAGTATGTGGGGACGAAGGCCACCAGCGTCACGCTGACGATTTCGCATTCGCAGAGCGTGTGCGGGGCGGGGCGAGTGGCTTGCATGATCGTGACGTCGAGTCCAGATGATCCGTTGGCGGATATCAATTGGGATCTTACGCCTCCGGTGCCGGGAGAGGCGTTGAATGGATTGGAGACTCTGGGAAGAATCCTGGCAACGCTGCAACAACGCGGCGTGTTTTCCGTGAGTCTGGATTCGAATGCCAAAAGTACGGCGCATAGTGTTTCGCTGGCGGATGTGGCGGGGTTGGACATTGCGACGACGGCGCAGAATCTGGATTTTGATGAGACGCAGCTTGAGACTGAGGAGATGAGTTGGTCGCGGGCGTGGATGAATTTGAATTTCACGGGGCTGCCTTCGAGTCGGGTGTATGTGATGCCGGGGACTTATGAGGATGCGGTGACGGAGGGGATTGCGGCTGGGCTGGGTTATGCGGGAGTGCGCGGGACTGGGAGTTTGAAGCCTTGTTGCGGGGCGAACACTACGCTGGCAAATGGGTATGACGTGTTCAACATTCTTAGCCAGGGAGCGGTGCCGTATTACCAGGGGCTGACGTATGGGCAGATGCGGAATCGGGTGGGGCAGGATGTTTTCAAGAATGCGCTTTGGGGTCGGCCGATCGGGTATTTCTGGCATGTGAATGAGCTTCGTCCGGATGAGGTGGAGAACTTTGTGGATGGACTGGTGCAGGCTGGGGCCACGTTGAAGTCGAATACGCAGATGGCGAATTTGTTGCGTGGCTGTTCGGCGAATGATGTGGTGCCGGCGGGGTATGTGGCGGGGTCGTATTACGTTTGCGCCTCGAATGGAGTGGAAGCGGATTTTCGGCCTACGGTGAATTCGCCGGTACGGGATGCGGGAGTGAATTTGGGGGCGGAATTTCGGTATGACCTAATGGGGATTGATCAGGATGCGTTTGGGAGCGGGTGGGAGATTGGGGCGTATGTGTATGTACCGGAGAGTTTGAATGCGGGGCATTGAAGGCATCAGTCAGAAGTCAGAATGCAGAAGTAGGGCGATTGCGGATTGCAGATTTCAGATTGCAGAAGTAAAAAGCGAAGGCAGAAGTTAGAAGTCGGAATGCAGAAGTGAGGGCGATTGCGGATTGCGGCGGGGTGGGGATTCTTGGCGAGGTGGGATTTTTGGGGCGGGGAAAATTTGGTGGCGTGTGGGGACGGACGTGGGGATCGAGGGGATTGGTGATCAGGGTGGAACGCAGGTTGTCGAGACGGAAAAGATTGAACCAGGGGTGGGGGAGCTGGGGAAAGCGGTCAGCGACTCTGAGCAGTTAATGAAAGTTCCAGGCGAATCTGGGGAGTTGGATGAGGCTCAAAGAAAAACTGGACGACCGACGAAAGCTGGGAGGAAGACCGGAAGCACTGGGCAGACCGGGAGTACTGGTGAGACTGGAAGAACTGGGAAAAGCGGAGGCCGGGCGAAAACTGGGAAGAAAGCTGGAAGGCGTCGGAAGAGTGGAGGGACGGGTAAGGGTGGAGGGACGGGTAAGAGTGGAGGGACGGGTAAGGTTGAAGGGACAGGCAAGCCTGAAGGGACGGGGAGGGCTGGGAAGCCGGGAACTGGGAGGAAGGCTGGGAGGCCTCGGAAGATTCTAGAGGAAGATTCGGAGATTCGTGAGGCTGAGGTTGAAGGTGTCGGTCAGAGCTGTCAGGAACAGTTAGATGCGCTGATTGTTTTAGGAAAATCATTGGATGACATCACACCGGAGCCGCGGTGGGATAAGACTGATGACGGGCAGGTTCTGTGGAAGCCTACGCAGCGGGATGGGTGGATTCGGGACTGGCTGAAGATTCGGCCGAAGGAAGGCAAGCCGATTCGGTTCGAGCTGAATGCGGTGCAGCGGGAATATGCACGGGTGTGCCTGGAGCGGAATTCAAAACAGAACATCGTGCTGAAGGCGCGGCAGCTGGGGATCACGTCTTACGTTGCGGCGCGATTTTTTGTGCAGACGATCATGCGGCCGGGAACGCTGACCATGCTGGTGGCACACAATCGCGAGGCGGCCCAGGAAATCTTTCGGATCGTACATCGATTCTGGGTGAATCTGCCGGAGAGATTGAAGGACGGTCCGTTGAAGACCTCGCATTCGAGTGCGCGGGAGCTGGTGTTTCCGCTGTTAGACAGCGAGTACACGGTAACTTCGGCCGATGAAAATGCGGGGCGGGGCCGGACGATTCAGAATCTGCATTGCACAGAAGTTTCGCGGTGGAGCCGGGAAGCGGAAGAAGCGCTGGCGGCGCTGCGGGCGGCGGTGGTGCCGGATGGCGAGGTCGTCCTGGAGTCAACCGCGAACGGAGCGTGGGGTCCGTTTTACAAGGAGTGGCAGCAGGCGGAGGAGACGGGATTCACGCGGCACTTTTTTCCGTGGTGGTTTGAGAAGTCGTATGAAGCGGAAATCGGGCCGGCTCTGCTGCTGTACAACACGGAGGAGCGGTCGCTAGTCAACGATCATGGGCTGAATCCGAAACAGATCGCATGGCGGCGGCAGCAGTGGGCGAGGTTGCGGACTCTGGCAGGGCAGGAATTCGCAGAGGATGCGGTGGCGTGCTTCCGGGCGTCGGGAGAATGCGTGTTTGAGCTCAACATTGTGGAAGCAGCGATGGCGACGGCGGTGGCGAATCCGACGGAGAGCCGGGACAACGGGCGGCTGGCGATCTGGCTGCCGGCACAACCGGGTAAGCGGTACGTGATTGGAGTGGATCCGGCGGGCGGCGGGGTGGATGGCGATTACTCGTGCGCGGAGGTGATCGAGCGCGACACCGGGATGCAGTGCGCGGAGTTGCATGGACACTTTCCGCAGCGGGAATTGTCGCACAGGCTGGTGAAGCTGGGAGCGGAATACAACTGGGCAATGTTGGCGGTGGAGAGAAACAACCACGGCAACGGTGTGCTGGCGCATCTGGAGAATGCGGAGTATCCGCAAATATTTGTGCAGAACAAACAGATGGGTTGGAATACGACGGCGGCCACTCGTCCGAAGATGATTGAGACGTTTTCGGATGTGCTGGCGGAGCAGCCGGAATTGTTTCGGAGTGAGAAGTTGTGGAATGAGTGTCGGACATTTGTGCGGCATACGGATGGGACAACGGCGGCGGCTCCGGGGACGCATGACGATTGCGTGTTCGCGATGGGGATTGCGTTGGCGGTGCGGAGTGTGTTGGCGGGGCAGAAAAAGCCGTCAGCCGTCAGGGATCAGTCGTTGGTCGTTGGTCGTTAGGCATCAGTCGTTCGTCGTTAGTGATCCGTCATCAGTGATCCGTCACCAGTCGTCAGTCGTTCGGAAAACCTTGAAGCTCCTTGGCTGTTAAAAAACTGAACAAATCGGGTGTGGCGGGGGTCACAGGCAAACAGCCATTGCAGAAGTTAGATTTTAGATTGCAGAAGTAGACCCATCATGGCTACGCAAGCGGTCCAGCATATAAAGAGGATGCGGGGCGGGGCGCAGGGGCACCTGATGCGCTGCGAGGATGGTCATTACTATGTGGTGAAGTTTCGGAATAATCCTCAGCATGAGCGGGTGTTAGCGAATGAGTTCCTGGCAACGCGGCTGGCAGAGCGAGTGGGATTGCCGGTACCGACGGCGGAAGTGGTGGAGGTTTCGCCGTGGCTGGTGGAGCATACTCCGGAGTTGTCGATTGTGCTGGGGAGCCAGGAGATTCGGGTTGAGGCTGGGTTGCAGTTTGGTTCGCGGTTTGTGGTGAGTCCGGTGGAGGGGCAGGTGTTGGATTATCTGCCTCCGGAGATGCTGGACCGCGTGCGGAATTTGGAGACGTTTGCGGGAATACTTGCTTTGGACAAATGGACCTGCAATGCGGACGGTCGGCAGGCGGCATTCTGGCGAAAGATGCGCGAGCGGAAGTATTCGGCGTCGTTTATCGATCAGGGATATTGCTTCAATGCAGGGGAGTGGACGTTTCCGGATTTTCCGTTGCGAGGAGTTTATCCGCGGAATGAAGTGTATGCGGCGGTGAGCGGGTGGAGTTCGTTTGAGCCGTGGCTTTCGCGGATTGAGAAGCTGGATGAGGATTGGGTTTGGGAGATTGCGCAAGCGATTCCGCCCAGCTGGTATGGAAACTCGTGGGATGAACTCGACAAGTTGGTTCGGCGACTGATCGAACGAAAGGGAATTGTCAAAGAACTGATTCAGTCGTTTCGGGGTTCGCCACGGAGGCCGTTTCCTTCCTGGACTGAGGAGGCTTAGGCCTGATTTCTTTACCGCCGAGACGCCGAGTTCGCCGAGAAGTGCGCTGATGGCTGAGAAACGACAGTTCGAAGTTTTGTTGCTGCGGTTGGTGCCGCATGCGCTACGGGATGATTTCGTAACCGTCGGAGTGTTGCTTACCGAGAGTGACGGTGGGTTTGC
>Ga0302323_100000678_pt1 | contig 27478 bp, 22 predicted proteins | sample Fen_T0_3_FD_201950 | JGI IMG/M metagenome (GOLD analysis project Ga0302323, IMG submission 201950) | Peat permafrost microbial communities from Stordalen Mire near Abisko, Sweden - Fen_T0_3 | ecosystem: Environmental > Terrestrial > Soil > Wetlands > Permafrost | place: Sweden: Abisko...
GGTCTTACCTGAAACTAATTGGTTGTCTGGGCCTTTCATTTTTCGCCCCACCGCGGGCGGGGGGGGGGGTTGGGGTAGGGGGTTGGGGTTGGGGTTGGGGGCGGGGGTTGGGGTTGGCGTCGGGGTCGCGGGTGGCACATAGGGTTGCTGGCCACCGCAGGCCGTGAGCAGGAGCAGCCCCGCGGCCACGGTCATCCCTGCAATGCCAGACGAGACTCGAGTCATAGGACTCCTTTGGACGGAATGTCGTTGTCGTGCTGAGTGTATCCCCCGGCGCAAGGGAGCCGCAACGGAAAAACCCCTACTCCTGCCCCAGGCTTTCTCTGGCCCCGTGAGCCCGATCATGGCGCCCCGGGTGGCGCCATCAGAGCCCGTATTGCGTCGAAGATCGCCTTGATCTGCTGGTCGTGTCGGTCATGCCTCTTCTCCAGGTCGTCGAGACGGCGGCACAGATCCTCGTGGGCCACGGCAAGGCCCCGCAGGCGCACGAAGGCGCGCACGATCTCGATGTTGACCTGGACCGCGCGCTGGCTCTTCAGAACGCTCGAGAGCATCGCGACGCCCTGCTCGGTGAAGGCAAAGGGGAGGTGGCGGCGTCCGCCCCACGAGCTTGAGGTAACAGAATGGCACCTCAGGTTCCGGAACTCGTCCCCAGAAAGCCGGAGCATGAAGTCCGGTGGAAACCGCGCGGCGTTCCGTTTGACCGCCCGCACGGGGGCTTTGGTCTCGACGCGATACAGGGCGGCAAGGTCAGCGTCGAGCATCGCTCGGCAACCGCGCACGACGACGATCCGCGCTTCGATGGCTTCTCCCTGCAGGGCAAGGGCCATGGCATCCAGCCTCCTGCGGCAGCCTATCCGGCCACGATGCCAGGTGAGGTCCAGGGCGATTCACGAATCGGCCCGCGCGCGCAGGGCGCCCGCGGCGATACCCACGACGCCGCTCGCGTTGTCCGCTATCCTTGTTGTTGATACTCGTTTGTCAGATTGCTGCCGGGCTGAGGCTGGGAGCAGACCGTGTTCGATCTCCTGGACGTCGCTGGTGGGCTCGTTGATGCTGCTGCATCGAGCGGAAGCGTGCGCGCGATCGTGGGCCTCTTGGCAAGCGTCCCGATCGCTTTTGTGGCGTACCTGCTCGTTCCCGAGAGGTTCGGCGGCACGTGGATCGCCGGAGGCATCGTCCTTCTCGGCGCGGTAGCCGGCCTCGTCTGGGAATGGAATGCGGTCGACAGCGACAACGGCAAGCCACCGGAATCACCGCGCGACTCGGAGCAGTAGGCGAAGAAACGCTGGTCGGCCACCACGGCGGGCGCACTGGTGACTCTGCTCTTCCTGCTGGGACATCTGACAGAAGTCTGGGCTATGCCCCGGCGCTCGTCGCCATAATTGTTCTGGGAGTGGCACGCGCAGCGCCTGGCAGCCCGATGGGGCGGTGAGGTGACGCTGCACGTCGTCGCCGGCGGCGATCATGGCTATCTCGGTCAACGGCCCGACTTCTGGCCGACGATCAACGCGTTTCTTCGCCAGCGCCTGTCCCGTTCATAGGCGCGGCGCCGTCCGCTGCAGCGACGCGCCCTCCGGCTTCGTGCGTGTCACGACGCACGCGAGCGCGTGGGGAGTGAGACACTGCCTGCGCGTCCCGGGGCTTGGTTTCGCGGGGCTTCGCGCATGGCACGGGGAGTGCAGCGCCGTCGTCCCAGCGTCGAGTTGTGATGGGCGAAGGGAGTCTCTGCATGAAGATCCTGCGGCGTCGTTGGCTCGTGGTTCTCGTCTGTGGGGCGGGTCTCCTGTTCGCAACCGTGCACGGGCTGCACCGGCTGGCGCGCTCCCGGACGTATCAGGTCTTTGGGAAATTGGTGCCGAGGGCGGAGACGACCGAGCGCGTGGTGGCTCTGACGTTCGACGATGGGCCGACCGCAGCGGTGATCGACGACATACTCGCCGTGCTGGCGTCGCGCCACATACGGGCGACGTTCTTTGTGACGGGAGCGGACATGGTCGAGGCTCCGGCTGCCGCGCATCGCCTGGTGGCTGCCGGTCACGAGCTGGGGAACCACACGTACTCTCACAAGCGGATGGTGCTGCGGTCTCAAGCCTTCTTTCGGAGCGAGGTGGAGCGCACGGATGAGTTGATCCGCGCCGCGGGCGAAAAGCGCGAGATCTACTTTCGGATGCCGTACGGCTGGAAGCTCGTCGGCCTGCCCTGGTTCCTCTGGCGAACAGGGAGAACGGCTGTGACATGGGACGTGGACCCAGCGCCCAGCCCGAAGGTGGCTCCAGAGATGATCGTGACGCGCACTCTTGAGCACGTCCGGCCTGGCTCGATCATCTTGCTCCATCCCTGGTATCAAAGTGGACCCTCGGTCCGCGCCGCTCTCCCGTTGATCATCGACAAGCTGCAGGCGCAGGGCTACCAGTTCCTGACAGTGGACGAGCTGCTGCGCATCAACACTGGTGGCGCGCCTGTCGTGAGCCAGCAGTAGGGAACAAGATGCAGGAACACGATCCCGAATTCGCAGGCATCGAACCGAATTCGGGTCATGTCCCCATGTCTCCCGGTCTGTCGACTCGGAGCTCTAGCACGTGCATGTTGACCTACAAGCGCTTTGACCGGCTGGAGGCTAGTTACAGGAACTGAAGGACTGCGTCCACGCGCTCCAGGCGCAGCGTATTGCGTTCTGGATCTTTGGTCTCTTCTATGGCAGCTGGCTCCTCTGGGCCATAGCCGCCGGTGCCGCCACCCGTTCGTATCAGTTGCGTACGGCAGCTCCGCGAACATCCTCGCCGACGTGACCGGCGCATGAGCGCCGAGCGGTAATCGCCGAGCCGCACCTTGCGGCACGTGGACGATCGTCGTAGCCTGGTTTGCCGAGGCACTTGCTCGCTGCTGCGCGGGGCGCGCAGCCATAGATGGCCCTCGCGCCAAGGAGACGGAATCGCCATGGATGCCCGTGTCACTGTCAGGCAGAACCTCAAGCTGAATCAGCTCACTCGTTCTGGCGCGGTGGAGTGGCAGTCACTTGAAGAGCCGGGCATCACCGGCGTCTACGTGAAGGTTCTGCGCTTCGACGCAGCCACCTCCCGCGCGCCCACCATTCTTCTGAAGTTCGACGCAGGGGCCCGATACCCAGCCCACATCCACCCGGGCGGCGAGGAGATATTCGTTCTCGAAGGCGACATCCGCCTCGGGAAGGACCATCTTCGCGCTGGGGACTACCTGTACACCGCACCTAACAACATCCACGCGGCGCACTCCGAGGGAGGCTGCGTCGTCCTCGTGGAAGTTCCTCAGGCTGTGGTGCTGTTGTCGCGCCCAGGATCGGCCGACTACGGCTCCGACAACGACGCCTAGTCAACGCCCGATCGAGGGGCACCGCGCGCCGCTACGCTTCACTCGCCGGCCGATCGCCTACGCGTCAGGCTAGGAGGCCTCGGCCGAACAGCTCGCGCTCATAGAGCGTGCGCGCGATCATCATGTCCAGGACTAGCCGCACTCCACCTTCCAGGTCTTGCCCTGGCCTGAAGTCAGCCGGCGCGTAGAAGTCGATCCTCCCGGCCTTCAAGAGATCGCGGCACGTGCGTCTCGATCCTTTGCTGCCGGTCTTGTACACCGCGATCGCGTGGCCGCCGTTCTTCTTTGTGACCGTCATCCCAGGCACGTCCGTCATCCCATCGCCCACATAGATCATGTTGCGGAAGGGGATGGGCCGTTCGTCTTCGGGCATGTGCTCGTTGATGCTCTGACGGATGTCTTCCCTGCCCTTGTTGATGCGGAAGATGTACTGGGTCTTGACGGTGTCGTTGATGAGGACGTTCGGGAAGGTGGCCACGCCCTGCTGGTCGAAGAAGTACTCGGACGCGAAGATGCGCGCGAAGTGCCGCCGGATCGTGATGCCCTCGAGGATCTCCTTCTGTCCGGCTGAGACGACGTAGTTCTTGACTGTCACCAGACCGCGGCTGCGCCGGCGCACGTACGCGTTCACTCGGCCGAACCAGCCGGACACGCCGGGGAAATAGAGGATTCGACGGCCCAGCGCTCTGAGGTCTCCGCGACTCAGGTGTCTCTGCTGCTCCTTTGTCCGCTGGAGCAGCAAGCGCATGTAGATCAGCACCGCGTCGCCGCTGGTCCTTTGTGCTTCGCGCTGGACGTCTGCCCAGAACTCCTGGCCCGTGATGCCGAGCTGGGGCAGCACGGTGTACTCCTGCATGGGCTGCGGCGTCAGTGTTCCGTCGAAGTCGTAGAGGACCGCGATCGTATCGTGTCGAAAGCCTCGCTTCGCCGGCATCTCGTGGACCTTTCTGATCGGCAGATCGCGTGCACACGCCGATCGCCCGTGCGCAGTTTCCTTGTCCTGCACGATAGGCAAGTGCCGGCGCGAGTTCAAGTAGGCTGTGCCAAAGGTCCTCGCTATCCAGTGGGTGTTGAGCTGACCGGTGGTCGCGGCGGGTCGCCCACGCGCGCTCCGCCTGATCGCCCGCGTGAGGACGACCCTGCGGCACCGACCCGAAGCTTACGAATGAACGCGGGCGATATCGGCAATCGTGTCCAGTCGCGCGCTTAGGGCGACCCGCCGCTCATCATTCCGACACGTCCCTTGGCAGCGCGGTGCAATCGCACTTTGGACGGACCTGCGGCGCGCCGAACCCCTTCATCGAGTGTTCGCGGAGCGCGACACGCGCGCCCGGTCGAGGTCGACGATCCGTTGCGCGATCGCGCGGTTCACGCACAGCACCTTGATCGGCAGCCGCGGCGGATGCTCCCTGCGCTGACGGCGTGATCCCTTCGCCTCTGCGCGGTCGGGCACCGCGCGCCGCGCGTCGTCCAGAAACTGGTAGATGGCCTTGCCCTTGAGCCCGGAGCGGTCGGCCGCCACCAGCAGGATCTCGTCCAGCGACTCGAGCTGACTGACCGGCAGCGACAGGAGGCCGCAGTTCAAGCGGCGGAGCGCGTCAGTGAAGGCGCCCCTGTCCTTGCTCGGCAGAAACCGCTCGTCCTCGCGAACGGCCACGAAGTGGTTGGCGATATCCGCCACCAGCACGCAGTCCTTGTCCCTTATCGTCGCGCGCAGCTCGCTTAACGACTTGAGGCTTCTGAACGCCGAGCTGCCTTCCCAGTGGTGCTCCTCCATGAAGAAGAAGCGGGGATCGTTCTGCGGATTGAGCCCGCCCACGCCGAGCAGCGCGATCTCCGGCGCCGGCTGCCGTCGTTCCTTGCCGCCGCGGTTCGCCACACCAATCCACGACATCTCCCGGAACAGCTTCATGGCGCTGGCGTTGGGGGCCATGATCGGGAAGGTCATGGTGTGGACCTCGACGTTCTCCACGAAGGCCTGGGCCAGCGCGTGGGTGCAGGTGTCGGCATCGACGCCGATCGCGCGGCTCGAGCAGACCGTCATCAGGGGATAGCCGCCGGAGAGCGAGAGCAGCTTCACCCGCCGCGACTTGAGCGGCTCGCTGCGCTGCCCCAGGGCCAGCGCGGTATGCGCCACCGCACGGCCGGAGCCGACCAGGCAGACCGCGCCGGTGTGGATCAGGTTGTCCTCGGCGATCGCCGAGCTCATGGCAGTGCCCACTCGCGAGTGGAGGTCGTATTCGTCCTGCTGTGGGTCCTGCTCGGCCTCCGGCGGCCCCTCTTCCACCACCCGTGTCACTGCCAGGCGCGGGAAGCGCAGGATCAACTCCTGCTCGAGGGCGGCGTCGCGCTTCAGTATCGGTAGCCGCTGGATGCGGATACTGAGCAAGTTCTCGCGGACCGCGCGGCGCACCGCCGCGGAGACGAATGTGCGGTGCACGTCGTATTTCTCGGCGACGTCCTCCTGCTTCGCGAGCGCGCCTTCACGCGGAAGGGGCGCGAGCACGTCGGCCGCGATGTCGGCGATGCGCGCCAGCGCTTTGGCCGGATCCTTCTCGCGCGGCGGTGCTGGACTCGTCCCGTTCGCTCGCATGCCTTCTGCCTCCCCCGGATCCGTCGTCGACAATGACAATTGTCGTCGGAATCGGCGACCACCTGCCGCCCTCTAGCCGACAAATGTCACGACAAGAGTGTCTCATATGTCTCGACATTGTTCTTGACCGGCGGCCCGACGGCGTGTTACTTAGTGAGCCGTCCGATGTAATAGGCGGCGGGCCTGGCGGCCGGCCGCCGGAGCGACGGGGGGTGACTCCAGGGTGGAGTCGCCACCTTGCCGTGGAAAGGGGACCGCGGTGGAGCTGAAGAATCTGTCTAGACGAGGGCTGCTACTAGCATTTTCGGCCGCGTTGTCGTTTGCCGTAGCGCAGCAGTCAAACGCCCAAAGCGTATGCAGCAATCAGACTGGCACCAACAACGGCTACTTCTATTCGTTTTGGAAGGATACCGGGTCAGCCTGCATGACTTTGGGCTCTGCTGGGAACTACAGTGTCAACTGGAATCTGGGTTCCGGGAACATGGTGTGCGGTAAGGGCTGGAGTACCGGATCGTCAAGCAGGAGAGTGGGCTACAACGCCGGCGTTTGGTCGCCATCCGGCAATGCCTATTTGACTCTCTATGGGTGGACGAGAAACCCGCTCATCGAGTACTACGTCGTTGATAGCTGGGGCAGCTGGAGGCCACCAGGAGGAACGTCCCTAGGCACCGTCACCACTGATGGTGGCACCTACAACATCTATCGGATGCAGCGAGTCAACGCGCCTTCCATAGACGGCACGCGGACTTTCTATCAGTACTGGAGTGTCCGGACGTCGAAGAGAGGGACCGGTAGCAATAACACCATCACCTTTGCGAACCACGTCAACGCGTGGAGGAACCTAGGCTTGAACCTCGGGAGTCATGTCTACCAGATGATGGCGACAGAGGGATATCAGAGCAGTGGCAACTCTAACCTGACCGTATGGTCACAGTGACGTAGCGGTACCAGCGAGACGGAAAGCGTAGGGGCACGGCCTGCCGTGCCCCTACAGTCCCAGTCACTGCACCTGCGTCAGATGCGCCTTCGATACCGCTACGCCGGCCTTGGGATAGCCGCCGCTCTCGCTGTCTGCGGTTCGCCGGCCGCGGCCGTGCCGGTCCGTGTGGCGCTCGACTGGCACTCAGGCAGGCCCGCATCCGCGCTGGCGCGGCCCCGCATCCAGGCTCTTCGGCTGGCCGGTCCGACCGAGGGCGGCGGGCCGGTCGCAGCCGACGCCGGGCCGGACGGAGTGGTCCTGGACCTCGGCAACGGTGTTTGGCAGGTGCAGGCGCAAGCACCCGGATACTGGAGCGAAGGAGCCGAGGTCGCGGTCGGTGGTCAGGCGCCTGTAACCGCGCGGCTCACGCTCTGGCCAGCGGCATCGCTGCACGGCGAGATTCTGACGGCCCAAGGCAATCCGCTGCCACGCGACCTCGAGGTTCGGCTGAGCGCTGTCCCTGCTCCTGCCAGCGAGAGAGCCGTCCCGCAGCCGGAACCGAGTCCTTCACGCGCTGAGCTGCGCTGCCGGATCGACGAGGGAGCTTGGACCTGCCTGGGTCCGGCCGGACTGTTCGACGTGCAGCTTTCGGCCGCGGGGTACGCGCCGCGCTACGCGTGGGAGGTGAGTCTGCCGCCCGCAGCAAGCACCGATCTCGGCCAGACGGTGCTGCGCCGAGCAGCGTCGGTCTTCGGGCGTGCGGTCCTGCAGGACGGTTCGAGCCCACAAGGCCCCTGTCGCGCGACCCTGCGGCCGGACGTGACGCGCACGCTGCGCGGCTCGCCCGAGCCTGATCCAGAAAGCGCGCCCGAAGGCGAGCTGAGCTTCTCCCAGCCGCTCAGCCGACGTGGCTACTTTCACGTCGTGGGCCTGCCGCCCGGCGCGCACGTGCTGGCCGTCGAGTGTGAGGCGGCGAGCGCATTCCGCGAGCTGCGCGTGCAAGCGGACAGCGAGACGCGGATCGATCCTCCGCTGCTGCTCGAGGAGCTGCTGCTCGACATCGCCGTCACGCCCAAGGTCGATCACGAGGGCCGGCCGTGGCAGCTCACCGTGAACGCCACGGCCCCGCACTGGCGGAGGATCGCGGACAAGGCCACAGTCTCGGCAGACGGACGCTGGGCACGGCGCGGGCTCACAGCCGGCAGCTATCGTGTCGACGTCAAGAGCGAACGCGGCACGCAGTGGCTGCAACGCTTCTTCACGCTGGGCCCAGGCAGCGGGCCACTGTCGCTGCGCCTTCCGTTCGTCGGGGTGGCGGGCCGGGTGCTGCTGAGCACGCAGCCACTGCGCGCCCGGCTGGTCTTCTTCAACGAGGCGGGCGGGGAGCCGGTGACGCTCACTAGCGACGGCGACGGCCGTTTCCAGGGACTGCTGCCAGTCGCGCCCGACGTCCAGGAGACCCGCTGGACCGTCGAGGCGCACGCGGCGCGACCGCTGATCAACCGACGCCTGGAGGGCGTCAGCGTGCAGTCGACTCCCGGCGAGGCGAGCGCCTGGTTGGAGTTGGTGCTGCCGGTATTCGCCGTGCACGGAACCGTGGTCTTAGAGGAGGGCAAACCCCAGAGCGGTGCCCAGGTCACCTTCGAAGACACCAACAGCAAAGCCCGAACGGTCGCGGCCACCGACGACGCAGGCAGCTTCGAGGTGCTCGAGCTGCCACCGGGGAGCTACACCGCGGTGGCCGAGTCGGTCGCGGGCATCTCGGATCGCACAGCGCTCGAGGTGGCAGAGGGCGTCGAGAGCGAGCTGCAGCTGGTTCTCAACCGCTCCGAGCGCAGCGCCTTCCACGTGGTCGGGAGCCAAGGACCCGTGGCAGACGCGGCGGTGCAGGTCTGGATTCCTCCGGGCGTGCCACGGAGCTTCGCGCGCACCGATGCGGACGGTCGCTTCGAGGCCGACCTGCCGCCGGGCACCACCGAAGTGGGGCTAACGGTCGGAGCGCCAGGGTATGCCCTCAAGCTGACGCGGCTGCCGGTCTCGAATGAGCAGACCATCACGCTGGGCACGTCCGGCGGGACGCTGATACTCGATCTCCCGCGGTCCGGCCGCGGCCTCGATACGCCGTATCTCGTGCACGGCGGCGCCATCGAAGCGGTCGGCGCGCTCGCCGGCTGGGGCACCGCCAATGCCGGCGCCAGCAGCCGCGGGCTGGTGGTGGTCGAGGCGATCGAACCAGGGGTCTACGCGCTCTGCCTTGCGGGCCCGGCAGAGTCAGAGCTTGCGGCACTCTGGCGGGGCGCGCTGCCGTCGGACCGCTGCCGTACCGGCTCGGTCGAGGACGGCACGACACTGACCCTATCGCCACCGTGACGGGCCGCGCCCCGCATCGCGGCTGCCGTGGAAGATCTGGGAACCAATTGCGACATGCCGGGCGGCGGTTGTGGTATTCAGTGAGGGCGCTAATTTCGGCCAAGGAGGCCCGGATGACCACTGGCACTGACTCGATTGCTTCGATTTCGCGCACCGCGCGAATGGCGGCCTTGGCCCTGCTCTCGTCGGTTGTGACCGCACCTCTCTTTGCGCAGACCGACGCTGCGCCGTTTGTCTGCGGCGCTTATCGCAAGCTCCACTCGACGGTGCTGAGCGAGGAGCGCACCTTGCTCGTCGGCCTGCCCGCAGACTATGAGAAGTCGGCCCGCATCTACCCCGTGCTCTACCGACTGGATGGCGACTCCGTCTTCTTCCTTCACACCATCTCCGCAACCGCCTACATGGTGGACATGCGGGAGCAGAAGTCCGACTACATCGTCATCGCGATCCAGAACACGGACCGCAACCGGGACATGAACCCCGAGGGCGGCGCTGACAATTTCATACGGTTCATCAAGAGCGAACTCATGCCCTACGTCGAGAAGAACTACCGCACCAGCGGGTCCAGGATCCTGGCCGGCCAGTCCTTCAGCGCGCTCTTCGCGCTCTACTCCTTCCTGAAGGAGCCGGGCCTCTTCGACGCGTACCTCCTGGGCAGCTTCTCCCTGTACAAGCCGGAGTTGACCCCCTTCTTCGAGGACGCACTCAAGAAGTCAGCGGAGATCGCGAAGGTTGGCAGGAAGTCCATCTTCATCGCGAACGGGAAGCTGGACACGTACGATCCGGATGGCTCGAGCACGAAACGCGGAGCGCAGTTCCTGAACTCCCTCTCGCGCAGCGCGCCTTCGGCTGTGGCGATCAAGACCGCCGTCTATGACGACGAGGGGCACGTCCCCTTCAGCTTCGTCTACGACGGGCTCAAGTGGCTCGATTCCCGTGAAGGCACTGCCTCGCACTAGCGACCCCTGCGCGAGTGATTGCCGGTCAGAAGCGTCGCCGCGGCCACCAGCGCGCTACAGCGAGGGTGTCGGGCCGTCAATTACACGAAAGGACTAGTCGCGGTCTCCGGCTCACAATCTCGTTGACAGGTTCCATCCGCATCGACTAACGTTCACGGCCGACAGCAAAGAGGAGGACGTGTATGCGCCGATGCGGACGACTGCGAACGATTCTCTGTCAATGCGGACGCGCGGCAGCGGTGCTGAGCCTGACCGCGACCCTCGCCAGCGCGAGCGAGTACTGCACGCCCAACTACAGCGTGGCCCCGCTGCCGAACACCCAGAGCGGGAGCTTCAACCGCACCAATGAGGTCTGCTTCGAGGTCGATCATGACGGTCCGCTAGGCTTCAACTGCTCCAACATGCAGGGCCGAACCGTGACGGTGAATGGGACGCCGTACTCCTCTTCCGTCTGCAGCGGAGGCGTCACAGTCCCCAACACCAACGGTGGGCAGTACTACTTCGACGTCTCGGCCGGTGGTCTCTCCTACGCCTCCGTCGCCTTCTGGGCCGGAAGTGGTTCGGGAGGATCGGACGGTTCAAGCGGATTGAGCTGGTCCTGCACTGCGACGCTCTCCGCAGGCCAGAGGTGGAGCGATCGCTACAACCTCAACGTCAGCGTCACTGGCTCTGACAACTGGAAGGTGACGATGACCTATCCGAACCAGGAGACGATGATCGCAACCTGGAACATCAACGCCACCTGGCCCCAGAGCAACGTGCTGGTGGCCACACCCAACGGCAACGGCAGCAACTGGGGCGTGACCATCAAGCCCAACGGCAACTGGACCTGGCCGACGGTCACGTGCGACTCGCTCGCCGAGCCCTCACGGGTCGACGTGAAGATGAAGCCCGGTCTGTATGATTGGGAGAAGCAACCCCAAGAACAGAAGAGCGTGGAGTGCCCAGTGGAGCTGGGCTATGTGCTCACAGGTGGCGGAGCCTATGCGGAATACGCCGGCCCAGGAGCTTTGCTCACGGCGAACTGGCCGCAGGAACTCCCGGGTGGGTACCGGGAGTGGGTGGCAGCGTCCCAGGACCTCCTGCAGGTCGACAACCACACGCTGAGCGTGTACTCCATCGGCCTGCGGCTTTTCGGAGTCAATACCAAGAGGCTTGAGGGCATGGTCTCGTACAACAGCATGGCCTTTCCGCCGGGCACTGTCGGGGCTTCCCATCCCGCGGGCGCCCTCGGAATCAGCTCGACGACTCTGGGCGGCGGTGCCTCCACCCAGACGAGCGGCACTGGGCAGCTCCTCACCCGCAGCATGGCTGACGGCAACGCATGGAAGGTCGCTTCGAAGGATCACCTGGTGCGTTCTCCTGGATGGGTCAACGCCGCCACGCTGACGCTCAATACCACTGGCGTCATCGAGGGGTTCGGCGCACTGGAGGTCCGGCAAATGAAGGCTGCGGCCACCACGGTCCAAAGCGGAGTGGGGACTTCGGTCGGACAGGTCTCACCCGGCTGGACGCTCGTCAGCCTGGGCGGCGAAGCCACCACCACCAGCGGACCGGGCCGCATGCTCTTCCGAATGGACGTCGACGAAAGCGGCCGAACCGTGACCGTGCAGTCCAAGGACCATCTTTCCTCGAGCGGGGGACAGACCACGGCCTCATGGATCGAGATCCGCAAGACGCCCGGTAGTCACGGCCTGTGCAACGCGGGAGCGGCGCTGGCGCCGAGCATGGATGGCTGCGTGGCGCAGATCTGCGCGACAGATGCTCACTGCTGCCAGACGCGTTGGGATAGCACCTGCGTGGCCAAGGTGACCTCGATCTGTGGCCGCTCGTGCGCGAACTACACCTGCTCCCTCCCCACGTACAACCCAGACTACTGGAACGATTGGGATGAGAACGGGATCTATGGTGTTCAGTGGTTGAACAACTGCTACAACTACGCCACGAACACCCGCACCGACACCACGGCCCAGCCTGGCAAAGCCTCCGGCCAGTACTGCGTAGGACACTCGGGCTGCCCCGGAGAGGCGGCTGCCGCGTTCGCGACGAACGACGGGCTCATTCCCACCACGCTCGAGGCGGGCTGTCCAGATAACCGCGCCTTGGTCGCGTTGGCCGGTTGTGACGGCAACTTCCACTGGTACCGACGCGACTGGCATCCAGAAGAGAACAGGTATAGGTGGAGCAGCAAGGACGGGGACGAAGCCGCAACAGACCGTGACGCGGCCGGCGCCGTGATCACCGACATAGAAGCCGCCGACCGCGGTCGCTACACTCAATTCATCGGATACTTCTGCACCTGCTCTAGCTCACAGGAAGGCCAGGGACACGCGGAAATCGAGTGATCCCAGAGCGCCCGGGGAGCGCAGACGAAGCCTAGTATGTGGATAACACGATCGGCCAAGAATCGGAGAAGGATCATGAATAGACTGTCGCTGGCGCTTTTCCTCTTGTTGTCGCTGCTGCCGGTTTGCGGCCACAGTAGCGAGTACTGCACGCCCAACTTCAGCGTGGACCCGCTCCCGAATACGTGGACGGGATGGCTGAACAGCACGGACGAGACCTGCTTCGTGATCGAGAACAACGGCCCGCTGACCTTCAGCTGCTCCTTCATGATGGAGCGGACCGTGACGGTGAACGGAACGCGGTTCACGTCAGCCCTCTGCGGCGGCAGCGTGACGGTGCCCAACACCAACGGCGGCGACTACTACTTCGACGTCTCGGCCGGCGGCAACCCCGCGACCTCGTTCGCCTTCTGGGCCGGGAGCGGCCCGGGCCGAGCGAACAAGTCCTGCACCGCGACGCTCTCCGCTGGCAGCAAGTGGAGCGACCGCTACAACCTCAACGTCAGCGTCACCGGCTCCGACAACTGGAGGGTGAAGATGACGCTCCCGTCGCCGGAGGCGATGATCGCGACCTGGAACATCGACGCCTACTGGCCGCCGCCTGGCAACATGCTGATCGCCGCGCCCACCGGCAGCGGCAACAACTGGGGCGTGACCATCAAGCACAACGGCAACTGGACTTGGCCGACGGTCACGTGCGAGGCGTTCGACGAGCCCTTTGATCGGGTGCACACGAGGGTGGATGCCAGTCCGGGTTGGGTCGAGGACCCCGGGGAGCCCAAGGAACGACAAACCGGACAGCAAGGCACCGAACGAGGTTATGCGCTCGTCGGCGGCGGAGCCTATGCGGAGTACGCCGGCGCAGGAGCCCTGCTCACGGGCAGCTGGCCGTGGCTCGACTCGGGCGGTGGCAAGTGGTGGAACTCGGCCTCCCAGGACCTCGTGCAGCCCGACAGCCACACACTGACCACCTACGCCATCGGCCTGCGCCTCTACGGCGTCAACAGCGCCAGGCTCAACGACATGATCTCGGTCAACAGCATGGCCTTTCCGCCGGCGTCCGGTGGATCTTCCCGTCCTTCTGGCAGCCTCGGAATTGGCTCGATGACCGTGGGCGGCGGCGCGTACACCGAGACGAGCGGTGCCGGGCAACTGCTCACCCGCGCCATGGCCAACGGCAGTGCATGGGACGTGGCTTCGAAGGATCACCTGGTGCGGTCTCCCGGGTGGGTCCATGGCGCCACGTTGACACTCAACACCACGGGAATCATCGAGGGCTTTGGTGCGCTGGCGGTTCGGCAGATGAAGGCGACATCCAGCACGGTTCAGAGCGGTGTGGGGACTTCCATCGGACAGGTCACGCCAGGATGGTCGCTGGCGAGCCTGGGTGGAGATGCCAACACGAGCAGTGGGCCGGGCCGCATGCTCTTCCGCATCGGGACAGACGTGGCCGGCCGCACCGCGACCGTGCAGTCCAAGGACCACCTCTCGGCGAGCGCGGGACAGACCACCGCATCGTGGATCGAGGTCCGCAAGGTGCCCGGCAGTCACGGCCTGTGCAACACGGGGGCGGCTCTGCTGCCCAGCATGGATGCCTGCGTGGCCAGCATCTGCGCGGCGGACGCTCGCTGCTGCCAGACCGCGTGGGACAGCTCCTGTGTCGCCAAGGTGAGCTCGGTCTGTGGTCGTTCGTGTGCGGACCACACGTGCTCCATCCCCACCTACAACCCTGGCCACTGGAACGATGGAGGAACGATCCAGGCCTTGAACAACTGCTACAACTACGCCACGAACACCCGAACTGACACCGGGGCCCAGCCTGGCAAGGCGTCCGGCACCTACTGCGTAGGCCATGGGGGCTGCTCCGGAGAGTCGGCCGCAGCATACGCGACGAATGACGGGCTCATTCCCACCACGCTCGCGGCAGGCTGTCCGGACAACCGCGCCCTGGTGGCGGTGGCCGGCTCGGACGGCAACTTCCACTGGTATCGACGAGACTGGCATCCAGAAGAGAACAGGTATCGGTGGAGCAGCAAGGACGGGAGCTCGGAAGCGACGGACCGCGATGCGGTCGGTGCCGTGATCACGGACATAGAGGCCGCGAACCGCGGCCGCTACACTCAATTCACCGGATACTTCTGCACCTGCTCGAGCTCGTCGGAAGGAAAGGGGCACGCGGAAATCGAGTGACGCGGCGTCGGCGATGAGAGCCGGGCGCCGCTCGCGACGGACGCGACGCCCGGCATGATGGCAACTACCTCTCCCTAGACCGGAGGTGACGCCGGCCTACCACGCGCAGCCGTACGCTGACATCGCCTGTTTGGCCGCGTCGAGGGCCTGCTTGCAGCCCATCGCAAGACCCTGTTTCCCTTGGGGCGTCGCTGCGGCCTGCTTCCAAGCATCGCGCATCTGGGCCATGGACTGGCTGAAGGTGGCGCGCACCGACTCGGGGACCTTACCCTGGATGCAGGACTCGTACTTTGTCAGGTACTCATCGCACTCCGGCACGCCGATCTGCCCACCGCTGGCAACCGCTGCGGCCGCCGGAGCGCTCGCCGCAGGCTCCGTCTTGTCGGCAGCCGGCTTGCTGCTGCCACACGCCACGACCAGACACATCGAAAGAATCGCCAGCATCAATCGCCCAACTAGAGTCATCTCTCTCTCCTTTTGTCTCAATTCCCCCGGGCGCACCGCAGAAACGCCAGATGGCCCTGCTACCGCGTCCGAGACCGGATCCTCGGCAGTACCCGAGCTCCGCCTCACTGTGCTGGTCCCATGAGACCGCGCGGGTCCACGAACGTTCCATTCGGTGACGGCGCGGACCGGACCAGGGCGATCAGGCAGCCCGCAGAATGCGCCGGCTGGGCGTTCAGATCCCGTAGTAGACGAAGGGGGCCCAGAACGAGGGCTGCCGTCGATCCGGTCGACGGATGAAGGCGCGCTTCATCGCTGTGAGGGCGTGTGCGTAGCTCAGACCACGCTGCTGCCTCAAGCGGTACAGGCCGGTCATCAACTCCTTCGTCGCGGTGTCCGACACACTCGACAACGACACCGACATCCCGTTCGCACCAGCCACGAGAAAGGCCTGGGCGAGTCCGACGACGCCTTCCCCGCTGTAGATCTTGCCCAGTCCCGTCCTGCAGGCCGAGAGCGCGACAAAGTCCGCACAGAGGTCGAGCCCGGCGATCTCCCGCGCGCTCAGGTAGCCGTCCTCCGTGCCCTGCGAATCGCCGCAGCTCGATGCCTCGGCGAGGATCAAGGCAGACAACTCAGGCGCGTCCGGGACCAAGATGCCGTGGGTCGCGAAATGCAGGCTCCCGAAGCGACGCAGGGCGCCCGTCCGCGAAAGCGCCTTCAAGCGCTCCTCGGTGGCGGCCTCGTCACGCAGGATCGTGCTCCCTGGCACGATCCTGCCCAGGGCCTCGGCTTCAGCGCGCGCGCCTGGCAGGGCTGGCCACGCACTCACTCCGAGTGCCCTGTAGACGTCACACGCACCGGTGCCTGTGCGCTGAGGCTGCTGCGCCTCGCTACCCAGCGCCTCCAGCCGGCCCACACTCACCGTCTCGGCCTGCGGTGCACTGCCTGGGCCCTTGCGGCCGGTGTTGGCGAGAACGAGGAGGGGTCGAAGACCCTTCGTGTAGCGACGTCCCCTGAGCAGCTGCCGAATCCCGAGAGAGGGCAGATAGGTGACGTGATAGCGCTCGACGAGGAAGTGGCCGTCCGGCAGGCGCAGCGTCTCAAAGGCCAGCGTGCCGAGAGCGCCGTCGGGGATGATGATCAGCTCGCTCTTGCCGGCGAGCTGCGCTTCGAAGGGCTCGACCAGCCGCGCGTACAGCTCGCGCGCCAGCTTCTCGCGCTCTTCTTCCTCGCTGGGGGACGGATTGGCCTTGTAGAGCAGCGCACCGTACAGCGGCAGCAGCTCCCCGAGTCGCCCATTCTTCTCGGTCAGAGTCGCCGCGGGACTTGCCTTGTCGACGCGCACGCTGTGTCCCAGAAGCTCGCCGCTCCTCTCGCACGGGCGACCGCCCGCGGCGTTCGAGCCAGGCAGGACCTGGAGGCGGAGCGCTTCGCGCGTCGCAAGAACCGTGACGGGCGTCTCCCCGTCCACATAGGAGAAGCTCAGAATCGCAGTGTGCGCTCCCAGCGTGCGTCGTGCGGCCTCGATGCCGATCGAGCGAATGGAGGTCGCAGCCATCCGCTCGCCGATCTGCTCGGCAAGGTAGCGCGCCCTGATCCGTTCGCCGGCGTCGAATGCGGCGGCCGGGTCGTTGTCGAGCGTGTGCAGGAGGACCAGCCGGCGGTACGTGGAGATCCAGTACGCCAGGAAGTCCCTCCGGTCCTGCCCGGTGGCGGTCAACCGCAGTTGCTCCGTGAGCTCGATCGCTGCGAGCAGACGCTCCGCCGCCTCCTTGTGATCGCCCACGGCCAACGCCAGCACGCCCAGGTTGTTCAACGCGGTGGCTTCGTCCGACTTGGTGCCCACCGCGCGGCTCAGCTCCAGCCCTCGGAGATACAGCTCGCGCGCAGCGTCATGGTCGCCTTTGACCTGCCGCACGCCCCCAAGATGGATGAGGATGCGCGCGGTCTCGTCCCGTTTCTCGAGGCGCTCGCTGATCGCCAGCGCCTCGCGGTACTCCCGTTCAGCGTCGTCGATCTTGCACCACTGAAAGAGCGCGCTACCCAGGGAGTTGAGCAGGGTCGCGCGGGAGGCCTCGGCTCCCAGCCGCTCAGCCAGATCCAGCGCACGGCGGTAGTACGACACGGACTGCTCAAAGCGCCCCTCGGCCTGGTGCACGGAGGCGATCATCCCCAGGGCGCCCATGGCCTGGCCCGGGAGATTGAGCTTCTCGGCAAGCGCAAGAGACTGCTCGAACGCATCCAGCGCCTGCGCGTGCTTGCCCCAGGCGTGGTAGACCGACCCCAGCTCCGCCACGGTCGCCGCGATCTGGCGCGGAACGTCTGCCGCGCGGTAGATGTCGAGCGCACGCTGGTAGTCGGCCTCCGCCTTGTCGTACAAGCCCGCGGCAAAGCCCAGCGCGCCGAGTTGCGCGAGTGCCGCAGCTTCGGTCAGGGGCAGGCGTTTTCGGCGCGCAGTGGCCAGGGCGCCTTCCAGGCGCGGGCGGGCCTCATCGTAGCGTCCTAGAACACGATAGACGCCGGCGAGATTGATGGCGGTGTTCGCGGCATACACATCGTCGCCGAGCCGCGCGAACGCGTCGAGCGCCTCCTTGTAGCTGGCCTCCGCTTCGGGGAACTGGCTGCGCATGGATTGAACGTTTCCGATATTGCCGAGGCAGGCTGCCGCGCTCCACTCGTCGCCGAGCCGCAGGTGCTCTTCCCGAGCCAGGCGGTACCGACTGATGGCCTCGTCATAACGGCCGCTGGCCTCGTACACGAGCCCGAGGTTGGCCAGTAGCACGGGAGTGGCCTTTGCGCCGCCGCGCGCGTCCGCCAGGGCGAGGGCCTGCTTGAAATCCGTCTCTGCGTCTTGGTAACGGGCGCTCCAGTACTCCGCGAGCCCGATGTCGCCGAGGGTGAGAACGCGTGCCTCGAGCGCACCTAGGGACGCGAAGATCGCCTCGGCCTGCCTCAGGCGGGCGATCGCAGCGTCCACCGGACCCATCTCCGCGAGGCTCAAACCCAGTTGCCGCAGGTCGTTCGCGAGATCCGACCGTCGCGCAGCCCCTAGTGACTCATCGATCGCCGCCGCCTGCTCGAGCAGAGGGATCGCCGACGGAAAGTCACGCTGCGCGACGAGCGTGCGCGCCTGTTCGTAGAGCGCGTCCGCGTGCGCTGCCGACTCCGCTCGCGCAGATCGGGGGACAAGGGCCAGGGTGCAGAGCACGAGCGTTGCCAGTCTCACGCGGCGGATTCTGGCGCTGGTCTGGCTCGCGGTCAATGCGGCGACTGGCAGAACTGGTGCGCTGCCAGGGTGAGACGCGTCACACCCGCGAAAGGATGACCGTGGTAGGATCGCGACAAGAGTTGCCCGCGATACAGCCGTGAGGAGGGTCCATGCTGGAGAATTCGGTGGTTTCCGCCGGGCTCAAGCTGAATGAGCTGGCGGGGCTCGAGGTCGGCGCAGGCGTCGTACTGCTGACGCTGAAGGACGCAGGCAAGAACGCGAAGGGGATCACATACGCCGACTTGTACCAGGCGATGCAGCTCCATCTGCCGCAGCGGCTCCAGCGATACGGCATCAGCGACACGGCGTCGGTTGTGGATGCATTGCTCAAGTACTTGCGGGACTGTCAGTCGGTGTTCACGATGTCAGCGCACTGAGGCACCAATGATCCTGGAGAGGAGCTGAGACATGGGGAATCCGGTCGTGACGGCCATCTTCTTGGTCCTCCGCTTGGGGATCGGCTTGATCCTGCTCCGCCTGGCCCTGAAGGATTCCAGGTACCGCAACTTGCACTGGCTTGCCGCGTGCTTCTATTTGAACGTCCTCGTTCTGTTCTTGAACGGGGCGCGCCTGATGCTCGTTTCGCAGATCGTCGTGATCATGATCCAGATCTGTCTGGCCATGTTCACACACACGACCTTCTATCAAAACCGCCGCAGCCCAGTGGCCTGGGTGATCGGTGGGCTGGTGGTCGGAGGGGGTGGCTCGCTTTATCTGTGGCAGCGCTTTCCTGGCTCTGGCTTCGGCGGCCTGCGCCTGATGATGGTGATCTGCGCAGCGAACTGGCTCTGGCATGCGTTTGTAGCACATCGGATTTGGCGCAGCCTGCGGCTCGACCGGTCGATCGAGGACTGGGTCAAGGCGCGCTACGTCATGGTCGTGACGTACGCCATCGCGATGGCCGCGCTCTTTCTCTTACTCATCCCAGCGGGGCGTGTACCCCGGCCCGTTGTCCGCTGGGCGTGGCCGACGATCACGATGGTATCCGTGGTGTTGCAGTACCTGGCGTGGGGCATGCCCGCTGTCTTGCGCCGATATCTGAATCGCAACTACCAGCCGTCGGCGGCTGCGCAGCAGGCCATGAACATGACAGAAGAGGACGTACTGCGCGCCTTGGAGAAGCCGGCGCACTGAGGCTCGGCGGCGCGACAGAGCCGCCGAGCGTCGCCCCCGGATTCGGCGACAGTGAGCGGCAGAAGGCTCGCGGTCAATGCAGCGGCTGGCAGAACTGGTGCGCTGCGACGGTGAGACGCGTCACACCCGCGAAGGATGACCGTGGTATTCTTGATATAAGAGTCGTGAGGAGGGTCCATGCTGGAGAATTCGGTGGTTTCCGCCGGGCTCAAGTTGAATGAGCTGGCCGGGCTCGAGGTCGGCGCAGGCGTCATACTGCTGACGCTGAAGGACGCAGGCAAGAGCGCGAAGGGGATCACATACGCCGACTTGTACCAGGCGATGCAGCTCCATCTGGCGCAGCGGCTCCAGCGATACGGCATCAGCGACACGGCGTCGATTGTGGATGCGCTACTCAAGTACTTGCGGGACTGTCAGTCGGTGTTCACGATGTCAGCGCACTGAGGCACCAATGATCCTGGAGAGGAGCTGAGACATGGGGAATCCGGTCGTGACGGCCATCTTCTTGGTGCTCCGCCTGGGGATCGGCTTGATCCTGCTGCGCCTGGCCCTAAAGGATTCCAGACACCGCAGCTTGCATTGGCTCGCCGCGGTCTTCTATCTGAACTTCGTGAACCTGTTCCTGAGAGGGCCAGCCCATCCGGTGATCTCTCTCTCACTGACGGTCGTGATCCAGATCTGTCTGGCGTTGTTCACGCACACAACCTTCTACAAGAACCGCCGCAGCCCGGTGGTCTGGGTGATCGCAGGGTTGTTGGCCGCAGGAGGTACGTCATTCTATCTGGCGCCACAGCGTCCTGTGTATGGGCCCTGGGACCCGATGCGGTTGATGTCCGCGGTGAACTGGCTCTGGCACGGGCTGGTGGCGTGGCAGGTCTGGCGCAAGCTGCGCTCCGACCGGTCGATTGAGGACTGGATCAAGGCGCGCTACGTCATGGTCGTGACGTACGCCGTCGCGATGACGGCGCTCTTTCTGCTGCCGGGGTGGCGCACCGCGTGGCCCTTGGTTGGCATGGCATGGACGGCGACCTTCATCGTGGCGCTGCTGCTGCAGTATCTGGCCTGGGGCATGCCCGCTGTCTTGCGCCGATATCTGAATCGCAACTACCAGCCGTCAGCGGCGGCGCAGCAGGCGATGAGCATGACCGAAGAGGACGTACTGCGCGCCTTGGAGAAGCGGGCGCACTGAGTTCCGCCGCACGACAACAATACGCGCCCGGTCTGTCACACTCCCCTCTCGCACGTGTCTCATCCATTGAGAGCGGTCTCGCGTCCCTGACCCCGGGAACGCGCGGTGCGGGAGAGGGCCACGATGACAGATGACACCTGCCGGGATGACGTCTCTGACGGGGACGACGACGAGCGCGAGGATCGCGGTCTCGTCGAGCTCGCCCGGGCTGGCGACGCCGCGGCGATCGAGGCACTCGTCCGCCGCCATCAGGCGTTCGTGTTCAACCTGGCCATTCGGATGCTTTACTGCCCACAAGACGCCGAGGACGCCACCCAGGAGATCCTGATCAAGCTCGTGACCAAGCTTTCCACGTTCGAGGGCCGCAGCCGGTTTCGCACGTGGCTCTACCGGATCGCCACGAATCACCTCCTGAACATGAAGCGCGGCCGCATGGAGCCGCTGGTGATGAGCTTTGCCGACTATGGTCGCGGCCTCGACGAGGCAGCCGAGCTCGACCTCCCCGATCCCCGCGAGGTGCCTGTCGACGTCAGGCTGCTCGTTCAGGAAGCGCGCATCGGCTGTACTTCGGGAATGCTGCTGTGCCTCGACCGGGAGCAACGCCTGGCGTACGTCCTGGGCGAGATTCTGGGGCTGACGGACACCGCCGCTGCCGAGATCCTCGATCTGAGCCGCGATGCGTTCCGGCAGCGTCTTGCGCGCGCCCGACGCGACCTGCACAGCTTCCTGGCCGGGCAGTGTGGCCTGATGAACAAGGCCAATCCCTGCCGCTGTGAGAAGAAGACACGCGCGTTCATACAGGCGGGCCACATCGACCCCAAGAACCTGCTGTTTGCCCGCGGGCACTTGCGTCTCATGCGCGAGGTCGCGCCTGCGCGATGCGAGGACGTTGACGAGTACAGCGGCCTTGGTGCCGAGATCTACCGCGCCCATCCATTCTACGAACCGAGAGACCTGGCCGCGCGCGTGCGCGAGGTGGTGGAGAGCCCTGGGTTTCGCAGCACGTTCGAGGTGTGACGGCGTCTGGAGCGCACATGGGAGGATCGAGCATGAATCTGTCAAAGACACTGCTGGCCGGCTTCGCGTCCACGCTGGCCGTGGTCGCGGCGAGCGACGCGGCAGAGGAACCGAGCGCCATCGAGCGTGAGCTGATGGGCCTAGAGAACGGGGCCATGGAGCGCTGGCGGAACGGCGACCCCATGGGATGGGCGGAGATTGCGGCGCCAGAGGCGACCTACGTCGATCCGGGGCTGACAAAGCCGGTCGTGGGTCATGACGAGTACTCGCGCTACCTGGAGGCGCTCAAGGGCAAGATCCACTACCAGGGCTCCGAGTACAGTCATCCCAAGGCTGCTGTCTACGGCGACGTGGCCGTGCTGACCTACAGCTACCAGGCCACGGATCGAGAGCCGAACGGCACGACCAGAAGGTATCCGGCCTGGAACACGACCGAGGTCTACGCTCGGCTGAACGGCGCTTGGAAGATCATCCACACGCACTGGTCTCACATCCGCCACATCGCTCCTGACCGCGTGGAGGTGCCCGTCCCGGTGAGCCGAATCCCGGACGAGAAGGCGTCCGTCCTCGGCGAGCTGCTGCGGCTGGAGGCGGCTGCGATGGAGCGCTATCGCAAAGGAGATCCTCTTGGCTTCGCGGACATCAGCATCCCGGCGGTGACCTACTTTGACTCGCGCACGTCGGGCCGCGTGGAGGGGCTCGCTGCCTTGAAGGCGGAGATGGCCCAGCGCACGGGCAAGATCCACTACGACGTCATGGACTTTGTCGAGCCGATCGTCCAGGTCCATGGCGACGCGGCTGTGCTCTTCTACCGGTTCTTCTCGACCTCCTTGCGGCCGGACGGCTCGGTCGCGGGGCGCACGGCGTGGAATTGCTCTGAGGTCTTCGCAAAGATCGACGGACAGTGGCGCATCGTGCACACCCACTGGTCGTTGATCGGCGGCCGGCCGGAGCAAGGGACGGCATCGGCCAACTGACCGAGCTGCTCGAGCAATGAGGCGCCTTCTGCTCATGTCGTCGACTCTCCCGGCCCATCGATCCGCGGTTCTGAGGTGTGAGGCGCGCTCCTGGTTGTGCGACAATCTCGCCGCCACGGCGTAGTGACGGCGGTAGTTCCGCGCCCTGGTCGAACGAGCAGCACGACCATGAACAACACCGTCCTCTTCTTGATCCCCGCGTTCATTTGGGGTTCGACCTGGCTGGCCATCCGCTACCAGCTGGGCGTCGTGGATCCCACGGTCTCGGTCGCCTACCGCTTCCTCGGGGCCGGCACGCTGCTGCTTCTGTATTGTCTGATCCGCCGCGTGAGCCTGCGGCTCTCGTGGCAGCGCCACGCTGTCGTGGCCTTACAGGGCATTCTGCTCTTCGGCCTCTGCTACTGGGCGGTCTATCTGGCGGAGCTCGAGCTGCCTTCGGGGCTGGTGGCCGTCGTGTTCTGCGGCGTCCTCTTTGCGAACATTCTCAACGGCAGGATCTTTCTCAGGACGCCGATTCGGCGGCCCATCCTCATGGGCGGCCTGCTGGGCCTCTTTGGGCTCGGCCTCGTGTTCCTGCGCGACCTGGCAGCCTTCAGCGCCTCGAGCCGCAGCCTCGCTGCCTTGGGCCTGGCACTGATCGGGGTTGTGTTCGCCTCGTTCGGGAACACCCTGTCGGCGCGCACTCAGCAGGCCGGCATCTCCGTGCTGCAGGGCAATACCCTGGGCATGCTCTGGGGCGGGTCGACGATGCTGCTGATGGCGGTGGCGCGGGGTCGGCCGCTCGTTTTCGACGTGTCGCTGCGCTACGTCGCTTCGCTCGCGTATCTCTCGGTGTTCGGCTCGGTTATCGCCTTTGCCTGCTTCCTCACCCTCCTGGGTCGAATCGGAGCAGCGCGAGCCAGCTACGTCACGCTTGTTAGTCCCCTCATGGCCCTCGCGCTCACGACCGTGTTCGAGAGCTACAAATGGACGCCCGCAGCACTCGCCGGAGTAGCCTTGGTGCTCCTCGGTAACTTCGTCGCGCTGCGAGGGCGGTGAGGCTCCTACCACCCCGCGCAGCAAGGCACGTTCACGGGGCGGCTCACGCCGGCGTCCTTCGACCGCGTACTGGCCGGCGTCCGGGGTCGCTGGGCGCGTCGAGACGGATCGCCCTCGGTCGTCACCGACCATCCGTCCCTCGGGCTGCGTAGCGTGACAAGGGACGCCCATACCCCAGACAGTGGCGCCTCGGAGGAGGAACATGGCTACGAAGGGTAAGCGGAAGACGGTCAAGACCAAGCCCGTTCGCACGCGAGGCGCGGCGAGGAAGTCGACGCGGCAGACCAGTCCCCGACCTGCTGCGCGCCGTGCCGCGCCGAAGAGGCCGACTGGTCTCGAGTTGCGCTCAGTCAGCCCGAGCCTGACGGTGAACGATCTGGAAGCGAGCATCGGGTGGTACCGCGACATACTGGGGTTTGGCGTGAAGGAGCGCTGGGAGCATGAAGGAAAGCTAGCCGGCGTCGAGGTGGCAGCGGGCAAGGTGAGCGTCTATCTCTTGCAGGACGACTGGAAGAAGGGCAGGGAGCGCGCGAAGGGCGAGGGCTTCCGACTTCACTGCACGACAGCTCAGAACGTGGATCAGCTGGCCGAGAAGATCCGAGAACAAGGCGGGCACCTGGCACAAGAGCCACACGACGAGCCCTGGGGTGGTCGAGCCTTTGCCGTGGCCGACCCGACCGGCTTCAAGATCACGATCACCAGCGCGTAGCGGACGAGTCGCGGAGGGCGAGCCTAGGGCCACGGCGCGTCGCAGGTCCGTCCAAATTGTGATGCGCCGCGCGGCTGAAGGGACGTGTCGGAACGACGAGCGGCGACGTGTTCGCGGATGCGGGTGATCGAACCACGGGCGAGACGTAGCGGCGGGTCGCCCTAAGCGCGCGACTGGACACGAATGCCGATATCGCCCGCGCTTATGTGCAGACAGCGGGTCGGTGCCGCAGGGTCGTCCTTGCGCGGACGCTCGGACGCGGAAGCTTTGGCGCGAAAGAAGAAAGGCCTCGGCCCGGCGCGGGCGATCAGGCGGAGCGCGCGTGGGCGATCCGCCGCGACCACCAGTTGTTCGACACCCAACCTGGACAGCGAGAACCCCTAGCACCGCCCACAACTGTGCGCCAGACAAGGACCCGCAAAGAGGCGCGGCGCCCTACCTTCCCTCGTACGCCCGCTCGAGGGCTGCGATGTCGAACTTCTTCATCGGCATGAACGCCTTCATGACCCGGTCCGTCTTGGTGATGTCCTTGTCCGACATCATCTTGCGCAGCACGGTCGGCACGACCTGCCAGGAGAGGCCGAACTTGTCCTTGAGCCAGCCGCACTGCTGCGCCTTCTCGTCGCCGCCCTCACTCAGTCGCTCCCAGTAGTAGTCCACTTCTTGCTGCGTGTCGCAGAACACCTGGAACGAGACCGCTTCGGTAAACTTGAACAGCGGGCCGGCGTTCAAGGCCACGAACGTCCGGCCGTTGATCTCGAACTCCACGGTCAGCACTGACCCGGCTTCCCTGCCGTGGACCTCGTGGCCTTCCTTCCCATAGCGGCTGATGCTGCCCAGTTTCGAGTCCTTGAAGACAGAGGTGTAGAAGCGCGCGGCCTCTTCGGCATTGCCATCGAACCACAGGCAAGTCACGATCTCTTCCATGATCCTGTCCCTTCGGCCTAGCGCATGACGGTATCTCCGTGCCTAGGTTCTTGCCGAGGTGCGCCCGCGCTCTTCGCTCTCCTTCACATACGGAGCCATGTCCCCAGCCGGACGGATCTCGGCCAGGCGCGCGTCTAGTCTGCCCCGTCCCCCTGCGCAAACGCCACGGTGTAGCCTGCGATGCGCTGGCCATGCGCCTTGCCGACCTCGATGTCAGATCGGTAGTGGATGCCGCCGTACAGCCGGGAGATCGCTGCCTCGTCCCTCATGGAAGCGAAACTCGTGGCGCCACTCGGGAAGAGGTGCGAGAGCACGCGCGCGGCAGCGGCGGAGAACGTCGAATGCCCGGAGGTGTAAGACGGGAAGTTGGGCAGGCCGATGGCCGTCTTGATGGTGGGGTCGAGCTGAGACGCCCGCGGGTTGAAGTAGGTGTACTTCGCGTCCCAGCACGCCACGGCAGCGTCGTGCATCGCCATATTCAGAAGGGCAAAGGCGCGCGCTGCGCGCACCTCGCTGAAGTGCGCGTCTCGCACGTACTCTGTGGCGATGTCGTTCCAGTGGCCAGGCGGAGTGTAGGTCGCTGCCCCGTCGTTCCAGAAGAGCGCGATCGCCAGCTGGTCGCGGGTGAGATTTGCCGCCGTGTCTCGGACCTCTGCCAGCTCGGTCTGCATCTGCGCCGACGACGTGGAGGGCGGCGGGCCGGGCCGCTCGTTGATCACGTCGGTCGGAGTCATCATCCAGGCGCGCACCTGGCCGAAGATTGGCAGCATCGGAGGCCGAGACGGCGTCTCGAGGCTGTGCCAGGGGATCTCCCCTCGCGCCGCGGCCGCATCGGCCAGCGCCTTCCACTGGACCGGTGTGCCCACGGCGCTCTTCATGCCGTCCGACCCGGCGCGGGCCACGAAGACAGCGGCCACGGCCTTGCCGAGTGCGAGCCCGGCAGCAATGTCGCTGGCCGTTGCCCGGCCGGAGACGAGCGCCGCCTCGCGCTGCGCGCCGGCCTTGAGCGTGATCTCCTCGACAGCGGCCGGAAAGAGCAGCTTGAGCAGATCAGCCGTGACACCCGACAGGACCGCGTCCTCCGAAGGATAGGCGGGCAGGTCGTTGGCAGGCATCAGGGCACGGATGCTGTTGTCGACCTTGTAGGGCGCTGGGCGGTTGAACTGGTACTTGTAGGCCCACGCCACTTTGAGCGCCTCGTACTGCGCCACAGCCACGTAGCTGTAGGCCCGCGCAGCGTAGGGTGGGTTGGCGAACGGGAACGCAGGGTCGGAGAAGGGGTTTTCGGAGTCAGGCACCGGGTAGGTGCCGTCTGCGCGCGGTGCGGGCGGTAGGTTGTAGCGGGCAACGAGCTCGCGCAGGATCTCGTTCCAACGCAACACGCCGCCGCTACTCCAGTAGGCGATCTCGTCATTCTGCTTGGCAGTCACCTGCACTTGCGCGGATCGGACAGCGGCCAGCTCTGCCTGGTACGCGTCCGACGTCGCGGCACTGGGTGGCGCCACGGTGAACTGACCCGGCCCGGAGAGCACGATCATGCGCCAGTTCCCGGCGCCAGCGTCGACGTTGGTGGGGCTCGCCGGGGGAAGGGTCTCGAGCGAGGGGATCTCGTGGCTACACCCGGCGCCGACGACGAACAGCGCCAGGGCGGCGAGGGCAGGCGACGGCGATAGGACGCGAGGTATCTTCATGACGGGCCTTTCAACTAGAGGTGGAAGAGGTAGAGCAGGCCGACCGTGAAGGTCGTCGACTGCCCGACATTGCGGCCATCGAGCGTGTAGGCCGCTGAAGCCAGGAGTGACAGGTCCTTTGCAGGCGGCAAGGCCCACAGCACCTGAGCCCCAATCCTTGACTGGTTCATCCGATCCGAGAGAAAGGGCATGTCCTGACGCCGGATGTCGCCGCCGCCCTGCGTTCTCTGTTGTGAGAACGAGATCGGCACCTGCAGACCCTTCCTCGTGTAGCCCACGCTGAACGCATAGTCGAGCACGTCCGGCATGGCGACCTGATCGCTCAGGTAGAGCTGACCGTTGGTGAAGTAGGAG
>Ga0302323_100000679_pt1 | contig 27454 bp, 22 predicted proteins | sample Fen_T0_3_FD_201950 | JGI IMG/M metagenome (GOLD analysis project Ga0302323, IMG submission 201950) | Peat permafrost microbial communities from Stordalen Mire near Abisko, Sweden - Fen_T0_3 | ecosystem: Environmental > Terrestrial > Soil > Wetlands > Permafrost | place: Sweden: Abisko...
CGGGTGGACAAAATCGTGGGTCCGGGAAACGCGTACGTCACGACGGCGAAGAAGCTGGTCAGCTTCGATTGCGCCATCGACATGCTGGCGGGGCCGACCGAAGCTGTGATCTACAGCGAGAGCGGCAACGCGGAGTTCATAGCCTGGGACCTAACGGCGCAGGCAGAGCACGATCCTGACGCCGTGGTGGTGTTCATCTCGAAAAACGTGGCTCTTGTAAAGAGCGTTGTGGAGCAGGTGAAGCGTGCGGTCAAAGGCAACGCGATCGCCGCGAAGGCCGTTAAGCGGTCAGGCCAGGCGCTGGTGGCGGCGTCACGGGAGCAGGCGATGCAGTGGGTGAACCGGATCGCAGCGGAACATCTGACGGTCGATGATGACGGATGCGTTCCCGAAGTGTGCAGCGCGGGGTCGATATTTGTTGGAGATTATTCGCCACAACCGGCAGGAGACTACGCGGCGGGCCCGAACCATGTGCTGCCGACAGCGGGCGCGGCGCGTTTTCGAGGGGGATTGAGCGCGGCGGATTTCGTTAAGGTCATCACGGTACAGAAGTTTTTCCGCGAAGGCCTGCGAGGGATCGAGCCGGTGGTGACGAGACTCGCCGAAACGGAGGGTCTGCGGGCGCACGCCCAGGCAGTGCGGGTGAGGTGCGGCGATGCTTAGCGCGCGCAAGACCGTACGGGCGATGCACGAGTATCATCCGCCGCTTGCGGCAAGGCAGGGCCTGCGGTTGGACTTCAACGAGAACACGGATGGGTGTTCGCCGCGCGTGTTGGAGCGGGTGCGCGGTATCACAGCGGAGGAATTGGCGCGGTATCCGGAGCGAGAGCCGGTGGAGGCGGTGGTCGCCGCCCATCTCGGGTTGCCGGCAGAACACGTACTGCTGACGAACGGAGTGGATGAGGCGATTCACCTGCTGTGCGAGGCTTATCTGGAGCCTTCTGATGAAGTGATGGTGGTAACGCCGACGTTTGGGATGTACGAAATCTTTGCCGAAGCCACCGGGGCGACGGTGGTGCGGGTGCAGTGCGGGGAGGAGTTGCGGTTTCCTTTTGAGCGGGTACTAGCGAAGCTTAGTGAAGATACAAAGCTCGTCGCGATCGCGAGCCCGAATAATCCGACGGGAGGCGTGGCGTCGCGTGAGCAACTGCTGGCGATTACATCTGCGGCGCCGCAGGCGGCAATACTTGTGGACGAAGCGTACTACGAGTTTCACGGACAGACGGTGATGTCTGACGTTGTGAGACAAGAGAATCTCTTTGTGGCGCGCACGTTCTCAAAGGCATACGGGCTGGCAGGACTGCGCATCGGAATTCTGGCTGGGCCGCCAGGGCAGATGCCGATGGTGCGGCGAGTATCGTCTCCTTACAGTGTTAACGCCGTGGCTTTGGCAGCACTTCAGGTAGCGCTGGAAGACCGTGATTACGTGTTGGACTATGTGGCCGATGTAACGGCGGGGCGCGAGAGACTGGAACAAGAGCTGACGCGCACAGGCATTCCATGGTGGCCGAGCAAGGCGAATTTTGTGCTGATGAAGATTGGAATGCTGCATCGGGAGTTCGTGGCGGCTATGCGACAACGTGAAATATTGGTACGCGACCGTTCGGCCGATCCCGGATGTGATGGGTGCGTACGCATCACACTAGGGACACCCACGCAGACCGACAAGCTGCTGGCTACGCTACGCGAGGTGTTCGCGGAACTGAAGGTGGGAGCGGAGGTGAAGGCGTGAGGCGGGGGAATATCCATCGCAAGACGAATGAAACCGATATTCGCGTGCGATTGACCATCGAGGGGCATGGACGCGCCAAGGTCAGCACAGGTATCCGCTTTCTCGATCACATGATGGAACTCGTGGCGCGGCACGGAGCATTCGACCTCGAGTTGCAGGCGTCGGGCGACCTGGATGTCGATCAGCATCACACGGTGGAAGACGTTGGGATTGCGCTGGGCGAGGCGTTTACAGCGGCACTCGGTAGCAAGAGGGGCATCTTGCGGGCGGGGTATTTCGTAATGCCGATGGACGAGACGCTGGGTGTGGTCGCAGTTGATCTTGGCGGTCGCAGCGCTGCGGTGGTGGACACGAAAGTGCGCACGCGGCTGGTGGGCGATTTGCAAACGGAATTAGTTGGCGATTTCTTTGACGGCTTCTCACGCGGTGCGAAGGCTAACGTGCATGTAAAGACCCTGTACGGCCGCTCGAACCATCACAAGATCGAGGCGCTGTTCAAGGCGTTTGGGCGGGCGCTCCGTGTGGCGTGTTCGAAGGACAAGCAACTGGGGCGGATGCTGCCGAGCACGAAGGGATTACTGTGATCGCGATCATAGACTACGGCGCCGGCAATCTGACCTCGGTGGTGAAGGCGTTGGAGCATCTGTGGCGGGAATGCGTCGTCACGAGCGACCCTGAAATTATGGGAGGAGCAGAGAAATGGATCATACCGGGAGTGGGTAATTTCAGGGCGACGGCACCGTTGGCCAGCGGACGGCTGGGAGCTTTGTTGCGCGAGGGCGTGGCCAGCGGCAAGCCGCTGCTGGGTATTTGCCTGGGACTGCAATGGATGTTTGAGGGTAGCACCGAAGCGCCCGGTCTGACGGGTTTGGGAACACTGGCGGGACAGTGTACGCGCTTTTCGGATCAGGTGAAATCGCCGCATGTAGGCTGGGACAGCATTGCGATTGACCGGGAATCCAGGCTGTTGAAGGGCATTCCAACAGGCGCATACATGTATTTCACACACTCGTATCGCGCGCCGATTTGTGCGGACACAGTAGCGACGTGCACCTACGAGGAGCCATTTACGGCAGCGGCGGAACGAGGGAATGTGTTCGGGGTGCAGTTTCATCCTGAGAAGTCAGGAGATATGGGGATGCAGATCCTGGAGAACTTCTGTGCCTTGTGAAACGCTGGCCAAACGGATTATCGCCTGTCTCGACGTGAACGCCGGGCGCGTCGTGAAGGGTATTCAGTTCGAGCAGATTCGCGATGCGGGCGATCCGGCGGAACTCGCAGCGGCACACAGCGCGGCGGGCGCGGACGAGATCGTGTTGCTCGACATCACGGCGACGGCGGAGTCGCGCAAAACATTGCTCGATACGGTGCGGCGCACAGCGAAACAGTTGTTTGTTCCATTCACGGTCGGCGGCGGAATACGAACGCTGGACGACGCTGCCGCAGTGCTGGACAGCGGCGCAGACAAGGTGGCCATGAACTCGGCGGCCATTGCCGATCCGGAACTGATAACGCGGGTCGCCGAGCGCTACGGGTCACAGGCGGTGGTGGTTGCCATTGACGCCCGGAACTGGACTCCTACAGCGTGGGAGGTGTATGTGTGGGGTGGACGGAAGCCGACCGGCAGGGACGCGCGCGAATGGGCGCTTAAGGCAGAAGAGTTGGGAGCGGGAGAGATCTTGCTAACGTCGATGGATCGTGATGGGACGAAGTCGGGCTTCGACTGTTTGCTCACGCGAGCCGTAGCGACCAGCGTACGGATTCCGGTGATTGCGTCGGGAGGGGCGGGAGAGCCGCACCACTTCGTGGAAGTGTTTCAAGATGGCGCGGCAGACGCGGCGTTGGCGGCGTCAGTGTTTCATTTCGGATTGAAGTCAATGGAGACGATCAAGCATGCGCTGCGGAATGCGGGAATTCCGGTAAGGCTGACATGCTGATTCCGTCGATCGATCTGATGGGTGGGAAGATCGTCCAGCTGGTGCAAGGCGAAAAGAAGGCGCTGGAGTTCGGAAACTTCGGGGAGTGGGTGGCTCGGTTTGTGAAATATCCCGTGGTGCAGTTGATTGATCTCGATGCGGCGATGGGGAAAGGCGACAATCGCAGGCTGATTGTGGAGTTCTGCGGGAGGCTGCCGTGCCAGGTGGGCGGTGGTATTCGCACGGTTGAGGGCGGGCGAAGCATGCTGGCAGCGGGCGCGCAAAGGGTGATTGTGGGTTCATCACTGGTGCGTGATGGGGCGGTGGACGCGGATTTCGCGGCGGCGATGAGTAAAGAATGTGGAGCCGAACGACTCGTGGCGGCGATCGACTCGCGCGGCGGGAGAGTGGCGACCCACGGCTGGAAGACGATCACCGAAATTACGCCAGCGGAGATGATCCGGACATTGGAGCCGTATTGCTCGGCTTTTCTCTACACGCATATTGACACCGAGGGAATGTTGCAGGGGATCCCGATGGATGTGGTCCGTGAACTTGCGGGGCGAACATCGCGAAAACTCATTGCGGCGGGTGGGATTCGGAGCCAAGCTGAAATTGACGAACTGGATGCGATGGGTGTGGACGCGGTGGTTGGGATGGCGATCTACACGGGAATGTTGGAAGTCTGAATGCAAGGGAACCCCAGCCCGAACAACGAATACCATTCTTGTGAGAGTAAGAGTCCTTCGACTGCGCTCGTCGCCGGCGACTCGCTCCGTTCAGGATGACACTTACTAGGAGTTACCGGTACTACCGCTTGCCTTGAAGGGAAATCGCAAGTTGGGAGGCGGGACGTGAGGGATTGGTTGTGCTTACAATTGGCAGCCGGAATTCCACTTCCAAACCGTGAGGCACGACATTGCGGGCCACGACAGTTCCGCCGTGGGCGGCAACAGCGTTGCGCACGATGGCCAGGCCGAGGCCCATGCCGCCAGTGGTAGTGCCCCGTGAGTCGTCAACCCGAAAGAAGGGCTTGAACAGCAGTGGAAGCGCCTCGTCGGGAACTCCCTTGCCGTTGTCGCGCACGGTAAGGATGGCGTAGCCGTCGTTGACACCAAGGCGAACATCGATCTGGCCGCCCTCTCCCGAATAAAACAGAGCGTTGCGAACAACGTTTTCAATAGCGCTGCGGAGCAGTCCCGGGTCGCCGTTGATGTTGACAATCGCGTCATCGGTGCAGGTGATGGCCGTGTCCGTGGCAGCGGCTTCGAAGCGCGCGTCGTCGAGCACTTCATTGAGCACTTCGTTTAACGAGAGACTCTCAAACGTCGGCTTGTACTGGCCGTTCTCAAGGCGGGCGACCGTGAGAATGCGCTCGAGCATGGAGTCGAGTTGGATGGTGTCTTGCTCGATGCGATCAAGCATTTCATGGCGCTCGGGGGCGTCGCCGGTGCGTGCCAAAGCCAGCGCAAGGCGCATGCGCGCGATGGGCGAGCGCAATTCATGGGAGACGCCGCTGAGGAGGTTGCGCTCACTCTGAATCTGGTTGCGAAGTTCTCCGGCCATTGAGTCGAAGTCGCGAACCAGGTCGGCGATTTCATCGCGACGCCTACCGATGGAGGCGCCGACACGGATGTCGAGGTTGCCGCGCGCTAGTTCGTTGGTAGCCTTGCGCAAGCGCTCGATGGGCTTGCTGAGATAGTGGGCGATGACCAGGCACATCAAGGCGGAAATAACGGTGCCGAGCTTTAGCACCCAAAGAATGTCGCCGGGTACCCGCTCGGCGAGCGGCGGCGGAATGATTTCTGCGATCAGTAAGTAGTTGCCGCGTACAGTCGTCATCGGAGCCACGATGACCACGGCCTCGTCGGGGCGCGCTAGGTTTTCATGGCGCAGGGCGCCCTCGGCGATGCCAACCATCTCAGGCGGGAGCGGGCGTCCGCTGAGTTCTCTGCCGTTGACGTCAAGCAGCCAGTAGTTGGAGCGGTGTGGGAGTGACGTCTGATCGAGCAAGTCGCGCAACGCAGGCTGGCCGGATTGCTCGTAGAGTTGCGCGGCTTGAGCTGCAAGGGATGGGACAAGCCTGCGTTCGGGCTGGACCCACCAAGGATTCTCGTTGTGCAGGCGGTTGTGCAGCCGCAGGTACAGCACGCCGAGGAGCAGAGCTTGCGCAACCCAGAACGGAAGGAAGATCTTCCAGAAAAGGCGGCGATTCATGCCTTGGCCTTTTCCGGGGCAGCGGTTGCGGAAAAAAAGTATCCCACGCCGCGAATGGGCCTGATGAGATCGTCAGTGCCGGGGAAGCCGGCGAGTTTCTTGCGCAGGCGGCTGACATGAACGTCAACGCTGCGATCGAAGGCGTTCAGCGGACGGCCGAGAGCGACTTCCGCGATTTGCTCGCGAGTGACCACACTGCCGGCATTGCGCAACAGAAGTTCCAGCACATTGAACTCGACGGAGGTTAGCTCGACGGGCGTGCCCGAGTAAGCGACATTGCGGCTTCCGAGGGAAAGCTCGATATCGCCGACACGCAAGACCTCGTCGAGGTCGGCGCGGGACGCTCCGGAAGCGGCCTCGCGGGTGCGACGCAGAACGGCGCGGATACGCGCGACGAGTTCACGCGGATCGAAAGGCTTCGCAAGGTAATCGTCGGCGCCGATTTCGAGGCCAAGAATGCGGTCCACGGCCTCGCCCCGGGCGGTAAGCAGTAGAACGGGAACCGCGGAGTCGTGACGCAGCGCCTTAAGAAGCTCGAATCCTGAGCCTCCAGGGAGCATCACATCAAGGATGATGAGTTCGTGCGGGCGGGCGCGTGCAGCAGCCAGTCCGGTGTCATGGTCGTAGGCAGCTTCGATATGGAATCCCTCGGCCTCTAGAAATCGCTTGAGCAGGTTGACGAGCGCACGGTCGTCATCGATGATAAGCAACTGGTTCACTGCACTGATTGTGCCTTTTCCGGAGTGCGGCTGCGGTGAAGAATTGTTTCGGGATGCGGTTGGGCCCTTCACAAAACTTAACCTTCCTTCACCCTCTCTTAACGGCACGAAAACCACGGGTTCCGTCTAATAAAGGTGGGTCTCATATATTGTAAACGGTGCTTTTACGTGCCGTGCTCCTGGCGCCAAGTCTTCTACCCCCGCTGAGCGCCAGCGAGGAGGAAATCTTGAGAGTTCGAGCAATCCATAGGCTAGTTGCCGCCTTGCTGTTTTGTGGGTTTTTGGCCGGCTGTAGCCGTGAACAGAAGAATGCCAAGGCTAGCGCACCAATGCCCCCGGTGCCGGTAGGCGTGGCCAATGTGCAGGAACGAGATTTCCCCGTTTACCTGACAGGCCTGGGATCGGTACAGGCGTTCAACACGGTCGCATTGAAGAGCCGCATTGACGGCCAAATCATGCAGGTCAATTTTCAGGAGGGCCAGGATGTCTCACAGGGACAATTGCTGATCCAGATCGATCAGCGTCCTTACCAGGTGGCGCTGTCTACCGCTGAAGCCAACTTGCAGCGCGACGAAGCGCAGCTCAAGAATGCCCGAGCGCAATTTGAGCGGATGAAGGCGCTCTACGCCGGCGGCGTGATTGCCAAACAGGACCTGGACACGCAGCAGGCGTCGTTTGGACAGTACGAGGGAACGATTGCGGCGGACAAGGCTGCCATCGACAGTGCCAAGCTGAACCTTGTGTACACGCGCATCACGAGTCCGATCAACGGCCGCATTGGATTGCGGCAGGTGGATATTGGCAACTACGTGCAGGCGTCCGCAACTACGCCCATGGCAATCGTTACGCAGCTACATCCCATTGCCCTCGTCTTTACCCTTCCAGAAGACCAGTTGCAGAGCGTGCGCCAGCGGATGAAGCAGGGCACGCTGACCGTAGACGTTTACAGCCGCGATGATCAGACCAAGCTTTCGACGGGCAAGCTGTTGACCATCGACAACCAAATCGATGCGACGACCGGAACGGCGCGCTTCAAGGCAGTGTTCGAGAACCCGGAAAACAACCTTTGGCCGAACCAGTTCGTCAATGTGCACCTGTTGCTCGAGACTCGCAAGGACGCGATTACGATTCCGGTGAGCGCCGTGCAACGCGGACCGCAAGGTACGTTCACCTATTTGGTTGACGACAAGAACATAGTGCAAATACGGCCCATTCAACTGGCACTGACGCAGGGAAGCGTGGCGGTGGTTGCGTCGGGTGTTCAGCCGGGCGACCGCGTGGTGACCGACGGGCAAGAAAAGTTACAGGCAGGCAGCCACGTGGCTCCGCAAGGGCCCGCGAGCCAGTCTAAGAACGCGCTGGCAACCGAAGGTAACGGACCGCAGTCATGAGTATTTCGCGGCCATTCATCCTGAGGCCGATTGCAACGTCGCTTTTGATGGCGGCGCTTTTGCTTGTGGGAATTGTCGCCTACAAGCAGCTACCGATATCGGCCCTCCCTCAAGTCGATTACCCAACCATTCAGGTGGTCACGTTCTACCCGGGTGCGAGTCCGGACGTGACGGCGTCTTCGATCACGTCACCGCTGGAGCGGCAGTTCGGACAACTGCCGGGTTTGAATCAGATGACGTCGAGCAGTTCGTTCGGCGCATCGGTGATCACGCTGCAATTTAATTTGGAAGAAAACATCGACGTTGCCGAGCAGGAAGTACAGGCTGCGATCAACAGCGCGCAAACGTTCCTACCCAACGACCTGCCGACGCCGCCCATCTACAGCAAAGTGAACCCGGCGGATGCTCCGATCATGACGCTGGCCATGACGTCGGATAGCATGCCGCTGCATAAGGTACAGGACCTGGCGGACACGACGTTCGCGCAGAAGATCGCGCAATTGCCGGGCGTGGGACTCGTGACCATCAGTGGCGGACAGAAGCCGTCGGTGCGAATCCAGGCAAACCCGACGGCGCTGGCATCGTATGGCATCAGCCTTGAGCAGTTGCGGTCGGTCATTGCCGCGGTCAATGTCGACCAGGCGAAAGGACAACTGCAAGACAGTCGGCAGTCGTACACGATCGACGCGAATGACCAATTGTTCAAGCCCGAGGATTACGCCGACACCATTGTCGCCTATAAAAATGGTAATCCGGTGCGTTTGTCGGACGTAGCGACGGTGATCGAGGGACCAGAGAACGCGTACCAGGCAGCATGGGTGAACACTACGCCTGCGGTGATCTTGAACATCCAGCGGCAACCGGGCGCGAACATTATTAAGGTGGTCGACAGCATCAAGCTGAGGTTGAAGCAGTTACAGGCAAACCTTCCGGCTTCGGTGAAGGTCGAGGTGCTGACCGACCGTACCAACACCATCCGCGCCAGCGTTAAAGACGTGCAGTTCGAGTTGATGCTCACCGTCGCGCTGGTGGTCATGGTTATCTTCCTGTTCCTGCGGACGCTTTCCGCCACCATCATTCCTTCGATCGCCGTCCCGCTTTCACTGGTCGGCACGTTCGCTGCGATGTACTTGCTGAACTACTCGCTCGACAACCTTTCTCTGATGGCATTGACCATCTCGACCGGCTTCGTCGTGGACGATGCCATCGTGATGATCGAGAACATCTCGCGTTATATCGAGGAAGGGCACACCCCGCTCGAGGCGGCGTTGCAAGGTTCGGGGCAGATCGGATTCACCATCGTTTCGCTGACGGTGTCGTTAATCGCGGTGCTGATCCCGCTGTTGTTCATGGGTGACATCGTGGGGCGGTTGTTCCGGGAATTCGCGGTGACACTCAGCGTGACAATTCTGTTATCGGCTGTAATTTCGCTGACGCTGACGCCAATGATGTGCGCCCTGTTATTGCGGCCGCATGGTGATTCCCATCACGGCTGGTTCTACGAGAAGTCGGAAAATGTTTTCAACAAGACGATTGCGTTTTACGGGCGCACGCTGCAGTTCGTATTGCGGCATCAGAGAACTACACTGCTGGTAACAATAGGGACCCTGGTCGCGACCATCTGGCTGTACATGATCGTGCCCAAAGGGTTCTTTCCGGTGCAGGACACGGGCGTCATCATGGGCATCTCAGACGCGCCCGAGAGCGTGTCGTTTTCGTCAATGGCTGAACGGCAACAACGCCTGGCTGCAGCCGTGCTGAAGGACCCAGACGTGGCCAGCCTATCTTCGTTCATTGGAGTGGATGGGACAAACACCACTCCCAACAGCGGCCGAATTCAGATCAATCTGAAACCCAAGGACGAGCGGACGGCTGATGCTTCGGCGATCATTAAACGGTTGCAGCAGGAAGTCTCAGGGGTCGAGGGCATCACGCTCTACATGCAACCCGTGCAAGACCTCACGGTGGAAGACCGTATCAGTCGTACCCAGTATCAATTCAGCTTGGAAGACGCCGACGCCAAAGAACTGGGCCAATGGACTAATAAGTTGATGGCGAAGTTAAAGACGCTGCCTGAATTGCGTGACATTGCGACTGATCAGCAGAACCAAGCGGCCATGGCGAACCTGGTGATTGATCGCGACACGGCGTCTCGCTTGGGCATCAGCATGGCGGCGGTGGACAACACCCTGTATGACGCGTACGGACAACGCCTGGTGTCGATCATGTTCACGCAGTTAAACCAGTACCACGTGGTGCTGGAAGTGGATCCGACGTTCCGCAACGATCCCGATTCGCTCAAGAGCATTTTTGTTCCAGGTGCGACCGGGCAGGTCCCGCTAAGCGCCATTGCCCACTTCGAAACCACTACGGGACCGCTGTCGATCAACCACCAGGGACAGTTTCCGTCGGTCACATTCTCGTTCAACCTAGGTGGGCAGTACTCGCTTGGCGAAGCCGTAAGCGCGATCAATAAAGCCGTAGCAGAAGTCGGCCTGCCACCCAGCATTCAAGTTCGTTTCCAGGGAACCGCGCGTGCGTTCGAGGCGTCGCAGGCGAATGAAGGCTGGCTGATCCTGGCGGCCATCGTGACGGTATACATTGTGCTGGGAGTGCTGTACGAAAGCTACATCCATCCCATCACGATCCTCTCGACGCTGCCTTCGGCGGGAGTGGGCGCCATCCTGGCGTTGACCCTGTTCCGCATGCCGCTGGGCGTGATGGCCCTCATTGGCATTATTTTGTTGATCGGCATCGTGAAGAAAAACGCCATCATGATGATCGACTTCGCGCTCGAAGCGGAGCGCAAAGACGGCAAGCCTCCGCATGAGGCGATTTACGAAGCTTGCCTGCTGCGCTTCCGTCCCATCATGATGACAACGTTCGCTGCGCTTTTCGGCGCGATTCCGCTGGCCTTGGGTTCCGGCACAGGATCAGAGCTGCGGCGTCCGCTGGGCGTGACCATCGTGGGAGGATTGCTGTTCAGCCAATTGCTGACGCTATACACAACCCCAGTCGTGTACCTGTGGTTTGACCGCCTGGCGCGGGCGTTGAAGCGCGTGCGCTCGCCGAAGCCGGCGGAGGCGATGGGAGACTAGCATGAACGTCTCTGGTCCAGCGATTCATCATCCCGTGGCGACGACGCTGTTGACGCTAGCGTTGTTACTGGCGGGTGGGCTGGCCTATACGACGCTGCCGGTTTCGCCGCTCCCGCAGATTGATTTCCCTGTAATTTCGGTGGGCGCGAACCTGCCAGGTGCTAGTCCAGAGACCATGGCCTCAGCCGTCGCCACACCTCTGGAGCGCCAGTTCGGGCGCATTGCTGCTATCAACCAGATGACGTCGTCGAGCCAGCTGGGTTCGACTGGCATCACCATGCAGTTTGATTTGAACCGCGACATCGACGCCGCGGCGCGCGACGTGCAAGCGGCCATCAACGCAGCACGCGGCTTCCTGCCTGCTGATCTTCCGGGAAATCCTTCCTATCGCAAGGTGAACCCTGCAGACGCTCCCGTCATGATTCTGGTGATGACCTCTGACACCATGACCAAGGACGCGATGTATGACGCGGCCGATTCGGTACTGGGTCAGAAGCTGGCGCAAATCGAGGGCGTCGGCCAGGTTTTCGTGTGGGGATCGTCCCAACCAGCCGTTCGTATCGAGGCCAATCCGAATGCCCTGAACAATATGAACATCGGGTTGGAAGCGGTGCGGCAGGCCGTGGCCAGCCAGAACGTCAACATGGCCAAAGGATCGTTGCAGGGTGATCAGAAGACCTGGATGATCCAGACCAACGACCAGATAAAGAAAGCCGCACTCTACCGGCCTCTCATCGTGGCGTATCGCAATGGAGCGCCGGTGCGGCTCAGCGATGTTGCGACGGTGGAAGATTCGTACTCCAACATTTACAACTCGGGCAGCTTCAACGGAAAGCCCAGCGTGTTGGTGGTGTTGTTCAGGCAGCCTGGGGCAAACATCATCGCCACGGCTGACCGTGTGATTGCGGCGCTGCCGTTTCTGCAAGCTTCGATTCCCCAGGGCATCACTCTAAATGTCGGACTCGACCGCACGCTCACCGTGCGTGCTTCGGTGGTTGATGTACAGAAAACACTCATCATTTCTGTGGTGCTGGTTGTGCTGGTCGTGTTTGTGTTCCTGCGCGAAGTGCGCGCGACACTGATACCGAGCGTGGCAGTTCCGCTTGCGATTGTCGGTACGTTCGGCGTGATGTACCTGATGGACTACTCGCTGAACAACCTCTCGCTGATGGCGCTGACAATCTCGACAGGGTTTGTGGTGGACGACGCCATCGTTGTGCTGGAAAACGTAATGCGCCACATTGAGGGCGGGATGCGTCCGTTTGAGGCGGCGTTGCTGGGCTCGCGCGAGATCGGTTTTACCGTGATGTCGATGAGCATCTCGCTGGTGGCGGTATTCATTCCCATCCTCTTGATGAGTGGGTTAATCGGCCGCCTTTTCCACGAGTTCGCCATGGTGATCAGTTCGGCGATCGCGATTTCGATGGTGGTTTCTCTTACCACGACGCCGATGCTGTGCGCCCACTTCCTGCGTCCTCACAACGTGAAGCATGGCGTGCTGTATCGCGTGAGCGAGGGCGGCTTCCAGCGGATGAACGCCGGATATCGGCGCGCGCTGGCGTGGGTGCTGCGCCATCAACGTCTGGTTGGATTGGTCTGGGTCACCACGGTCGTGCTGTTCGTCACCCTTGTCATCCTGATTCCCAAAGGCTTCTTCCCACAGCAGGACACGGGCCGCATTATGGGCATCGTCATGGGCGATCAGGACGTGTCGTTCGAAGCCATGGACAAAAAGGTGAACCAGTTCGTGGCGATCGTGAAGCAGGACCCGGCGATCGAAAACGTGATTGCTTCAGTGGGCGGAGGCGGTGCGCAGAACTCGGCGCGCATGTTTGCCACACTGAAGCCGCTGAAGGAGCGCAAGGTCAGCGCCGACCAGGTGATCAACCGTCTGCGACCCAAAGTGTCGCATATACCGGGCGCCAGCCTTTACTTTCAGGCCGTGCAGGATCTCCTGATTGGAGGGCGCATGTCGAATGCGCAATATCAATACACGCTTTCAGGCGACAACCTGCAGGAGCTTTACGATTGGACCCCGAAGCTGGTGGCCAAGCTGCGGGGTATGCCTATGTTAAAAGATGTGAGCAGCGATCAGCAGGTGCGCGGGCTGGCGCAAAATATCGTTATTGACCGCGATACGGCGGCGCGTTTGGGAATTACGCCTCAGCAGATCGACCAGGTCTTGTACGACGCGTTCGGCCAGCGGCAAATTTCGACCATCTATCGCCAGTTGAATCAGTATCGGGTAGTACTTGAGGTCGATCCGCAATATCAGCAGACACCCGACGCACTAAAGAGTGTTTACGTGATTACCAACAGCGGAGCGCAGGTGCCGTTGTCGTCGTTCGCGCACTTCGGTCCCTCGACTACTTCGCTGGCCGTAGCCCACCAGGGACAGTTTCCGGCCGTGACTATCTCATTCAACTTGAATCCGGGCGCGTCGCTGGGAGAAGCCACGCGAGTCATCGAAGAGGCGCAGCGCAATATGCGCATGCCGGGAACGATCCACGGCACGTTCCAGGGGGCCGCAGCGGCTTTCCAGGATTCACTGTCGTCGCAACCTCTTTTGTTCCTCGCAGCGCTGACGGCGGTATACATCGTGCTTGGCATGTTGTACGAGAGCTTCATCCACCCCCTTACGATCATCTCCACCGTGTTTTCGGCCGGCACGGGCGCCCTTCTGGGCCTGATGGTGTTTCACATGGAGCTCAATGTCATCGGCAGCGTTGGCTTGCTGCTGCTGATCGGCATCGTGATGAAGAATGCCATCATGATGATCGACTTCGCGCTGGAACGCGAGCGCCAGGGCAGGACCCCTCTGGACGCGATTCATGAGGCGGCGCAGTTGCGCTTCCGTCCCATTATGATGACGACCGCTGCCGCCTTGCTGGGCGCAGTGCCCCTGGCCTTCGGGACTGGCACGGGCTCGGAGTTGCGGCGGCCACTCGGCATTGCCATCGTGGGCGGACTGATTGTAAGCCAGGCGCTGACCATCTTCACCACGCCGGTGATGTACCTGGCTATGGACCGCTTCCAGAAATTCGCGGTTTCGATTTCGCCTTGGCGCAAGCGGAAGAAGCTCCAGAAGCAGGGCGAAGTCCCCATCTTCGCCGACTAGAAAGTCATCACGCCGGTTTCTCCCTCGAGACAAGGTGCGGGCCACTGTCCGTTTTCGGACAAGGCTAACTCGCCGATGGGCAGTTGGCGATGATGCCCTCCATTTATCCCTCTGATTGTGTGCGACTTGAAGGCTCTACGAGTGGCACCTTATCTGCACTCTTGAATGTTAGGCATTCTATGACTCACGAGAATCATTCCTTTGAAATTTTGATCGCCGAAGATCAGGAGCACGTGCGGGAAGCGCTGGCAATGCTATTACGTTCGCGCGATTACGCGGTGCGCCAGTGCTCGTCGCCGCAAGAGGCCCTGGCAGCGGTGGAGCACGAATCGGTCGACCTGGCGTTGGTGGACATGAACTACCGTCGCGACAGTACATCAGGTGCCGAAGGGCTGGACCTGATCGCTGCACTGCGACAGCTGGATGCCACGCTGCCAGTCGTGGCACTGACGGCGTGGGGCAATGTTGACCTGGCTGTGAATGCGATGCGGTCGGGCGCGTCAGACTTCATCGAGAAGCCGTGGCGCAACGACGCGCTGCTGGAGAAGGTGGAATCGCTCACCCGCCGCGGTCGCGAGGTGCGTTCGCGGCAACGCGTCTCTGACTACGAGAACCAGGACGCGCAGCAAGTGCAGATGCGGATTGTGCCTCGGAGGCACGTCACCACCGGTGGCGTGGAGTTGTTCGGCGAGAGCGTGCCCGCCGGAGTGGTGGGCGGCGACTACTTTGGAGTCTGGCAGCCGTCGCCTGAGTCGTTGCACTTCTGCATCGCTGATGTCTCGGGCAAGGGCACGCCGGGAGCGCTGATTGCCGCCATGTTGCACGCTTCCGTGAGCACGCTTGCAATGTCAGGGCGCGATGCGGCAACGATTGTTGGCGAAGTCGAAGCGATTCTGCGGGACCAGATTGGCGAGGGGCATTTTGTGACGCTCTTCTACGGGGTGTTGAATCTGACCGGTCACGTGTTGGAATACGTCAACGCCGGGCATTGTCCGCCGATCCTGCGGCGAGACGGCGGCGCGATGGAGCGGCTGAGTCCCACGCGTCCGGTGCTCGGGCTCGCGGGGCAGCGAGGTGGTCAGGCGGAGCGGGTGCGTTTGCACTCCGGGGATACGCTCATGCTCTACACCGATGGCGTGGCGGAAGCTGAAGATGGAGGCGGCGTCGAGTTCGGCGACGAGCGCTTGGCGCTGCTGCTGGAAGAAGGCGGCGACCTGCCCGGCCATCATGCGCGGGTGCTGCAAGCCGTCCGGCAGTACGCAGATGGGAAGTTTACTGATGACGCGACGCTGGTGCTGATTGCGGTCGGCGGAAGGTCGCACGCAACGGCCTATAGGACTGCGGATCCTGCGTGGTCTCAAGCGGAAAGCTAAAGCAAATTGCGCTAGACATGAGAAGTGCTCCTTCGGGCACTTGAAAGTTGAAACTCGAAACCTGAAACTGTCGTGTGATTCATAAATACGACGTGTTAATCCTTGGCGGAGGCGCAGCCGGTCTCATGTGCGCCATTACCGCTGGCCGTCGAGGGCGGCGGGTTGCGCTGCTAGAGCACGCCGAGAGCATTGGCAAGAAGATCCTGATCTCCGGCGGGGGGCGCTGCAACTTCACCAATCTGCATTGTCGTCCCGACAACTTTCTCTCTTCCAATCCACATTTCTGCAAGTCAGCGCTGGCGAGATACACGCCTCAGGATTTCATTGCACTCGTCGAAAAGCACCGCATTCGTTATCACGAGAAAACGCTGGGCCAGTTGTTCTGCGACGGTTCCGCCCGCGAAATCGTGACCATGCTCGAGGAAGAATGCCGCGCGGCGCACGTGGACATCTTCAACGCCTCCCGCGTTCGAGGGGTGACAAAACCTGGCGATTTTGTCGTTTGCACGGGCGACCACGAGTTTCACGCTTCCGCGCTGGTAGTCGCCACCGGCGGGTTGTCGATTCCGAAAATGGGCGCCACCGCATTTGGATACGAGTTGGCGCGGAAGTTCGGATTGAAGGTCTGCGAGTGCCGGCCTGCACTGGTTCCGCTGACCTTTGCCGCAGAAGATCGCGAGCACTATTGCGACTTGGCGGGCGTACCCGTCGAGGTGGTCGCGTCGATAGGACACCAACGATTCCGCGAGAAGATGCTGATCACCCACCGGGGGCTAAGCGGCCCGGCGATCTTGCAGATCTCGTCGTACTGGGACGGGAGGTCACCGGTCGCCATTGATCTTGCTCCTGAGACTGATGTCACCCGAGCAATACGTCGCGAGCCATCGGGTCGGAGCCTCATAGCCATCAAATCGGCGTTTCGCCTCATCCTGGCCGAGAGGCTGGCCGATCGTTGGGTCGAACTGCATGCTCCTGAGCGCTGGACCAATGCCGCTCTTGAGGGATTAGAGCACGCGGCGCACGCATGGCAAGTAACACCCGGTGGTACTGAAGGCTACGACAAGGCCGAGGTCACTGCCGGAGGGATCGATACGGACGAGCTCTCGGCGAAAACCATGGAGAGCAAGAAGGTGCCCGGACTGTATTTCATCGGCGAAGTGGTTGACGTCACCGGGCACCTCGGCGGCTTCAATTTCCAGTGGGCTTGGGCGTCGGGGTTCTCCGCGGGCGAGGCCGTATAGGCCATTCGTCGGCGGTCATACGTTGATAAACTGTATCAACGCCATCTGGGGAATCGTTTACAACCAACATCGGAGAGCCGTGAACAGTACATCTGACGCAATCGTCAACATACAGGCGCTAGTGAAAACCTATCCCGCCAAGGTGCCGGTTGAGGCCGTGAAAGGCATCGACCTGGCGGTGGAGCGGGGCGAACTGTTTGGCCTTCTGGGGCCTAACGGCGCTGGGAAGAGTACCACCATCAGCGTGTGCACGACGCGCGCGCTGCCTAATGGCGGCCGGGTGTCGATTTCCGGAGTCGATGTGGTGCAGCACCCATCGGAAGCGCGACGCTTCATGGGCGTGGTGACGCAGTTCAACACCCTCGACCGGCAGTGCACTGTGTGGGAGAACCTTTATTTCCATTGCCGTTACTTCGGGATCTCGCATACGGAATCTGCGAAGCGAACCGACGAACTTCTGGAGCTGTTCAAGCTGACCGAGCGCGCCAAAATCTTCGTGAAGACGCTTTCTGGCGGACTTGCCCAGCGGGTGCAAATCGCACGCGCCATCGCCCACAATCCCGAGGTGCTGTTTCTTGACGAGCCCAGTGCGGGGCTCGATCCGCAGACGCGTCTAGCATTGTGGGACATCATTCGCGAACTCCGACAACGTGGGATCACCGTCGTACTCACCACTCACTACATGGAGGAAGCCGACCAGTTGTGCGGTCGGGTGGCGATCATCGATCACGGACAAATCCTCATCATGGGCACGCCCGACGAGCTGAAGAGCAGCGTCGGTGCGCAGAAGGTTTTCAATCTGCAATTGCAGGACTCCGGGGCTGATGGTTTGCGCGAACGCCTGGCCAGCCTTGCGGGCGTGACTTCGGTCGAAGCGGCCGAGTCGGGGCTGGTGGCGTTCAGCGATGGCCGCGGCGGACTGCTTCCGGAAATCGTCAATATTGCCGGCGACAATCTTCGCGACATTTCAGTGAGCGAAACGACGCTCGAATCCGTGTTCATCAAGTTGACGGGGAGGGACCTGCGTGACTAAGTACAGCCTCTATTGGGGATCGTTTCGCGGACTGCTGCTGCGCGATATCAGCGTTCTCCGCCGCGAAGTGATTCCGTTCCTCATCCGCACGGTGATGAACCCCCTGATGTTCGTCTTCGTGTTCACCTACCTGTTTCCGAAGATGGGGCAGGGCTTCCAGAGCAGCGGTGGCACCGGGTTTGGCACCCTGATTCTGCCGGGCTTGCTGGCTGTGGGCATCTTTATTCAGGGCATCATGGCGACCGCATTGCCGCTCTCGATGGAGATCGGAGCGACCCGCGAGATCCATGACCGGGTGATGTCTCCCCTGCCGGTGACCTGGGTGGCGATCGAGAAGATCGTGTTCAGCGCGGTACAGAGTGTACTGGCCGCGCTGGTGATCTTCCCGCTGGTGTACTTCATTCCCGCGACACCGGTGCAGGTGCACGTGTCGAGCTGGCCCACGCTGATCGGCGTTGTGCTGTTGGCATCGCTGGTGGCGGGGACGGTGGGGTTAGCGATTGGGACCATCGTGAAGCCGGAGCACATCGCCCTGATGTTTGGCATCGTGGTGGTTCCAGTGACGTTCTTCGGGTGCGTGTACTACCCGTGGGCGGCGATGCACAACGTCCGCTGGCTGCAGATCCTGGTGCTCATCAACCCGCTGGTTTACATGAGCGAGGGGTTGCGGACCGCACTGACCCCGAATGTGCCGCACATGCCGGCCTGGGTGTCGGTGATAGCGTTGCTGATCGGGCTGGGAGTGCTGGGGACGGTTGGAGTGAAAGGCTTCATCCGGCGGGTGCTGACTTAGTGTTGTAAAACACACTCACAAAAAAATTGTTAACTGTCATTTAGAATCAATGGGTTGGGCGGAAATTGTGCGTAACCATATGATTCTTAGGACGGTTATACGTATCCATGTGAGCCCGTTAGACTTAGGGGCTAAAAATGATACAATTCGCGGTTTAGAACGTCATACTTTTCATACAATCAATACACTTTTGGGCCATACAATCCATACTTTCCATACAATCAACACCAAGGAATGGTTTTGCCATGCCTATTATTGTGTAACTTATTGATAAAAAACAAGTAAGCCAGTACCATTGTTGGACCGCGTAGTAGAAGGCCTCAGTGTCTCGCATGTTGTCAAAGACCCTGTGAGAAGCGCAATGGGCGCGCAGGGACACAAAGCCCCTGCCTCACAGGAGAGTTGTAGCGGGAGCGGCGAGGACGGCGCAAGAAAAATCGGCAGCCCGGGAAAACTAAAGTAACCACCGCTGTTGCAAAATTCAGCGGTTGGTCCTTCAACTCGCGCTAGCCCGGTCCGCAACAGAAGCGGGCCGAAAGAGATTGGCGAGCGCTCGGCGAAGGGAAGTTCATGTGGCTCGAACTGCACCGCTAGCGGTGCTCCACCCAAAGAACTGACGCGGTGCGGCACCAAAGGAATGATCGGGAATTACAGGCAAGCCAGGGCTAGGCCCTTGCATCAAGATGCTTTGTCACCCGGCTGAAGCCGGGTGCTTCCACCCTTTTTCGACGGTAATGAGAAAACAGATCCGCCCTCCGTTGAAGCTCTTAATCCCACACTTTCGCAAAGTGCGCGAAAGGGGTTGGGCACCTGCCCTCACAATTGGTGTGGCAGGGAATTCGGCGCCGTACGTGAAACGCGGTAAGTGTCATAGATTTAGAACTGCGGCTGATTCAGCCGAGGTGCTTCATTGGTGGTTTGTGGGGAACGAGTGTTGCGACCTCAGGTGCGGGAGGGGGAGATGACCAAGGGGCGAATGGAGGCGTTCAGTGATGGTGTGATCGCAATCATCATCACGATCATGGTGTTGGAGATGAAGGTTCCGCATGGCGGTAGCCTGCAAGACTTGAGGCCGTTGGCGCCGGTATTTTTGAGCTATGTGATGAGTTTCGTGTATGTAGGCATTTACTGGAACAATCACCACCACATGCTTCACGCTTGCACCACGGTGACCGGCGCAATTCTTTGGGCCAATCTGCACTTGCTGTTCTGGCTCTCATTATTTCCTTTCACAACGGGCTGGATGGGGGAGAACCACTTTACGGCGGTTCCCACCGCGCTTTATGCGGTAGTGCTCCTGATGGCTGCGATTGCTTACTACTTGCTACAGCAAACGATTATTCGCGCGCAAGGAGAGGATTCCATCTTGAAACGAGCGATCGGAAACGATTGGAAGGGGAAGTTGTCACCGGTGTTGTACATCCTTGCAATCGTGGTCAGCTTTTATTCTTCGTGGGTCGCGCAGGGCATTCTTGTGATCGCAGCGCTGATCTGGCTCATTCCGGACAAGCGGATCGAGAACTACGTGCGAGCGACACACTAGATGGGCGAGCTTGCTCTCGGTAATGATAGGGAAATTGTTTCAACGGTTGTAGACCGGCAGCGGGCCGCGGAGGTCGTGCCAGACCTGGTCGCAGGCTTTGAGGACGTCGTCGGACAGCGAACCTTCTTCGGTGGCAGCGAGGTTTTCATTTAACTGAGCCATGCTGGAGGCGCCGAGAATCACCACGTCGGACGCGGTGTGGTGCAGCAGCCAGCTGAGTGAGAGGCTGACGAGCGAGCGGCCGGCGGATTGGGCGATCTGGCGGAGGCGCTCGACGGCGTTGAAATATTGCGTGTGCCAATAGCGTCCCTGGTAGAGCGCGTTGTTGTCGAAGCGCGTTCCTGGAATCACGAAATCCTGGCGGTGCTTGCCGGTGAGGAGGCCTCCGGCGAGCGGGTTGTAGACAACGGTGGAGACGCCGAACTCCTTGCACATGGCGAGGTATTCCTGTTCGACACCGCGCGCCAGCAGGTTGTACATCGGTTGCGAAACATACGGAGCGTGCCAGCCGCGGTCGTTGGCCAGCCAGAGCATTTGCACGACCTCCCAACCGGCGTAGTTCGAGCACGCGGGGTAGCGCACCTTGCCCTGCTTGACGAGCGACTCCATTGCTTCCAGCGACTCCTCGATGGGGACAGTGTGGTCGGGCGCGTGAAGGTAGTAGAGGTCGAGATAGTCGGTTTGCAGGCGCGTGAGGCTCTCGTCGATGGCGCGGAGAATCGCCTTGCGCGAAAGGCCGTGCTGGTCAGGCGCGTTGCCCATCTTGAAGAAGACTTTGCTGCCGAGGACGACGTTGTCGCGGCGGCCTTTGAGCGCTTCGCCCAACAGTGTTTCGGCAACACCAGCGTTGTACATGTTGGCGGTGTCGAAGAAGTTGATGCCCGCGTCGAGGCAACGACCGATGATTTCGTTCGTGCCGGTCTGGTCAAGCGGCTTACCGAGGGTCATCGTTCCGAAACAGAGGCGGGAGACGGTGAGGTCAGTGTGGGGAAGGGTGCGGCGGTCCATGAGGTGATGATAATCCGACTCTGTGGGTGGGCATGATGACTAAAGTGGCTTCGACATGGTGATGAAGTGCACCGGCATGGTGGCAGTCTTAATGACCGCTGCCGATTCGACTCCGCTCTCGACGTAACCGAGCTTGCCGTAGATCGCCGGCAGTTCGGGACGCACGCTGACTACGCGGAGGTCGGCGAACTTGCACCCTCCACGGCGACCGAAGTCTTCGGCCTCGCGCATCATGCGTGAGCCGATGCCCGATTTCTGTTGGGCGGGATCGACCGCGAGCATACCGATGTAGATACGGTCGCCATTGAGCTTCACGTGGACAGCGGCGAGGAGATTATCACCGTCAGTGAGCAGAAGGAACGGGCCGTGAGTCAGGAGCTCGCGGGTTTGCGCTGCGTCGGTGCGGTCGCCGGTTTTAAAAAAATTCTCCACGGCAAAGGCGCGATTGACGAGCACGACGAGGGCGTCGACGTCAGCGTCGGTGGCGTGACGCAAAGTGTAGGAGGGCATGGGGTATTGTGGCATGGGCTTGCTCGTGCGCGGGGTGAACTGCAGGTCCTTCGACCCGGTCGCCGCGGCGACCTCGCTCAGGATGACAATTCCAGGAAAGTCGCCCCTGGTCCTAAAGCACTGCCGTTTCGTGCAGCAGCTCGCCTTTGGCGAAGCGGGCGGGGCTTAGCGCGGCCACGTTGGTAATCACGTTCGTCTTGCCTTGCGTGATCAGGTCGGAGAGGATTTTGCCGGTGGAGGGCGCGTGCATCACGCCGTGTCCGCTGAAGCCGTTGGCACAGAAGAAGCCGGGCACGTCTTCGACGGGGCCAAGGATGCAGTGGTGGTCGGGCGACATTTCGTAGAGTCCGGCCCAGGCGCGCTTGGGATTCACAGCGATGTTTTCGAAGCATGGTACGCGGTCGGCGGCCCGCTCCAAAATCTTCTCGATGAATGAGGGCTCGAAGTCGGTCTTGTAGCCAGTGGTCTCTTCCGGGTCGTTCCACGCCAGCAGAAAACCAAGGCTCTCGGGCCGGAAGTGAAATCCGTTGGACATGTCGATGACCATGGGGATTTCGTGGGAGACGCCGTCGAACGGTTCGGTCGGAACCAGTTGGCGGCGCAACGGTTCGACGGGCAAGTCGATTCCCGCGAGGGCGGCGACCTGAGCGGCCCATGCGCCGGCGGCGTTGACGATGACGCGAGTGCTGACAGGGCAGCGAGTGCTTTCGATCCCAGTGATACCGGTGGAGTCGCGGTGGATTGCCGTCACTTCGGTCGAGCGCCATACCTTCGCGCCGTGTTCAATGGCGCAGGTGGTGAAGCCAGTCATCACGCTGTAGGGATCGACGAAGCCGTCGGTGGGGCAGAAGGTGCCGCCGAGGATGTCGTCGGAGCGGAGCTGGGGAACGCGGGCGACAATGTCATCGCGGGAGATCATCTGCGCCTGTTTCAGCCCGAGCTTGTGTTGCAGCGCCTGATTCGTGCGCAGGTAGTCGAGGTGCTTCTGCGCCGTCGCGACGAACATGTAGCCCTGCGGGCGGTAGCCGCCGGGCTGGCCGAGTCGTTCGTCGAACGCCGCATAGAAGGGAATCGAGTACAGCGACATTTGGATGTTAGGCGCGGTGGCGAATTGGGCGCGCACTCCGCCCATGCTCTTGCCGGTGGAGCCTTTGCCCTGGTGGGTTTCGCGTTCGATGATGAGGACGTTACGGGTTCCGGCTTCGGTAAGGTGCCAGGCGATGCTGGCGCCAACGATGCCTCCGCCAATGATGACGACGTCTGCGGTTTCCATGATGGGAGACATTGTAATTGGCGGTGGTTGAAGAATGATGTGATGGTGAGGCCCAGGGCTAAAACCTTCACGACGTTCGCGCGCTTTCACCGGTCTGAAGCCCGGTGCTTCTACCTTTGGGGCATCATAGAAGAGGGAGCCATGCCATGAATACATTTTCCGTGGTGCAGATCATGACGGCGTCGATTGCGCCGGTGATTGTGATTTCCGGCGTCGGGCTGCTGCTGTTGAGCATCAGCAACCGCTATGGGCGGGCGATTGACCGCGTACGGATGCTCGCGCGCGAGATGAGCGAAAGCGACCCGGAAAGCGCGCGGCGGCGGCATCTGACTGAACAGCTTCGGCTCACCGACGACCGCGCGCACATCCTGAAACGGTCAATGCTGTACGCGTCGGTCTGTATCTTCTTTGTGTCGCTGACGATCTTGTCGCTGTTTGCCGAACACCTAGTTGGCCTGCAGAGGGACTTTCTGGCGCTGCCATGTTTCGCGGCGTGCCTGGTATGCCTGGTGATATCAATCTATTACTCCATCCGCGACATTACGGTGTCGCTGGCGGCGCTGGAGTTGGAAGTGACCGAGCGGATGCGCGGGGAGTAGCATCTGCCGTGACCTGAGGTGCCGCCGGCTGAAAGCCGGCTCGTCCATCCAGATGACGCGGGGTCCCCGGGCTCACGCCCACAGCTCAGACAAATGGCGCCCTACCTACGCTCAGGATGACACTTCAAGAGAACATCTGCGACTGTATCAAGCGTCACAATTGCAAGTGATTACCCGCACAGCGGCGGTACACCGCCCGGCCTAGCCTTATGTATCGGGCCAGAACAATAGCGGGTGAACTCCATGTCTTATGCAGAACCCCGAGGGATTACGCCGTGCTCCGTGTTGGCGGATCTTCGTCGGGGAAATTGCCACGCCCGCCCAAAGGAACCTACATGCCTCTGATGAATGCTTTCTCCAAAGCTGTGGTGCGCGATTTTTCGATTGACGAGCTCACGCAGGCTGCCCGCCTGATGCGCGGATACGACCTGGTGGCCCTGTGCGCCGCGGGCTCCGGCCACTCGGGCGGAACGCTCTCCATGATGGAGATCGTGGCTGCGTTGTACCTCAAGGTTGCCAATCACGACCCCAACATGCCCGACTGGGAAGGCCGCGACCGCATCGTGTGGTCGGGCGGACACAAGGCCCCTGCGCTGTATCTCGGGTTGGGGATGGCCGGGTATTATCCGCTGGAAGACGTGGTCACGCTGCGCAAGTTGTATTCGCCGTTCCAGGGGCATCCGCATCGGCTGAAACTGCCGGGCGTTGAAGTTTCGAGCGGCTCGCTTGGACAGGGATTGAGCATCGCCGTCGGCATGGCGCTGGCGGGCAAAATGGACGGCAAGAATCACAGCGTGTTCTGCATCATGGGCGACGGCGAGCAGCAGGAGGGCAGCATCTGGGAAGCGGTGATGGAAGCCTCACACTACAAACTCGACAACCTGGTGGGCATCATCGACCGCAACCGTTTGCAGATCGACGGCTGGGTGAAAGACGTGATGAACGTGGAGCCGCTGGAAGACCGCTATCGCGCGTTTGGATGGGAAGTGATCGAGTGCGACGGCCACGACATTCAGCAAGTCGTAAACGCGCTGCAAAAGGCGAAGAACATTCCGACGGCGGGCAAGCCGACGGTGATCATCGCGAACACGGTGAAGGGGAAGGGTGTCAGCTTCATGGAGAATCAGGCGGGCTGGCACGGCAAGACGCCGAACTATGAAGAATTGGTGAAAGCGCTCGACGAACTCGGGCTGAAGCAGACCATCGCCTACGACGCGCTGCTGAAGAAAGCGGCGGACTATCAAAAGGAAGTTGACGCGAAGCTCGATGCGAAGATGCCGCACTTCTCGCAGGACTACTGGTGGAACAAAGAGACTCTGCCGGCGGTGACGATGGAGCCGACGCGCAAGGGCTTTGGCAAGTCGCTGGCGAACAATGGCGACGACGAGCGAATTGTGTGTCTCGGGCTGGATATCTCGGGGTCGATCACGATCAGCGAGTTCTACAGTGGAAAGCCGGAACGCAAGAACCGCTGGATCAGTATGGGCATTGCGGAGCAGTCGGCGACGGCTGCGGCTGCGGGCCTGGCGCGCGAGGGGAAGATTCCGGTGTTCGGAACCTACGGAACGTTTGCCGCAGCACGCAATCTCGACCAGATTCGCGTATCCATCTGCTACGGCAACTTCAACGTGCTGATTGCGGGCGCGCATGGCGGCGTCTCGGTTGGGCCGGACGGTGCGACGCACCAGGCGCTGGAAGACCTGTTCGCCATGTGCAGCCTGCCAAACATGGTGGTGTCGGTTCCGTGCGACGCGATCGAAACTCGCAAGGCGACCGACTACCTGCTGCTTGATCACGTTGGACCGAAGTACATTCGCTTCGCGCGCGAGGCTACGCCTATCGTGACAAAAGAAGATACACCGTTCGTGTTCGGCGCGGCCAATGTCTCGCGGCTGCGCCGCAAGGCCGACAAGATGGTGGATGCGTTTGATACGGTGCTCGCGTCCGAGTACGACAACGAGCAAGAAGACCTGAGTATCATTGCCTGCGGGCCGATGGTTCCTGAGGCGATGCGCGCGGCTTGGATTCTGAAACAGGAGTTTGGTTACGAGACGCGTGTGGTCAACATTCACACCATGAAGCCGATCGATGCGGAAGCGATTGTGCGCGCGGCGAAGGAAACCGGCGTCGTGGTGACGGCCGAGGAGCACCAGATCGGCGCGCTGGCATGGCGCGTGAGCGGGATCATTACGGAGAGCCCGGAGCTGTTTGGAACGCCGGTCATCACGGGCGCCATCGGAGTGAAGGACCGCTTCGGCGATTCGGGCGCGCCGTGGGAGCTGATCAAGGAGTTTGAGGTCAGCGCCGAACACATCGCGCAGAAGGCTGCTGAGCTGATCGCACTGGCCAAGGTGAAGAAGGAAGGAGAAAGGATGGAGATGGCGCGGTAGAAGCACAATATAGGTTCCGCCTGTGGAACTGCGTTGTTGAGAATCGTTGCTGTGTGGAGGCTTCGTGGGTCAACGTTCCTGCAGTTGTGCGGGTAGTAATGAGAATTGCATGTTCTGTTACGGTACGGGATTTGTGGGTCATGGCGCCAAGTTAGAGGCCTCGACTCCGGAATTATCCACTTCTTCCAAATCCATATCGCCGCGTCACGGTTATTATCTTCGGTCGATTAACCCTTTGGCAGCGGTGCCCCGGGTCGGAGGACACGCGGAGCCCAATCTGTACCCAGATGGGAATCCGTTCGCGAAACAGAATTCAATGGCCAACGAGCCTGTTTCAAAGACAGCGCTACGGTTGCCTGGCCCATCTCAACGCACGCCGCAAGATATTCAGCCGCTTCTGTCGCTTGACCTTACAGTGCGCCATTCGTCTTCGCGACGCCGCAATAGAGAAGTTTGTCGTTTTTGTTTCCGACTCATTCAGCTCGATGGCGGACTTGAGAAGCACCTGATGAAATGTGGATGTATTCCGCGCGCACTTGAGCCTTCCCAGTACCAGTACACCGAGATCAGAACAGACGGGAACACCAACAGAAAATCGAAAGTTGCTGGCACGTGTTTCAAGTGCGGTCAGGACTTCCGGTTCCAACTAGACCTCAGAGGTCATCTCAATTCTGGACGCTGCCCCGGAGTCTTGAGTAAAGCGTACCCGATGCCGCAGGTAACTCTATCCGCCTCAGTTCTGAGAGCTAAGCCTGTTGCAAAACGAAGGCTGGCAAAACTCCCGCCGCAACAACTTCTACAATGCCCTCACTGTAAGTCCAAGGTTAAGGCCACGAGGCTAAAGCGACATGTCAAGAGAGTGCACGGTAAAGACACCCCGACCGCAATAGTCCCACAACTCAGGCCGAAAGCGGGCTCTAATTTCGGCTCGGGAGCAACGGCAAGTCTGCCAGGCAGGGTGCTACCGCCCGATCACGCTTCTGACGATGTGTTTGAACAGACCGTGGGCAGTGATCGTCGTGACAGCACTCGCGGAATTGGGCATGTTGTCCGCGAAAGCGGTAGATACGGCTCTTATCCAATTCACGATGGTTTTGACGACGAATCCGGTCCGGATTAATGCCGGAGCTAACTTGCTAAAGTCCGAGAGAACTTCACTGCGGGAGCAACACAGGTTCATCCCAATCACAATAGGTTTTGGTGGGATGATTTCGCTTGCGTCATAATCGCTAACTAATCGGGGCCGGCGACGGTCCCCATCGTCATGAAGATGGAGATAATTGGTGCGGTCCTGCGTCCCAATTGTCCGATGGCAGGTCGAGTGGAGCACTCGGCAGCGGCGTGGGCGTTGGCTCAGGCAGTTCGGGAATTGGCTCCGGTTCCGGCTGCGCATCGATGTCTGCGAGTGCCGCGTAAGCTCCGAGGCGTGCGAGTATGAGGGCATCCGCTCCCGCCAAGTACACCAGGAACAGCAAGCTCATCATCATCAGCACCCATCCT